>Ga0075430_100001477_pt1 | contig 19146 bp, 18 predicted proteins | sample RhiMetdeltSRZDD4_FD_75294 | JGI IMG/M metagenome (GOLD analysis project Ga0075430, IMG submission 75294) | Populus rhizosphere microbial communities from Tennessee, USA - Rhizosphere MetaG P. deltoides SRZDD4 | ecosystem: Host-associated > Plants > Roots > Rhizosphere > Soil | place: USA... | reverse complement strand
CGCGAGGGGCGCACCGACGGAGGCCTGATCTCGCTCGACGGTGTCCACCCGACCACGATCGGTTACGGCATCCTCGCCCAGGAGGTCATCAGGATCATGCGGCTGGCCGGCGTCGAGTTCCGCGGCCAGGACGGCCAGGTACGTCCGGACCCGGTTCAGATCGACTTCGACCGGCTACTGCTGGCCGACACCCTGGTCAGCCGACCGCCAGCGGCGATCACCAACACCCTCAGCCTGCTGGGGTGGCTGGACCAACGGCTCGACTGGGTCAGGAAGCTCCTCCCGTTCGTGCCGTCCCCGCTCTGACACGAAGGCCGGCCGCCGCCCGATCGCGGTCTCGTCGGTCATGGTGCCAGCGTGACCAACGGATTAGCCGTGGATTAGCCGTCGTCGCCGGATCGGCGGCGGCCCGCGCGCACCAGGGCTCCGAGGTCGCCCAACCGATCGACGTGCCGCAGCTTGTCGGGATTGGCGATGGAGTGGATCGTCTGGATTTGACCGTCGGCGATGTCGAGCCCCATGACCCCGACCAGCCGGTCCTGCGCGTCGATCGCCATCGCGCCGGGCTGGCCGTTGACCTCGGTGACCTGGATCCGCACGCCGTAGCGTGCCAGCGCGGACATTCCGGCCGACAAGGTCCGTGCCACGCGCTCCCGGCCGTTGACCGGCCGCGCCAGCGCCGGAACCTTGCCGCCGCCGTCAGCGTGCAGCGCCACATCCTGCGCCAGTAGCGTCTCCAGCGCCCGCACGTCGCCCTGCTCGGCGGCGGCGAAGAACCGCTGAGCCAGGTCTTCTCGCTGCCGCCGAGAGGCGTAGTAGCGCGGTCGGCGCTCCCGGACGTGGTGGCGAGCCCGCGCGACCAGATGCCGGGTACTGTCCACATCGGTTCCGATGAACTCGGCGACCTCCGCGTACGGATACTCGAACACCTCACGCAGCAGGAACGCGGCCCGCTGCTGCGGCGACAAGCTTTCCAGCAGCACCAGGAACGCCAGCGACAGCGAGTCGACGGTCTCGGCGTGCTCGGCCGGGGTCGGATCGGTAACCAGCGGCTCCGGCAGCCACTCCCCGACGTACCGCTCCCGCCGCACCCGCGCCGAGCGGAGCTGGTCGATGGCCAGCCGGGTGACCAGCGTGGCGATGTACGCCCGCGGCGAGGCGATCGGCTCGTCTCGTTGCAGCGTCTGGTGCATCCGCAGGAACGCCTCCTGCACCACGTCCTCGGCTTCGCTGACGCTGCCGAGCATCTGGTAGGCGATGGCAAACGCCCGCGGCCGCAGCTCGCCGTACAGATCCGCCGACCCGAGCATGTCGAGGTCAGCCCAATCCCTCGGTGAAACCCGTGCGCCAGCTCGGGTACTGCAGCGTCCAGCCCAGTTCGCGTTTGGCCTTCTCGCTGGAGATTCCACGGACCCGCGTCATCGTGTCCACCGCGGCCCTGCCAGCCAGCAAGCGGGCCACCCAGGCCGGTACCCGGCGCGGCGGCTTCGCACCAAGCGCGCGGGCCAGGACCGGCAGGAAGTCGCGCACCGGCGCCGGCTCGTCATCGGCGACGTGGTAGATCCCCGGCTTGCCGCGCTCGATGGCCGCGACCGTGGCCGACGCGGCATCGACGATATGCACCATCGACCACACCCCACCACCGCCGCCGACGATCGGGAACCTTCGCTTCCGGATCAGCCCGGCCATGACCGCGTCCGGCGCCGCCTCGATGCCGGTCCCCGGGCCATAGAAACCACCGTAGCGAAGCACGATGCCGTCGGCCCAGGTGATGCCGGTGACCGCCTCCTCCAGGTGGCGCATCGCGTCCGCCGCCTCCTTGCCGTCCGCAGGCGGGTTCGGCTCGATCCGGCCGCTCTCGTCGGCGACCGGCCCACCAGCGCGTTCCAGCATGGCGAAGTTGCTCTGCGCCACGAACCTGCCGACGCCGACAGCGCGCCCGGCGGCCAGCAGGTGATCGGTGCCCTCGCTGCGCAGCCGGTTGGTGGCGGCCGCCATCCGCTTGACGTTCCGCATACTCAGCGGTCCGGCCAGTGCGGTGGCCTGATGGACGATCACCTCGGGCTCGGCCTTGGCCACCACGTCGGCCACCGCATCGGGGTCGAGCACATCGACAATGACCGGCTCAGCACCCAGCGCCCGCAGTGTCCCGGTCTTGGCAGCCGAGCGGGTCGTGCCAACGACCTCGTGGCCGCGCGCCACGAGTTGAGGAACGAGTTGGCTGCCGATCGCGCCGGACGCTCCGGCAATGAAGATCTTCATGACGTCTCCGTTCGTTGTGCTCACCAACAACAGACGAGACGCCCCGGCACCCCATGACCGGCAGTGACCTACCTCACAGCATGGCGCGGCTAGACAACCGGGCACGGCGAATCCTCGGCATCGCCCGGGGCGCTCGGCTCGCGCGGGCCAGCCTGACCTGGGAGGGCCTTGTCCCGCGTTGGCGCGTTACGGTCAGCTGTGGCCGAATCCGATCCCCCGTCCCCGTCCTCGACCGGTCGGGGGTTCTCCGACGAGGCTGCCTTGCATGCTCTCGCCGCGCTACCCGGGCCATACCTGCCATGGGACTCGGGCGCGATGCGGCCGGCCGGGCTCGCGACCGTCTGCAACGACATAGTCCTCAACGGGCGGCGCCGGGTCGTCGAGCTCGGCAGCGGAATCAGCACGGTGCTCCTCGCCCGGCTGCTCTGCCAGCGCTCGCCGGTGGGGGGCTTCCGCATCGCGGCCGTCGAGCACGACGCCCGCTGGGCGCAGTGGGTGACCGAGCAGCTCGACCGCGAGGGCACGGGGTCCGACGTTGTGGTGGTCCACGCGCCCCTGGCCCCGCACCCACGCGCCGAGCGGGGCCTGAGCTGGTACGACGACGCCGCCCTCACCGGGGGTTTGCGCACTGCGCTGCAGGGCGACCCTATCGACCTGCTCCTGGTGGACGGCCCACCCGCGTACGCCGCCGGCCACGGGCTGGCGCGCTATCCCGCACTGCCGGTCCTGTGTGACTTGCTGGCCCCTGGCGCGACCGTCGTCCTCGACGACGCTGAACGGCCCGGGGAGCAGGAGGTCCTGCGACGCTGGGAGCACGAGACCGGGCTCGACTTCGACCGTCGGGCCGACCGGGCCGGCGTGGCCGTGGCCAAGATTGGCGGCGAGGGCCCGGGTCACGGGGCCTCGCCACGGCTGAGGAGCGCGGAGTGATGCGAGAGGGACTGCGGCGCCGGAGGTCGCTCGGCCGAGTCACCTCACCCAACCCGGTGTTCGTGGATCACACCGCGGTAGACGGCGGCGTACTGCGCGGCCACATGTCCGGCCTCGAAGCGCGCGGCGTACGCACGGCCACCGTCGAGGTCCGTGCGCTCATCGCCGCGCAGGATGCCGGCGATGCCGGCCGCGAGCGCGCGGGGGTCCTCGGGGGCCACGAGCAGGCCGCGACCGTCGGCCAACGTCAACGGCAATCCCTCCACGGCGGTGCCGACGACCGGCACGCCCAGTCCCATCGCAACGACCGCCGACTGCGACCACGCTTCCTCGCGGGACGGTATGACGTGCACCGACGCTCCGGCCACGTAGCGAGCTGGTTCGTAGATCCAGCCGGTGAATCGGACTCGCTCGGCCAGTCCGAGTTCGTGGGTGCGGCGCTCCAGCCACGGTCGCATCGGTCCGTCGCCGACGAGGTAGCAGTGGGGCAGCTCGCCCAGTTCTCTCGCGAGCAGCGGCAACGCCTCGACGAGTACGTCCGGTCCCTTGTCCTCGCGAAACCTGCCGGTGAAGGTCAGACGGGGAGTCGCTAGATCGGGCAGCGGCGACGCATCGAGGCCTTCGACGGCCGAGCATCCCTCGTGCACCGAACGAGGATCGAGGCCGAGGGCTGCGGCGAAGGCCCTTGCCGCAGGACCGTGCGCGAAGAACGCGGCCAGCCTGAGCGCGGCGGTCTTCGCCGCCGCGCTGTGATCGCCGTGCGGCCAGGTCACCGCGTTGTGCTCACTGGCCACCAGCGGCGTACCGACGCCCTCCAGCGCTACGGCGGCCGCCCACCACGCGCCGAACATGTGTGCGTGGACCAGGTCCGCACCGACGAGCCGGGGGCGCAGCCAATCGACGAAAGCACCGTCCGGCGTCCACTGCAGCCGCCGCTGCTCCCCGCGGGAGAAGACCTCGATCGCGACGCCGTAGCGGCCGGCGACGCCGACGCCCGCCTCGGTGGCGTCCCCGGCCAACAGCAGCGACGAGTCGATCCCGAAACCTGCCAGGGCCCGCGACAGCCGCAGCGCGGACAGCTGAGCGCCACCCGGTTCCAGCACGCCGATGACCCGAACAATGCGCATCACAGCCACAGCCTTCCCACGTTCAATGCAAAGCCGCCGACCGGGCTCGCGCCACCTTCAAGCCGGACACCACCTGACGCACCACGTACGCCTTTCCCCAACGCTCACCACGACGGGCAGCCCGCAAGGGCGATAAGACCGCGTTCGCGGAGCTGGTCCACCGTGGATCCGAAGATGATCATCGCGTGGCTACCCCCGATGTTCCAGCCACAGCGCACAGAGGCCCGAGAGCTGCAACATCTCGGAGCGTCGGACGCCGCAGACCTCCGCGCGCACTCCGCGCCGTCAGCCGTTGAGTGCCGGCGTCAGCCGGATACGGCCGGGCAGCGCAGATCGGCCCCTGAGCCGCGTTTCCGCAGGTCAGGGGCCGACTCGAGGGTGGTGGCAGGTGCAGGGTTCGAACCTGCGTAGGCTAACGCCGACAGATTTACAGTCTGCTCCCTTTGGCCGCTCGGGCAACCTGCCAGGGTTTGCTGCTCCGTAGAGTAGCCGGAGAGACGATACAACAGACTGCAGTCTCGATCCCAATCGTGCAGTCCGACCGAAAGGAGCCGCGAGAGATGGCCTCTGAGTCCTCCTTCGACATCGTGAACAAGGTCGACCGCCAGGAGGTGGACAACGCGGTGAACCAGACCGCGAAGGAGATCAACCAGCGGTTCGACTTCAAGAACGTGGACGCCGGGATCAAGTGGTCCGGCGAGACGATCGACATCCAGGCGAACACCGAGGAGCGGGCCAACGCCGTACTCGATGTGTTCAAGGACAAGCTGATCAAGCGGCACATCTCGCTGAAGAGCCTGGAGGCGGACGAGCCGAAGCTGTCCGGCAAGCTCTACAAGATCAACGCGTCGCTGAGTGCCGGCATCACCCAGGAGAACGCGAAGAAACTGTCCAAGCTGATCCGCGACGAGGGCCCGAAGGGCGTCAAGGCACAGATCCAGGGCGACGAGCTCCGGGTGTCCAGCAAGAGCCGGGACGACCTGCAGTCGGTGCAGAAGCTGGTCAAGGAGCAGGACTACGACTTCGCCGTCCAGTTCGTGAACTACCGCTGACGCGGTGTCACCCGCCGCGGATGGTCCGCGGCGGTGCACCTAGCTCGCGGCAGCAGGTCTTGTTGAAGGCTTGTAGGTCCGGGATGCCGAGCAGCAGGGACGACAGCGCCGGTCGTTGCCGCACGCAACTTCCAGCCGCACGGCGATAGCGACGACCCGCCGTACGAGGCCGCGTCCTAGACGTGCCGCATCCAGATGTTCGGCTCGTGGTAGGTCCCGGTATCGGTCTCGCGGTCGATCTCGAGCGTGCTGAGGCCGCCCGGGATCACGTACCGGCCCGATGACGGCAGCGCCAGACCGGTCCAGCTCTCCCAGTCCGCGACCGACCCGGTGATGGTCTGGCTGCGCGGTGCCGCGGCCAGCACGGTCGCGCCGAGCCGGACATGGGTGCGGACCCACGGGTCGAGCGGTGCGCCGTCGGGCCGGGTCCAGGTCATGAACGTCTCGATCGGCGTCAGCGGGTAGCTGCTCTTCAGCGTCGGCCGGACCGGCGCGATCACCCGCGCCAGGCCGGCCTCGGCGGCCGCGGAGCGCAGGCCGGTGAGCGCGATCCCGGCCAGCCCGCGGCCCTGCTCGCCGGACCGGATCGCGGCGGCCATCACGACCAGGGTGTCCGGTACGACGCCGGCCTCGTGTCCCTCGACCGAGCGTGCCAGCGCGTCGGTGTACCCGCTCGGCAGGTCGTACACGGTCCCGTCCCAGCCGACCGGGACCGCCCAGCAGCCGCCGACCAGCCGGTCGCCGTCGAGCAGGTAGAAGTCGAGGTCGGCGAAGTACTCGGCCCGGCGCTCGACGTACGGCGACACGCCGGCGTCGTGGAAGATGAACTCCGGCCAGCCTTCGGACAGCACCACCGCGGCCTCGTCGTCGTACTCCGGCGTCGACCCGACCGGCACCAGCCGGGGGCTCACACTGGCAGGATGCAGACCGGCTTCGGCCAGGACAGGTCCTTGCCGGTCCGGGTCAGCCGCCCGTCGGCCGGGTCGACCGCGAACGAGGTGACCAGGTCTGCGCGCTCGTTGGTCGCGTACAGCTCCGAGCCGTCGGCGGACAGCGCCAGGTCCCGCGGCCAGGAACCGCCGGACGGGATCACCTGGACCTGCTCGACCCGGCGGCCTTCCTCGTGCGTCGCGAACACGGCGATCGTGTCGTCGCCGCGGTTCGACGTGTAGATGAAGCGGCCGTCGTCGGAGATCCGGATCGCGGCCGGGAAGTTCTCGCCCTCGGCGCCGTCCGCCCGCGACGACATGGTCTCCAGCGCGGTCAGCTCGGCCTTCTCCGGGTCCCAGTCGCAGACCACCAGGGTGGAGTCCAGCTCGGTGAGCACGTACGCCGTCAGCCAGTCCGGCTGGAACGCAATGTGCCGCGGCCCGGCCCCCGGCGCGAGAGCCAGCCGGCTGCGTTCGGTCAGCTGCCCGGTGCCGAGGTCGAAGGTGTAGACGTACACCGAGTCGGTACCGAGATCGACCGCGAAGACGAACTCCTCGACCGGGTCGCACGCCACCATGTGTGCCTTCGGCCCGTCCTGCCGCTCCTTGTTCGGGCCGGAGCCGGAGTGCTGGACAACCTGTACGGCCTCGCCGAGCGAGCCGTCCGCCGCGATCGGGTGCACCGCGATCGAGCCCGAGCTGTAGTTGGCGCTCAGCAGGAACTCGCCGCGCGGGTGGACCGCAAGGTGGCACGGGTGCTCGCCGTGCGAGGACTGCCGGCCGAGCGGTTCGAGCGTGCCGTCGTCCTGCATCGCGTACGCGCCGACCTTCCCCTCGGAGGTCTCGTGGCACTCGTACAGGAACCGGCCGTCCGAGGACAGCGCCAGGTATGACGGGTCCGGCACCTCGGCCACGGTACGTGCCGTGCAGGCCTCGAGATCGGCCAGGGCGATGCCGTCGCCGCCGCCGTGCTGACTGGTGTACCCGCCCAGGTATGCGCTCATGGCCCTACCCTGCCAGGCTCGTGAGCTCGTAGCGCCACAACTCCTCGGCGCTGTCCACCCGGGCGAACCCCGCCCGCTCCATCACCCGCTGCGATGCCACGTTCTCCTCCTCCGTCCGCGCCACCACGACATCCACCTCCGCCTGCTCCAGAGCCCATCCGCACAGCGCTCGCAGCGCCTCGGACGCGTAGCCGTGGCCGCGCGCCGACTCACTCAGGTCGTAGCCGACCTCGGCGATGCCACCGTCCGGCCGACCGTGCCAGCCGATACCGCCGACGGCGATGTCGTCGGCGGTCCGCACCAGCACGTACATCCCCCACTGGGGGTGCCAGGCGTCCGCGTCCGCGGCGGCGGCGATCATCCCGGCAGCCACCTGGGTGCCCTCGAACGGCGCGCCGTCGATCCACGTCCAGCCGCTCGGCTCACCGAGCGCCAGCTGCTTCGCGGCCTCCGGCCGGACGAGCCGGAACGCCAGACGTTCGGTCGGCGCGGGCTGGCTCATCAGGCGGCTCCAGGCTCAAGAAGGGCGGACTTGCATCCCATCACACCGGCGCGAGCGTCAACCAGCCAGGGCGAACACGGCGGCCGGCAGCACCGACAGCACCACGGCCGCGCCGGCACAGGTACCGATCACCGCGACCGCCGGAGTCTCGACGTCGACGCTGAACGGCTCGTCCACCGGCAGCCGGAACAGCTCCGCCACCCAGCGCAGGTAGACCGCGAGCCCGATCATCACGTTGACCGCCATCACCCCGGCCAGCCAGCCGAGGTCGGCGTCGACCACCGCCTGGAACGCGGCGAACTTCGTGAACAGCCCGACCAGCCCGGGCGGCAGCCCGGCGAGCACCACCAGGAAGAACACCAGCGCCGCACCCACCCCCGGCTCGGTCCGCACCATGCCGCGGTAGTCGGACAGCAGCCCGCCCGGCCGGTGCCGCTGCACCACCGCGACCACCCCGAACGCGCCGAGCGTCACCACCGCGTACGCCGCCAGGTACGCGACCACCGCGCGAACGTCGTTCGCGGCCAGCGGCGCAAGCAGGAAGCCGAGCTGCCCGATCGACGACCAGGCCAGCAGCCGGACCGCCTCGACCTGCCGCAGCGCGGCGAGGTTGCCGACCGTCATCGTCACGGCGGCCACCACCGCGATCGCGATCCGCAGGTCCAGGGCCTGGGTGGACAGCCCCTGAGTGGTCACCACGACGAGACCCGCGACACCGGCGGACTTCGACACCACCGCGAGGAACGCGGTCACCTCGACCGGCGCCCCGACGTACGTGTCCGGCAGCCAGGCATGGAACGGCACCGCGGCGATCTTGAACCCGAACCCGACGAGCACGAACAGTCCCGCCGCCAGCGCGACCCGCTGCTCGTCCGCGTCGATCGCGGCCAGCCGCGCGGTCACGGTGCTGAGGTGCAGCGAGCCGGTCAGGCCGTACAGGTACGAGATCCCGAACAGCATCACCGCGGTGGACAGCACCGACACCAGGAACGCCTTCACCGCCGCTTCGGAACCGCGCCGGTCGCGCCGCAGCGCCACCATCGCGAACGACGGCAGCGACACCAGCTCCAGTGCGATCACCATCGTGGCCAGGTCCCGCCCCCCGGCCAGCACGGTGCCGCCGCAGAGTGCGCAGAGCAGCAGGAAGTGGTACTCGCCCGGCGGCACCCTGCCGTCCAGCAGCCCGTACGCCGACAGCAGCACCACCCCGAGTCCGCCGGCCACGATCACTGCCCACAGGCCGATCGTCAGCGGCTCGACCACCAGACTGCACTCCGGCGGACCCTCGACCGCCTCCCGGCAGAACGCGACCAGCTGCTCGTCCCGCAGCAGCACCGTCCCCACCAGTGCGGCCACGATCCCCGCGGCCGACAGCACCGTGGCCACCAGGTGCGCCCGCCGCCGCCCTGGTGCGTCCGCCGGGGTGTCGTCATCCTGGCTCGGCTTCGGCGGACGCAGGCTGTCGGCGATCAGCACCGCGATCGCGGTGAGCGCGAGGATCAGCGGTACGGCGGCCGCCTGCCAGTCGGTCGAGGTGATGTTCACAGCAGCACCCACCGGTCGATCAGCAGCGCCGGCCACAACCCGAGCAGCACCGTGAGCACGATGAGCGGGGTCCAGGTCACCAGCTCGATCCGGCTCAGGTCGACCGCGAACGTGGTCGACGGGTACTGCGCCGGGTCGCCCTGGCACAGGTTGCGGACCAGCCGGAGGAAGTACGCCGCGGTGAGCACGGTCCCGACGCCTGCGATCACCATCAGCGTGAGGAAGGTTGCCCGGGGCAACGCTTCGTTCGGCTCGTAGGCGCCGAGCAGAGCCAGCATCTCGCCCCAGAAGCCGGCCAGGCCAGGCAGCCCGAGACTGGCCAGGCAGGCGAAGGTCAGCAGCGCGCCGATCCGGGGCAGCCGGGCGTACAGCGCCCGGCCGATCAGGCGCAGGTCGCTGGTGTCGTGCCGGTCCTTGATCGCGCCGGCCAGGAAGAACAGCAGCCCGGTGATCACACCGTGCGCGATGTTCGCGAACAGCGCGCCGGTGACACCGACCGCAGACATGGTGGCGATGCCGAGCCCGATGAAGCCCATGTGGCCGACGCTCGAGTACGCGATCAGCCGTTTCACGTCGGTCTGCGCCAGGCAGGCCAGCGAGCCGAGGACGATCGCGATCACGGAGAACCCGGCCAGGTACGGCGCGATCTCGACCATCGCGTCCGGCAGTACCGGGAGCAGGATCCGGACCATGCCGTACGAGCCGAGCTTCAGCAGCAGCCCGGCCAGCAGGACCGACCCGACCGTCGGGGCCTTCGCGTGCGCATCCGGGAGCCAGATGTGCAGCGGCCAGATCGGCATCTTCACCGCCAGCCCGACCGCGATCAGGATCGCGGCGGTGAGCGGTACGCCGGTTCCGCCCGGCACCGGGTTCGCGGCCAGCGCCACCAGGTCGAAGGTGCCGGACTCGGCGTGCACCAGCAGGAACCCGATCAGCATCACGGCCGAGCCGAGCACCGTCATCAGCACGAACCGGTTCGCCGCGAGCCGCCGCCCGGCGCGGTCGTGGTGGTCGCCCCAGATGTCGATCACCAACCACATCGGGATCAGCACGACCTCGAAAAAGATGAAGAACAGCACCAGGTCGAGCGCGCTGAAGGTCCCGATCACGCCGGTCTCGATGATCAGCAGCAGCGCGACCAGCGACCGCATCCGGCCCGCCTGCGGTGTGATCCGCAGCGAGTACACGCAGCACAGGAGCACCAGCAATCCGCTCAGCACGATCAGCGGCAGCGAGACCGCATCCACCCCGACGTGGAACCGCACGTCCAGCGCCGGCAACCATGGCACATTGGTGTCGCCGAGCATTGCGGCCGCTCGGCCGGGGCCGTCGTAGACCGGCAGATCGGTCGCCGGCACAGAGTCGGCCTGCTGCGTGCCGGCCGGCGACCCGGGATTGAGCCAGCGGTAGCCGAGCACTGCCGAGCCGACCAGCACGAGGCCCGACACGACGGTCCCGACCCGGGCGGCGATCCGGTCTCCGAGGACGACCGGCAGCAGCCACAGCAGCGCGGCGCCGGCCAGCGGCAGCCCGAGCAGGACCAGCAGCAGCGCGCTCACGACGCGATCACCCCCGCCAGCACGGCCAGCGCGACCACGCCGAGCACAGCCGCGGTCAGGTAGGTCTGCACGTTCCCCGTCTGCAGCCGTCGGAACCCGTCCGACGCGAGCGTCCCTGCCTTCCCGAACCCGCGGACCCAGCCGTCGATCACGTCCCGGTCACCGGTGACGACCAGTCCGGCCGCGAAACGTACCGGCCGCACCACCGCGAGCTGGTAGAAGGCGTCGAACCCGAACTCGCGCTCCAGCACGGCGGGCCGCGGGTCCGCTCCGCGCTTCCACAGCGAGTACGCCGGCACGGCGCCGAACATCAGAGCGAGCGTCGTCACACCCGCCACCGCGGGGTCAAGCTGCGACGCCTCGGCGTACCCGAGGACGAGGGTGGCCAGGGCGAGCAGCACCATCGGCGCGAGCATCCAGGGCGACCCGTCGCGGAGCGGATGATACGGCTGCTCCTGCGCATCGACGGCAGAACTGTCGCCGAGGTCCTCTTCCTCGAACGCGCCCAGCCCGCCGAGCGGGGCCGGCGAACCGAAGAACACCCACAGCCACAGCCGGGTGCAGTAGAACGCGGTCAGCATGCCGGTGACCAGCACCGCGACCAGCACCAGCCATGCGGGCCAGCTGGTGTCGCCGCGACCGTCTCGCGCTGCGTGCCAGGCCGCCTCGACCACCGAGTCCTTGGAGAAGAACCCGGACAGCCCGGGTACGCCGGCCAGCGCCGCCAGCCCGATCGTCATGGTGCCGAAAGTCACCGGCATCAGCTTGCGCAGCACACCGCGGCGGGCCCGCCGGCGCAGCACCGCAAACGTGGCGGACCCGACCTGGTGGAGCAGTACGCCGGCGCACAGGAACAGCAGCGCCTTGAAGGCTGCGTGCGTGAGCAGGTGGAACAGCCCGGCGTGCCGGCCGTCGTCGGTACCGAGCGCGAGGCCGCCGAACATGACCGCCAGCTGGCTGACCGTGGACCAGGCGAGTATCCGCTTCACCTCGACCGCGGCGGTCGCGCACAGCGCCGCGACCACCATGGTCAGCGCGGCGATCACCGCGAGGACCGAGAGTGTGCCCGGGGCGGCGACGAACACGTCGAACATCCGGGCGACCAGGAAGACGCCAGCGGCAACCATCGTCGCCGCATGGATCAGCGCACTGACCGGGGCAGGACCGGGCATCGCGTCCGGGAGCCAGGTCTGCAGCGGGATCTGCGCGGACTTGCCGACCACGCCGCAGAGCAGCAGCAGGGTGCCCACGGTCGCGAGACCACTGCCGGACGGTTCCAGCTCGCTGATCCGGAACGACCCACCGGCCACGCCGAGCACGAAGATCCCGAACAGGAACCCGACATCGCCGAACCGGGTCATCAGGAACGCCTTCACCGCACCCGCGCGGGCGTCCCGGCGCTCCCAGTACTGGCCGATCAGCAGGTATGAGCAGACGCCCATCACCTCCCACCCGATCAGCAGCAGGAACAGGCTGTCCGCGACCACCACGGTGACCATCGCAGCGGTGAAGAGCGTGACGATCGCCGTGTACGACGCGGTGCGCGGCTCGCCGTGCAGGTACCCGATCGAGTAGACCTGCACGCAGCTGGCGACCACTCCGACGATCGCCAGCATCAGCACGGTCAGGTCGTCTGTCCGGACCGCGTAGAGGGTGCCGGAGAAGCCGGACAGATCCGGCGCCCAGGTCTGCGGCTCGACCTGCCATAGCAGCGCGGCGGCCGCGGCGACGGCGAGCGAGAACGCGATCCCGAGGACGCGCCAGGCGAGCGTGATCACTCGGCCTCCACGAGATCGCGCGCCCTGTCGGTGTCGGCGTGGCCGTGGCCGCGGAAGAGCAGCAGTACGATCGCCAGGCCCAGGCCGATCTCGGCGGCGGCGATCGTGATCACGAACACCGCGGCGGTCTGGCCGGTGGCGAGCTGGTCCACCCGCCAGGCGTCGAACGCGACCAGGTTCAGGTTGACCGCGTTCAGCATCAGCTCGACCGACATCAGCACCGTGATCGCGTTCCGCCGGGCCAGCACACCGTACACACCGAGGCAGAACAGCACGACCGCGAGCAGCAGCGGGACGATCAGCGGCATCAGGCCCTGTCCTCCGCCTTGTCCCCTGCCTTGTCCCGTGCCGTGTCCCCTGCCTTGTCCCCTGCCTTGTCCGCTGCCTTGTCCGCTGCCACAGCCTCCGTGTCGGCCTCCGCCGACGGGCCGGGCCGCTGGGAGAGCACGATGGCGCCGATCAACGCTGCCAGCAGCAGCACCGAGAGCACCTCGAACGGCAGTACCCAGGTCTGGAAGACCGCGGCACCGACGTCACTCGCGGCGCCCGCCGGAACCGGCTCGATCTTCTCGTTGCCGAAGGCAAGGACGACGCCGGCGCCGAGCACCAGTGCGAGAACCACGGCGACCGAGGCGGCGAACGGGCTGCGCTTCGTGGTCAGGTCCTTGAGCGGGTTGGTCGGCGCCTTGGTGAGCATCAGCGCGAACAGCACCAGCACCACGATCGCCCCGACGTACACGAGGATCTGCACCAGTGCGACGAACTCCGCGGCCAGCGCCCCGAAGCACCCCGCGACCGCGCCGAGCGCGACCACCAGCCACAGTGCCGCGTGCACGATCCGGCGTGAGGTGACGACCAGGACCCCCGCGACCACGGCCAGCAGCCCGGCCGCCACGAAACCCACGATCACTCTGCGTCTCCCGATGGGCCCCCGGGATCGATGGCCTGTGGTGGCGGCACCGTCCACATCCAGTCCCGCAGCCGGTCCTTCTCGTGCGTCAGGTTCCGGATGTCGGTCTCGGCGTACTCGAACTCCGGCGACCAGAACAGCGCGTCGAACGGGCAGGCCTCGATGCAGATCCCGCAGTACATGCACAGCGAGAAGTCGATCGCGAACCGGTCCAGCACGTTCCGGCTGCGCTCCCGCGCCTGCTCACCGACCGACGGCGCGGTCTCGGTGTGCGAGTCGATGTAGATGCACCAGCTCGGGCACTCGCGAGCGCACAGCATGCACGAGGTGCAGTTCTCCTCGAACAGCGCGATCACGCCCCGGCTGCGCGGCGGCAGCTCCGGCTGGACGTCCGGGTACTGCTCGGTGACCGCACGGCGGGCGAGCGTCTTGGCCGTGACCCTCAGGCCTTCGATCAGGCCCTTCCCGGGTAGTGCCACGCCTCCTCCTCCGCCGGCCGAGCACCAACACTCACGTCTGCAGGCCGACACTAGTCGTTTCCGCGTTCCCGCACACCCATGGCTCACGTGAGCACCCGAACTGTCACGTCGCTAGGGCTTGGTGGAGGGCGGTCAGGCCGTCCCGCGCCCGGCCCAGCTCGAACGAATCCTCGCTCTCCAGCGCCAGCTTCAACGCCCGGCGGAAGTGCTCCGTGGCCTCTTCGGGCTGGCCGGACGCGGTCAGCGCCAGCCCGAGGTCGTTGCAGATCTCGATCTGCATGTGCACGTTGTCGGCCTGCACGGCCAGGCTGAGCGCGGATCGCCCCAGCCGGACTCCCTCACGCGGACGACCGCTCCGGGTCCGGATCCGGCCGAGCTAGCACAACGCGTCGATCTCGCCGACCCGGTCCGCCCACGAGCCGGTTGCAGCAGCTCGACCGCCTCGGCCCGGCTGAACGCGGCGAGCGTGAGCCGCTCGCCCGGCAGCACCTCCAGCCGACGCCGGCAGGTCACCAGCGCGACACAGCCCGGTGCGGTTGGTAGCAGCGGTGCGACCTGCTCGGCACTCGCCGCGTTGTCGAGCGGTCAGCCGATCCGTTTGAGGAACAGGGACCGGCCGGGATCGGTGCGGGACGCCTCGACACCATCGCCGCGGGTGTAGTCGGCCCGCTCGTTCCCGGCCCAGTCCGCGATCGGCTGCCCACCCTGGGACAGCGGCCGGTACGAGGTGCCGTCCCAGCCGAACTGGTACACCCGGTGCTGGTCGGGCAGGTACCGCACGTACCGGCCGTTCTCGGTCAGCTGCTTGGCCAGGTCGTTGCCGAAGAACACGTTCTGCGGACCGGTCGCGCCGGACCACTTGACCGCCTTCCGGCCGGCACCCCACCAGACCGGGTACCAGGTCGAGTCGTCCTGGGCGCCCGTCGAGCCGCCCTCGTCACCGCAGTTCGACCGGCAGCTGCCTGGGCGGTGCTCGTACGGCAGCCGCACCGTGTTCAGCTCGAACAGGTTGCGGCGTTCCCAGCCGCCGTGCAGGTTCAGGTCGGCGTCCATGTCGTTGCCGATCACAACGTTCCCGGACGAGGACCACTGCAACGTGAGGTGCCGCAGCCCGCGCAGCACGTTGCCGGCGTACACCGAGTCCCAGACCCGGGAGCCGCGCAGGTATCCGTTGCCGCCCTTGCCCTTGTTCCAGGCCCCGTCCAGGTAGTTGCCCTGGATCTGGAGGTTCTTCGCCTCCTCGGTGACGATCGGGTGCGACCCGGTCATCGTGGTGCGGATCCCGCGCACCCAGCTGTCGACCGTCCACTTCAGCACGATGCCGTGCAACGCGTCGGCCGGCGCCAGGTTGCCGTAGTTGTGGGTGGCGTCCTGCTGGTTCGCGGCTGCCGGCTGAGTGAGCGAGAAGTACTCCAGCCCGACGCCGAGGACCGGGTCGACCAGCGGCGACGCCTTCGAGTCGTATTTCTTCTTGCCGATCTCGGCCGAGCCCTCGGACGTCGAGCTCACCGGTACGTCGAACTCGAGCGGCTTGTCCAGCGTGATCGTGTGCGCCTCCGGGTCGATCGCGATGATGCCGAAGATCTGCTGCCGCATGTGCAGGTTCTGCAGCTCGTGGTCGGTCGGGAGAGCCTGCTGCTGCTCGTAGAACCGCATCGTGTTGGCGGCCCGGATGTTCACGTACCCGCCGACCTTGAACGCCTTGAGCTCGGCGTCGTCGGCCAGGTACACCACCCGGTCGCCGGCCCGCGCGGCGAAACCGCCGGACTGGTCGCGCAGCTTCACCCCGGCCTTCCAGTGCACGTTCACGGTGCCCTGGAACAGGTCCTTGCGGTTCGCCGGCGCGTCGTCGTACGCGTCCTGGTAGTCCTCGTGCACCTGCCGGCTCTGCACCCGGAACAGCCCGCGGCCGGGCCAGATCCAGCCGCCCTCGCCGTCCTTGTAGCCCATCGCGTCCTCGTCCCAGTCCGAGCCGTCCGCGGTGAGGGCGTCGTACCGGGTGTTCTGGTCCGGACGGAACACGAACCGGGTGCCCTTGACGGGGTCGGAGCCGGCGCCGCGGATGACCAGGAAGTCCGCGTCGACGGCGAGCTGCCGGGACACGTCCAGCACGCCGGCGGGCAGCTCGATCAGCGACAGCCGCTCGTACGAGGCACTCGGCGTGCAACGTTCCCGGATCGTGTCGATCGCGTCCTGCAGGCCGGCCGAGTCGTCTGTACCGTCGCCCGGCCGCACGTCGTAGTCCTCGGCCAGCTGCTCCGGCTCGATCCGGCACTGGTCGTCCGGAGTCAGCAGGCTGTCGTCCGGCAACGGCTCGCCACCCCGGTACCCGGCACGGCTCCAGTCCGGCAGCCCCGGGATCGGCTCCCGGCGGTTCGCCTTGGACAGGTCCAGCCGGGGCAGCGCGACCCCGGCGCGCTTGACCGGTGTCGGGATCGGTGCGGTGGAGGGCGGCGGGCCGCTCGGGACCTGCTGCGTCGCGGCGGGCTCGCCGTCACCGGTGAGCCAGATGATCGCTGCCGATGCGACCAGTACGCCGGCCACGAACCCGGCCAGCACTGCGATCCGCCGACGCGGCATCGCGACCAATCCCCTCTCGACACCTCTGCTGAACCGCCACAGCCTAGGCTCAGGTCAGGTCACTGCGCAGTTGGTTTCTCTACGTGAGCACGACACCCACGCCGGTGATCGCCAGCTGCACCAGCGCCACCGGCACCAGGAGCTGCCAGGCCAACTTCTGCAGCTGGTCCGCACGCAGCCGCGGGAACGCGACACGGATCCAGATCACCAGCACCGACACCGCACCGACCTTGAGCAGCGTCCACAGCCAGCCCAGCTGGTCCGACCACGGGCCGGCCCAACCGCCCAGGAACAGCACCGTGGTCAGACCGGCGAGCACCACGATCCCGGCGTACTCGGCGAGCAGGAACAGCGCGAACCGCAGCCCGGTGTACTCGGTGTACGGGCCGAAGATGATCTCGGAGTCCGCCACCGGCATGTCGAACGGCGGCCGTTGCAGCTCCGCCAGTCCCGCGATGAAGAACACCAGCGCCGCCGGCAGCTGCCACAGCAGCCACCACGGGTTCCACGCCTCCACGATCCCGGTCAGGCTGAGCGTCCCGGCTGCGACCGCGACACTGGCCGCGCTGAGCACGAACGGCAACTCATAGCTCATCAGCTGCGCCGCGACCCGCAACCCGCCGAGCAGGCTGTACTTGTTGCCGCTGGCCCAGCCCGCCATCAGCGACCCGAGTACGGCGACGCTCATCGCCGCGAGCACGAAGAACAACCCCGACTCCAGATCCGCCCCGACCAGCTCCGGCGCGATCGGGATCGCCGCCAGTGCCGCCATGTACGGGATCACAGCGACGATCGGAGCCCACTCGAACACCCGCTTGTCCGCGGCCGCCGGTGTCACCGACTCCTTCTGCACGAACTTCACACCGTCCGCGACCAGCTGCGCCCAGCCGTGGAAGCCGCCTGCGTACATCGGCCCGAGCCGCGCCTGCATGTGCGCCATCACCTTGTGCTCGGTCTGACCGACAACCAGCGGCAGCACCAGGAACCCGGCCAGCACACCAGCCACCTTGAGCAGGAACTCAACCATCGGCGCCTCGGCTCATACGCGGCAGCCTAGCGACTACGGCTCGAGGCGCGGGCCACCTTCCTGAGCGACAAAACGCTGATACGCCGTTCGGAACCGTTCTGTGACTCAGGAAGCCGTCCACAGATGACGACAAGTGCCCCACGGCCGGCGCTCAGAGCGTCAGGATCGGAGGATGATGCGACTGCCGGCCGAGGTCAGGGCGCGGCTCGAGCAAGCGTTGGTCGTGCCGCATGCCAAGCGCGAGCTGCTGGCGCTCGGCCTGGCTCGACGAGATCTCCGGCGACTACGCGAGAACGGGGCCCTGCAGTGCCACCACCGTCGCTACATCGGCTCGCACCTGCGGCCCGATCTCGCCAGGATGGCCTGCGCGCAGTCGGCATACGCCGGCAGCGCGCTCAGTCACCTCACCGCCGCGAGTCTCGCGGAGCTGCGGACCTGGGTCGACAAGAAGCGCGACGAGGCGCCGCCCAGCGACGCGATCTGGCTGACCCGGCCGGCGGGACTCGGCCGCAACGAGGCCACGGACCAGATCGTGCTGCGACTCGCCGGGCTGACGGCGGCCGACATCCGCCCACACAATCGCCTCAGCATCACCCGTGAGGCCCGGACCATCGTCGACCTCGCCCGCGAGCTGCCTCTCCGGGAGGCGATCGTCACGATCGACCATGCGCTTGCCGTGGCTGTCCTTCGCACCGACGTCGATGCGGTTCTGGCCCGGCAGGCCGGCTGGCCCGGTATCAGCAGCGCCCGCGACGCGATCGCCTTCGCGGATCCGCGCAGCGAGTCCGCACTGGAGTCGATAGCGCGAGCGGCGTTCGCGGAGCACGGCCTGCCGGCGCCGGTGCTGCAGGCTAGCTTCTGGCGTGGCTCGGGCTGGACGTCTGAGCGGGTGGACTTCTGGTGGCCGCAGTTCCGCACGTTCGCGGAGGCCGACGGCCTGGCCAAGTACGAGGCGGCCACCCCGAAGCAGCGCCGCCAGCAAATGCGCGCCGTGTTCGTGCGCGAGCAGCGCCTCGCCGACCTGGGGTTGGAGATGGTCCGCTTCGGCTGGGAGGACGCCGTCGACGACGCGAAGGGCTTATGCGGGCGACTGCGGAGCGCGTTCGACCGCGGCGTCGGGCGGCCCGGCGATACCCCGCGTTGGCGGTCCGAGGATCCGTACGACGTGATGGCGTGGCCGCGGGTCCCGCCACTCGATGATGAGGTCTGGAATCCGGCTTCCTGAGTCCAGAAGCCATTCTGCGGACTGAATCTGGCCCAGTCGCGCGCCGGTGGGTTCGCGACGAATACGTTGGGCTGGGCGGACCAGATCGCGCCGGTGACGTCGTACGCATCCCTATCCGGAGCCGGGCGGTCGCTGATCCATGAGCGGAACATCGCGGACGTCGCGGTGCGTGCGCTGCTGGACGACCGGCACGACGGGCGCAGGTACGTGCTCACCGGGCCGGAGACGCTGACCCAG
>Ga0075430_100001474_pt1 | contig 19170 bp, 18 predicted proteins | sample RhiMetdeltSRZDD4_FD_75294 | JGI IMG/M metagenome (GOLD analysis project Ga0075430, IMG submission 75294) | Populus rhizosphere microbial communities from Tennessee, USA - Rhizosphere MetaG P. deltoides SRZDD4 | ecosystem: Host-associated > Plants > Roots > Rhizosphere > Soil | place: USA... | reverse complement strand
GCGTTCGCGAGCGAGTCGATGCGCGCGACGACGTCGGCGCGATGCGGCGCCTGCGCGGCGGCCGTTGTCGGCAACGCGAGCGCGAGGAGCGCGCGGAGGAGGATACGACTCGGCATGAGGCGTGAGGCGGCGCAGGGCCCGACGTGACGAGCGGGCGGATGAAGCTACTGCTGGCCGGAATGGTTGGGCAGAGGCCTCACCGTTCACGGCCTGGCTCAGGCGAAAACGCGGAGATGTCGTTGCGCTCCCGCGTCGCGGCCCGGGGGCCTCTTGCCGAACTCGAGTCTCCGGTGCGACGAGAGCGATCCCTCTCGCCCTCGACCCGAGCTGACGAATCGCATCAACGGTGCAGCCATTGTTGGTACCGTAAACGACTGGGGTAACGATCACCACGCGCTCCATGTGGAGCCGGCGGTGGAGAAGGCGAAGGTCGGCCACCGGAGCCGGTGGCGGCGTATACGGTGTATCGGGCGAGAACGGGAACTGTCTCGCGTCACCGAACACGTGGAGGTGGCAGTCGCCGGCCCGCGCGGGCACGCCGAAGTTCACGGGAGTGAGGCCGGCTTGTCGGACGGTGCTCAACGCGTCACCGAGCCGCCGGTGCACCGCGGCAGCCCCACCACCCAACAGGGCGAGTAACACATCGCGTCGCGATGCCATTCGCTCTCCTACCCTTGGACGTCCGGGGCTAGTCGAGTTCCCGTGATGCTAAGGCGCTGCCTAACGCTCAAGCTCACCTGCGGGCGCCATCAAGGCGCAATCGATGCGTTTCGGCGGCGAGCCGTTCCAGAGGACGGTGGGTCGGATGACTGCCCGTCAGGTGCAGCGCTTCGTTAGGCGGCACAGCCGGCACCACGCGTCCGCGCGACGCACCGGGCGTTGGCGGTTGGAGCCGGCCACGAGCAGGCGACGCTGACTTCTCGCCCTCTCCCTACTCGCGGGGCAGGGCGCCCCTCGGGCGGGCTGATCGTCCACCACGATTTCGGTGTGTATCCCGTGAGGTCGATGTCGCACACGCCGGTCAGGGGAACCCGCTGCGCGCTCGCGCACGCCGCCGCATAGGTCCGCGGCGTGGGGATGGTGCCGGTCTCGATCCAGTGCAACAGCTGGTCGAGGCCGGCGTGATTCTGGGGAGCGGACGTGCCGTGGCCGGAGTTGGTCGCGAAGACCATCGCGTGATTGTGGGCGCTGTTCGCGAGCTCGAACGCGCGGCGGTACGAGTGCTCGCTCTCGACCGGAACGCGGCCGTCGCCCCAGTTGTGGAACGACAAGACTTTCGAGCTCGTGATCCCCGTGGGTTGTCCTCGGCGCATGTACGCCACGGCGTCCGGGTCCGCGGCGTAGCGGAGGACGCCCGCGTTCAGTGCAGCGTCATCGTCGGAGCCCGTGTACTGCGCGTGCTCGTTCGTAAAAGCGTTCTTGAATCCGACGCGCGACGCCGGCTCGAAGAGCCACACCGTAGCGCGCATCATCTGCACAACCTGATCACTCAGAACCGAGCGCGGTGGCGCGAGGCGCATCACGCTGAAGATGTTGCGGTAAGCCGCCGCTTGCGCGGGAGTGCGGTCCGCCGGAGCCTTGTCCAGGCCGGTGCAGGTACTGAGGCGCCGCGCGAATTCCTGCTGCTTCGCCCACGGCGAGCGCGGGTCGTCCGGATTCAGCCCCAGGTACAGAGGGTACTGCGGCTCGTGCGGGAATGGAGCGTTCTGGCAGTAGTATTGCGTGACGACACGGAAATCGAGCGCGCGCATCCCCCCTTTCAACGTGCCGTACACTTCGCCGCCGACGAGCAGCGCGCCGGCATACGTGGTCGGGAAGAGCTCGACCTGCCGAGCGCCGACGAGGGCTCCGTACGACGAGCCGTGGATGAGCGTCCGCGAGGGAGCGCCGAATAGCTCGACGACGGCCAGTCGCGCGTTCTCCGAGTCGATGGCGTTTCTTCGGGGATGTATCCATGTTGGAGGAACGTGCTGGCGGCGAACGCGAAACCTTTCTCGACGTATTCTATGACGTCGTCGCCGCCGAGGCCGCCCGGGATCGCCGGATGGCCGTACATGAGAGAGTCGCGCGGGCCCCCGCCGGTGTACCTCGGCCCGCCGTGATTGAACAGGGCGAGCGTCCCGTTCCAGTTCGGCGGTTTCACGGCAGTGCCTTTCGCACCGCGCCGGTCGACGAAGTTGACGCACGCGGTCTCCGGCGGAAGCGTCGACGGGCACGCGACCGGGGTCGAGTTAGCGACGAGCGGCGTCGCGGGCCGTGGGATACGGCCCTCCTCAGCCGCCCGCGACGTCCCCGTCGAGCAACCGGACGCACAGGCGACGGCGGTCGCGGACACGAAAAACCCGGGAGGACGATTTCGCTTCATCGTGTGTCCCTCGCACCCAAGTGGGCAATGTTATGGGCGTGGCTCGTGGAAGGGTCGACGGCTACGTCGAAGCAAACTGCAGTGCCGTGCGCCTGCTGGGCCAGCACGGCAGTGAATATGAGTTCTGGGCCGCCTAACGCCAAAAGTTCAGCTGCGGGCGAGGTATCACCATTGCGGCGTAGCCGCTTCCACAGATCGCCCGTCTGCTGCAACGATCGTTATGCCGCATGTGCGCCGGGCTCAGTCGCCGACGAAACGTACATAGGTGTGGACACCGACGCACCCGCGGACGAACTCAAGGACGGTGCGAAACTGGCGCTGCCGGGATTCGGGCAGATGCCCGAGGCCGGACGCGACCTCCTCGAGCTCCCGCACGAGGCGCGGGAGTTGGGCCTGATTGAACGTGGCGTCGTCCGTCGGGCCGATGTATTGCAGGCAGTGCGAGCGCTCCGGCGCCACGGCGCGACCGAGGCGCTCATCGTAGATCGCGTCGCAGCGGGCCAACGGCGCGCCAGACTCGTCCTGCCACACGACATTGATTCCCATAGGAACTCGGTTGCGGCATAACGCCAGGTAGACTGTCACATTACGCTGCAGGCCGCGCGGAGGGCTGCGGAGTCCCGCAGCTCGATTGCCGGCACCTCGCGGTGTCGGCCGCCAAGGGCCGCTCGACACGTGGCTTACGACACCACCGTGCGGGAGCAGCGGAAATATGCTGTAAGCACTCGCAGGAATAAACTCTACTTAGGGTGGCGCGATACGGAGCGCGACCCGAACCATACCGAGCCGCGCGGCAACCCCTAACGCCAGCCGACTCGACCCGCGTGCCGGGCCGGTTCGGGCCCGGCCTCCACGGACTGCGTCGACCCACCGGTCGGCGAATCAGACGATGTGGAGGGCGGAGGCCGCAGCGTCGTTGCGCCCCCAAAAAAACGCGACAGGGGAGCGACCGCGGCGGTCGCTCCCCCGTCTGCAACTCACCGCGTTAGGCTCAGCTCACCGTCGACAGATCGCGCACCGCGTTCCGCAACATCTCGACCTTCGGGCCGTCGCACGAATTCCGCGCGTCGGACTCGAGCTGCGTGGCGAGCTGCGCCAGCGCCGTCTGCCGATCCCGCACCGAAGCTCGCTCGGCGGCCGAGAGCGACTGCCGCACCGCCGAAATCCGATCCGGCGTCAGGCACTTCTTCCGCTCGAGCTGATCCACGAACGCGCGCGCCAGCGCGAAGCTCGGCGGCCAGACCATCTTCGGCTGCCCCTGCGGGTTCAGCTCCGCGAAGTGCACCGTCTTCGCCGCATCGATCTCGTTCTGCGAGATGAACTCGCTCGGCTGCAGCTCGAACACGTCGAGACCGCGCGCGATCTCCGAGCTCACGATCGAACCGTTGTACCAGTACACCGACCACGAGCCGCCGGCGCCCACCTTCGTCGAGTCCGATGGGCCGCGATCGTGATACGCTATCTCGAACGGCTTCGCGGGGTCCGTCCAGTCGAACACCGAGATGCCGCCCTGGTACCAGCCCTGCACCATCACCTCGCGCCCCGGGATCGGGATGAGCGAGCCGTTATGCGCGACGCAATTCTCCAGCGGCGTCTGTGGCGCCGGAATCTTGTAGTACGAGTGGAACTTCAGCTTGCGGTTCTCGATCGTGAAGATCGCGTTCGCCCCCCACTCGGGCTTGTCGGTCGCGCGGCACCGCGGTGCACGTCCGCCACCCCACTCATCGGTGAACAGGATCTTCGTCCCGTCATTGCTGAACGTGGCCGAATGCCAGAACGCGAAGTTCGAGTCGGCGGCGGCGTCGAGGCGCACGGGGTTCGTGACATCGCTGATGTCGAGCAGCAGGCCGTAGCCGCCGCACGCGCCGCCGGCGAGACCAATGGCCGGATAGACCGTGATGTCGTGGCACTGCGTGGGACCACCGCCGCGCATTCCCTGGCCGCGATTGTTGGCGGCAGCCTGTCCGCCAGGCTGGGCGGCAGCCTGCGCTGCCCGGCGCGCCAGCGTCGCGGAGTCCACCGGCTCGGTGCGGCGCGGCGGCGCCTTGAGCCCCTCGAAGATGCGCGCCGACGAGACCATGCGCGCATCCTGCGGGCGCGCGAGCGGCACCTTGATCACCTCGATGCGGAAGAGCGACGACGTCGGGTCATCGTCAGGCGAAAGCGCCGAGCATCCCGGCAGCTCGCGCGGCGACCGAACGCCCGCCGAGCCGGAGATGTAGACGTAGACGTTCTCCTTGTCCTTCGGGTCCTCGACGACCGTGTGCGTGTGCGACCCGCGACACGTCTGCACGTTACCGACGTATCTCGGATTCGCGACGTCCGTGATATCGAACACGCGGAGGCCGCGCACGCGATCGGCGCTCACCGTGTCGGCGACGCCCTGCGTACCGCAGTCCGCGCGTCCCGTTAGGCCCTCGGCCGAGACGAACAGGAGGTTCTTGTAGACGGACACGTCGCTCTGCGACGCCGGACAGAGATACGACTTCACCAGCTGCGGCCGGCGCGGGTTCGTCATGTCCCAGATCATGAACCCGTTGTAGTTCCCCTGGATCGCGTACTTCCCGCTGAACGCGAGGTCCGAGTTCGTGACGCCGGCGAACCCCTCGGGTGCAGGCGTCGTCGAGAGCTTCCCGAGATTCCAGATCGCCTCGCCCGCGTCGTGGAGCCCGGCCTTGAGACCGACGCGCCGATCCTGCTGAGGTGTCGCTGGCACCGGCACCGGAGTGGCGGTGCGCGAGCACGCCGCCGTGACGAGCAGCAGCACAGCCGCGCGCGCGAATCGGCCGAGCGAAGGTGACGGGACGTTCATGACTACTCCTTTGAGGACGGTGAATTCCGCGCAGCGAGCATTTCCTTCATGACCCGAATTTCGGTGGTCTGATCGGCGAAGACGTCGGAGGCGAGACGGAACGTGTCCTCGTCCTGCCCTGCCCCGTTCGCGGCGAATAGCTCTTCCACCATGTCGAGGGCCCCTTCGTGATGCCGGATCATGAACGTGAGGAAGAGCCGATCGAACTCGGTGCCGCGGGCGGCGTCGAGCTGTTCGAGCTCGGCTTCGGAGAGCATGCCGGGCATGAGCATGTCGTGCACGGTGCCGTCGGGCATCGTCATGCGCATGGGTCCGGGCGTCGGTTCGGGCACGGGCTCGCCTTTCTCCTCGAGCCAGTTCTGCATCAGCGCGATCTCGTCCTGCTGGGCGACGACGATCCGTTCGGCCAGCCGCCGGAGGTCGGCGCCGGCGCCGTGGGTCGGGGCCCACTTGGCCATGAGCACGGCCTGCGCGTGATGGTGGATCATCCCGCGCATGAAGTTGGCGTCGGCGGCCGTGTGCTTGATGGCGGCGATGCCGATCTTCGTCGGCGGGGCCGGAGTCGGACGGCCGGAGGAGGCGCAGGCGGAGGTAACGAGGACGGCCGTGGCGAGCACAGCCGGAAACAGGCGTGGAGTACGGAGCATTTCCGAGGGTCAGCGCTGCCGGGGATATAGCATCTACGCGCGGCTCGGGAAGATGCTGACTCGATCAGCCGGACGCTCGCTCACGGCCGCCGTGGCAGGAACTCCGGCGGAATCGGATTGTCGGGACGCTCTCCATCCCATGTGGCATTCGCGATCCACCATCGATTGCCGTCCCAGAACAGCTGAATGCTGTTCACTCCGCGCCCCTGCACCGGGCCGTTCTCCGATGCGCGGAACTCATACGTGCTGAAGACGTGCACAATGTTTCCGAAGCGGCGTGTGACGCGGTGAATCTCGCGCTCGAAGAAACCGTTGCGCACCATGCCGTCGTTCGTGCGGGCAATGTACTCTCCGTGGTCGCTGACCGAAGCGACCGGCCGTCCCTGCGCGACGCTCATCGACACGAACCGGACGCCGGGGATATAGAGGCTGCTGTCACGCTGCCATTGCCGCGGTGCGCCGGCTGGTCCCGAAATGACATCGTAGAACGCCCTGATCATCCCGTCCACGGTATTGACGTCCTCCGGGCGTGGCGTTGGCATCTGGCTTCGGAGCGGTGGAGCACACAGCGCGGCAACGGCTGCGGCTACTACGTAGGCACGGGTCATGTGGCTCTCGTGAGTGGGTGTCGTGGTGACGTGGGGTGCTGGCGCATCGCCGATGCGTTAGGCGCTCGCCTCGAAGATACCGATACGGCGAATCGACACCGCCGACCGCGGATCGGCGACGAGCGGCCGCGCCTGTCCGGGAGCGGTGGTCGTCAGGCGTCGTTACTTGCGCGTCGGCCCGGGGCCGGCGGCGCGCATCTGGTACACGCGCTCGCGCGCGACCCCTGCGGAATCCCACGTCAGGCGCGCCGTCCAGGCGCCCGGCGCGGCGCGGCGCCACTCGAACCCGTTCGATGCTCCCCGCTCCGGGGCAAAGCGAACGCTGGCCGAGTCGAGCGCCACCGCGACCCACGATTGCGCGGTTGAGCCGCTCCGAATCCGGCCTCCGCGGAGCGTGATGTCACCGCTATCGGTCGGCGTTCCGAACGTCGAATCTCCGAAGTCGTATTTTCGAATCGTCGAGTCGTCGACCCACCGGTAGCCCTCGAAGAAGGCCGGCACTCCGCCCCCTTCGCCGCGCCACCGACCTTCGAGCCAGCGGAGCTGGGCAAACTGCGCCGGCGACACCGTCGCGGGCGTGATTGCCGGGTTCGCCGGAGTTACCGGGGCCGCGCCGGCTGAGGTGTCCGCCCGGGCTGCCGGTTCCGAACGCTCGCAGGCGCTGCTCAGGGCAGTCAGCGCGGCAACGATCGCACTGATACGGGGGCGAAGCCGCGGCCGTGGGACATGGGGCATTGTCTTCTCCTCGGCGGGGTGGTCACAAGGAGTGTACCCCGCGGTCCACAAGCGCTACAAGACCGCCCGGACGTGGGACACGTGGCCGGTGCCGTGGGGCAGTATGGTCGCGGACCGGGATCGTTAGGCCCGCGCGCGGCCGCAGCAGGTGTTCCCCTTGGCGATGACTTCGCGCAGGAGCCCTCGGAGCGCGGCCAACCTGGTGCCATGTGACATGGCGGTAGGTCGCACCGAGATGGTGACACCCACGCCTTCCCCGCTCACGGGAGCCTGGCCAGCGTCGACACGGATGCCGCCGACCCGACCGTGAACACGAGTCGCGTCCCGACGTCGACCTCGATCGGCCCCGTCACTTGCGGCTCGCCGTGGCCCATCGGGATGGCCGCGAACCTGACCTCGGATGGCAGGCGGATGCCGGGCGGCAAGGCGAGCGTCGCAGCGCCCAGCCGGGGTACGAGCCCCAGTCGATGACTCCGTCCGCCGGCGACCATTATATACAGCCGCAGGTCAGCCTCGTGGTGGTTCCGTACGACCAGAGTCGCCGACGCGGGCCTCACCGCGACAACGCCGGCCGGTCGAGCCGGGAGCTCCGCCCGCGTGCATCCCGCGGTCGACATGGCCACCGCACATAACGTGAGGACACACCGGCCGGACATGGAGTTCAATCGGGTGAGATATCCGTGCATGGCACGCTCCGGGCGAACTGAGCACCTGGCCGCGACACCTCGCCTGTTCGAGGTTCGGCAGCGCGCATATATTCGCCCCACGGAATCGGCTACCGATCCCAAACGCGTCGGTTAGACGTCGGTAGGACGTGGTGCAGATGCTCACACTCCAGCTTTTCGGCGGCTGCACGCTCGTCGCCGACGGCGAGGCGATCACCGGACCCGCGGTGCAACGCCGGCGGCTCGCACTCCTCGCCATGCTCGCGTCATCGCCCGGTGGCGGCGCCAGTCGCGACAAGCTGATCGCGTACTTCTGGCCGGACGAGGAGCGCGATCAGGCACGGCACTTCCTCGCCGACTCGCTGTTCAGGCTCCGCAAGGCGCTCGGAAAGGACGTTCTCGTCACGGTGGGCGACGACGTCAGGGTCAACCCTGATGTCCTCGATGCGGATGCCGGGCGATTCGAGAAGCTCGTCGCGACTGGCGCGTTCGCCGAGGCCGTCGTGCTCTATCGGGGACCGTTTCTCGACGGTTTCTTCGTTTCGGATGCCCCGGAGTTCGAGCGGTGGACCGAGGTCGAGCGGGATCGGTACGCTCGCCGGTACGCGTCGTGCCTCGAGCAACTGGCCGCGCGGTGCGAGACCGAAGGTGACTGGGCTGGCGCCACCGAGTGGTGGAGGCGCCTGGCTGCGCACGACCCGTACAGCTCGCGCGTCGCGCTGCGGACGATGTTCGCGCTCGACGCGAGTGGCGATGTGGCGGGCGCACTCCAACACGCCCGCGTGCACGACGCGCATGTCCGCGACGAGCTTGGCCTCGAGTCCGATCCGACGGTGATGGCGCTCGCCGACCAGCTGCGGGCACGGCCAGCGGCGTCCGCGATACCGCGACCCCCGGCTCGACGCCCCGACGCGCGACCACCGGTCCCCGCGCCACCGCGTCGACCCGAACGCGAACGCGCGACGGCACGCGCGCGCCGCCTAACGCTCCGTCACCTGTTCGCGGGCGGGACGGTCGCGGCGCTCGCTGTAATGGCCATCGTCATCGTACGCGCGCAGCGCGGAGCGGCGACGCCGGCCGGGCTCGGTGCCGATCGACCCGTGGTGACATCGGCCACTGGCGCCGTGAGCGACGCGCGATCGACACCCCGGACGCGTCGTGATGAAGCCCGCGACCTCCACACGCGCGGGCGCTACACGCTGACCAAAGGCCAGTTCGACCCCGAGATCCACGCCCAGGCGCTGCAGCTCTTCAAGCAGGCGGCCGAGCGCGATTCGACGTTCGCGCCGGCATACGCCGGGATGGCGGATGTCTACAACCACGCGAACGACCCCGTCCGGGCGAAGCAGGCAGCGCTCAAGGCGATAGCGCTCGACACGGCATTGGCCGAGGCCTATACGTCGCTCGCGTACGTGCTCGCATTCTACGAGTACGAGTGGGACGCAGCAGACAGCGTGCTGAAACGAGCCATTGCGCTCAGCCCGCGATATGTGCTGGCGTACCTGCGGCGGGCGAACGTCCTCGCAGTTCAGGGGCGCCTCGATGAGGCGACGGCGGACGTCGAGCGCGCTGGCGAGATTCAGCCGGAATCGTTCGTCGTGATGCTGAACCGAGGGCTGATGGCGCACGTTGCCGGTCGTCCTGATGAGGCGATCGCGCGCTTTCAGGACGCGCTCGCGTTGGAGCCCGGCCGAATCGACGCGCAGGCGATGCTCGTTCGGGCATACTGGGCGCACGAGCGATACTCCGACGCCCAACAGATGATGCGGTCGATCGGGAACATCGCGGGCGTCGCGGCAATGTCAGGCAACCGCGACACGATGGCTCGGCTCGCGCCCGTGTTCGCGTCGAGCTCGGCCCTCGATTCCATCCAGATGGCCGCCGCCCTCTACGTTCGTCTGGGGCGGAAGGCCGACGCGTTCGTTCAGCTCGACCGGTTATATCGCCGCCGCGACAAACATCTTGCGTTGTCACTGCGGCAGCAGCCGTTGGTCACGCTTCGTGGGGACCCGCGGTACGAGCAATTGCGCGCCAAGCTGCGGCTGAAATAGCCAGCGGAGGACCACTCGTCCGTCAGCGGCGACTACATCGGTTGACCGGTCGAGGTGACGAGCCGGCTGCGGAGCTCCTCCAACAGCCGGCGCTCGAGCACACCGCGTGAGCGACAGAGGATCGGCGTCGCACCCGGCGGCCGCGCCACCGCCTGCACCGTGTTGGTGGCGGTGCTGCTCGAGAAATCCGCCCGCTCGAGTCGAGACGTCACGAAGAGCGACACGGCCACCGAATCTGCGTGTTGCCCGTTAGGCGGCGTGCCGCAGTCGATGATGTCATTCGCTGCCATCGTGCCGATCTTCCCACGAACGACCATCGAATCGCCCGCGGTGTAGGCGGCGCTGTCGATCGCATTGATCGTGAGTCCGTTCGCTGCGAACGCGGCCGGCAGCGCGGCCCACGCGCGAACGAGTGGCGCCGGAAGCGGGCCGCGCACGGTCCCTGGTCGCGGCCCGGCGAGCAGCGTCATCAGATCGGCTGTATTCGTGACGTACCGGCCGCCGCCGAACGCCGTGCCCTGCGTCAGGCCGTGACGCGTCGTCGCATCGTAGTTCCTCTGCTCCGCGTGCGCCCGGTCGACGATGTCCCTCGCGAGGTCGTTCGCGCGCGTCCCGAGCATCGAGCACGGTGCCGAGAGTCCGCGGAGCCGGTCGACGATCGCCTTGCCGGCCCTGGCGGAAATGTCCTTGTGGCCGGCCTCGTGCGCCTCGAGCGCGCTCAGGAACCGGTTCCATTCCGTGACGAGACCCGGCTCAGCGTCGGCCGGAGGCGTCCAGCGCGGCAGCGTGATCTGCGCGTTCAGGTAGACGGTGACATCTCGAATCGCGCAGCTGCCGGCTCCACTCGACTCGGTTCGCCACCTCCACCGCATGGGCGATCGCGTCTCACCGACGAAGCTGTTGCCATCGATCTTCGGGCCCTTCTTCCGCATGTCAGCGTGCAGCTCGCCGAGCGTGCGGCCCTGGACATCATAATAGAGGACCGACGTGCTGCCGCTGACGCTGGCCGGGTAGCTGTCGAGCACGGGGTTGCGCTTGGCGGAGGCGCAGGAGATGGATAAGAGCGCCGTCGCGGCAATGACGCTTCTCTTCGTGTTGGTTTGCATGGACGCCACCGTCGCCATTCCGTTCTGGAGCCGCGATCGTGAACAACACCGTCAGGGTTGTTCAACTCAAACGCCAAACTGTCGCAGGTGGTGGTCGAAGTGCCGGTAACAGAACACGCCCCACTCTCTCCGGCTCAATCGACCGAAATTGGGGTGAACGGGCCAGTGTCGATCCGGCGGCGCGTTCACGAACTGGTCCACCAACGTCCTCAACGTTGCGAGGTCGTCCGACCAGTTTCCAGCCGTGGTGTGGAAGGCCTCTGGCGGACCCTCGATCGTCCCCTTGGGCCAGGGCACGACGTAGAGAACGAGCTGCTTGAGGATCGGATTTCGCGGAACGCCGGGTATGCGCGGACTGGGGTTGTCACTGAAGGGCATGCGCATCTGATCGCACAGGTGCACGAGCATGCTGGGTGCGCTCATCCGACCCCACCGCGGTGCCTCGGATGGATCCAGGCGCTGCAACCGACCGAAGAGGTCCGCGCGGTGGACGGGACTGAGGATCGTCCGGAGAACGTACGTCATGGGTTCCTCCCGGATCTGGTGTCCGCCCTGCCTAACGTCAACGTCTGCTCGGAGATCCGCTAGTGTTCCTCTAACGCGAACCGGTGACGACTCATTGCCGTGGACGAAGCGTTTCGTGCTCGAACCGGATCGCCAGGCCTGAATCGATGGCCTGGAGGACCGCGGCATAGAGATAGTTGGCGGTGTCTCTCGCCCCCGGGCTAGCCCATCGGAACCCGCCCGTGATGAGCACCGACCGCGGATCGAGCGCATCGTACGCGAGGCTGTCCCACGCAAAAAACGCCGGTGGCGTCCATGCGGTGCGGTACACGCTGTCGAGCTGTGCGCGGGACATCCGAGACGTCGTTCCGTTTATCACCCGCACCGCACCGTCGACGTGGTAGAAACGCGCGATGGCGTCTCGCTGGCCCGATTTGATGGCCGCTTCATATTGGGCGAACAGCTGCTGAGCGCTCACCTCGAGATCGGCCGGAGGGCCATCCGCCGAGGCAGGGACATTCGAGGACCGGGAGCAGGCGAGAAGAGCCAACAACAAGAGGCCGAGTCTGGGCGATTGCTTCGACATCACCGCGCTCCGTCGAAGTACGCCACGATGAGCTGGGCGACGCGGCCGATACGATCCTCCGCCTCACCGTACGACCCCTCGATCGCATTCCCGAAGAACGAGATCACGATCGGGCCCGAGCGCGCGAACGCTACCCCCACATCGTTCGCCAGCACCGGCGGGAAGTCTCCCGTCTTGTGCGCGACCGGAACGCCCACGAAGTGAGGGAGGCGGCGAGCCCCCGACTGCTGCGCGCGCATCATGCGCATCATGTCCGTGCAGGACTCCCTGGCAGCGATCGGCGGCGCCGGCGCCGTCCCATCGCTGCAACGCTGGATCGCCTCGAGCATCCGCCCCGTTGCGCGCGGCGTCATCTCGCCTAACCAGTACGCACGATCGGTGTTCGTCTTCTCGTTCGCGTTCGTCCCCTGCGGCAGCGCGCGGTACCTGGCGAAGAGCTCGCCCGTCGTCATGGTGAGCGTGAGCGCTTCACCGTAGCCGCTCTCCCTGAGCCACGCGTTCACGCGCGAAGCACCGCCGACCTTCGCGATCGCGATGTCCGTCGCCGTGTTGTCGCTCGTGATGATCATCTGCAGGATCACGTCGCGAAGCGTCGGCTGGAGGCCGGGATCGTGATACCGAAAGATCCCGGATCCGCCGCGAACATCCTCGGCCCGGATCGTCACACGTTCGGCGAGTGAGAGCTGGCGCTTGTCGGCCATCTGAAAGGCGAGCGCCATCACCGGAATCTTGATGACGCTCGCGCTGTTGAACGTCTCGTCGGCGCGGACGCCGGCTTCCTCCCCGGTCGTCAGGTGCTTGACCCACACGCCAGCCTTCCCCGGGAAGCGCGCGAGCTCGGCGTCGAGCAATCGTTGCAGCCCCGACTCGACGCGCAACGGCTGCGCCTGTCCGTGAGCGACCTGCGTCGCGAGCATCGGAACCAACGCCGCGACAGCTGTTAGACGAGCTGCACGCATGACGATCGCCTCCAGGAAGGTCTGCTGGACATTGGAGTCCGTGTTCAGCGACCGCCACCCCGCTCCTCGATCAGTCGCATCGATTGCCGGCTGACGAAGATCTTGGCGTGGAACTGGTCACCCCAGCCGAGCGGCGTGACGTCGCGATACTCGCGAAGCGGGCCTCCGCCGTGTCCCTCCTCGAGGCGTTGTCGGAGCGATGCTCGGATGTTCGGGTCGGCGCCGCGGTCGAGCAGCAGTCGCGTGAAACGCGCCTCGTCTGTCTGTCCCTTACCATAGTTGACCCAGAAGTTGCGCTGCGAGACGACGGTCGAGAAGAGCGCGGTGTAGCCGCCGAACCCGTCGGCGTCGGTCGCCGCCCGCACGTCCGGATCCATGCCTCGCTCGAGCAGCCACTCGGCGATCTCGACCTCGTCGAAGTAGGCGGCGATGTGGAGGAGGGTGGTCCCGTGCACCGGCGTTCCTTGCGCCGTGCAGGGCTCTCGCGAGCACGCGGGGGCGAGCGGGAACACGTCGGCGATGTCGAACGTGCGGGTCAGGAGATCGGGGTCGCGCGCGAGATGCGCATCGAGCAGGTCGGTGCGCCCGCGATGGAGCGCCATCACCGGGGTGTCTGGAGGCTCGAAGCCGTGCTCGACGTACATCTCGAGGATACGATGCTTCGCCGACGGGTTCCGACTGTCGGTCCCGAGGAGATGCTCCATGGTGTTCGAGTCCACGCCGTCGGGCCCGGCCACGCGGGCTCCAAGTGTGAGCAGCACAGCGGTCCCTTCCACGCTCAACGTGTACGCGGGCCCGGCGAGCGACAACTTTTCGAGCGACGGCTTCCCCGCCAGGTCGTAGATCGTGTGCACGGTCTCGACTTTCCCCTGGAGCGCGGCCCGCCCTGCCGCAGACTCGAGGTCCCTGGCACCGTGGCGATGAAGCAGGCGGACGATCTGGTCGCGGCCCAGGTTCGCGGCATACGTCATCGGTGGGCCCCAGCCGCTGTCGGTGCGAATCAGGACGTGCTCGTGGATCAGCGCCGAGTTCCGCGTGATCAGCGCTTCGACCGTGTCGCGGTCATCGCGCCAGATCGCGTCCGAGAGCTGCACCGCGTGGACGAGTCTCGTCCAGCTCGACGCGCGGTAGCTCCGTGCGAGCACGAGATGCGCGTCCGCAAGCTTCGCGGCCCCGGGATCGATCGAGTCGGGATGGTGCTCGCGTAATTCGGCGATCGCCTGGGGGTCGCCGGCGTGGATGGCGCGGAGGAGATCCTTGGCCTGACGATGCAGCTGCTCCAGGTCGGGCCGGACGGGCAATGCGCGGGCGGGCATGACGAGCCTCCTCGAATGAGCCCGGGGTCCGCTGGCGTCGGGCAAGGAGGTTCGGCGATCACGTCCGAACGTCTGGCAACTGCTTCAGGTGGACTCGGTCCTGTCCGCGGACGGGGGGCGCCCTGCAAGCCCGGCCTCAAACTGCCACCAGGCAACGGAGCGCACAAGAGGACGGCGAAGGTCACCGCGTTCCCGCTGCATCGTCACGATGCCGCCTAACGCCAGAGCGCCGAGCGATGGCCGATTCGACGAGTACGGCCGCGGCAACGCCGACCGCGTACGCCACGAGGTCTCGCGGGTCGAAGCCGCTGCCGAGAAAGAGGTGTCCAGGGCGCGTGGCCCGGAGCGCGTCGAGACCCGGCGTGTGGTATATCTGGCTCACCTCGACCGCGGCGCAGACCGCGTACGCAAGGGCGGCGCGGGCCGCCAAACGCGTGAGGGGCGCGAGCGCGCCGACCCACCAGGCAATCATGGCAGCCCAGAGCGCGTCTCCTGCCACATCCCGCGCGGCCGCATTCAGCCCCATGCCGTGCAGGTGAACGAGCAGGCCGATGGCGACCGTCCCTAACGCGAACGCTACGTACAGGCGACGTCGCTGCGTCTGGATGTCAGCCATGCGAAGTCGCCGTCAGGACGCGATCCTCACGAAGGATCGCGAGTGGCCTCGCTACGACCAACGTTCATTCACCGCGTCCGGCGAACAGCAGGAGATTGCCGTCGAGATCGCGCACGATGAACGTTCGTGCGCCCCACGGTTCCGTCCGGAGCGGTTGGACGAACTCGACGCCCGCTGTCTGATACTCGAGAAAGAGCGGCTTGGCGTCGTCGAGTGTGATCGACGCGGCGAGCAACTGCTCGCTGTCCCGCCGGACGGGATCGAGGACCGGATCGTCGACCTGGCGGAGGTTCAAGCGGACCCCGTCACGAACCACCTGGCCGTAGAACGGTGGCTCGCCGTACGTGAAGGCGACGGAAAAGCCCAGCATCCGCGCATAGAACTCGGACGAAGCAACGACATCCCGGACATACAACTGCGGTTCGGCCGCGACGAGCGTGGTCATGGCGAGGGTACCTGTGCGGGCAAGGGTCACGTGGTGACTTCCCCGACGGAGCGCCTCCCAACTCTCGAAACCGACCGTTCGCGCAACGAGCTCCTGAGCATCCGACAGGCGGAAGGACTGGGCCAGGACCTCGTGGTCGGTCAGGCGACTGTAGCGCGGCAACACCGCTCGGATTCGCGCGGCGACCGGATAATATTGCTCCCGGTGCCAGCGCAGATACAGTTTCGCCTGCTTTCGAAGATGGTCGATGTTGAGCATCGAGGGCGCACCGCAGGGGACGTCGCGTAGGCGGGCGATGCCCATCCGGCTCTGGAGGCCGTTGCGCCCTACAAGCACGTGCCAATGATTGCCATGGGCGCGGCGCTTTGTCAATGCGGCCGGTGCGCGGCCCCCGAGCGTCGTGCGTGCATCGACTTCGTTAGGCGGGCCGGTCCGGATTACATTGCATGCTCCGCTCTGCACGTTACGAATCGAGCCGTACCCACTACGACAGCACGCGATGACCGAGTTGACGCCGGCCCCTGGCCACGTCGATACGACGATCGACGCACCCATCGACGTGGCCGCCGTGCAGCGTCGCACCCTGCGCCTGCTCTTCGCGACGCAGGTGGTCGGCGGCGTCGGCGTGACGGTCGGCTCGTCAGTGGGGGCGCTCCTCGCCGCGGATATCGCAGGGATCAGCGTGTCCGGTCTTGCGCAGAGCTCCGCCGTCATCGGCGGCGCGCTACTGGCGTTGCCGGCTACCTCGATCGTGCAGCGAAGTGGTCGCCGGCCGAGCCTCGCCGCCAGCTACCTCGCCGCCGCCATGGGATCATCGATCATCGTGATGGCGGCGATGCGAGCGTCCATCGCGCTCTTGTTCGCGGGCTTCTTTCTGTTTGGTGGCGCCATGGCGGCGAGCATGCAGGCGCGTTACGCGGCCGTGGACCTCGCGCCGGCGCCGCTGCGTGGCCGACAGCTGTCCATGATCGTCTGGGCCACGACGCTGGGCGCGGTCGCCGGCCCGCACTTCGCCGCGCTCGCCGGCGCGTCGCTCCTGGACTACGGGGTGCCTGCGCTGGCGGGGCCGTTCGTCTTCTCCACCGCGCTGTTCGTGTTCGCCGCCGGCGCGCTCGTCATGCTGATGCGGCCAGACCCCGCCGTCATTGCCCGCCGCACAGCCGCGCCGAGCAAATCAGCGGACGCTCAGCGGGCAGGCGTTGGGCTGCGCGCGGCGCTTCGCGAGGTGGCACGTGAGCCCTCGGCTCGCGCCGGCGTCGCCGCGATGGCCGCCGGCCACCTGGTCATGGTGGGCGTCATGGCCATGACACCAGTGCACATTCGCGGTGCCGGTCACGCCGCCGCTGACACGCTGCGGATCGTCGGCGTCGTCTTGAGTTTCCACATCGCCGGCATGTACGCGTTGTCACCGGTGGTCGGCTGGCTGACCGATCGAGTCGGCCGCCGTCCGGTCATCGGCGCCGGCCTGCTCCTGCTGATTGCCGCGTGTGCGCTCGCCGGTACCGCCGGCCACGGCACCGCTCGTCTCGCGATCGGACTGATGGTGCTGGGCATCGGTTGGTCGTGCACGATCGTTGCCGGCTCCACGCTTCTCAGCGAGTCCGTCCCCGTCGACCTACGCGCGTCCGCGCAAGGGCTGTCCGACGCCATCATGGGACTCGCTGGCGCGTCCGCGGGCGCACTCTCCGGCGTCATCGTCGCTGCGTCGGGATATCCGATGCTCGCACTCATCGCAGCGCTCGCGGCGACCCCGTTCGTGCTGCTCGTCACGCGGCGCGCCGGCCACCCTAACGCGGCTTCGCGTGCTCACTAGCGGGCCAACTCCGAGTTATTGGTAGCCCGTGTCAGTCCGAGTGGAGGCCCGAAGGGCCGCAGTCGAGGCCTACGTCCGCTCCGCTACGCGACAGCTCCGTGGCGGACCTCGCATTGTGCCGGCTCCTTTGTCAACATTCGCGTCAAATCCTCCGACCACAAGGCGACGGCGATGAAGATCGGACTCGTTGGATTCGCAGGTTCCGGGAAGACGACCGTCTTCAATACGATGACTGGCCTCGCGGTCCCCGTGGGGTACGGCGGCGAGGTCCGGCTCGGCGCGGTGCGCGTGCCCGACGAGCGCATCGACGCACTTTCGAGGATCTTCTCCCCGAAGAAGACGACCTACGCCGAGATGAGCTTCTGCGACATCCCGGGCGAGCACGGCGCCGAACGGAAGGGGCTGTCCGCCAGGGCGCTCCAGACGATTCGCGAACAGGAAGCGCTTTGCCTCGTGCTGAGAGACTTCGTGAACCCGGCGATCGAGGGCAACGCGGATCCGTTGCGCGATCTCGAGGCGTTCCACCTCGAGTGCGTGTTCGCCGATCTCGAGATCGTCGAGCGGCGCCTCCAGCGTGGACGCAAGGAGAACGCCCCACCGAGAGAGCTGGCGCCCTTCGAGTTGATGAAGCAGGTGCTCGACGATGGACGTCCGCTGCGCAGCGTTCCGCCCGCCGAGCTGGATCGCGGCCCGCTCAGAGGATACGGGTTCCTCACCGACAGAGCCCTGCTCGTCGCGGTCAATCGCGACGAGGCAAGAGCGTCAGCGCCGCTGCCTAACGACCTCGCCGCCCGGACCGCGGCGCTGGACGCCGCCGGCCTCGTGCTGTCGGCGAGTGTCGAGGCCGAGATCTCGAGACTCGACGCGACCGAGCAGGCGGCGTTTCTCGACGATCTCGGCCTTCGCGAGTCGGCGCTCGCGCGGTTCATTCGCGCGGCCTACGCGCTGCTCGATCTCATCTCCTTTTTCACGGTGGGCGCTGACGAGGTGCGCGCATGGCCGATCCGGCGTGGCACGATGGCGCGGCAGGCGGCCGGCCGGATTCATTCGGATCTCGAGCGCGGCTTCATTCGCGCCGAGGTCATTCCGTACGCGACCTTCATGAAGCTCGGCTCGGAGCAGGCGGTGAAGGACGCGGGGTTGCTTCAGATCGAAGGCAAGGACTACGTGGTGGCCGACGGCGACATCATGCACATCCGGTTCAACGTGTAGCCGGTCGTCACCGAGTAGAGGACCTCGGCATTCCGCGATGAACAGAATTGGCCGGTGCGTGGCTGGCTGCCCGATCAGGACGATTGGCGAAAGCCTTGAACGCAGAGGGTGCCAAAGGAACGGGCCGCCCGCAGAGGGTCGCAGAGGCGCCGCTGACGCGGCCCCTTGGCCCGGACAGTCGTGAAATGAATGGGGGGAACGGCTAACGCGACAGTGGCGTCCCGGGCAGCCGTTCCCCTCATTGCTTTTGAAGCAACCGTCCCGGCAGAGCAGTCGGCCTCTCTGCCGCTCCGGTTGCTGAAGAGCTTTTGACGCAGAGGTCGCGGAGGAACGGCTCGCAGAGGGTCGCAGAGCGCGGCTGCGCCGCGCCCGCCGCGTCTGGGTGTGAGGTGATCAGGGGAACGGCCGCCCGGGACGCCACTGTCGCGTTAGGCCGTTCCCTCATTGTTTCAACGCCCCTACCGAGCCGGGCGGCCGCCCCGGGGTCGTCTGCGTTTCTCCGCGTCCGCTACGGCTGAATCCATCAGAGTCTGTCGCCCAGGCGCGGCGCAGCCGCCCTCTGCGACCCTCTGCGAGCCGTTCCTCTGCGGCCCTCTGCGTCTAACGCTGTCCAGCAACTGTAGTGGTAGAGAGCCCGGCGGCTCGGCCTCGCCGGCGGCCGGAAGGCACTGAGGGGAACTGCTCTCGGGACAGTGGCGTCCCGGCGGCCGTTCCCCTCTTCCATGCAATC
>Ga0075430_100001469_pt1 | contig 19182 bp, 18 predicted proteins | sample RhiMetdeltSRZDD4_FD_75294 | JGI IMG/M metagenome (GOLD analysis project Ga0075430, IMG submission 75294) | Populus rhizosphere microbial communities from Tennessee, USA - Rhizosphere MetaG P. deltoides SRZDD4 | ecosystem: Host-associated > Plants > Roots > Rhizosphere > Soil | place: USA... | reverse complement strand
GACGGCGGCACCGATGACCACCGCGAACTCGTGGAGCAGCCGCCCCACCACGCCGCCCATGAAGAGCACGGGGATGAACACGGCGGCCAGCGACAGCGTCATCGACAGGATGGTGAAGCCGATCTCGCGGGAGCCGATGAGGGCGGCTTCCAGCCGGCCCTTCCCCTCTTCCATGTGGCGGACGATGTTCTCGAGCATGACGACCGCATCGTCGACCACGAAACCGACGCACAGCGTGAGCGCCATGAGCGAGATGATGTCGATCGTGTAGTTCAGCATGTACATCACGCCAAACGTCCCGATGATCGACAGCGGCACGGCGAGACTCGGAATGATGGTGGCCGAAACATTGCGCAGGAAGATGAAGATCACCATCACCACCAGCGCGATGGTGAGGCCGAGCGTGAACTGGACGTCGTGCACGGACTCGCGGATGGCCGCCGACCGGTCGTAGAGGACGTTGATGCTGACGGACGCCGGGATCTGCAGGCGGAAGGTCGGGAGCAGCGCGCGGATCCGGTCGACCACCTCCACGCTGTTCGTGCCGGGCTGCTTCTGGATGGCCAGCACGACCGCGCGCTCCTTGTTGTACCAGCTCGCCACCTTGTCGGTCTGAACGCCGTCGATGACGCGTCCGATCTCCTCGAGACGCACGGGGGAGCCGTTCCTGTAGGTCACGACCATCGAGCGATACGAGGCGGCGTCGAGCAGCTGCCCGGTGGCCTGCACGTTGAACGCCTGGTGTGGGCCGTAGAGCGTGCCGGTGGGCTTGTTCACGTTGGCGCGGGCGATGGCCTGCTCGACCTCGTCGATGCCGATGCCGCGCGAGGCGAGGGCGCGGGGATCGACCTGCACGCGGACGGCGTACTTCTGCGAGCCGAAGACCTGCACCTGGGCCACGCCGCTGATGGTCGAGATGCGCTGGGCGATGCTCGTCTGCGCGTACTCGTCGACGGTGTAGAGCGGCAGCGTCGGCGAGCTCACCGACAGATAGATCACCGGCTGGTCGGCCGGGTTCACCTTCTGGTAGGTCGGCGGGCTCGGCATTCCCGGCGGCAGCAGCGGCATGGCCTTGGTGATGGCGGCCTGCACGTCCTGCGCGGCGCCGTCGATGCTGCGGCTGAGCGTGAACTGGATGATGATGTTGCTGAGCCCGAGCGCGCTCGTCGACGTCATCGAGTCGATGCCGGCGATGGTGGTGAACTGCTTCTCGAGCGGCGTGGCCACCGCGGAGGCCATCGTCTCGGGGCTCGCGCCGGGCAGCGTCGCCTGCACCTGGATCGTCGGGAAGTCGACGTTGGGCAGGTCGCTCACGGGCAGCAGCTGGTAGGCCATGAGGCCGAAGATCACGATCCCGGCCATGAGCAGCGTGGTCAGCACCGGGCGCCGGATGAAGAGCTCGGGATTCACGACGGCTTCGCGGTCTTGATCTCGACCTTGGCGCCGGGCACGAGCCGGAGGTGGCCGTCCGTCACCACCCGCTCGCCGGCGGCGACCCCGCGCACGATGACGATCTCGCCGCCGACGCGGCGGCCGGTCTGCACGGTGCGCGGCTCGACCTTGAGGTCGGGCTTCACCACGTACACGAACGGCCCCTGCTGCCCGCTCTGCACGGCCTCCGCGGGCACGGTGATCGCCTGCTCCGTGGTGAGGGTGAGTGTCACATCGACGTACTGCCCGGGCCACAGCGCGCTATCGTCGTTGTCGAAGGTGGCCTTGAGCTGGATGGTGCCGGTGGTGGCGTCGACCACGTTGTTCACGAAGGTCAGACGGCCGGTGGCGGTCCTGGCGGCGCCGGGCGGCGTCGCGCGCACGGGGAGGCCGTTCTTCGTCTGGTAGCGCTGCAGGTCCGCGAGGTGCTGCTCCGGCACCGCGAAGGAGACATAGATCGGCCGCACTTGCGCGATGACGACCATCGGGTCCCCCTCGTTGGCCTTCACCACGTTGCCGGCCTGCACGAGCAGGTTCCCGGTGCGGCCGGCCATCGGGGCGCGGATCGTCGTGTACCCGAGCTGCAGCTTCGTGTTGTCGACCATCGCCTGATCGGCCTTGATGACGGCGCGCGCGTTCTCGACGCCGGCCTCCGCCGCGAGCGCCGCGGCCTTGGCGTTCTCCACCGCCGCGCGATCGGCGGCAACCGTCGCTTCCATGGCCGACATCTGTGTCCGGAAGTTGTCGTACTGCTCGCGGGCGATCAGCTCCTTGTCGACCAGCTCGCGATAGCGACGCTCCTGCGTGCGCGAGTTCTCGAGCTGCGCCGTGTCGCGCTCGAGGTTCGCCAGCGCCTGCTGGATCTCGGCCTTGCGCTGCGCGAGCCCCGCCTCCGCCTGACGCAGCTGCGCCAGGTCGCGCCCGACGTTCGCCTCCGCCTGACGCACGGCCGCTTCGAACGGGCGCGGATCGATGGTGAAGAGCAGGTCGCCCGGCTCGACGTCGCGCCCCTCGGCGAAATGCACCTTCATGATCTGGCCGGCCACCTGCGACTTGATGCCGACCGTCGTGAGCGCCTGCACGTTGCCGATGCCGGCCAGATCCAGCGCCACGGGCCTGTCCTTCGCGTCGGCGGCCATAACCGGCACCGCGGGCGGCGCCGCGCCCTTGGCCGGCGTCCCCGAGGCACGATCCGAGCAGCCGCCGAGGGCGAGCGCGGCGGCGAGCACGGCCACGGCCGCGGAGCGCATCATCGCGCCGAGGCCTCGACGGCCGCTTCCACGAGCGCCTCGATCCCGCGCACGGCGCGCTCGCGGTCCTCCGCGGACATCCGCGTCAGCACCCCGTCGAGCGCGCGCATCTGGATGCCGTGCAGCTCTTCCACCAGCGCCTGGCCGGCCCGCGTCAGCTCGAGCACGTACACGCGACGATCGGCCGGGTGGTGCGCGCGGGCCATGAACCGCTTCTCCTCGAGCCGGTCGACGATGTGGGTGATGGCCGGCAGCGTGACACCGAAGGCCTTGGCCACCTCGCCCATCGGGCAGGCGGGATGGTCGGCGACGTAGAACAGGACCTGCGACTGCGCGAAGGTGAGATCGAGCTCGGAGGCCCGCTGCCAGAGCAGCTGGCGGAAGGTCGTGCTGCCGAGCGCGTTCAGGAGGTCGAGCAGTCGCTGGGCCTGGGCGGCCGTGCGCGGAGAGCGGCGGTTCCCCGGGCGTCGAGTGGCCATGATGGCCAATGGTGGACCGGGTTAACAGTTAAGTCAATAAAGCAACCGGCGCCTCAGGCGCGCCGCCCGGCCGCCACCGCCGCCGCCACCACGCGCTCGAGCACCTCCAGCCGGAAGGGCTTCGGCACGTAATCGAAGGCGCCGGCCCGCAGCAGGTCCCGGGCGAGTGCCTCGTCGTCGTTGCCGGTGAGCATGATCACGGAGACGGTCGGATCCACGGCCCGCAGCCGCGCCAGCACCTCGGCGCCATCCGGCCCCGGCATGGTGACGTCGAGCAGCACGGCGTCGGGTCGCCGTGCCGCCGCCGTGACGAGCGCCGCGGCTCCGTCGTGGGCGACGTCCACGTCGTAGCCACAGGCGCGAAAATGCTCTTGCAGCAGGTCGGTGATCTCGTGCTCGTCGTCGACCACCAGGAGTTGGCCGTCGGCCATGAGCCTCGCTCATCGGAGTGACGTCCCTCGCCAGCGCCGACAGTATACCGATAGTTACTGATCGCACCACCGCCATTCGCACGGGGTGCTCAGAGCGTCGGGAGCTCCCGTGGCCGCCGGCCCCGGGGGAAGGCCCGCTCGATGCGGGCGATCTCCGCCGCCGTCAGCCGGAGGTTCCCGGCCCCGGCGTTCTCCTCCACGTGCTCCGGGCGTGCCGCCTTCGGAATGGTGAAGAGCGGTCGGCTCTGGACGATGAAGGCGAGCGCCACCTGGCGCGCCGTCGCCGCATGCGCCTCCGCGATGGCGGTCAGCACGCGACCACCCGCGCTGCGCGGGCCCGGAAAGGCGCCGGAGCCGAACGGACTATAGGCGACCACGGCCACGCCGTGCTGCTCGCACCACGGGATGACCGCATGCTCGATGGCGCGCTCCTGGAGATGATAGAGCACCTGGTTGCACGCCAGCCGCGCTCCCGCCAGCTTCCAGACCGCCTCGAGCTCGGCGACGTCGAAGTTGCTCACACCCCAGCTGCGGATCTTCCCGTCCCGGCGCAGCTGCTCGAACGCCTCCAGCGTGTCCTCGAGCGGGTGCTCACCGGGCCAGTGCAGCAGATAGCAGTCGAGACGATCGGTCTCGAGTCGCTTCAGCGAGCGCTCGCAGGCGGCGATCGTTCCCGTGCGCGAGGCGTTATCCGGAAGGACCTTGGAGACGAGGAACACCTGGTCGCGACGCCCGGCGATGGCCTCCGCCACGAGCTTCTCGGCGGCGCCGGCACCATACATCTCCGCTGTATCGATGTGCGTGAGGCCGAGGTCGAGGCCGCGGCGCAGGGCCGCCAGCGCGGTGGGACGCCGATCCTTCTCGATGTTCCACGTGCCCTGCCCGATCACGGCGACGTCGAGGGCGGCGCTGCCGAACCGTCGCCGATCCATGGGACACAGTCTAGATGAGCCCGGCCCGCAGCGCCTCCGCCACGATCTCCGTGCGCGATCGGACCGCGAGGGCGACGCCGATCTTCTCCAGATGATCCTTGATCGTGTACGCGCTCAGATGAACCTGGGCGCCGATCTCCTTGTTCGTCAGTCCCTTCGCGAGATGTCGCAGGATCGCGAGGTCGGTCTCGGAGAGCGCGACCTGGCTCACCGCCTTGCCGTTGGTGGCCTTGCCTCCGGGGGCCATGGCCTTGGCGATCACGCGCGAGGCCACCTTGGGATCGAGCACGGAGTGACCGCGATGGACGGCGCGGATCGTTCGCTTCACCTCGTGGAGCTCGACGTCCTTGATGAGGTAGCCCTTGGCGCCGGCGGCGAGACTGCGGAGGATCACCGCGTCCTGAAGGTAACTGGTCAGCATCACCACGGCCGTGCCGGGCGCCGCGGCCCCGATCCGGCGGCAGACCTCCGGCCCGTCGAGATCGTCGAGCTTGACGTCGAGCAGGACGACGTCCGGCTGCTGCTCGGTGGCCACGCGCACGGCCTCGGTGCCGGAGCCGGCTTCCCCCACCACCTCCATGTCGGGCTCGCGCTCGAGCAGCTGTCGGAGGCCGTGGCGGACGACGTGATGATCGTCGACGATCAGGATGCGGATGCGCGCCCGCGCCCGCGTCACTTTCGCACCTCGACCGGAATCACGTCGTTCACCTGGGCCATCATCGCCCCGACCTCTTGCGTGATCTCGCGCACGATCGTCCGCAGCGTCGAGCTGGGCTGGCCGTCACGGAGACACCGCTCGATGCGAAGCGCCACCGAGAAGAGCGTCCGCCGGAGCGTGTCGTGCAGCACGTTGTCGACGCGGGTGCGCTCTTCCTCGATCCCGGCTTGCGCCGCCCGCGCATAGCGCTGCGCATTGACGATGGCGGTGGTGGCGTGGTCGGCGATCCCCTCCACCAGACGGAGCTCGGTACGAGACAGGCGGCGGCGGGCCGACCACCAGGCGCACACGAGCATGCCGATCGCGCCGCCCGCGTCCTTGAGCGGCGTCAGCACCAGCGACTGGGCGGGGAACTGACGGAAGATCGGATGCCGGAACGCCGGATCGTTCGGCACGTCGTCGGAGGCGCGCGGGACCAGCCAGCGCGGATCGTCGACGACCACCGGCTGGATGCGAATGGCGGCCAGGATCTTCTCCGGCATGTGGTACGCGGCAAACGGCCGGAGGACACCGTCCGCCGCGGTCATGAGATAGACGCCGGCCGAGTCGGCGGCCACGGCCTTCGCGGCTTCGCGCGTGATCCGCCGCACGACTTCCTGGAGCTCGAGCGTGGAGCCGATCGTCCGCCCCACGCTCAGCAGCGTCTCGGCCGCGCGCAGCCGGCCGTCCATCTCCCTGACCGAGAGCGCGCTGCGAATCGCCGCCGCCAGATAGGGCGCCAGTCCGCGCGCCCGGCGCACGCAGTCGCGACTGATGAGCGCCTTCGCGCTGTCGAGCACCATCACGCCCACGAGACCGGCGTCGCCCAGCAACGGGACGACGAGGCGCCTGGCGGGGCCGAAGGCCGCCGTCCATTCATAGGGCAGCCCATCCCCGTGCGCGTCGCGCACGACGACCGGCCGCCGCTCGGTAATCGCGCGCGCGAACGCCGGCACTTCGTGCAGCGCGTAGGGTCCGAGCCCATCGTGTCGCTTGCCGGAAGCGAGCTGGGAGACGAGCGGCACCAGCAGACCCTCGCTGCACACGAGCACGGAGCAACGCGCGAACCCACAGGCGTGGGCCGTGGTGCGAGCGAGAGCCCGCAACGACAACGGTTTACGAATACGGTCCGTGACCACCGTCCGCAGAGGCATGGCGCCCAGCGGACCTTGCAAACGTGTTTCCATCACGCCTCGGTGGCCGGGATGCGCGGACTCATGGCCGAGGCAGACCGATGCAACCGCAAGGCCGACGAACCGGAACCGCTCAGGACCGCGCGGCGGGCTCCAGCCTGATGAGGCGCCCCTTGGGATGGTCCGTGAGCAGGTAGAGGAAACCGTCCCGGCCCTGCCGGACGTCGCGAACGCGCTCACCGCGATCGATGACGTAGCGCTCCTCCTGCACCACGCGCCCATCGCGCAGCCGCAGTCGCACCAGTCGGCCCGGCTGCAGCGAGCCCACGAACAGATCGCCGCGCCAGTCAGCGAAGGCGTCGCCCGTGTAGAACACTGCACCGGAGGGCGCGATCACCGGATCCCAGTAGTACACGGGCTGCTCCATGCCCGCACGCGAGGTGCCGTAGCCGATGCGCGCGCCGGAGTAATCCATGCCGTAGGTGATCACGGGCCAGCCATAGTTGCGCCCGGCCCGTGGAGCGTTCAGCTCGTCGCCGCCGCGAGCGCCGTGCTCGACCGTCCACAGCTCGCCGTTGCCGTCGAGGGCGGCCGCCTGGACGTTACGATGTCCGTACGACCAGATCTCGGGACGGGCGTTGGTGCGGCCGACGAACGGATTGTCGCGCGGCACTGAACCGTCGGCGTTGATGCGCAGGACCTTGCCGACCGTCGTGGAGAGATCCTGGGCCAGCTCCGGTTGATGGAAGCGGTCGCCGAGGGTGACGAAGAGCGTGCCGTCCGGGCGCCACACCAGCCGGGAGCCCCAGTGATTGTGGCCGTTCAACTTCGGCTCCTGGCGCCAGATCACTTGCGTGTTTTCGAGCCCGCGGTCGCCGAGACGGCCGCGCGCGACGGCGGTGCCGCCGCCCGCGCCGCCCGGCTCCGCGAACGAGAGATAGACGAGCTGGTCCTGCGGGAATCCGGGGCTCAAAGTCACGTCGAGCAGTCCGCCCTGGCCGCGCGCCAGCACGGCCGGGACGCCGGCAAGCGGGGCCGACAGCTGTCCGTCGCGGCCAACCACCCGCAGCCGGCCGGGGCGCTCGGTGACGAGCATGCGCCCGTCCGGCAAGAACGCGACCGCCCACGGGTGTTCGAGCCCCACCGCGACATTCGTCGCGCGGGCCGGCAACGGAACCTCCTTCGGCGTGGGCGATCGCGGGGCTTCCTGGGCGAGCGCGGGCATCACGAGCGCGAGCACGATGGCGAGAACGAGGATCCGTCGGGGGGTCATACGGCCAGGGTAGACGTCACCGTGGGTCGGTGCAAATCCTGCGCAGCTGCACGCACGGAACGAGCATCGACGTTCAGTCGAGCTGCCGTGCGCGGACCGGCAGTCGATGGAAGTCATCGATTTTCATGCGCGGTGCTCGCCGGCTGCGCCTGGCACGCCGGGCGCAACTCCGGAGCGGGCAACGAGGCTCAGGCCTCGATCGCCCGCTGCCGGCCGCAGCGACTCGCTCGAACTGTCCGGAGGGTTGAGCCGTGATCGCACGCCATCGTCCGAAGTCAGTGTTCAAACCCGCCGATGTTGAGCGCGTCCGCGAACGCTTCAACACCATCCTGAAGAATGTCTCCGAGAAGCCCCTGGTCGAGGTCAAGCCGCCGGCCGCCGCACCGGCGCGGAAGGCGCCCGTCCCCGCCCCCACCATCCGCTCACGCAAGCGGGCCTAGCGCCCGGCGCGCGACTACTTCCCGAGCATCGCCGCCGCCCGTCCGACCGCGAGCCGCAGGGCGGCGTGCGTCACGGGCTTGGCGAGAACGAAGTCCGGCCGAGGGCAGTCCGCGGGCCGGCCGTCGGGATCGTCACCCCATCCGGTCACCAGCCCGATGGGGAACGGGGGGCGATGATCCTTGGCGGCGCGAATGATGTCCCAGCCCGTCACCTCCGGCATGCCGAGGTCGGTGATCACGAGATCGAGGGCGGCGCCCCCGCGCATCCGCTCAAGACCATCCCGGCCGTGCGGTGCCTCCTCCACCTGGTGACCGTCCTCGCGCAGGATGTCGGCGATCACCTCGCGAATCGGCAGGTCATCGTCGATGACGAGGATCCGCAGCGGCGTGCCCGCCACCGTCGGCGAGGGCACCGCCCGCTTCGCCTCCCGCCCGGTGACCGGCGGCAGCGTGAAGCTGACGGTGGTGCCGCGGCCCAGCGTGCTGTCGATGGCCATGGTCCCGCCGTGGGCGCCGATGATGCCGTAGTTGACGCTGAGTCCGAGCCCCGTGCTCTTGGGCCCCTTCGTCGTGAAGAACGGCTCGAGCGCGCGCCGCTGCACCTCGGGCGACATGCCGGTGCCGGTATCCGACACCGCGCAGGTCACCCCGCTCGCGTCGTGCGACGTCCGGAGCGTGACGGCGCCGCCGGTGGGCAGCGCGTCGATGGCGTTCAGCACGAGGTTCATGAGGACCTCGCGGAGCGCGGCCGCCTCGCCGGCGATGGGCGGGATGTTGCCAAGCTCGGCGGTGACGTCGATCCGCAGCCCTTGACGCTGCGCCTGGTCGAACCAGCGCGGGCGGGTCAGCTCCACGATCTCCTGCACGAGATGGTTGAGATCGAGCGACTCGAGCAACGGCGTCGTGTGCGCGCGGCTGAACGAGCGGATGCGCCGCACGACCTCGGCGGCGTCGAGCGCCGCGCGGTTGATCGTCTCGAGCGACTTGCGGTGATCCGAGGTGGCCAGCCGCCGCAGCAGCAGCTCCGTCCGTCCCGCGATGATCCCGAGCAGGTTGTTGAGATGGTGCGCGGCGCCGGAGGCCACTTCACCGATGGCGCGCAGCGTCTCGCTCCGCACGAGCTGGGCCTGGGCCCGCGACAGCTCGTCGTACGCGCGCTGCGCCTCCTCGTACAGCTGCGCGTTCTGGATGGCCACCGCCGCGTGGTCGGCGAACGTCTCGAGCAGCAGCACCTCGGCGCGGGAGAAGACCCACGGCGTGGCGTGGGCCACCCACAGGACGGCGATGACCTTGCCCTTCGCGCGCAGCGGCGCCGCCAGCGCGCCGCGGGCACCGAGGTCCGTCATGCGACGTCTGAGGTCGTCGTCGAGGACGATGGCGGTGTCGGCCAGGATGTCCTCGGTGGAGACCGAGCACCCACGGCGCGCGGTGAGCCCCGAGATCCCCATGCCGGCCGCAACCCGATGTCCCGGCTCGAACTGCTGCCGCAGCGGGCCCGCGCAGGCGACCTCGGTCAGCGATCCGTCGGGATCGACCATGCGGAGATCGGCGGCGGAGGCGTTGAAGAGCAGCAGCGCGCTGTCGACGATCCGCGTGCCCAGGGCTTTCAGATCGAGCGTCTCCGTCAGCACCCGCGCGAACCGTCCGAGCTCCTCGGCTTCCCGCCGGCGGCGCTCGGTCTCGTCGTACAGCCGCGCGTTCTCGAGCGCCAGCGCCGCCTGGTCGGCGAAGGTCTGCAGCAGCGCGATGGTCGCCGCCGCGAAGTCGCGCGGCGTGTTGTGCGCGATCGACAGGCCGCCGATGATCCGTCCTTTCGCCCGCATCGGAACGGCCAGCACGGCGCGGTTGCCGGCGGCCATGATGCGGCGCCGCATGTCGGCGGGCACGGGGAACACGGAGTCTTCGAGCACGTCCCTCGACCACACCGGCGCCCCCGAGATGAGCGCGCGGCCGATGACACCGGCCCCGCGCGGAAAGCGCTGGTCGGGCTCGAAATGCGACAGGCCCTGGCCGCCCCACGCGAGCGCGCGGGCCGAGCCGTCGGCCTCGAGCAGGTAGAGCGCCGAGGAGTTCGCGCCGAAGAGCGACAGCACGCTCTCGACCACGCGCGCGGTGACGGAGCCAACGTCCAGGCTCTCCGTCAGCAGCGCGGCCACGCGCGCCAGCTCCTCGGCCTCGTGTCGCCGCTCGGCCGTGTCGGCGTACAAGCGCGCGTTCTCCAGCGCGTGCGCCGCCTGATCGGCGAAGGCCTGCATCAGCGCGATCTCGTCGGCGTTGAAGTGGCGGCCCGCCTCCGCGAACACGGCCAGGGCGCCGACGCCGACATCCTGGGCGATGAGAGGGACGGCGAGCGCGGACCAGCCCACGCCGTCGTCGCCGGGCACCGCCCCGCGCTGCACCGGCTGGCGGGAGCGCGCGGCCTCCTCGACCACGCCCACCATCAGCGCCGAGGTGGCATCGCCGTCGACACGCCCACCGGCGCCCGTGCTGAACGACACCGCGATCAGCGCGGCCGCGTCGGGATCCCGGCGAAAGAGTCCGGCACTCTCGGCGCCGAACAGCGGCCGGAGCGCCTCGACGATGCGCCGGCCGATCTCGGCGAGATCGAGGGATTGCGCGATGGCGCGGCCCAGCTCGGCGAGGCTCTCGGCGGCCCGGCGCCGACGCTCGGCCTCTTCGAGATGCATGGCGTTGGTGATGGCGATGGCGGCCTGGCCCGTGAGCAGCCCGAGCAGACGCTGCTCCTCGTCGGTGAAACGCCGACGCGGCTGCGTCAGCACCACGAGCACGCCGACCACCTTCCCGGACGCCAGCAGCGGCCAGCCGGCGAAGCCGTGCAGATTGCCGTCGGTGGTGAGCCGGCGGTTCAGCAGGCGGGCGTCCTCGGCGATATCCTCTATATAGGCCGGCTGGCGCGACTCGAAGATGCGTCCGACCAGGCCGCCGCCGTAGGGAATGGCCACGTGGTCATCCGGCGTCCCGTCGCGCCCACCATCGACGCCGAACGAGCCTTGCAGCCGGAGCACGCGATGGACGGGGTCGTCGATCCAGACGCGCGCGGCGCCGGCATCGAGCAGCGCGGCCGCCGCGCGCGCCACCTCGGCGAACAGCGGAACGCTGGCCGGCATCGACGTCAGCCGGCGCGTGAGCTCGGTGAGCGCCTGCAGCTTCTCGGCCCGGACGCCGGACGTCCGCTCCGCTGGCCGAGACAACCGCTTCCGCACGCTCGCTCCTTTTCTCGACGGGACGGGCTCGACGTCGGCGCCGGCAAGCCGGCCGGCTGGCGTTCGACGTCTATGCTGTCACACACCCGCACGCGATTCCAAGTTTGCGATATCGTTCTTGCGTTCTCGCGGTGCGCTTTGCCACAATCCTTCCGCACCAATGGCCGTTCGTTCCGCGGTGGCGAGCCGGTGGTACAGCGATTTCACCACCTATCATTGGTGTGTCCTCATCGTGTGCTCGCTCGGCTGGCTCTTCGACACGATGAACATGCGGATGTTCATCCTCGCGCGGGCCGGCGCCCTGGCCACCCTGGCCGCGCCCGGCGACGACGTCGACGCCATCGGCCGCGTGGCCACCACCATCGTCATTCTCGGCTGGGCCACCGGCGGCATCGTGTTCGGCGTGCTCGGCGACAAGTGGGGCCGCGTCAAGACGATGGCCGCCGCCGTGTTCGTCTACTCGCTGTTCACCGGGCTGACCGCGTTCGCCGCCTCACCGGCCATGTTCATGGTCTTCGGCTTCTGCAACGGCGTCGGCATGGGCGGCCAGTTCTCGGTGGCGGTGGCACTCCTGGCCGAGGCGATGCCCGCCCGCTCGCGATCGGTCGCGCTCGGGCTCTTGCAGGGACTGTCGGCGGTCGGCAACATCGTCGGCTCGCTCGTCGGCTACACCCTGCTTCCCGGCGGCTGGCGATCGATGTTCCTCCTCGGCGCGGTGCCGATCGCGCTCGTGATCCTCATCGTCAGCTGGCTCGAGGAGCCCGACTCGTGGCGCCAGTCGGTGGCGGCCACGCGCCGTCACGGCGGGCCCCGGCTCGGCTCCTATCGCGAGCTGCTGCTGAGCAACGCGCGCTGGCGCCAGCACGCGCTGGCGGGCGGTGTGCTGGCGGCGGTCGGCGTCACCGGCATCTGGGGCGTCAGCTTCTACTCGCCCGAGCTGCTCGCTCACGCGCTCGCCGACGCCGATCCCGAGACGCTGTCACGCCAGACGACGATCATGACGATCTGCCAGGACCTCGGCGCCTTCGTCAGCATCATCGGATTCCCGCTGATCAGTGATCGGATTGGCCGGAAGCCGGCCTTCCAGGTGGCGTGCTGGCTCGGCCTCGTCTCCATCGTGGTCGTCTTCGGCTTTCTCACCGACGCCCAGCAGATCGTGCCCTTCGGCCTGTTCCTCGGCTTCGGCACGCTGGCGCTGTTCGGTGGCTACGCCGTCTATTTCCCCGAGATCTTCCCCTCCCGGCTCCGCGCCACCGGGATCGCCTTCTGCTACAACGTCGGCCGCTATCTGGCCGCGCCCCTCAACCTGGCGCCCAATTATCTGCGGGCACCGCTGCTGCGCCTCTTCCCGCACGTCCCCACCTATCGCACGGGACCGATGGCGCTCGCCGCCGTGTACTTCATTGGCATGGTCGTCATGGCGCTGGCGCCGGAGACGAAAGGCAAGGCGCTTCCTGACGACGGCGGGAGGCATTCCTCATGATCCGTCTCTTCCGGGAGTCCGATCGTGCGCAGCTGAAGACGATCACGGCCGAGGTCTTCGGACCGGCCGCGGTCGACTATTACCTCGAGCGGCGGTTCGGTCCCATCCAGGGACGGGACTGGGCGTGGCGCAAGGCGCGCCACATCGACGACGACATCCGCAGCAACGCCGGCGGCATCTTCGTCTACGAGAACGGCGGGCCGCCGCGCGCGGGCGTGGTGGTGGGCTACATCAGCGTCTCGGTCGACCGCGATGCCGGCATCGGCCGCATCCCGAATCTGGCGGTGGCCGTCGAGGCCCAGGGTCGCGGCGTGGGCCGCGCACTCGTCGAGCACGCGCTCGAGTATCTGCGCTCCGAGGGCATGCTGCTCGCCCGCGTGGAGACGCTGGAGGGCAATGCCGCCGGCGAGCACCTGTATCCCGCCCTCGGATTCGAACGCGTCATCCGGCAGATCTATTACGCCACCCAGCTTCGCAAGGAGGCGCCGGCCGGTCCGCGGCTCTACGTCGTGGCGCGCGACCAGTCGGTCCTGTTCGCGCAGCTCCGCCGCGAGCTGGCGAGGTCGCCCGAGGTCGAGGTCGTGCAGGACCGGCGACAGCGCCAGCGGCGCCAGCGCGCCACGCCGGCCACCCGCGAGCGTCGCCTGGCGGACCGGCGGCTCGTGAGCGTCGAGGAGGAACTCGTGCGGTACGGTCGCGCGGTCGTCGAGCGATAATCGTTCGATGCCACGACGACCGGCCGCGCGTCTGCCCGGATGACGAACGCCATCCAGATTCGCTCTCTGGCCACGCTCGGCGCTCGCGAGATCGAGGGTCTGAGCGACGTGCTGATCGATTGCGTGGAAGGCGGGGCTTCCGTCAGCTTCATGCTGCCGATGACGCGCGCCAAAGCGGACACGTTCTGGCGCAACACCGGGGCGAGCGTGGCGCGTGGCGAGCGACTCGTCTTCGTCGCCGAGGACGCGGCCGGCATCGTTGGCACCGCCCAGATCATCCTCGCTCAGCCGGAGAATCAGCCGCATCGCGCCGACCTCGCGAAGATGCTCGTGCATCGACGCGCGCGCAAACGCGGCATCGGCGCCGCGCTGCTGGCGGCGGCCGAGCGTGGTGCGCTGGCGGCCGGCAGGACGCTGCTCGTGCTCGATACGGCCAGCGACGACGCCGAGCGGTTATACGCGCGGCACGGCTGGCAACGGTGCGGCGTGATCCCGGACTACGCGCTGTGGCCGGACGGCCGGCCGTGCGCGACGACGTACTTCTTCAAGTTCCTGCGTTCCTGAGCCGACCGCCGCACCATGGCGGCCACTAGACCTGGCTCCCACTGCTGCGAGGGCGTAGAGTGGTCGCGGTTGCCGTCGTGGCGCGGAACGGAGCGGGCATGGACGTGACATGGTGGCTTGGAATGGCGACGGCAGCGATCGTCGCCGAGACCGTCCTCATCCTATGGCTGCTGCGTCTCCGCGTGAGGGCGAGCCGCAGCCGTCAGCTCCTGAAAGATCGTCTTCGGTTCGAGACCCTCCTCGCCGACCTGTCGGCGAAGCTGATCCACGTGGAGACCCGGAATCTCGACGCGGCGCTGGGGGCGGCGCTTCAGCAGGCCGTCACGTTTCTCGGTATGGATCGAGGGACCGTCGACGAATTCGCTCAGGGCGTCCCCGCCGCGTCGATTTCCTGGACGGCGCCTGGTATCCAGCCGCGGCCGTCGATGATCGCCCCCGGGCACTTCACCTGGGCGCTCGAGACGCTGCAGCGCGGGGACGTGGTTCGCTTCTCGCAGCTGCGCGAGCTCCCGGCCGAAGCGGCCGCGGATCGGGCAAGCTACGAACGCCTGGGCATACGCTCACATCTCTCGATCCCGCTGAGAGCCGGCGGCCCGTTGCTGGGTGTTCTGTCGTTCGACTCCGTCCGTGCCGAGCGGGAGTGGCCGGACGAGCTGGTGCACCGCCTCTGGCTCCTCGGCGAAGCGTTCGCCAGCGCCCTCGAGCGAAAGCGGATGGACCTGTCGCTCGCCGACCGCCTGCGCTTCCACACGATGCTGTCCCGTCTCTCGGCGAGACTCGGCAATACATCGGCCGGCGACCTCGATCGCGAAATTCACAACGCGCTGCGCGCGGTCGTGGATTTCGCCGCCGCCGACCATGCCGCCATCGTAGAGTTCCCGGACGGCGCCGGGGACGGGCGCTCGTGGACGATCGGCGAGGCCGTGGATCACGATCGCGGGCTGATCGATCGGGTACGGGCCGGGGAGGAGGTTTGCGTGTCACCGCCCGGGCACGGCTCCCGGGTGGCCGTGCCGTTGCGGGCGGGCGGCAGCGTCCTGGGCGCAGTCGTGCTCGTGGCCAACTCCGTCGGGCGCGCGTGGCCCGAGGCGTTCATGGAGCAGCTCCGGCTGGTCGGCGAGGTCATCGCGAACGCGCTGGCGGCCGCGAAGGCCGGGCGCGAGTCGGGATGGTTGCGCCAGGAGCTGGCGCACATCGGCCGTGTCTCGGCCCTCGGCGAGCTGACGGCATCGCTGGCCCACGAGCTGAACCAGCCGCTGACCGCGATTCTCAACAATGCCGAGGTGGCCCAGCAGCATCTCGAAGCCGACGTCATCGAGGTCGAGAAGCTGCGTGACATCGTGAATGATATCGTCGCCGACGACAAGCGCGCCGCGGGTGTCATCCGGCGATTGCGAACCATGCTGAAGAAGGGCGTGCTCGAGCATGTTCCGCTGAACGTCAATGACGTGGTCCGCGAAGTGACGGAGCTGGTCAGGAACGACACGATCCTGCGAGACGTTCCGGTGCGCCTCGATCTCGCCGCCGAGCTGCCGCCGGTGCGGGGAGATCGCGCGCAGCTGCAGCAGGTCGTGCTCAACCTGGTCCTGAATGGCCTGGAGGCCACGCGCGCGTCGAAACGGCTGGCCCAGGCGCTGATCATCCGGACATCCGTCGCCGGCAAGGAGATCGTCGTCTCGGTCGAGGACTCCGGGACCGGGATCGACATGCACGACCTCGACCGGCTGTTCCAGCCGCTCTACACCACGAAGGCGGAGGGGCTTGGCATGGGCCTGGCCATCGCCCGCACGATCGTCGGCGCCCATGGGGGGGAGCTTCGCGCCTCCAATAACGCGGCCGGGGGCGCGACGTTCGAGTTCACCCTGCCCGTCGATCGGGAGTGACGTCCAGATGACGCCGCCGGCCGCGGTCGTGTTCGTCGTCGACGACGATACGTCGGTACGGAAGAGCCTCAGCCGACTCATCTCCGCCGCCGGCTATCGCGTCCAGGCCTTCGCCTCGCCCCGTGAGTTCCTCGCGCGCGAGCCGACGACGGGGCCGTCCTGCCTCGTGCTGGACGTGCGCATGCCGGGCGTCACCGGGCTCGAGCTCCAGCAGACGCTCGCCGGGGTGGTGCACGAAATTCCGATCATCTTCATCACGGGGCATGGCGACGTTCCGATGAGCGTCAAGGCGATGAAAGCCGGGGCGGTGGACTTCCTCCCGAAGCCCTTCGCCGCCAAGGACCTCCTCGCTGCGATCCGCCGAGCCGTGGCCAAGGACACGCGAGATCTCGGCACCGAGGCGCGTGACGAGGAGATCCAGGCCCGCGTCCGGCTGCTCACACCGCGAGAGAGCCAGGTGTTCGCGCTGGTCGTCACCGGCATGCTGAACAAGCAGATCGCGTCACGGCTCGGCGTCGGAGAAAAGACCGTCAAGGTTCACCGGGCGCGCGTCATGCAGAAGATGCAGGCCGACTCGGTGGCCGCGCTCGTGCGCCTCGCCGATGCCGCGGGCATTACCGCCTCGAAGGACTGAGAGTCAACTCCCCTGCGCGCCGCTTGCCGGGCCACTGCGATCCGCCGACGCAAGCGTGCCACCCCGCTCGTCATAACAGGCCACGCGCTGGCGGCTCCCGGCGGCCGGCCGACTGCAGCGCGGAAGTGCGAGCCGCATATGAGACTAAGGTCCAAATGGCGCGCGCGATTGGCTCTAGTTAGCGTACATGTGAGGAGTTGCAGAGATGGGTAGCCGGGGTTGTTTCGCCCTCATGTGTCTAGTGTTTCTCGTCGCGGCTACAGGTTCTTCCGCTCGGGACACTGCCAGCACCGCGTCCGCGTTGCGTCTGCTGCCGACGGAGGAGGAGGCGTCTATCGTCCAGACACAGAAGCGGAATCTTCCATCGGAAGCCCACGCTGACCTCAGAGAACGACAGATGTTGGCGTGGATCATTCTGCTGATGAAGGACGGTCGGGCCACACGGTAGTTCAGGAACCGTATGGACCTTACTTCCATTAAGGCCAAGATCGCCGCCGGGGTGCTCCCTTCGGCCAATGGAGTCGGCGTACACGCCATCCGCTATGTCGCCGGCGTCTGTGTCGGCTGCGACATGACCATTCGATGGAGCGACCTCTGCATTCAGTTCAGCGTTGGCAGCAGGGAAAGCTTGCTGCACGCCGACTGCTATGTGCTGTGGACCGAAGCCTGCTCGACTCAGTGACTGGTAGCACGCTCCCAGCAGTTTCGGAGCCCGAGCGGCGGAATTTTCTCATCGTAGATCGTTCGATCGATTGCAACCGATCTAGTTGTTCTGCGATCCTGGGTCCGATCGATCCTCCTCCGGATGTAGTGCGGCACGTTTCGGGCGCCAGCCCGGCTTACCGTGACCGTTACCGCGGTCGTCGTGGAGGACACTACTAGATGCCAACAGCAATCTCCCGTACGTACGAGTATCGGGGCCACCATATTGAAGTCAGCTCGTTCAACACCGGCCGCTGGAACGCCGAAGTGGTCGTGTGCGGGCCACTCACCGACGAGAAGCCTCACCTTGAGATCATCCGTTCGCATGTCAGCGCAGAACTGGCTGAACGCGCGGCACGGGAGTGGGCGAGACGGTGGATTGACCTAGAGTCCTGATTCCTCAGCGTTTGTTCGAACTCTTTGAGCACCGAGCAAATAATCTGCGTGGCGGACTCAGAGCTGAAGCCCTGGTGCGCGATGTCCGCCGGCCTGGGTTCCCTTCCGCTCGCGGCGTAGTTGGCGCAGTCCGCGGATACGTCCGAGGCAGAAGCGCCAGCACAGGTACGCCTCGTAAGCCCGAGCATCGTTTCCGTGGCTTGACACCATCCACCACAGGCCGGCGAGGGCGGTGGTGAAATAGAAGCGCCACGGAATGCCCGCGACTGTAGCAGCGTGTCTTTCGCACAGACCACGGAGCGCCGGCCGGCGCACGAGGAAACGGTGCGGGCGTGCGGCGCGCGCCGAATAGACTCCGATCGCCTCGGCGTTCTCTCCAAGGAAGCGCCGGGTCGTCTTGAAGGCCGGAACGAAGTGGCCGACACGCGCTTCGGGGACGTACCAGGGGATCATCTCGGCAGCTGCCAGACGATCCATGACGTCGAACGTTTCCCCGACTCGTCGCTGGCCGAGCGACGCATCGAGGCCGAGCTGGACATCGAACCCGCCGACCTCGTGCAGCGCAGCAAGGGGGCATGCCCAGTTCGCCGGATAGAAGCGCTCGTCTTCGCCGAGCCGCCGGGGAGTCGCCCCCCAGTCGACGCCGGTGATCGAATGTCCTGCGACCTGGAGCACCGCGCCATCGAGATGTTGATCTTCGTACTCTGATTGAATGGGGCCACCAAAGTAATGGCCGGCGCCCCGCGTGCGCCAGCTCTGCCAATACGCGAGGATCCAATCCGGTGAGGGCGTGATGTCGTCGTCCATAAAGAGGACCAGGCTGCCGCGCGCCGCGCTCACACCAATGTTCTTGGCGTGGCTGAGGCCCGTGCGGTCCGCTGCGCGGTAGACGAGCGGCAGCGCGCCAGCAGCCTGGTGCGCAGCCATGGCGGTGTCCTCCGTAGCGCCGCTGTTGACGAGCACGAGTTCCCATCGCAGTCCGGCCGGAATCGTGCACCGAGCGAGCGCTTCCAGCGTCAGCACGAGACGCGGTCCGTTGTTCCAGGTGCAGAGGACGACGGAGATGTCCACGGTCAGTTCGGCGTAATCGGTCTGGCAGTCATGCCATTAACCTGCATCGCCAAGTAAGTTGCTACGGTGATGGGCCTACGTCAAACTACGGCGCGGATGGACCGCGCTTTGTCACCAGAGCGCACTGATGATCGCCCCACTCGATGCCGGGCACGACGAAGAACGACGAGGGCGGGAGTTCCCGCTCATCCCCGAGCCGCGGACGCTGCTCGACGAGCATCGCTTGGCCGTCACGAAGCGCCTCGAGCGCGCCCAGGGGCGCGTGATCGCCCGCGTGTTCCACCGGCGCGGGCAGCCGATCAAGTCGCTCCGGCGCTCGTGGCTGACGGCGACGAAGGCGGCCGGCCGCCCGGGGACGATCCTGCACGACCTGCGGCGCTCGGCCGTGCCGAACCTCGAGCGCGCCGGCGTCAGCCGCTCGGTCGCCATGAAGCTGACAGGCA
>Ga0075430_100001466_pt1 | contig 19195 bp, 18 predicted proteins | sample RhiMetdeltSRZDD4_FD_75294 | JGI IMG/M metagenome (GOLD analysis project Ga0075430, IMG submission 75294) | Populus rhizosphere microbial communities from Tennessee, USA - Rhizosphere MetaG P. deltoides SRZDD4 | ecosystem: Host-associated > Plants > Roots > Rhizosphere > Soil | place: USA... | reverse complement strand
ACCTGCTGCGGTCATATTGGTGGCATTACCTGCTGCGGTCATATTGGTGGCATTACCTGCTGCGGTCATATTGGTGGCATTACCTGCTGCGGTCATATTGGTGGCATTACCTGCTGCGGTAGTATCAACAGCAGTCACATTACTAACTTCTAAAGCGCTAGCACCACCTAATGCGTTATAGATTAAATCCAAGTGCATCATCACACTTTGGGTATCATTGTTCTGTAATGCAGTGCGTGCTTCTTCTACATGCATCAATATCTCTGATAGCGAGTCGTTTTCTCCTCCTCCTGTTCCTCCTACAGTAGTAGCATTCCCATCCTGTGGTGAAGTGCCGCCCGTGGTTCCACCTTCAGTGCCATTATTTGTCGTTGTGCCGCCACCACCTGTTGTCATATTCTGCTGTTGTGCTATTGCGGTCTGGTAGCTGTTACTAATGAGTGATAGTCCTGACAGCAATAGTGCTGCAGTAACTATGGCACTTACTACAGGGCTAGCATGTGCTGCTTTGGTTCTATCTTTGCTGTGATTTATTATATTATTTGAATTCATTACAGTCGTTGAAATATTGTATATGAAACTTAACTGTTTCTGTATAATCAGAATAGCAGTGTAAGTTCTGTTATCGGGATAGGTTATGATCGATAAATAACTCAAAAATTCACAAGGACTGAACGACCATCATCTGCTTAGATGCAACAAAAGCACTGAGGAGGTGCCTCAATTGTTGTATTATCAATTAAGGTCAAAATTGTATGTCATATGGCTTTACTAAAAATTCAATAGACACTGTCTTCTAAAAGAAAATCATGGAGAAAATCAAGGATCTTAACAAGCTTTGTGAGCAAGTGTTCACGTTGAACGATGACATAAGGTATGCGGGTGTAATTGACAGTACTGGCACTCAAATTGCAGGCGGCATGCGCAAGGGTATTGACTCAATAGTGAGTGAAACTGATGAAGAATTATATCTTACGCAGACTGCATTACGCAAGTCGATGAGGGAACGGTTTGATGCATCTATGGGAGGGGCAAGATTCGCTTATGTGGAGCGCGAAAAGATGTCCATACTCACATTTTACATGGCTGATAAAATATTACTTCTCACACTTGAGCCAAATGTCGACTCACATACAGCAATAGATATTGCAGATGATACCCTTGAGCTATTAAACGGCAAGTCATAGCTACAACTTAAGCAAAATCTTACCAGCATGCATGCCTGACTCCATCTTCTTTTGCGCTTCTTTTGCGCCTTGCAGTGAAAAAACAGAATCTATGACAGGTTGGATCTTTTTTCTCATCATGAAATTTATCAGCTCTTGCAATTGTGCTCGAGTGCCTAATAGAGATCCGACCATAACTATCTGCTTGGTGTAGAATGTCCGAACAGGAACTGTGGCCTCATTCCCCGACGTCATGCCACATACTGCCATTCTGCCACCCTGCCTAAGTGCGGCAATGCTGGTAGCCCAGGTTTCTGCTCCTACATGATCAATTACAATATCAACACCAGCGGGAACAATTTTCTTTACCTCATTCGTAATGTCTTGCCTTGTTCTGTCGATGATATGATGTGCGCCTACCTTTTTAGCAAAATCATGTTTCAAATTGCCAGAGACAGTTGTTATTACTGTTGCACCAAGTGCATTTGCAAGCTGGATAGTTGCCATTCCCACTCCACTTGACGCCCCATAAACAAGGATCTTTTTCTTTCTACTGGCACCGTTTATTTGCAGCATATTCCAAGCTGTTAAGTAAGATACTGCTAGAGTAGCTGCCGTCTCATCCTTTAGTCCATCAGGTAACCTGATGATATTTTTTTTAGGCACTGCTATGTGTTCGGCATACCCTCCATTATGGTCACTAAAGCCCCCAATGATGGCAAATTGGTTGCAGAGGTTCTCGCGCTTGTTGTTATCGTCGTCGGGTTTGTTTTTTCTTCTTTTTTCTCCTGTTCTTCTTGTTGTTAATGTGTTATTGTAACTACCCGTACAGTACTGGCACTTGCCGCAGAAAACACCTGGGTAAATCATTACTCTCTCTCCCTTGCTAACAGTAGTTCCAACGATATCGCATCCGCAGATATGAGGCCTTCTGATCTTTTTACCCACGGCTGCTCCTATTCCCTGTCTAGTCCAGATGTCAAGATGATTTATGCCGCAGTATTTGATATCAATGATAACTTCATCCTTGCCCGCTACAGGATCTGGGAAATCTTCTCGGTACTGCAATACATCCGCAGGTCCATGTTCAAAAAATGCAACGGCTTTCATAATGTTATCTTGCGGTCAGGTTGTGCATTGACCTCAGATCTTGCCCAAATTGCTCCAGCTCTAGTGGTATAGGTACATCTATTGGATCTTTGAGTGATAGCGGCTTTCCAGTTTCTTTTGAGATCGTCTCTTTCTTTTTGTTCCATATCATAGAATTGAAGTCGATTATGGTCTTGGTGTATTTTGTAATTTCAATATTTTCTTGCACATCTTCTATCATCTGTTCATTTCGGAACATTGCTTGTCTGTGGATATTAGATTCACTTGAGTACATCTTTGTCCAAAGCTCCTCTACAATAAATGGTATTATAGGGGCAATCAGGGACAGGATCGTAGAAAAGCACTTATGTAAAGTGTAGAGTGCAGATCTTCGGCCATCGTACTCCTCATTTTTGTTATTGTCATTGTCATCATTGTTGCTGTTAGTTGTGGTATATGCTCGCCCTTTGACCATTTCGATATAGTGAGCAGCAAAGAGATGCCAAGTAAAATCTCTAATAGCATTTGCGGGAATGAAAAAGTTGTACTCGTCATAGCCCCGTTTGCACTCTTTGACAAGTCGGCCAAGCTCTGACAGTATCCACCTGTCTGATGGTTCTAGATGTTGTGGCGCCTGTCTTTCATCTATCACTTCAAATGATGATAGGAACCTGCCTATATTCCACAACTTTGAGAGAAATTTTTGTGCGCCTGCAATCCTTTGTTCTGAACAGCGAAAGTCATAGCCAAGGTTGGCCTCACTTGCCGACCAGAAGCGAAATGTGTCAGCTCCGTATTTTTGTATCACAGGAAAAGGATCAATAACATTTCCTTTGCTTTTGCTCATCTTTTCTCCTTTTTCATCGACACCGTAACCCATTATCCATGCTTCGTGCCAAGGTATCTTGCCTGTCAGCTGCACACACCGCAGCATCGTGTAATGAAGCCAAGTGCGAATGATGTCTTTTGCCTGTGGGCGAATCGCAGTAGGGTAAGCATAATCGAACATCTTCTTGTCCTTACCAAACTTGGTCACAAAAAGTGGACTGATACTTGAATCCATCCATGTGTCAAATGTTCTATCTTCACCGATGAACCCTGAATCGCCGCTACCGCACTTTTGGCATTTTTCAAAAGGTGGCTTATCTCTCCAGGGCCTATAATATTTTCCATCTGAGTGAGGCAGATTTGGAGCCTTGCAAGCATTGCAATACCAAATCGGGATTTCAGTTCCATAGAATCGGCGCCTTGACACTGGCCAATCAATGTTGATTGAGTCAAGCCACTTGAGCAGAATCTGGCGGTGCATGTCAGGATGGAATTTCAACTTAAAAGCAAGCTCCTTTAACTGTGGCACAAATTCAATCTGCTTCACGTAATAGTCATGCAGTGGAATAATCTCTATCGGAGTCTTACTTCGCTCGCAAAGTGGAGTCCTATGAGTGATGTTTTCTTCCTTTTCCATCAAGCCGGCATTCTTCAGATCTTCTATAATCCTGGTTCTTGCTTGATTCACTCGAAGGCCGGCATACTTTTGCCCTGCCACTTCTGTCGTAAATCCATTCTCGTTTAGTGCAACTATTTCCTTAAGGCCTAACTCACGAAAGAGCTGAACATCATTTTGGTCTCCGTAGCTGCACACCATCACAGCACCAGAGCCAAATTCGGGCTTGGCTGAATAGTGCGGTATTATTGAAACTTCTCTATCAAATAATGGTAAAATGGCACGCGAGCCCATCAGATGCTTGTAGCGATCATCTTCGGGGTTGACTATTACGGCCTGGCATGCAAAAAGAAGTTCGGGTCTTGTTGAGGCAACAATAATGGAAGTACTATCGTTAATATTATTCTTCTCCGCTTCATTCTCCTCCCCCCTTACCTTGAACTTCATGTAGACGAGTTTTGTAGGGATCTCATCATAGACAATCTCGGCATCAGCTATTGTTGTTCCGCAATCAGGGCAATAATTGTTGGGTCTGTTAGCAAGATATACAAGTCCACGTTTCCACAGTTCGATGAATGTTGCCTGAGTTAGTGCACGGTACTCATCAGAATCTGTTCGATAGTATTCCTTGAAATTTCCCGATAGTCCCATCCTTTTCATTATCTGAATCATTTCTGCTTCCAAGTCGTCAAGAGCAACTTTGCAAAGTTCTAGAAACTTTTGCCTATTCATTTGGCGCATGCGCACCTTGTACTTTTTTTCAGTATAGATCTCAACAGGCAGACCATTTCTGTCGATCCCAATTGGAAACAGCACATTTTTGCCATTCATTCTGGCAACTCTTGCTATCATATCAATTTGAGCATAGTGTGCAGCAGCACCGATATGCCAAGGGCGCCCTGAAGGATATGGCGGTGGAGTATCTATGACAAATGCCGGCTTGCTTTCATCATCTACTGAGAAATGGTAAACGTCATTCTCCTCCCATCTCTTGAGGATTGCTTTTTCTATTATATCATGGTTCCAAGAGGTTGACTGGATTTTTGGCTCCATTGCGCTCCGCTCTGGTTCTGTCCTCTGTCTGGCGGTATTATTAATTATTATTATTCTTACTATTACTAAAAGAACACTTGTGCTATATCTTCTAGTCCTCCGCCAGTGTTTGTAAACCTCATTTTTCGAAGATAATATTAAAAGTAACTCCTACGCATGTTCTCCTGCATAATAATGAAATTCGCAGACTGGTTCCCCTACTATCAGGGAATCCGTGTAGATTTTGGCTATAGTACCGAAAAGGATCAGGAAGCTGCAAAAATTTTGTCTGAAATGATAAAAAAGAAGGCACTCGACCCAAAGGTTCTCCAGCGTAAGATCAAGAGTAAGAATGTCATTGTGGTGGGAGCTGGCCCAAGCTTGGAGGATGAGAAAGTGGCAAAATATATCAAGAAAAATAAGAAATTTGTAAAGATAGCAGCAGATAGTGCAGTACAGTTTTTAATTGAAAATAAGATAAAGCCAGATATTGTAGTTACTGATCTTGATGGCAACTCCAAATTTCTTCAAAAAGCAGAAAAAAATGGTGCCATAATAGTAGTTCACGCCCATGGTGACAATACTGACATAATCAAAAAACTTGTTCCAAAATTCAGAAAGCTAGTTGGGTCCACGCAGGTTGCTCCAGTTGAAAATGTCCACAATTTTGGAGGGTTCACAGATGGTGACAGAAGTGTGTTTTTGGCAGAAGAGTTTGGAGCTAAGAAGATTGTACTTGTAGGCATGGACTTTGGCAACGACATAGGCAAGTATTCAAAGGAAAAGGTCAAAGACCCCGAGCTCAAGAAGCAAAAGATGCAGGCGGGCAGGCGCCTACTTGAAATGCTAGCAAGACAATCTCGGTCTCAGCTTGTTGACACGGCGCATAAACCCATCAAAGGATTTTCACCACTTACCATCTAATAATACTCTAATAACAATAAAACACCAATCACCTCATGAATTTTGGGCGCAGACAGGTAAAGAGTATCGTCGGCATGGCCTTTGCTGTGCTTGGAGGAGTGGCGTGGTTCTACCAGTTATACATTCCTGCAGCCATGCTATGGGGTGCAGCAATGGTGATTGTGTTTACTTTGAACAAGCGTAGAAAAGAGGGGCAACGGCGATAAAACTATTATAGCTTTTATGCAGTAGGATGGCTTACCAATGTCGTCAGGTTACTCGGAGGAAGACATCAGACGCGCTGCAGAGATTCGCGAGTGGCTTATCAAGGAGATATCCGATAGGCAAGAAGAAGTTGAGCGATTACGCACGACTCTGTCAATCATAGACAACCTGCTCAAGCAGGGTAGTTTTAGAGCTGCTGCAAACCTTGGATTTGCTGAGGCAGCGACTCCTACTCAAGCTGGATCCGGTACAACAGTGGCAACAACAACAGCAGCAGCTCAAGTCCACCAGCAGACTCACTCAACAGCAGCGCAACCACCTGCAGAAAAAAGGCAGCAGCAACAGCAGGCAGGTGCAGCCGCCACACCCACGTTGAGGGCAACTACGGATAATGGTGTTAGTAGTGAGGGTGGTGATGATAGTCGTAATATCAAGCCACTCAAGCGCGCCAAGGACGACTTTTTGCTAGCAAATGCGGAAATATCACAAGATACCGTTGTGATTGTTCCCGTGTCCGGTATCAACCTCAATGTCAATACTCCTCCATTCAAGTCATTCTTTTTGAACAGGATTTTAGAGGGTATGAAGAACAAAGACGCAGAGAAGGTTAGCCAAGGAACACTGAGAGAATCAGACGCACTCAATTACAAGGTTGAAGAAGACGACGACGACAGCGGTGGTGGTAGCAGCGGCATAATCAAGCGAATTGTGATAAATAAGTACCGAGAGAAGGATCGACTGCAAGAGATATTCAATACCTCTGCATGGGTGTTTACACGTATGCTGGAAAAGAGCGGTAAGTAGCTAGAGCGAGAAAGATATGTGTAGAGCGGTATCTAGGGAGATAGAGATGCAGAGAAGATGGATAAACTAGTAGTCCTAGACTTTGGGTCTCAATATAGTCATCTGATTTGTCGGCGGATTCGCGAGGCAAACGTCTACTGCGAATTATTACCATACAATACACCTGCCAAAGTGATCAAAGAGATTGATCCAAAGGGGATAATATTTTCTGGCGGTCCTGCAAGCGTTTATGCTCAGAATGCCCCAAAGCCAGATAAAGAAATTTTCAAGATGGACAAGCCCTTGCTTGGCATCTGTTATGGCCATCAGGTGCTAGTCGATACCTTTGGCGGCAAGGTCAAACGCAGTAACAACAGGGAATACGGTAGGTCTGTGCTTATAATTGAAGGAGAAGGAGAAGAAAACACATCTGATCTATTCAAGGGTCTAGGCCCGGGAATCATGAACTGTTGGATGAGTCACGCAGATGCTGCAGAAAAATTGCCTGAGGGCTTTAAGGTGTTGGCGCGTACTGAGAATTCGTTCTCGGCTGCTATTGGCAACCTTGACAAAAAATTCTATGGGATTCAATTCCATCCAGAGGTCGTTCATACAGAAAAGGGCACTCAAATCCTGAAGAACTTTGCGCAGACTATAAGTGGAGCCAAGCCTGAATGGGACATTCAGAGTTTTATTGAGTCTACAATCAAAGATATCCGCAAGCAGGTGGGTAAAGAAAAGGTCCTTGCTGCAGTAAGCGGAGGAATTGACTCAACTACTGTTGCAGCATTGATGCACAAAGCTATTGGCGACCAACTTAGCTGCGTTTTCATCAACCACGGTCTCCTGCGCCAAGATGAGGAAAAGGATGTGGTCAAGCTCTTCAAAGATCACCTTGGCATCAATGTCATTTATGTTGATGCCGAGAAGCAGTTCCTTGAGAAATTAAAAGGTGTAAGTGATCCAGAGGAAAAGCGCAAGATAATAGGTGAAGAATTTGCCAATGTTTTTGCTGCTGTTGTGAAGAAGAAGAATGATGACGAGGAAGGTGCTGCTGAGTCGTTTCAATGGCTCGCTCAGGGTACGTTATATCCGGATGTAATTGAAAGCGGTGTGTCAAAAGGGCCTGCAGCCGTGATTAAAACTCATCACAATGTTGGCGGCCTGCCAAAGTGGCTCAATCTCAAGGTAATCGAGCCGTTACGCTATCTATACAAAGATGAAGTAAGAAAAGCAGCAAAGTTGCTTGGAGTGCCTGATGAACTGCTAAAAAGGCATCCATTCCCCGGGCCAGGATTGGCTGTCAGGATAATAGGCGAAGTGACTCCCGAGAAGATTAGAATATGCAAGCATGCAAGTAAAATAGTAGAAGATGGGTTAAGATCAACTGCTGCTTTTGTTCCTACTTCTGCCTCTGTTGCTTCTCCCGCGGTGGCTGCTACGGCTGATTCTAGGGACAATCCTGGCTGGTACGACAGAGTATGGCAGGCATATGCGGCAGTTGGAGACGACAGAGCTGTTGGAGTACTTGGAGATGAGCGTGTTTATGGACACATTGTGATCATAAGGATTGTAGAGTCTATGGATGCAATGACTGCAGATTGGTCACGCTTGCCCTATGAATTGATTGAGAAGATTAGCAACAGAATAACAAATGAAGTAGAAGGGGTCACATGGGTAACTTATGCAGTATCAAGTAAGCCACCAGCGACAATAGAGCCGCAGTAAAAATAGGATTCTCGATTACCCGTTCAATACGAGAAAACCTTGACATCCATCAAAAAAGGCTAAGTGATTTACACAGATATTATTACATCTGTTAACAAAAAGTGGCTTTACCTTCGTATGGGAGACGTAATGTTTATTGGTTTATCTCTATCTACATCTGTTCTGAGGCATTGCCATAAAGGTGCAACCGCGTTCTATAACAACAAACCTGCAGCAAAGAAAGGATATCTTCTTGCTTGGACTTGCCTTAGTCTTTTTAGCATTATTCATCTACTCAAGCATTATCCGACCTCTTTTAGAACCCTTATTTTCTGAATTACCACGGATTCCTGGTGGAATAGGAATCAAGACTCTCTTTCTGATGTTGTTTAGCGTATTTCATGCAGCTTATGTGCTTGGATGGCGGCACACACTACTGTTTTTTGGAATAACAGTCGCTGTCTCATGGAGCTATGAACATGTGGGCGTCGAGACAGGGCTAATTTATGGGGCCTATCACTATACTGATGTTTTGGGCCTAAAGCTTGGACATGTTCCAATCATCATTCCAATTGCTTGGTTCATGATGATATACCCAAGTTACATTATTGCTAATCTTATCGCAGGTGGTCGACAGAAGATCATAATGATAAGAGGTAATAAGGGCAACAACAACAACTGCAGCAATAACCGGACTAGTTTACAACAAATTGTATGGCTATCATTTTTGAGTGCTGTTGTAATGACTGCATGGGATTTAGTAGTTGATCCTTACTTGTCCGGCTCTACGGAAAGAGCTTGGATATGGGAAGAGGGAGGCCAATATTTCGGAGTTCCATTGCATAACTTTGGGGGTTGGCTACTAACTACATTTACAATTTATTTTCTCTTTCAGTTATTGTCTGAACACAAATTCCAGATATCTCGTAGCCGTCCAGTATCTACTCCAATTATCCTCTTACCACTGATAGGGTATGGTGCCATGATGATAACTAATATAATTCCAGGTGAACCACCAGAGCTACGAATCATTGGACCTATTGTTATGGGGATTCCATTGGCAATAGCTGCAATTCGTCTGCTGAAAAAAAATGCAGATACCGCAACAACATATACCAAACAAGCTTCGCAATAACCGATCTTCATACGTATATGACGAATCTATACGGATTTCCTCTAAGCGAGGAAATTGCTTCAGCTGCTCAACCTTGATTTATGGAGAGGCGGTGAATGAGATCTTTCCTGCTATGATTTTTCTTCTGGCTAATGCCAACCCAAGAGCAACAGATGCCAGAGAAATCAAAGCAGCCGTAAGAAATATGAGATTGTACGCCTCCTGAGTGGGGAATTGCTCTCCTATTACTCCCTCTATAGTGCCCTGGTACATCTGCTGGAACATCGCAGCAATTGATGGTCCTATCGACATCCCAACTAGGTTGAGAAGCAGCGCCATTCCAAGCGCGATCCCAGTCATTTGTATTGGTGCTGACATGAGCACAACATTGAAGCCTCCTGTAATTGAAAGTGACAAGCCTGCTGAAATTATAGTCAGGGAAACAGAAACCAGGAATTCTGTTGAGTGGAACAGAAGCAAACTGAAGAATCCTATTGCGCTGATTATCGTTCCTAGTAAGGTAAGTCGGGTATTGCCAACTTTATTCAAGATGAAACCGGACATAATAGTACCTATCAATAAAACGATCATAAATGGGAGTTGAACACTTGCAGTAACCACGGCATCTCCTCCAAACCCTAGTGGTTGAGGGCTTCTTACCATAATGGGTATTGTCTGGTAGACCATAAACATGCACAGAAAGACCATCATTAGAATGATAGTTGCAGGAAGGATCATTCTATGAGTCATTAATTTGAGATCAAGTAAAGGTGAAGGCACTTTCTTTTCTATTACGATAAATACTACCAGTGATACTGCTGCTACTGAGAAAAGCGCTGCAACCGGAAATCCTATGTTGGCGCTATTACTTTCCAGGAAGGAAATGCCAGCTAAAAACGAAATAATCGTAACAGCTAAGGCTAGTGTCCCTTTTACATCGACTGTCTGTGTATTGGTGGAAGAAGAATCCTTCTCTTTTCTGACTTCCTCTAGTCCTTTCCCTCCTTCCTCCACTTTTGCCTCCGCGGTTGATGGATCTCTGACGTGAATGAATTTCCTGATCACCACACCAAGTATTACTGCTATAGGAAATATTGAGAAGAATGTGGCTTGCCATCCAAAATTTTGAATTATAGTTGCACCAACCATCAGTCCCACTACAGCTCCGCCAGAAAATGTTGAACTGAAGATAGTTTGACCTATTGCAAGCTTTTTCTCTGGAAGGATTTCTCTTATGATTCCAAAGGCTATGGGGAACATAGACATCCCAACACCCTGCGCTGCTCTTGCTGCAAGCATGAATTCGATGTTGTTGGCGAATCCTCCCGCTAAAATGCCTGTGGAATATACTGCCATGACTATAAGAAGTATCTTTTTCTTACCATAGATGTCTGATAATCTGCCTGCAATTGGAGTCATCACTGCACCTGCAATCAGGTAAGAGGAAAGTATCCATGATGACGTGCTGTACGAGATATTGAAATCCTCTATAAAGTCAGGAATAGCCGGCAGCACCATAGTCTCACCATACATCGTTATCAGGCCCAAACAGCTCAGGATCGCCAGTGTAGTCCATGCTGAACGATTGAGGATATCGGTCTGCTTTCCTACTCCAGTCATTGAGTTATCTACACCATTCTATTTGAGACCATCTCAGAAAACCCAGGGGCCTGGTATATGCGGATAAAAGTGCTCACGGCAGAGAAGCTGTAGAATTCCCCATATGTAGACGTTTGTTTGTATCGTCAATGGATCTAGCTGGAAACATTTGGTCTTATCAAGAATTGTCGTATTACAATATGAATGATAGGATTGCTATCTATCCTTTCCCTCTAATAGTCCACCATCGGGGGCTTCTTCACACTGATATTATACCTTTTTCCCTTACGCAATGTCGATCATTAACCTGTTCGCTTTAAACTGACACTACTATTCTTTTATTGCTTATATACCAGCCATACCTATCGCAGAGCCTGACGCCTAAAGAGCCAGGTCGCAACTGGCATAGAAACAACAATAATTCCAACACACCATGCAAATCCCAGCCAACCTGAATCGCCTATTGGTGAGCCAACTAGCCAGCCACGTATTGCCTCAATGACTTGAGTAAGAGGTTGGTTTTCAGCAAAGATTTGAAGGGCCTCAGGCATAGTATCAGTTGGCACAAATGCACTACTGACAAATGTCAACGGAAAAATGATGATGAAGCCTGTCCACTGTGCAGCCTCCATGCTTTTGACTAGCAGACCCATGATAGCTGATAGCCAAGAGATGGCAAATGAAAAGAGAGCTGCTAGACACAATACCAATATCCACTCTACAGGGCCCGCGACTGGTTGAAAACCCAGAAGAAAGCTGACACCAAGCACAATTAAACCTGATATTGTATTGCGGAATAGATCTGCACTTACATGTCCGACTAGGAGAGCTGATCTCGCCATAGGTAGAGAGCGAAACCGGTCAACTATACCTCGTTGTAGATCAATCGCTAAGTTCAGAGTTGTATAGTTTGATCCAAAGGCCAGCATTTGCACCAAGATGCCGGGTACAAGATAGTTTATGTAACTCAAATCCCCTGTGTTTATCGCACCGCCAAAAACATAGTTAAATAGAAGGAAAAACATAATTGGGAAGAGCCCAATTGAGAAGAGCTGGTCTAGGTTTCTGGTGATATGCTTTATGCTGCGCTTAGCCAGTACCCATGAATCACTGAAAGCCCAAAAGACCTTTGAGCGCTTTTCTGTCTGAACACTAGTGACAAAAGTAGGTGTGGTCATTATTTTTGCACCTTCTGCTTTTCTATCTCTATGTTTGGTTGTTGCTCTGTTCTATGCCCAGTAAGTGTGAGAAACACATCATCAAGCGTCGGACGATGGAAAGATACATTTTCAACATCAACACCAGCTTCGTCCAGTCGACTCAGAACTTGTTTGAGTTGATGTACGCCACCGCCTTTGGTTGCTGCTAAGCTGAGAGTTCTCGTTTTACCGTCTAAATACAGACCCGCATCATAGGCAACTCTTTTAGCTTTCTCGAAGCTGCTTGCCTCTGCGATAGTTATCTCCAAGCGCTCCGAACCTACCTGCTGTTTCAGTTCGTCAGATGTGCCCTCAGCAATAATCTTACCGCCATCAATAACAATAATCTTATCAGCTAAACGATCTGCTTCATCCATATCTTGAGTAGTAAGAAGTATAGTTGTTCCAGCTGTAACTAGTTGTTCAATGATATCCCACATAATTAAGCGGCTCCTGGGATCAAGACCAGTAGTGGGCTCATCGAGGAAAATAATTGGAGGAGCTGCAATCAAACTGACTGCAAGGTCTAATCGGCGGCGCATGCCACCAGAATAGGTCTTTACAGGACGGTCAGAAGATTCCATCAAATCGAACAGCTCAAGTAACTTTTGAGTCCTCCGTTTGATATCTTGATGGCTGAGGCGGTAGAGCCTGCCTATCATAAGTAAGTTTTCTTCGCCTGTCAAATATTCATCCACAGCTGCGTACTGGCCCGTCAAACCGATCAAACTACGCACCTTGTTGGCTTCTCTTACTACATCAAAGCCGTGGATTACTGCATGACCGCTATCGGGCAAAAGTAATGTACTAAGTATTCTAATAGTAGTAGTTTTTCCAGCACCGTTTGGTCCAAGTAGTGCCAGAACAGTTCCACGCTTGACACAAAGATCAATACCGTTAAGTACTGTTAGTTTGTTGAATGATTTCCTCAATCCCTTTATGACAATAGCGTTATCTGCAGATATTGACCTTTGAGCATCTAGTGTATGTTCCATCAGGAAAGATGATGACTAAACTATTATTTTTAAAGTCTAGAACACTTTAAAGGGAGGGAGAGGATGAGAAGCCTGCCAAATAAGCGTATAATGAAAAGTCTGTTTCTAAATCTCAATCCCATGTCCTACTTTCACGATAAAGCCGCAGCTCATCTCTGGTTTGAACTTGCCTTCTATGAATAGGCAATGGCCAGAGTACATATAGTATTTACAATCCTTGCATTGAAATCCCGGGGCACCTTCTTCGATAACATATCCTTCCCCGTATTTCAGCTTCTTTCCTGATTCTTTTACATACATCCAAACTATGTCTCCTGGCAGCATCCCGTCGCCTTTTGGTGAGAAAAACTTCGAGATCCCTTTTTCGTTGTTGATTTGCCCTTCGACTACGTGGCATTTTCCTTCATCGCCGAGGTTAAACTTGCATTTAATGCATGACTGGTCACGCGATTGCTGTTCACTTTCTGCATAATTTGCATCATTTTTTGAAATTTTTTTCTTATTTTGTAGTACTTGAAGTAAAGCCGCATCTGGGGGAGACAGATCGCGTTCATCTTGTGAACCGCTAGACTTTGCTATTGCAGATTCTTTTGCGCCCATGGCTAACGATAAACCCTAATGCTATTTTTACTGCTCTGTGTGAGTATACACTACTATTATTATTGCTATTGTTGTTGGAGACCAGCTATGATAATAGCAAGAACGGGTTCTTTCTACCCTCATTTTGCAGATTATAATTGAGGTTTACAACTGCAAACGCCTATTTGCGCAACTTTGTGATACGAAGACATTTTTAAGATATAGAAGAGATTCCTATTTCAGTTATATGTACTGTCTGTAGCAGCATGTATGAGATGAGGCAATTTTTCTCTCCTCACACTCTCTCATACCAGCACCTTTACAGTATTATAGGCTGCCTTAGCAGACATTACTGCAAGTTTTAAGAGTGGAGAATCTGCGGCGATATTGTCGATAGTTTCAACAGCCCTCTCTCTGATAAGCTCCACTATGTTTTCAAAGAGATTTCTAGCCTGTTCGAGTGCATCAAGTCCCTCTGTTGTGATTATACAGTATTCTCTTGAAAAGAAAAATAGCCTACGCCTTCTAATTGTCTCGACACAGCCTTTTAGCATCAATTCGGTTATCAAGGGAGAAACAATAAGAGTATCAAGCCCGATCATTTTGGCTATTTGCTTTTCGGTTCGTGATTTGCCCTTTATGCAGTTCAGCACTTGGATCTCGCGTTTGTTGAGCATAATATGCTCCTTGTCATGCTGCTGTTGTTGTTGTTCTAGTCCTTGTTCTTGATACTGATTTTTCTTTTCTTTCTGTTTTAACATGCTGCTATTATGTCCTTGTTATGATCTACCCTTATTTTATATTTTTTCTAATTGTTTGGCTGTATTTACAAATACTCTTGACATTTCTCTTGCATTGTCTCTATTATACTCCAAGGAAAGCCTAACCGCCTCTGCATTTGCATAAATAACGTTGTTGTAAATCCGGATTGCTGCTACAGTAGCATCAGTTGTATTGCTTACAGCGGCAGCATAGTTCTCTAGGGCTCTCCTTGTAGGTGTCCATAAGACGTTGTCAATATATGATTTCCAAAATGATTGAACAAAATTAGTAACTTCCCTTTGTGAGTCAAGATAGCTCTCTATAGTATCCCTCACGGCGCCCACTGATTGCTCTTGGTTGGTTGTAACAATCTGCATATATCGTGGAAGCTCTCGTTCTGCCTCTTGTACAGCTCTTCTTGTATTTTCCTTCGCTTCATCGAAAGTCCTGTTAATTCGTTGTGTTGTTGTTGTGATAGTGTTTTCATCATCTTCCACTCTTGGAGCAGAAGCTATCCCTGATGCAGTGCGATCATCTTCTTCTCCTCCTCCTTTCTGTCTTTTTGGATTATTATTAGGCATTATAGCTTCAGTGGTAGAATATTGCAATTAAGCATTAGATAACAAACTTCAAGGAGACAAAGAGGAGAAAAAAATATATGATTTTAAATACCAGATCCTATTACATTTTTCTTAATACGCTTTTAGTACTTTTTATTACGTTTATGATGATCGATATCATCATCTTCTACGATATTCGTCACCGCAATCTCCTATTGCATCAAATAAGTCGTTTGATTTTTTGCTTACCTCTTCTATACTACTACGGTCGTCTTTGTCCAACCTAAAATTAAACACCCGTGAATTGTCTCCCCTATGGTCAACTATCCCAAGCCTCACACCAATGATTACCCCTGCCACTGCAGGTCTATCAAGAATGTAACGTGTAGCGATATTTGCAATACCTACAATGTGCTTTTCCGCTATTTGATGCAATATTGACAATAACTCTTGAAATAATTTCCAACCACCCCATGCATCTATCATCCGCTTGTATTTTCGCAAACTCGCTGTATCAAGCTCATATAACGATGGTTCTGGTTTTCCAAGATAGCGCTCTGACATTAGCCCACCACAAATTGTGCCATAAGCAAGCAGGCTGATATTATTGTCGCGGCAAAAGCGCGACATTTTGATTTCAGGCCTCCGATCAACAATTGAGTATTGAACTTGATTTGACACTATTTCCTTCAGGCCTACATCCTTCACCATTATCTGCATGCGCTCAGTGTCGAAATTTGTGAGACCTACATTTTTGATGATCTTAGATTCATTGCGTAAGCCAGACAGATACTTCATGGCATCAATGTAGTATTGATTGTTGTAGTCCCACCAGTGAAATTGCACCAGGTCAAGAGAGCTGACTCCCATACGCTTAAGCGATCTTTCAACACTTGACTGCGCGATCTGCTGCGTGACCCTCTGAGGTTCGGGCACCCATTTTGTCAGCGCCTGAACGTTATGCAGCTCCTGCTCGGGCAGCCTGTGCCTAAAAGCTCCAATAAAGTCCTCTGCAGGACCATAAATGTCTGCAAGGTCCCACGTGGTAAATCCTGCATTGTGATACTTGACCATTTCTTCTATTGCAACTTTTGAGTCTATTAGACCGTGTCCACCTGCAACCTGCCACATCCCATTGAGAATCCTGCATATCTTTAGATTTGGTGCCAGCTCAAAGTACTCCATGCTACCGATATACATGTCAATCCTTTTCTCTGACATAAATCTTAATCGCGCGACACCATCTCGCTATCACAACAATCTATAGGCTCTCTTATTGTAAGATAACTCAAAAGAATCTAAAAATTGACAAGCTCACTTTTCAAATAGTGTTGAATGATTTAAGGCGGTACTACTGGTTCTCCTTATTTTCGCCGTAACCGTTCTATTGTAAGAAGACTTTTTCTCAGTAGAGACATCAACAACATAATATCTTTTGTCGTAGGCACGCTTTTTGCCAGTGTCTTCTTTGCCGCTGCTTCTAGCAAGGGCTTTTTATGGAGATCATAATTACCAGCGTCTGCCAACTTGCCTATGTAGTGAAGCAAAAGATCAATATCCTTCTGCGAAGCAAGATCCACTATTTTCTTGCTCTTTTTTACTGGCAATTCTGATGGGTGTAGCTTGGAAATTTCGTATAGCAATATAGCAAGTGCATGAGCTACATTCATTGTTTTATAATTTGTCTTTGTGTCGATAGTAACGACAAGGTTACACAATTCCAACTCTTCGTTGTTGAGGCCAGATGATTCTCTACCAAGCAAGATGCAAAAGTTCTTAGTGCTTGAGTCATGTATTATCTTGGCTAGCTGCTCTGCACTTATCGATTCGCGCAGAACATTGAGTCTGCTAATAGCCTGAATTGCAGTTGTCCCTATTAGTATATCAAATTTCTTTCTTAGATGACCCAATGTCACAGTCTTAGCAGATACTAGGACATCGCTACCATGAGTTGAATACTTTTCTGCCTCTGTATTGTCAAAGTGCGGATTGACAAAGTACAAGCTTTTATGACCAAAATTCTTCATCAGCCTAGCAATATGGCCTACGTTAACTGGATACTGCGGCTCGATAAGGGCCACTGCAACTGTCATGTGGATATAGGCATCTCTAAAATAGCTGGTGGAATTATTATTATTATAATCTGCTATATCTATCAAACGTCATAGTCGTAAAATGCTCTGAGCGCAACTTGTACTCTATCTACAGGTACCTGAAAATACTCAAAGGCGTCTTTATGGGAAGCAATCTGCACCTTGGAGTTTGAATTAGCCTTAAGATAGGTATCTGATGTTTCCTCCAGAAGCGCTCTAGCATGTTTGCTCCACTGCACCAAGTCTTCCTGTCGTATATCTTTCAACAGTAGCAGTGACACCAGCCTTGCAAATGCCGCTATAATGGCCACTCGATATTTCTGCAATTCCATCTTTGATGGATTAGAGTCTGGAAGAGAAGGAACCAACGAGCAAATTAGGAATTGGTATTCATCAAGGTTCTTTGCAGCACTTGCGACCTCACCTATCGCTGGCACAACCTTTCTAGTAGCTCGTACATCAATTGTCATGGGTCCAAACAATCCATTCACACCTTTGATGGTCAGATCAAAAGAGGTTATTCCGTCGCCTGACAGCAGCTTGCTACAGCTAGAACTGTTAAGCTGACGCAATATTATTGAGTTGAGTAATGAGGGCAATGCCTCCTCTTATGAAAAATGTAGTTATTAAAATGATAGGATAAAGAAAGGAGATTGAAAAAGGCATATGCTGGTTGGACAAATTTGTGGTCATTAAGTCAGCAAGATTTTACTAATCTAAGAAGATTTCAATAAGAAATTGACAATAAAGAAATGATATTATAGAATATCGATAAGTAGGAACGCATTAATATAATTAATGCAGTACAAGAGTAAGGACAAATAGTGGAAAAATATGGCTAGACTATAGCGCTTGGCGGACAACACTGCACCATGAAACAAAAATTGCGACTTTACCGGCATAGGCTGTAACAAGGTCGTTGGTGCAGTATTGCCAAGCGCCACTTAGTTATCTTATAGTTTTTCTATATGAGACTTTTTTTGGTAGATAAAACTGAAAATACTAGGATGTAGAATAACATCAGATCAATTAAGAATTATGCCTGCATGCTTCTACCGATGTACCACAAAATCCTTATCATCTCGATAGTAGTAATTGCTCTTGTTGCCATAATTGCTGGTGCTATCACTCCCCATGTCATGGGGCAGCAGAATCAAACAATCAATTTGACCGCATTGCTCACCCAAGACCCAAATAACGGTACTGCCTCCGAGGCCACTGCCAACATGACTGCGAGTAATGATACTACAACCAATCCTGCTGCTACTGCTGTCGCTAACGTGGACGCTCCTGATAACATGACAATTGATGATACAAAGGATCTATATCTGTCGGTCTGGAACCAGACAGAGTTTAACGCTACCTTTAGCACTTTTGTCGAACCTTTCTCCGCTGCGGGCTATGGTGTATACGAAGAGCGAAACAACACCTTTGCTCCAGGCGAAACAATAGTACTCTATGTAGAACCAGAGGGCTTTGGTCATGAGCAGGTTATAGATGAAGGCAGCGACAGTAATGGCAATGATAATAATAATATCACTATGCTTTACTTGATGAATATGACAGCAGATTATGAAATAGCCGCAGCAAACGGCACTGAGCTCCAACTGATAGAAGATGTGCAAGCGGGAAACATTACTTCCCATAGGCCCAACACCGAGATGTTCCTGACACTCACGATTACACCCGATGTTCAGCCATTACCGATAGGCAGCTACGTAATAACATATTCTGTAAATGATGAGGTATCAGGCGAGAGCTTCCAACTAGAAAAAAACATCATAATAGCAGAGAGTGAGAGATAGTAAAAACCAGGCGCGCATACGATCAGGGTGCATAGTCCATTATGTAGTTTGGTTGTCCGAATGTAGCGTTAACCCTTACAGACACATCGACCCAATATGAAAATGATGAGGGGTTGCCAATATAAAAGTCCTCTATAGGA
>Ga0075430_100001464_pt1 | contig 19207 bp, 13 predicted proteins | sample RhiMetdeltSRZDD4_FD_75294 | JGI IMG/M metagenome (GOLD analysis project Ga0075430, IMG submission 75294) | Populus rhizosphere microbial communities from Tennessee, USA - Rhizosphere MetaG P. deltoides SRZDD4 | ecosystem: Host-associated > Plants > Roots > Rhizosphere > Soil | place: USA... | reverse complement strand
ATCGGACGCCTCGTCAGGGCTCTCGTGGACGACCTCACCGGAGGCTGATGTGGCCGAGACGACGCTGGCCGAGGTGATGGCCGAGCTGGCCGCGCTCGAGGACCCGAAGACACGCGAGGTGAACGAGAAACACGGTGACGATCACGGTGTGAACCCGACTCCCCCGAACTGCACGTCTCCGTTCGCCCCCATCTGGATCACCGAGATGGTGCGCCGGAGCAATCGAGGTCGAGGTCACGACGGCGGAGGTGGCGGTACGTCGTCCTCGATCTGAATGTTGTCGAACGACGCGGTGGCGTTGCGGGTGGCGAAGCCGACGCGGTTGCCGAATCCGAACGGCGGTTGGCCGCTGACGGTCACGATCGCGCCGGGGAAGGTACCCGCGGCGACGGCGGTGATCCGCGTCGGAACCGTCAGGTCGATGGTCAGCCGGTGCCAGGTGCCGACGGCGGGGGCGTAGGGGACGCTGGCCAGAACCGTGAACACGCCGTTCTGCCGCTTGCCGATCTGCAGGGCGGTGGGTCGCAGGGCCACGAAGAAGTAGTTGTTCGCGTCGGCGGCGGTGAACAGTACCGCGACGGATCCGTTGAAGGACCAGCCGCGCGGCTTGGCCAGGGCGAAGACCAGGGTGGCCGGACCCGACCCGCGGCCCGGTACGGTCGCCACCGCCCGTGCGTCGCCGAACGTCGCCGCCTGGCGCAGCACCAGGCTGGCGCCGTCTTCCGCGACGACCGACCAGGAGCCATTGGTGAAGGTCCATCCGTCGGCGTTGCCGTCCTGGAACGTGTCGAGGTACAGCGTCGCGGCGTGCGCCGGCGCGGCGACCGCGACCGCCAGTGCGGCGGCGGTGGCAATAGCCAGGACCCATCGTGCGCGGCGTGACTGGAGCATGGCGCCTCCCGATGTCGAAGTCGCCGCGAGGGTAGACATGAAATCGTATGCGGTCAATGTCTTCTCATGTCGACCGAGGTTGACTGCGGTAGGCGTACGTAACTTTCGCGGCGCGCGGCGGGTCGGTGGCATTTTGCGCGTGCACGCGGAAGGCGCCTATTCGGCTGGACCTGGGTTATGTCGATCTCGGCCCGGCTGGTAGGCCGGCTCCGGATAGACGTCTGTCAGTTCCGGAGGTGACCGCATCATGCGTCTGATCCGACTGTCCGCGTACGGCGCCGTGCTGGCGATCCCGGCCGTCGCCATACTGCTGTTCACCAGCACGCCGGCCTATGCCAACGTGCCCGTCACCCAGGTCAGCACCGACCCGTACACCGACGCCGCCGCGCAGCACCGCACCGAGGTGGAGCCGGACACGTTCCAGTTCGGCTCCACGATCGTGTCGACCTTCCAGGTCGGTCGGGTGTTCGGCGGCGGGGCGTCGAACATCGGCTTCGCCACATCGACGAACAACGGCGCGACCTGGACCCAAGGCTTCCTGCCCGGTTTGACGCCCAACTCGACCCCGCCCGGTCCGTGGGCGCAGGTCAGCGACCCGGTGGTGGCGTTCGACGCGCAGGACAACGTCTGGCTCATCTCCGTGCTGGGCATCAACGGCCCGGGTACGAACCCGGTGCTCACGCTGCGGTCGACCAACGGTGGGCTCACCTGGAGCAACCCGATCACGACCGCGACCGGAAACCTGGACAAGAACTGGATCGTCTGCGACAACACGTCGACCAGTCCGTTCTTCGGCAACTGCTACACGCAGTACGACATCGTCAGCGGCAACCAGATCCGGATGACCACGTCGACCAACGGCGGGCTCAACTGGGGACCGCCGCTCGCGTCCAGCAGCGGCGCGACCGGATTGGGCGGCCAGCCGGTGGTGCGGCCCAACGGCACCGTCATCGTGCCCTACCGCGCGACCAACGCGGCCCAGATCCGCTCGTTCCGGTCCATCGACGGCGGGGCGAGCTGGCGGGCGACGGTACTCGTCTCGAACATCACCCACCACACGGTCGCCGGTGGGCTGCGGGAATCGCCGCTGCCGTCGGCGGAAATCGACTCCTCAGGCACGGTCTACGTCGCCTGGGCAGACTGCCGGTTCCGCACCAACTGCCCCCGCAACGACATCATCGTGTCCGAGTCCACGAGCGAGACGACCTGGGCGGCGCCGTATCGGGTACCGATCGACGCGACGTCGAGCACGGTCGAGCATTTCGTACCCGGCATCGGGGTGGACCGGACCACGTCCGGCAACACGGCACGCATCGGGCTGACCTACTACTTCTACCCGAACTCGTCGTGCACGGCCGCGACCTGCCAGCTCAACGTCGGCTACATCTCCTCCACCAACGGCGGTACGTCCTGGGCGGCCGCGATCGCGATCGCCGGACCGATGACGCTGTCCTGGCTACCGAACACATCGCAGGGCCGGATGTTCGGGGACTACATCTCCACATCGGTGATTCCCGGCGGGCGGGCATACCCCGTCATCCCGATCGCCTTCGCGCCCAGCGGTGGTCTGTTCAACTGCAACATGCACGTACCGACCGGCGGCATGCCCGTCGGCTCCGGCTCGCTGCAGTCCGAGCGGTGGACCGGGCCCGAGCCGCAAGGCCCCAACGAGGCACCCGGCACCCGACGCTGACCGAAGAACGGTGGCCGCCCCGCTCGGGGCGGCCACCACCCTCGACGAGTTATGGCACGGCGGTCAGGGTCGGTGCGATGGTGGGTGTCGGGCCGGGTACGGGTATCGGGCAGGGCGGCGGGAAGCGGAAGTGGCCGATCCTGGTGTTCCAGGTGCCACCGGTGACTGTGTAGTACTCGTTGACGTACCAGAACGTGCAGTCGTCGACCGGGTCGATAGTCATGGCGGTGTAGTCGCCCCAGCGCGGGCTGCCGGTCTGTGAGCCGGTACCGATGGCCATGGTGCCTTCGCCCTGCGGCATGGTGCCTAGCGGGTCGGCCAGCAGCCGGCCGGTGTACCGGATGCCCGGAAAGACCGTGGTGGCGTTGGAGACGCTGTAACCCAGCGCCATGTTGCCGCGGCGGTCCTGGGCGATGCTGCCCATCCAACGGTGTACGCCGTCGTTGCCGACGACCGTGCCCTGCTGGAACACCGACGGCGTCGCGGTGGACAGGCCGCGCAGCTCGTACCAGCGCACGCCGGCCAGGACCGGCTGCGCCTCTACGGACTGGTTGGTCACCAGCGACTCGTAGTTGGCGAACCGGCGGTACGCGGCGCGGTGCATCGGCCGTTGCCGGTACGACAGGATGTCGATCTTTTGAGTGGTGCCCGGCTGCGGGATGCAGTCTCGTGGTCCGGGCGAACACGGGAAGATCGAGTCGAATGGCGCGACCGGAATCGACCGGACGAACGTCAGCGCGGCCGCGGGTGGCGAGAAACTGAACCGCAAGTGGAAGACGTTGACGCCGTCGAAGGGGGCGCCGTACGGCCCGCCGTCGTCCATCGTGCCGATGAAGTAGCCGATCGTCGCAAACGGCGGCAGCACCTTGCCGTCCAGATCCGACGGGAGCAGGCCGTCACCGGTCTTCCACGGCTCGGTGCCTGGCGCCAGCAGTACCTTGACCGCCACCGCGGTGGGGTCGCCGACGAGCATCTTGGTCCGCTCGAACGCCCAGGTGCCGACGCCGACGAAGGCACCAGCCAGCCCGTTGAAGTCGCGGCTCGACCCGAGGTAGCCGCCGGGCCAGACGCCAAACTTCGGATAGTCCGGGAACAGTCCGCCGTTGGAGAACGCGTACAGGTGGTACGCGCCGGTCGGGTCGGGGGTTTGGGATACCGCCATGCACAGGTAGAACGGCGCCGTGCTGGCCGTGAACTGCGTCAGCAGCCAGCGGTTGGCCAACTGGTCGTGGAGCACGACCGGGTCACCGAAGTTGCCCTCGCACGGGTGCGTACCAGGAAGGCCGGCGAAGATCGATCCGATCGGTACGTTGAGCAGCGGCGTGCCGTCCCGTTTGAATACCCCGACGCTGAGGTTGACCATCTCCACGTAATGGTTCGGGCCGATGTCGCCGTTCGGGTCGGGCGGCTTGGCGGTGCCGGACAGTCCGGCAAAGGTTGTCGCCCCAGGGATCGCGACAGTAGCACGGTCCACAGGGGACACTGCGCCGTCGGAGTCGTGACCGGCGTCGGCCACCACAGGCCCGCGCTCGATGCGGGCGTCAACGGCTCCCGGGGTGGCCACGCCGCTGGCCAGCTCGGTCAATGGCGCCGAGTTGCCGTAGTCAGCCGTGATCACCTGTGCGTCCGAGGCGGCCTCGGCCGGTCCGCCCGCCGCGGCCACCACGATTCCGCCCGACAGCAACGCGGCGGCAGCCACCACCACGCCCAGCCGGGTTCTGGGTCTGGACATGCCAACTCCCTTCCGGAAGGGGTCTCGTCCAGCCAGCCCAGCGGTACCCGGCTGTGGCGCGGTTGTGGTTCGGCTGTGGCCCGTGCTAGCAGTTCGGGAACCGGAATCGGCCGATCCTGGTGGACCAGTTGGTGGTGAGGTTGTTGGCCGCGGTGTAGTGCTCGTTGGTGTACCAGAACGTGCAGTTGTCGGCGGGGTCGATGTTCATCGACGTGTAGTCGCCCCATCGGGCGCTGCCCTGCTGCGAGCCGGTGCCGCTGAACAGGACCCGCTCGGTCCATGGCATCGTGTTCAGCGCGTCGCCGGCCAGGCGTCCGACGTACCGGATGCCCGGGAACAGGTTCGGGCCGGAGACGCTGTAGCCGAGAGCGGCGTTGCCGTTCTTGTCCTGGGCGACGCTGCCCATCCAGCGGAAGATGGCAGCGGTACCCGGCACAGTGCCCTGCTGGAAGACGGCCGCGGCGGCGACGTTGAGCGGGCTGCGCAGCTCCCACCAGCGGATGCCGGCCAAGCCCGCGGCCGACTCGATCGACTGGTTGGTGAACAGCGTGTCGTAGGACAGGAAGTTGCGGTACGCCAGGCGGTGCAGCGGCCGCTGCCGGTAGGACAGGATGTCGAGCTTCTGCGCTGTACCCGACTGCGGGATGCAGTCCCGGGACGTGGGCGCACACGGGAAGATCGAGTCGAACGCGGCCACGTTGATCTGCTTGACGAACGTGAACGACGCCACCGGTGGGACGAACGTCGTCAGGCTGTAGTGGAACAGGTTCAACGCGTCTGCCGGTGCGCCGTACGGGCCGCCGTTGTCCATCGTGCCGACGAAGGGGTTCGGCGCGCCGGCCGGCGGCAGGTTGGTGCCGTCGAGGTCCGCGGGCAGCAGACCATCGCCGATCTGGTACGGCGTCGCGCCGGGCGGGACAAGGAACTTGATGGCGGTGGCCGCGCCGCCGGCGTACATCACGGCCTTGTCGAACGCGTACGCGCCCACACCGACGAACGCACCGGCCGCGTTGAACTCACGCGTCGAGCCGTACAGGGCGTTGGGCCACACGCCGTACTTCGGGTAGTCGGCGAAGTTGGTGCTGTTGAACGCGTACAGGAAGTAGGCGCCGGTCGGGTCCGCGGTCTGTGACACCGCGATGCACAGCAGGAACGGCGCGGCGGCGGTGAACTGCGTCAGGATCCACCGGTTGGCGAGCTGGTCGTGCAGCACGATCGGGTCGCCGTACCCGATATTGCAGTTGGCGATCGGCGCGAACAGGGTCGCGATCGGCGTGGTCGGGACGAGCACGGCGCCGGCCTTGTTCCAGATCCCGAAGTGCAGGTTGACCATCTGCACGTAGTGGTTGGGGCCGACGTCGCCCACGATGTCCGGCGGGGTGCAGGCGCACGCGTTGCTGATGCCGTTGAACGTCAGGGACGGCGCTGGCATCGCCACGTCGATGCCGGCCCGGTCCGGCACCGTCGCGGGTTCGCCGGAGAAACCGCGGTCCGTCACGGCGGGCCCGGTCTCCTCCGGCCGCTGACCTTTGACGAAGGCGCCGCCGCTGGCCGCGGCCCGCTTCGCGAGCTCGGTCACCGGCTCGGATACCGCGAAGGCCGCTGGCTTCAGTACCTCCATCGTGGCCGCCGCCTCGGCCTGCTCTGCCGGCCTGGCCGGTGCCGCTGCTGCCGCCGCCGGTGCGGCCGCGGCCAGTGACATGACGGTGGCCGCCGCCAGCGGTACCACCGACCATCGCGTCGCCGTTGTCCACCATCGCGTAACCATGTGAATGATCCCTTCTCGGGTGGCTGGCTGTCCCGAGAAGACTGACGGAAAATTAGTACATTGGCAGTCCTCGATCTGACGTATTTGGGTAAGTCGTCGACCAGCCCTTCTGTCCGGAGTGGACAGACGACATTTCTGGTGACCCTGTTCGTGGTAACGCGGCGGGCCGGCGCGAGAGGGGTGTCTCGCGCCGGCCCAGAGGGGGAGTGGTTGCTAGCAGCCGGGCAGCCGGAAGCTGCTGATGCGGGTCTGCCATCCGGCCGGCGACGAGGCCTGGCCGGCGGCGGTGTAGTACTCGTTGACGTACCAGAAGGTGCAGTCGTCGGTGGGGTCGACGGTCATGGAGCTGTAGTCACCCCAGCGCGAGTTGGCCGTGGTCTGCACGCCCGTGCCGTTGATGATCGTGCCTTCGCCGAGCGGCATCTGGCCCAGCGGGTCGCCAGCGAGGCGGCCGGTGTACCGGATGCCAGGAAACACGTTGGTCCCGTTGACCACGCTGTAGCCCAGCGCCGCGTTGCCCTTCTTGTCCATGGCGATGCTGCCCATCCAACGGTGCACGCCGTCGTTGGGGGCGTAGGTGCCTTGCTGGTGGACGGTGTACGTGCCGTTGGTGCGGCGGATCTCGTACCAGCGTTCACCTGCCATGCCGGGCGTTGCTTCGACCGACTGGTTGGTCACCATCGTCTGGTACGAGCCGAAGTTGCGGTACGCCAGCCGCCAGGTGACCCGTTGCCGGTAGGACAGGATGTCCAGGAACTGGTTCGGGTCGGTGATGCCGGGTTGGGGCAGGCAGTCACGCGATGTCGGTGCGCACGGGAAGATGGAGTCGAACTCGGCCACTGGTAGTTGCGCCTTCAGGGTCAGCGACGCGACCGGGGTGGACCGCCACTTGACGTCGAACTCCCAGACGTTGAGCGCGTCGAACGCGGCGCCGTACGGCCCACCGTTGTCCTGCGAACCCACGATCGGCGCGGGGTCGTCGTTCTTCGGCTTGGTGAAGCCGTCGACGTCCGGTGGCAGCAGCCCGTCGCCCATCAGGTTGATAGGCACCACGCTCGAGTCGAGGACGAAGCTGACCGCGCGCGCAGCAGGATCGCCTTCGATCATCTTGTTGCGTTCCAGGCCGTAGACGCCGATGCCGTAGAAGTTGGGGTCCAGCACGCCGAACTCGCGCGTGGTGATCAGATACGAGTCGCGCCACACGCCGTACTTCGGGTAGTCGGGGAAGTTGAACCCGGTGCTGAATGCGTAGCGGAAGTACGAGCCGGTCGGGTCGCCACTCGTCGAGATAGCCACGCAGTTGTAGAACAGGTTCAACGGCTCGTCGGGGAAGTCGAGACCGCGGGTGGTGAACTGGGTCAGGATCCACCGATCGGCGAACTGGTCGTAGACGACGATGGGGTCGCCGGAGGGCTCGGTGCACTCGTCGATCGGGAAATCGGCCCACAGAGTCCCGGTGTCCACCGGACCGAGCAGGCGCGTTCCGGTCTTGGAAAAGACCGCGAACACCAGGTTGACCATCTCGACGTAGTGGTTGGGGCCCACCTCGCCGTTCGGGTCGCCGGGGTTGACCCGGAATCCGAAGACGTTGAAGTTGTCTTGGTTGCTGACCCCGTCGAAGTTGGCCAGCGTGCCGGGGATCGTTGCCGGCGCGACCGCGGACTGCACCGCCGCATCACCGGCGTGGCCTCGATTCGTGGTAACCGGCCCGCGATCGGGGCGTACGTCGTCGACCGCTGCGCTGGCCTGCGACCTGGCCGCTGCGGCCCGCGCGAGATCGCGCAATGGCGCCGACGTGTCGAACGCGGCCGCGTTGGTGAACGTCGGGCCGTTGTGTGGAGAGATTGGTGCGGCCTGGGCCGACCCGACTGGGGTGAGCAGGGCCGCCAGAAGGATTCCGACACCCAGGATCCGTTGGCCTCGGAACCGCCGTTGTGTGCCTCCGAACATCTCGATCCCTTCTGGTAGAACTGGACCGATCGGCCGTCACGTTACGACCTCCGATTCCGGGCGAACCGCCTCGTACAGCCACAAGATCGGGCTCGACGCCAGGCCGCGCCACGACAGATCGAGCCATCCGGATGAGTCGATGACGAGGAAGTATGTCGTCAGGCCCAACGCGTCACTCGGCCGAACAGCCGAGGGGAACCACCTCGGGCGAAACGGAGTCACAACCACCGTGAGGAGATCAGTGCTGCTTATGGTGGTCTTGCTGCTGGCGACCGGATGCGGGAGTGCCGCGTCGCCCGACGACCCTCGGTCGACGGCCGATGCGTCCAGGACGGTGTGGGAGCTGCGGTACCTACTGCTGGATCACTACCCGGCCTTCGCCTACTGCGATCCGGACTACTACCCGGTCGCGCGCCGCGACGAACAGTCGGCCGCCGACCAATGGTGGGGCGGGGTCGATCGCCAGTCGCCCGAGATGCGCGCGATCCTCGCCCACCACGGCCTTCGGGAGCCGCTCACCGACGAACAGCGGCTGGCCGCGTACCGGGATCACAAGAAACTGAACGTGATCGTGATGACGGCGTTTCCGGGTGGCTACCAGTACGAGCTGTCGATCAGCGCGTCGGGGGGTGAGCCGGACCAGACCGTTGCCGGACAGGTCACCGCTGCCGGTGACGTCCGTGAAGGTTCGCGCCTACGGCGTCCGGGCGGCTGCCCGATCTGCCTCGAGGCGGACGCACGCATCGCGACCCCAGGCGGCGACGTGCCTGTCGACCGCGTCCAGCCCGGCGACGTGGTGTGGACTCTCGACGCCGCCGGGCGCAGGACCGCCGCCGCCGTCGAGCGGGTCGTGAGCCGGCCGACGCCCGGTCCACATCTGATGCTCCACCTTTCCCTGTCTGACGGACGGGTGCTCGTCGCTGCCGGTGCCCACCCCGCGGCAGACGGCGAGTACCTGCGCCAGCTGCGCATCGGGCAGCGCTACGACGGTGCCGTGGTTGTCTCGATCGTCTGGGTCACGAGTACGGCGTCCGCGACGTTCGACATTCTTCCCGCGGGCGCGACCGGAGCCTACTGGGCGAACGGGATCCTGATCGGCAGCACACTGATGTCTACTGGTATGTGATGACTACCGGCGACGGCGCCACCGCGACCGTCTGGCTCGGGGTGAACGTCGGGGTGTCCTCGTCGTAGAAGTTCTTCCATCCCCAGAACGCCCTCGCCGGTGCGCCGAGATGCAGAGTGCGCCAGGTGTTGAACTTCTGCCCGGCCGAGCCGAATCCGTCCGCGTGCAGGACGATCGACAGCTCGTCGAAGTCGGTACGCAAGCTCGGCCGACCGGTGATCATGTCGAGCCGGAACTGGTGCACCATCAACACTTTCTGCGGCAGCTTGTGGTCGCGGGTGAGGTCGGCCAACCAGGTGGCGGTGCGGTTGATCTCGTCCGCGGTGACCGACCCGATCTGCGCGAGGTGGACCTGGTCCGGCCCGAGGCGCCATTCCGGATCCAGCGCCAGGCCGACATTCGGTTGCATGAGCAGGCTGGTGTAGAGCTTCGCCTGGGTGAGGAAGTCGGTACGGCCGGGCTGTAGATCGAGTATCACGTAGATGCCGGCCTCCCGGGCCGCGTCTACCCATGGTCGCAGCTTGGACAGCGGCGATTCGGTGGAGTAGTTGCCGTCGGTGCCGGCGCCGCGTGAGGCGATCGTGGCGATGATCTCGAGCGTCGGCACCACCGGTTCCTTCACCAGCGGGCGGTACGCGGCGGCGACCTGCCGGGCGCGGTTGAGGGTGGCGCTGAGCGACTGTTCGCCGAGCGAGCCGAGCTGCGAGTTGCCCGGATGCCCGTAGAGGGCGACCAGCCGCCGACCCGGGAAGACGACCTGGCCGCCACCGGGCAGCAGTACCCCGGTACCCGCCGTCTCGACCCGGTTGCGCAGCCGGGCGGCAGGTCCGAACCCGGCGCCGATCGCGACGATGTGGTCGATCGGGTGGCCGGCCAACGCCGTGATGACCGCGTTGCTGGTCCGGGGATCGGGGTTGGCCGTGAGCACCACGCGGGCGCCGCTGGCCCGGGCGGTAGCGACCGCGGCGGCGCTGACCGGCTGGTCCAGGGCGATCACCAGCACGTCGGTGAGCGGGGCTGCGGGCACGACCGTCGGCAGCCGCCCGCTTTCCAGCGCAGCCACCGCCGCGGTGTCGCCCGGTACCGTCGATTCGGCACGCGCCCAGGCCGCGGCGGCCTCGCCAGCGGTGACCAGGGTCGACGCACCGAGCCGGGCCACCTCGTTGCGCAGCGCACTGGTAGCCGGGCTGACCGTGGTCGGTGTCGGCTGGGCGGTGGCCCCCGGCGACGAGGCGGTACGCGACGGCGCCGGCGACGGCGAGGCTGTCACGGGGGTCAGTAGCAGCGGTACGCCGAGCGTGACCGCGGTCTTCGCGGCCCGACCCAGGCTCGCCGGGTCGCCATCGCCGACCAGCACCACCGCTGGCGACCGGGCGTACAGAACACGGCTGGTCGCCAGCGCCAGCTCGGTCGCGGTCCTGCCAGCCAGCACCGTGGTATCGGCGACCGGAACGGTCGTCTGCAGCTGCGCCACCGGCGGGGTCGGCGACGGCGACCGGCTCGGTACCTGCGCACGGCGCGCGGCCGTGCCGTTCTCCCGGACACAGCCGGCGGTCAGCAGGACGCAGACCACAGCAAGCGACGCACGGTAACGATGCATGTCACCCCGGAACAGCGAAGATCGGACCGGTACAGCGTGCCATGCGGGATGGGTACGGGGTACCGCCCCGAAGGGAGCGTTCGCCACCGCCGGCCGGGGGCCAGCAACCGCCCACGCGCCCGGGACGCTACTGTGATACCCGGTGTGCGGCGATCATCCTAACCGCCGGCCGGTGATGTGTGCGCCGGCGACGCCGCACCGCTGAAGGAGACGAGAGATGGCAACCGGTACCGTCAAGTGGTTCAACTCGGAAAAGGGGTTCGGCTTCATCGAGCAGGACGGTGGCGGAGCCGATGTCTTTGTCCACTACTCCGCCATTGCCAGCGGAGGGTTCCGGGAACTGAACGAAGGCCAGAAGGTGGAGTTCGACGTCACCCAGGGCAAGAAGGGTCCCCAGGCTGAGAACGTTCGTCCCCGCTGAGCATCTTCGAGCGCGAGGCCGATGACGGCGTGGCGGCACCGTTCGAGGTAGGCCTCGATCAGGTTCGTCTTACCGAGCTGCCGTTCGTGCCCGAGGTCCGCCTGTACCTGGCGGCGGACGCGATCATTCTCTGGGCGCGGCTGGAGGCCGAGGCGGGCCGGGCGTTGCCGCCACCGTACTGGGCGTCGGCGTGGGTCGGCGGCCAGGCTCTCGCGCGTTACGTGTTGGATCATCCGCAGACTGTTTGCGGGCTGCGGGTTCTCGACCTGGCCGCCGGGTGTGGCCAGGCGGGTATCGCCGCGGCGCTGGCCGGCGCGGCCAGTGTCGAGGCGAACGACACCGATCCATACGCTCACCGCGCGATCGCTCTCAACGCTCGCACCAACGGCGTGGTGGTTGCCGTCAGCGAAACGGACCTACTCGACGGCGCCGGCGCAGACGCCGATGTCGTGCTCGCCGGGGATGTCTTCTACAGCAAGGACATGGCCGAGCGGATGCGGCAGTTCATGCAACGTGTCGCGTCGCGCGGCGCCACGGTGTTGGTTGGCGATCCCGGTCGGGCCTTCCTTCCCCACGACTGGCTGCAGCGGCTGACCACCTACCAGGTGCCTACGGCGGGTGGCATCGAGAACACCGAGATCAAACAAACGCACGTGCTGCGACCGCGAACGAAGCGGATGGGCTCGCCGGACGCCTAACTCTGGGTGCCATTCGGCTGGCCGGGTGAGTGCCGAACTGATGACGTCCGGCGGCGATGCTCGTCGGCATGCAGACGCTGACGTCCCTGGTCGACTCGATTGTGGACAAGAACGGCGGTACCGGCACCCTGACCCTGCTCGGTGCCGATGGCGTGGCTACCGACCGCATACCGTGGCGGGACCTGCACGACCGGGCCAGGCGGATGGCGACGGTGCTGCGCCGGTACGGGCTCGGCGCCGGGTGCCGCGTCGGGCTGGTCGGGGAGACGAGCGCCAACCTGGTCGCCGCGCTGCAGGCGGTCTGGCTGACCGGGGGCGCGTTCACGGTGCTGCCGCCCGCGGGGCCGACCGGTCGGCGCAACCACGACGACCACGTCCGCGCGGTCGCCGAGGACGCGCGGCTCGACCTCGTCGTCGACGACGATGCCGGGGGCCGGGCTGCCGCCGAGCTCGCTCCCGTCCTGTCGCTGACCGAACTGGCCTCGGCCGCCGGTACCGCGCCCCCGGCCGTACCGCACCGGCCGGATCCCGGTGACCTGGCGCTGCTGCAATACACGAGCGGGTCGACGCGCTCGCCGCGCGGGGTACCCGTCACCCACGGCCACCTGGCCGCGAACGTCGGCGCGATGAAGGTCGCGCTCGGCCACGACGCGTCGCACCCGAGCCGGATGCTGAGCTGGCTGCCGCTGTACCACGACATGGGTCTGATCGGGTTCCTCTTCATCCCGTTGAGCTGTGGCTGCGACCTGCTGCTCCAATCGCCGAGCGCGTTCGTCCGCAACCCGGCGAGCTGGCTGGTGGCTATGTCCAGGTACCGGGTCACGATATCGGGCGCACCGAACTTCGCGTACGCGCTGATGGCCCGCCTGCTCGCGGCCGGCGGCCCGGACCTCGACCTCGGTTCGGTGCGCTGCCTGATCAGCGGCGGGGAGCCGATCGACGAGGCGGTGATGGCGAAGCTCGCGTCGGCCGGCCGCGCCGTCGGGCTCGACCCGGCGGCCGTGGTGCCGGCGTACGGGCTGGCCGAGGCGACGCTGGCCGCGACCATGGCTCCGGTTGGTCGGGGCGTCGCCGTCGACCGGGTGGACCAGCAAACCCTGGAGACCGAGGGCCGCGCGGTCGCGGCGGTCGCGGGTCGGCCCGAACGCCGGCTGGTCCGCGTCGGCGGGCCGGTCCGGGACGTCACGGTCCGCATCGTCGACCGGGGTACCGGTGAACCGGTCGGCGATCGGGTCGTCGGGCACATCGAACTGCGTGGCCCATCGATCGTCGGCCACTACTGGCCGGACCCGCCCCCGCCTCCGGACAGCTGGCTGCGTACCGGCGACCTCGGCTACCTCGCCGGCGGTGAGCTCGTGGTCTGCGGTCGCGAGAAGGACGTGCTGTTCGCGGCCGGGCGCAACGTGTTCCCGCAGGATGTCGAGGCGGTCGCGGTCGAGGTGTCCGGCGTGCGCAGTGGGGGTGCGGTGGCGTTCGGGGTACCGCGTGCCGGCGGCGACGGACTGGTGGTGGTCGTCGAGTCCCGGGGTGCCGATCCGGCGATCGTGCGGCACGCGGTCGCTTCCGCGGTCGTCGCCGAGGTGGGCCTCGCCCCCGCCGACGTCCTGACCGTCTCCTATGGCCGGTTACCCAAGACATCGTCCGGCAAGCTCCGCCGGGCGGAGGCACGCCGCCGGTACCTCGCCGGCGGCTTCGAGTCACGATCGGAAAGGACCGACCAATGGCCACCATCACGACAGCTGACACACGCCGGGACCGGTACCGCCGGGAACTTGCCCTCGTCCTCGACCTCGACGTCGAGACACTGACCGACGCGGCGCTCCTGGCCGACGACCTCGGCCTGGACAGCCTGGCTCGGATGAGCCTGCTCACCTGGCTCGAGACCAAGGGGGTCGCGGTCAGTGGCGTCCGGGTCCAACCCGCGAGCGTCGGGGACGTGCTGGCGTTGCTGGACAAGGCGGACGTGCCCGGCCTGTCGATCCGGCTGATCGACGGCACGGCCGTCAAGACCGGTGGGCTCGCCGACCATCCGGTCGTGCGCACGTCGACGGAGCCGTCGCTGGCGCCGGTTCTCGAGGGTCACGACGTCCGGCTCAACACCATCGGCCCCGAGGACGTCCGGTTCCTCTACACACTCGCGACCCAGCCGGACACGTGCTTCCGGTGGCGCTATCGGGGAAATCCGCCACCGATCGACCGGTTCGCCGCCGACCTCTGGGCCAACGTGCTGGTTCAGTTCGTGGCGCGGCGTACCGGTGACGGAGAACCGGTCGGGCACCTCGTCGCTTACGGCGCCGATGTGGCCCAGGGGTACGCGTACCTCGGCGCGGTGTTCCAGCCGTGGTACACCGGAACGGGTTTGGCCGCCCAGGCGGTGGCGACGTTCGTGCGGTATCTGTTCCATACGCACCCGCTGCGCAAGTTGTATCTGGAGGTACCCGGATACAACTGGGAGCAGCTGCGTAGCGGCGAGGGTCGACTCTTCCAGGTGGAAGGGATCATGCGGGACCACGAGCATTTCGCCGGGCGTTACTGGGACCGCTACCTGTGCGCCATCTACCCCGGCGCAGGCGGGCTACTCTCCGCCGACCGTCCGTCGTATGCTCACAGCGATGCTCCTGGATGGAGATGACTGTAGCTTTCGCATCCTCGGCCCGGTCCAGGTCATAGCGTCCGGCCAACCGTTGCGGTTCGCCCGGCGACAGCAGCTGGACCTGGTCGCTTTCCTGCTGCTACATGTCGAACACGTCGTCACGATGGGGCAGATCGTCGACGCCATGTGGGGTGAGGCCGTCCCGCGTACGGCGAGCGTCCAAATCAAGAACATGCTGTCGGGGCTGCGTGGCGCGCTGCACGACGGTACCCGGGCACTGGCCACAGTGGACCGTCAACCGGCGGGGTACCAGTTGCACATCGCCATTGGTTCCCTCGACCTCGCGCTGTTCACCGCGCGAGTTGCGGAGGCCCGAGCCGCGGGGTCGCCCGGCGATGCGGTCCGGCTGCTACGCCAGGCGCTCGGGCTCTGGCGGAGTGCGCTCCCGCTCGCGGGAGTCCGGGCGGCGTTCGCCGACGCCGCCCGCACCCACCTGAAGGAGCAGCGCGACACCGCGCTGGAGGAGCTGTTCGACGCCGAGCTGGACTGCGCCGACCACGCGAAGATCGTGCCCGCGCTGACCGACGCGGTCGCCGAGAACCCAGGCCGCGAGCGGCTCGTCGCCCAGTTGATGACCGCGTTGTATCGCAGCGGCCGGACTACCGACGCGCTCGGCGTATACCGGCGGGCGCGGCAGACGCTGGCCGACGAGTTCGGCCTCGAACCCGGTCCCGCGCTGCGCGAGCTGGAGCGGCGCATCCTGGTGGGCGACCCTGCACTCGAGCTGTCCGATCCCTCGGTCTCCGTTCCCGTGGTCGAGGCACCCTCGGCCCACCTTGCTCTGCCGGTACCCGCTCAGTTGCCGCTGGATGTGCGAGGCTTCGTCGGCCGCGACGCCGAGCTGGCCGCGCTCGACGCACTCGTGCCGGGTGGGAAGCCCGATGCGGTGGTCGTCGCGGCGTTGATGGGTACCGCGGGTATCGGCAAGACGGCGCTGGCCGTGCATTGGGCCCACCAGGTCACCAACCGGTTCCCGGACGGCCAGCTCTACGTCGACCTGCGCGGGTTCCACCCCGGCGCGCCGGCCATGAGCCCGGCCGAGGCGATCCGCGGGTTTCTCGAGGCGTTCGCCGTACCACCCGAACAGATCCCGGTCAGCCTGGACGCGCAGGCCGCCGCGTACCGGAGTCTGGTAGCCGGCCGGCGGATTCTCGTCGTACTCGACAACGCTCTCGACACCGAACAGGTACGACCGCTGTTGCCGGGTACGCCGGGCTGCCTCGTCGTCGTCACCAGCCGCAGCACGCTGTCGGGACTCGTCGCCGCGGAGGGAGCCCACCCGCTGACCCTCGACGTGCTCAGTGAGATCGAGGCACGTGAGTTCATGGTCGGGCGGCTCGGCGCCGACCGGGTGGCCGCCGAGACCCGGGCCGTGCGGGACATCGCGGCCCAGTGCGCCCGGCTGCCGCTGGCGCTCGCCGTGGTCGCCTCCCGCGCCGCGATCCACCCGCACTTCCCGCTCGCCACCCTGTCGACCGAGCTGTCCGCGGCCCGGGACGAGTTGGGCGCGATAGCTGGTGACGAGCTCGGCCACGACGTCCGGATCGCGTTCTCCTGGTCGTACGAGCGGCTGAAGCCGACGTCCGCGGGACTGTTCCGGTTGCTAGGGCTGCACCCCGGGCCGGACCTCGCGGTTGGTGCCGCGGCGAGCCTCGTAGGCGTTCCGGTCGGTCGGGTCCGCCCGCTGCTCGCCGAGCTGGCCCGGGCGCATCTCGTCACCGAGCACGCGCCCGGCCGGTACACCCTGCATGACCTGCTGCGGGCGTACGCTGCCGAGCTGGCCCGGCGCTTGGATACCGAGGAGGTCCGGCGCACCGCGATACGCCGCACTCTCGACCACTACCTGCACACGGCGTACGCCGCCGCCACACTGATGTATCCGCACCGGTACCGCCTGGACCTGGTGCCGGCCGAGCCGGGCGTCGAGGCGGTCGTGCTCGCCGGCGCCCACCAGGCGCTGACCTGGTTCACGACCGAACACGCGGTCCTCATGGCGGCGGTCGATCTGGCGGCCGCCCAGGGACTGGGCATCCACTGCTGGCAGCTCTCCTCGGCTTTCGCGACATTCCTCGTCCGGCGGGGGCATTGGCACGACTGGGCCGCCACCCAGCGAACTGCTCTCGCCGCGGCGGAGCGGGTCGGCGACCAGGTGGGTCGGGCGTACGCCCACAGCAGCCTCGGCATGGCGTGCAACCGGCTGAAGCGATACGAGGAAGCGCACACTCACCTCAGCCGCGCTCACGATCTGCTCGGCGAGCTCGGTGATGTCATCGGCCAGGCGCAGGCCCATGGGCGGCTGAGCTCGCTGTACGAGGCACAGGGCGACCACGCCACCGCGCTGTCACACGCCGAGCAGGCCCGCGACCTGTACGACGCGGCCGGTTACCGGATCGGGTACGCCCAGGAGTTGAACACCATCGGCTGGAACCACGCGCACCTCGGCCATTACGCCGAAGCCGTGGCCAACTGCGAACAGGCCGTCGCGCTGCACCGGGAGCTTGGCGACCGGCAGGGAGTCGCGCACGCACTGGACAGTCTCGGGTTCGCGTACCACCACCTCGGCCGGTACCGGGAGGCCGTCGAACACTTCCGCGACGCGCTGGAGATGCTGCGCGAGGTCGGAGACCACTACTACGTGACGATCACATTGACGCATATCGGCGATACCCTCCACGCCGCCGGTGACTCCGGAGCGGCCGGCGACGCATGGCGGCAGGCGCTGAACATTCTCGACCAGTTGGGTCATCCCGACGTCGCTCAGGTCAACGCTCGGTTGAACAAAGTCACGGGTGTGTGAGGTCCGGATGAACCGACGGATGCCGTCCGGGTGACTCGGCGGCCGCATGGTGGTTCCACGTTTCCTAGGAGAGAGGGATATCGATGGAACCACAGAAAGCCACACTGCTGCGGGGATCCGGCGCCTTCGCGGTAACGGTACTCGCGAGCATGACCGCGGTTGTCGCCGGCGCACCGCCGGCCGCGGCGGCCCCGCCCACCCCTCGGTTCGGACCGGCGATCGACGGTTACCAGCCCTACGACGGACAGGACACCTGCGATCCGACGCCGAAGCCCGGCGTCGTGGACTTTCAGGCCATGGTGCTGGCGGCGTATCCCGGTACCGGTGATTCCGGTATCAGCCGAGCCTGCGATATCGGTGGCCAGAGCGAACACAAGGAGGGTCGCGCCTGGGACTGGCGGGTGTCCGCGTTCACGCAGCGCGCCACAGCCAACGATCTGCTCAACTGGCTGCTGGCCACGGACCAGTTCGGCAACGCACACGCGTTGGCGCGCCGCCTCGGCATCATGTACATCATCTGGGACGCCCAGATCTGGAGGGCGTACCAGCCTGGTGCCGGCTGGCAGGTGTACCCGTGTTCCGGCGTGACGGACTGCCACCAGGACCACGTGCACTTCAGCTTCGGCTGGCCCGGTGCGCTGCGGCAGACCACCTGGTGGACCGGCCAACGCCCGATCGGTACGACGACGGTGGGGTTCTATCGGCGTAGTGATAGTTCGTGGCATCTGACGAACGACAATGCTGGTCCGTCGGATGCGGCGTTTGTGTGGGGTGCGCCGAACAACGGTATGACGCCGATCGTGGGGGACTGGAACGGTGACGGTAAGGCCACGGTGGGGTTCTACCGGGCCAGTGACAGTTCGTGGCATCTGACGAACGACAACGCTGGTCCGTCGGATGCGGCGTTCGTGTGGGGTGCGCCGAACAACGGCATGGTGCCGGTGGTGGGGGACTGGGACGGCGACGGTCGTACGACGGTGGGGTTCTATCGGCGTAGTGATAGTTCGTGGCATTTGACGAATGACAATGCTGGTCCCTCCGATGCGGCGTTTGTGTGGGGTGCGGCGAACAACGGTATGACGCCGATCGTGGGGGACTGGAACGGTGACGGCAAGACCACGGTGGGCTTCTACCGGGCCAGTGACAGTTCGTGGCATCTGACGAACGACAACTCCGGTCCCTCGGATGCCGCGTTCGTGTGGGGTGCGCCCAACAACGGCATGATCCCGGTCGTCGGCGACTGGAACGGCGCCTGACCTCACGTTGGGGTTAGCCACGATGCCGTGGCTAACCCCAACAGATGTGTCGGCTTGGCGTCGGCGCGGTGTTCCCACCGGTGCAACAATCGCGACGTGGCCGGTGACCTGCGCATCTCTGTGCTCGGCGGGTTCCGGGCGGAGGTCGGCGGTCGCCCGGTGGCTGAGGACGCCTGGCGGCGCAGCGGCGCTGCGGCGCTGGTCAAGCTGCTGGCCGTGACGCCCGGCCACCGGATGCACCGCGAACAGCTGATCGACGTGCTGTGGCCCGATCTCGACCAGGCGGCGGGTGCCAGGCGGTTGACCAAGGCGTTGCACTTCGCGCGGCGGGCGCTTGCCGCCGGGCAGGTGCGGCTGCGGGACGACCTGGTCAGCCTGGAGGCCGACGGCCTGTGGGTCGACGTCGATGCCTTCGAGGCCGCCGCCCGGCGGGGCGACACCGAGCAGGCGCTCGCGGTCTACGCCGGTGACCTGCTTCCTGAGAACCGCTTCGACAAGTGGGCCGAGCCGCGCCGCGTGCAGGTGCGTGAGGGTGTGGTGCGGCTTCTCCTCGATCAGGGCAGCGAGCGCGAGTCGCGCGGTGACCGCCGGGGGGCGGTCGCGTCGTACGAGCGCCTGGTGG
>Ga0075430_100001461_pt1 | contig 19210 bp, 19 predicted proteins | sample RhiMetdeltSRZDD4_FD_75294 | JGI IMG/M metagenome (GOLD analysis project Ga0075430, IMG submission 75294) | Populus rhizosphere microbial communities from Tennessee, USA - Rhizosphere MetaG P. deltoides SRZDD4 | ecosystem: Host-associated > Plants > Roots > Rhizosphere > Soil | place: USA... | reverse complement strand
AGCCGCAGCCGCTGCTGCTGCCCACCGGAGAACTCCCGGCCCCGCTCGGCCACCTCGGTGTCCAGGCCCTCCGGCAGCGCCGCCACGATGTCCGTCGCGCTGGCCGCCTCCAGCACGGCCGCGAGCTGCGCGTCGCTGGCCGTGCCGCGCGGGTCCAGCTGCGCCCGCAGCGGGCCGGTGAACAGGCGCGCGTCGTTGTCGGCCACCACGACCAGGCCGCGTACCGTCGCCCGGTCCAGCTCCCGCAGGGGTACGCCGCCCAGCGTCGCCTCGCTGTCGGTGAACCGACCCAGCCGGTCCGCGATGGCCGTGGCGTCCTCGGGCACGGCCGCGGCGAGCGCGGTGACCACGCCCGGCCGTACCACCAGCCCGGACTCCGGGTCGACCAGGCGGGCCGGCCCCGCCGGAGCCCGCGCCGGGACCGCCGGGTCGGCGATCTCCGAGGACAGGGACAGCAACCGTACGATCCGCCGCGCCGCCACGTGGCCGCGGGTGTACTTGCCCAGCGCCTCGGTCAGCGTCCGCAGCGGCATGACCAGGAACACCGCGTAGCCGTAGTAGGCGACCAGCTCGCCAACCGTGATCTGGCCGGCGGCGGCGAACCGCGCGCCGAGCCACGTGACCAGCGCCACGAAGATGCCGGGCAGCAGGACCTGCGCCGCCTCCAGGAACGACTCCACGCGGGCCACCCGTACCCCGGCCTGCCGCAGCGCCTGCGACTCGGCCCGGTAGCGCGCCGCGAACACCGCCTCCCCACCCACGCCGCGCAGCACGCGAAGGCCAGCGACGATGTCGCTGGCCCGGGTGGTGAGGTCGCCCTGCTGGTCGCGGTAGGCCTGCTGTCGCTTGTGCAGCGGGTGGATCAGCAGGCCGACGACGGCCATGAGCACGGGTACGCCGAGCACCACGACCAGGCCCAACGGCACCGACGTACGCAGCATGATCACCGCGACCGTGACGATCGCCACGACCGCGCCGGTGGCCCGGGCGGTGATGTCCATCGCGTTGCCGATGTGGCTGATGTCAGCCGTGCCGATGCTGACCACCTCACCGGTGGCGAGTCGCTTGGGCAGCGTGGCGCCCAGGTGGTTGGCCTGCCGGACGGTCAGCTGCACGGTCCGGTACGCCGCCGACAGCCAGTTGAACACCGCCAGCCGGTGCCGCATCACGCCGCTGGCGCCCTGCACCAGTCCCAGGCCCAGGAACACGCCCGCCCAGGTGGCGAGGGCGCCCAGGTCCCGCTCGGTCAGGCCGGCGTCGATCGCCCGCCCGATCGCGGCCGGCGTCAGCGCCTGGGCGACCATCCAGATGATCGCCATCGCCATGCCGCCGGCGAGCGTGGGCAGCTGCGTACCGGCCATCCACCACAGGTAGTGGAGAGCCGAACGGGAGTCGGGTGTGCCGGGATCGGCAACAGGCAGCTGACGCATGGCCTACCGACGGTACGGGCCACCACCACGCTCAGGCACGTGGTTTTCCCCACCCGCGCCGGGGTCCCGCGTCCCGCACCTGTTCTGGGTGTGGTTGGTAACTTGATCGGCATGACGAGCAGCGCTTCGGAGAACGCCGCAGCCGAGCTCAGGGCGCACGTGGGCACCGAGCCCGCGGAGAAGGTGCTGCGCGAGGCGGGCATCGTCACAACCGAGGCTGGCAAGCAGCGGTGGCGCAGCCGGCTGCACGAGCCCATCCCAGAGGAGGCCCTTGCCGAGGGGCGGCGCTGGCTCGCGGAGGCGCACGCCGAGGCCCACGGCGAAGCGGCGTGAACGCGGTCGCGGCAGTCCTGGACACCTCGGCCGTGCTGGCGTACGCGGATGGCCAGGTCGCGGTCGGTGAGCTGATCACTATGGTCGGCGAAGAGGGCCGGCTCTGCGCTGTGCCGGCATCGTGTCTGGTCGAGGCCAGGGGGCGCGTTACCGATGACTCGCGGTGGAGCAGTTGGTGCGGTCGACGGCTGTCGAGTCCGTAGCGGTGCTCCCGTTGATGCCGGATGAGGCGCTGGAGGTCGGCCGGCATGCCTGGCGTGCCAGCGGCGACGCGCTTCCTGCCGGCGGACTGGGGCATTCTCGACCTCACCAGTTGACCTTCATCGCCGCGACCTTCGGGTCAGCCTGGTCGGTGGCGATCGACATCCCTGCTGGCTGCTGTCGACAAGGCCGGGCCGTGGAGTTCTCTGGTGCCGCGACGCCGTCCCGCTGGCCGAACAGCACTACGAGATCTCCCTGAAGGAACGTGCGCGCGAGAAGGGAGGCCAACCGTGAGGTGCTACGTAGGGTGGAGGGACATCCGCGCCGAACACGTCATGCGTGTCGGCGGCGAGGAGGCTGTTGCGGCGGGCAAGCAGGAGCTGCTCGTCACTGTGACTGGACAGCGCCTGGCCGAGCTGCGCCGCAGCCAGGGTGGTCCAGCCGCAGATGGCCGAGCGGATGGGCGTGACCAAGGGGCGGTTGTCCCAGGTCGAGCCGGGCAAGACTTCCGCATCAGACGATCTACTTCGACGGCGACGATATCGCCGCGATCGCCTGACCTGCCTTAAGCTCACGCGCTTCAGCCCGTCAGCTGAGCAGGACTTCGACCGTCGCCGGACAGGCGAGATAGTTGCGGATGCTGTGGAAGTCCCAGTCACCGATGGTCAGGTCGGGAACGTGCCGGGTGATGCCGTCGAAGCGTCCGGGGAGGTCGCGCGGGACGGCCACGATGTCACCCACGTCGGCAAGGTTCGTCCAGGATGCCACCCCGGGTGGTCGGGCGCCGCGGCCGTTGTCGGGTGCCGGTTGCAGGCGGTCGAAGACAGCGTGGCGCATGCCGAGGGGGCTGCCGAGGGTGACGAGCATCGCGACGGAGATCTCGGGATGCGCCCACAGCGTCTCATACACCACGACACTGCCGAGGGAGTGCGCGATGACGACTTGGGGTTGGTGGGTGGTGATGGCAGCCGCGACTCCCTCGCGAGCTGCTTTGCGGCGTGGGCTGCCCGGGTTGGCGAGGTAGGCGTGCGCCTCGCGGCAGAACGCGACCGCCGCGAGTCGGGCCGCGCGGCCGAATCGGCGGGTGAGCCAGTCAGCGGCTTGCCGCGCCCGGATGGTCTGTGGGCCCAGCGCCATCTGGGGGTGCGGCTGCCGCTGCTCGACCCAGGTGATGAGCATCTGCTGCGCGGCTGGTTCGAGCGCTGCCGGGTCATCGAAGGCGCCCTGCGGCGTACCGCGATGCAGGTAGTGAGCATAGTAGGCGACCGTGAGGTCGATCGACGTGCCGGCTGGAAGGCCGGTGCGCAGCCAGGACATCCAGTCACGGCTGATCTCCGCGGTCGCCTTCTCAGCTGAGCCCGCACGCCGGTAGTAGGCGTAGTTGCCGATGCCATGCACGCCGACAACCCGGGTCACGGGTGGTTCTCCGCGCGAATGTGGTCGATGTGGCGGAAGGCGACGACCTCACCGGCCGCAGCGACGAGCAGATAGCCGTCGGGCGTGGCCACGATCGCCGACACCTCGCCCAGCATCTCGATCTTGTCGAGCTGCCGTCGGTTGACGACGTCCCATACCCGGACCGTCCCGTCGGCACCACCGCTGAACGCGAGCAGCCTGCCGTCAAGCTCCACGGCGGAGAGCGCCGTCACCGGCCCGTGATGTCCGGACAGCTCACCGAGCGAGGCACCGGTAGCCGCTTCGCTCAGGCGGAGCACTCCGTCTTCCTGGCCGGTGATGGTGACGACCCGCATGTCGTCGGTCAGAACGTCGGCCACCAGGAACGGCCGGCACCCGTCGCCGAACTCAGCGAATCGTGACCCAGCGTCTGCCACCCGGCCGGTGGCGATATCCCACACCCAGCTATGGCCGTCCGCGCCGGCCACGACCGCGACCTGGCGCCCCGCCAACGTCTTTGGCCGGATGCTGACCAGCGGCGCGCCCGTATCGAAGACAGGTGCGTGCAACGGCTCACCGGTGGCTATATCCCTCGCAGCGAAGCCGCCGTTGGCGTCGGCCAGTAGGACGACGTGGCGGCCGGCGGTGGTGGCGAGGGCGATCTGCTGTATGGAGAACCGCTCAGAATCTGCCCAGAGCGCAGCCAGAGCCACCATCTGCGTATAGGGCTCCTCATTCTCCGGGGCGACAGTGCGGCGCCGCCCGATGTCCAGCGGCCAGATCCGCAGGCCGTCGATGGCGCCGGTGACCGCAACCGGGGTTCCGTTCACGGTGGCGCAGGCCACCGCAGCCACGCTGTCGGGATGGCTGGTAAGTGGTACGACCGACCGTCCTCGTAGGTTCCACACGCGTACGGCGCTGTCGGCGCTGCCGATGACCACGACCAGACCTCCGTCCACAGTCATGCAGGCCAGCGACCGCACATCGCCGGGATGGCGCGGTGTGTCGAGCTGCCGCCTTCCGAGCACATCCCAAACCCGTACCCCGCCGTCATCGCCACCGGTGACCGCGACGAGCGTGCCGTCCAGCGTGATGCAGGCCACCGCCTGGATCCGCGCCATGTGGTGATGGAGGAGGGGCTCACCGATCCTGCGCCGTTCTTCAAGATCCCACAGGTGCAGCTTGCGATCGATTGCGACCACGGCGACACAGCGATCGCCCAACGTGCCGCAGCATGCCCGGGTGGGGCGGGAGGGGGACCACAGACGTCGCAAGCGGATCGCGCTGCCCGCCTGCCTGCGCGCAGGTCCCAAAGCCGTATGTGACCGTCGGTGACGACCACCGCGGTAGTGGCAGATCCTACGGTGGTGCAGGCTACTGCCCGCACCTCGTCGATGTTCTCGATGAGCGGCGCGAAGACCTCATCGATGCGTCACTCCGCTGCTGCCCGGAGGTTGCACATGTGCACCCTGCCCTCGGTGTACTCAACAACGGCGGGATCGCTCAGGGTGAGGTAGCCATGGTAGGAACTCTTGGGTTGGTAACTACCGATAATGGCGTAGGGAGTGCCGTCCAAAGTGGTGCAGGCGACCGCCGATACCGCTCCGGGCCCAGTGAGCGGATCGCACAGCAGTTTTCGTTCTCGCAGATCCCACAGCCGGATCGCACCACCCCGGCTGCCTGTGACCGCGACCGGGACGCCATCGACAGTGGTACAAGCCACCGCTTGCACCGCCCCGCCGAACGCTCCGACGACCGTGTGAGTCGGTTCGATGGCTTGGCCGAGCGAGGGCCGGCCGGCGGTCCAGCGGGGCTGCCAGGTCAGCGGAGCTTGGCTGGATGGGTTCGCGGCGCGGACAGCCAGCTCCGGAAGACCCGCACGGACGGCGTTGAGGGCGAAGGCCGCCCAGTGGCCCGGTGCCGTTGTCAACCGGCGGGTCGCCTCCTGCACCGCGACGATCTGCCGGAGTCGGTTCGCGTCAGCGCAGTCTTGGACCGCGCTGGTGGGCACCTGGTCCGCGGCGAGCAGGAACCCCGGGTCGACGAGCAGCTCGCCCACGCGGTTGGCGTCGGCGGCGTGTTGCAGCGCGTGGCGAAGCAGATACGGCTCGGCCGCGTCCCAGTCGCGCGCCTCCGGCGGGCCGAGTGGACCGAGAAGCCGGTCGAGGAGCACCCCCCGGTCGCCCTGGCCGGTCTCGCGCTGCATGCTGTGCGCGTGCCGCCGCAGGTGGTCGGCGAGACCCTGGTGGAACAGTCGATACAGGGTCGTGCCATCGCTGTCCGTGGTCTGGCGCAGGTAGAACCGGCCAGCCTCCAGAGCCCGCCGAAGCTGCGGGTGCGTCAGCGTCCCGGCGAACGGCTCGGCGAACGCGGACGCGACGCGTGCAAGGACGCTCGCGGGCATGCCTTGCCCTTGCGAGTGGGCGAGCGCAGCCAGCGTCGGGCGTAGGCTCAGGCCTTCATTGGACCGCGCTGAAAGGTCGAGCTCCAGGACATCGGGCAGGGTGCGCGGCGCTTGCCCGCCGAGGCGTTCGGCGTCGGCGACACTGAGTCCGTCCAGGTGTGATATGACCAGGTAGCGCGTGTAAAGCCCGGCGACGAGAAACTCTCCCACCGGCCGGCTGTCGGTTCGGTCCCCGGATCGGCAAGAACGCGGGCGACCTTGGCGGCGAACGCACCCCGGACGGCGCCGTAGTCCCGATACCTGGTGACGCCGAGGAGCTCGTGGACGTAGCGCTCTAGATCGTCTTCGAGTACCTGGCGAGGCACATCATCCAGGTCCACGAGGCCTTGCTCCGTTGAGGCGACGCGCAGCAACGGCAGGTACTCGTCGTAGCGGCGGGTGCCGACGAGTAGCCGCATGGCCGGCTCGCCATCCGCGCGGTGCGCGGCTGCCAGCGGCAGCAGCAGCTCGTTCATCACCATAACGCCGTCGTCGGCCTCGTCCAGCGCGTCGAGGACGACGACCGGGACCTCTGGCAGCCCGCATAGGGCGTGCGTGAGATCCGCGGCCGTAGCCACCTCGTCCAGCGCGAGCTGGCGCGTCAATGAGGCCAGAATCGCGGCGAGATCACGCTGGCGGGCATGAACAGCGGCGAACGGGCGCCGCACAAGGTATGGCGCCTGGGCGACTCGCTGCCACACCGGCCTGGTGTGCTCGCGCAGTGTTGGATGGCCGGCGCAGACCAGCACACCGAGTAGCGCAGATTTTCCCACCCCAGGGCTGCCTGTGACGACCGTCAGCCGGCCGCCCTCCTCACCGTTGAGCCACGGCGCGAGCCGCCTGAGCTGCTCCTTCCGGCCCGTAAAGCAGCCCACCAGACCGGAGGACCCGAGAGGGTCCGCCAACGCGTTGAGACCAGCCCCGCGCTCGACGAAGTGCCGGGCGTCCAGCCCTTCGTCCAGGTCATCGAGGAAGGGCGCCAAGCCTGGATCGAGCTGAGCGCGTAACGCCTGTTCCACACGGCCCAGCGGGGCGGCTTGGTTGGCGAAAAAGGGCGTCGCGCTGACCTCGGCGCTGATGTCAACCAGGCTTCCTGTGACCTGCTGCGGGTACCCATCCGACGGGATCCGCCCGCCGAAACCACGGGACATTACTGGATAACCGCGATACGTACTTCGCAATCGGCCAGCAGACCGAGTGCCGCCCCGGCGGCCCGCCGTCAGTACGAACCCTGGCCGCCTGACTGCCTCCAGAAGCCCTTCTGCTCGACATCGACCTACAGCGTAAAAATTGCCCATCTCGTCTGTAAGTGGTCAATCGCCTACATAACCTCGGAAGGCTTCTGCGCTCAGCGGTCGACTGGGGCGAAGTCCCAGCTGTGCGGCTTGCGTGCGACCAGGTGCCGGGGTGGCTCCGGCAGCTCGACCGGGTTGCTGCGCCACTTGGAGATCACCACGAGCCGGTGGTCGGTGGAGGAGAACACCTCGCTCGCGATGTGCAGCGGCTCGACCTCGATAGCTGGCAGCGCCGCCTCGCAGACCCAGGAGATCAGCTCGGTGAAGCCCTCCGGGTGCGCGCGTACCTCCCACATCCGCACGATCACGCCGCGCGACATTACACCCGCACAGTCGTGACCGGGAGCGCGGAGTCCGCGGGCAGGTCGAGGCGGCTCGGCGCGACGCCGGCGGCGACCAGATGGGACCCGAGTGCGGCCACCATCGCCCCGTTGTCGGTGCACAGGCGGGGCCGGGGGACCCGCAGCCGGAGCCCGTACCGGGCGCACCGCTGCTCGGCCATTGCCCGCAGCCGCGAGTTGGCCGCGACGCCCCCGCCGATGACCAGCGTGGCGACCCCGTGCTCGCGGCACGCGTCGACCGCCTTGCGGCTCAGCACGTCGCACACGGCCTCCTGGAACGACGCGGCCACGTCACCGACCGGCACCGGCTGGCCGGCCCGCTCCCGGGCCTCGACCCACCGCGCCACCGCCGTCTTCAGGCCCGAGAACGAGAAGTCGAACCGGTGCCCGGCCAGGTCCTTCGGCGCGGTGAGCCCGCGCGGGAAGGCCACCGCCGCGGGGTCCCCTTCCCGCGCGGCCCGGTCGATCGGCGGCCCGCCCGGGAACGGCAGCCCGAGCAGCCGGGCCACCTTGTCGAACGCCTCGCCGGCCGCGTCGTCGATGGTCCGGCCCAGCTGGGTCACGCCGGCCGCCAGGTCGTCGACGAGCAGCAGCGAGGAGTGCCCGCCGGAGACGAGCAGCGCCACCACCGGCTCCGGCAGCGGGCCGTGCTCCAGGGTGTCCACGGCCACGTGGGCGGCGAGGTGGTTGACGCCGTACACCGGCTTGTCCAGGGCTAGCGCGTACCCCTTGGCGGCGGCGACGCCGACCAGCAGCGCGCCGGCCAGGCCGGGGCCGGCGGTGACCGCGATGGCGTCGACGTCGGCCAGGGCCACGCCGGCCTCGGCCAGGGCGCGGTGCAGCGTGGGCACCATCGCCTCCAGGTGTGCCCGGCTGGCCACCTCGGGCACCACGCCGCCGAACCGCGCGTGCGCCTCCACACTGGACGCCACCGCGTCCGCGAGCAGCGTGTGGCCCCGTACGATGCCGATCCCGGTCTCGTCGCACGAGGTCTCGATGCCGAGCACCAGGGGCTCACTCATGTCTCATCATCACCAGGAGCTCTCATCATTACCAAGGCGTCGGTGTTGCTCGGTTGGTAGTAACCACGGCGCACGCCGACGACCTCGAAGCCGTACCGGTCGTAGAGGTGCTGCGCGGCGGCGTTGTCGACGGCGACCTCGAGCATGGTCTTGCGCACCCCCCGCCGGGCCGCCTCGGCGAGCAGCGCCTCCAGCAGGGCCCGGCCAGCCCCCTGGCGCTGGGCGTCCCGGCGCACCGCGAGGTTCTGCACCCACGCCTCGTCCGGCGGGCTCACCGCCAGGCCGGCGTAGCCCAGCACCGCCCCGCCGTCGCCGACCGCGGCCAGGTAGTAGTGGCCGTTCGCCAGCTCGTTCCAGAACATCGCGGCCGACCACCGCTCCGCGCCGAACAGGTCGGCCTCGATCGGCATCACCTCGTCGATGTGCCACCACCGGAAGGGCACCAGCCTCACGCCAGGACCCGTTTGCGGACGGCCGGCTCCACCGCGTCCGGCCGGCGCAGGTAGAGCGGGGTGAGCGGCTCCGCCGGCGCGCCGGCTCTGACCCGGCCGGCGGCGAGTGCGGCGAGCGCGGCCGGCGGCGGGTGGTCCGGCCCGTCCACCGGCAGGCCGAGCACGCCGGCGTAGCGCCGGGCGCCCTCCCCGACCGCGCGGACCACCCCGAGCTCACCGAGCAGGCCCGCCACGTCGCTGGGCCGCCCCACCGCCGGGCCGGCCCGGCGCGCTCCGCCGGCGTACACCGCCCAGTAGACCTCCTTGCGGCGCGCGTCGGTCGCGACCAGGGTGACCTCGCGGGCGCCGAGTCCCAGGGCGTCCAGCGAGCAGACCCCATAGGCGGGTACGCCGAGCGTGTCGGCGAGCGCGGCGGCGGTGACCAGCCCCACCCGCAGGCCGGTGAACGGGCCCGGGCCGGTGCCGGCGACGACCGCGGCGAGGTCGCCCGGCACCGCCCCGGCCTCGGCGAGCGCCTCGGCCAGCTGCGGGGCGAGCAGCTCGCCGTGCGCGCGGGCGTCCACAGTGGTCCGCTCCGCCCGCACTGCCACACCCGCCGGGGTGACCTCGGCCACGGCCGCGGTGACCGCTGGCGTCGCCGTGTCGATAACCGCGATCAGGAGCACCGGACCAGCTCCCCCACCGGCCGGAAGCCGCCGCGCGGCACCAGCTCCACCAGCCGGGCGTCGTCCTCGCGACGATCGATACAGACCTGGAGGTACGCGTCCGCGAGCTGCTCGACCACGCCCTCGCCCCACTCGACGACGGTCACCGACTCCTCCACCGACGCGTCCAGGTCCAGGTCGTCCACCTCGGCCCGCGGGTCGGGCGCGGCGCCCAGCCGGTACGCGTCGACGTGCACCATCGGCACCCGCCCGCCCAGCGCCGGGTCCGGCCGGTGCACCCGGGCGATGACGAACGTCGGCGAGGTGACCTCGCCGGCCACGCCCAGCCCCGCCCCGATGCCCTGGGCCAGCACGGTCTTGCCGGCGCCCAGCGGGCCGGTCAGCACCACGAGGTCGCCGGCCCGCAGCACGCCGCCGAGCGCGCGGCCGAACGCCCTCGTCTCCTCCACAGTAGACAGCAGCTGGACGGTCACGTGCCGACCCCGGCCAGCAGCTTGGCCGCGAGCGCGAGGTCGTCGCGGAGCGCCGCCATGGGCGCGCCGGCCGGCCCGAACCGGATCGCCGCCGACGGGTGGTAGGTGGCCAGCACCGGCAGCCCGGCCACCAGATGCACCCGGCCCCGGGCCGCGGCGAGCCTGGTCGGGCCCAGGAACCAGGTGACCGCGGTCAGCCCGAGCGCCACCACCAGGGTCGGCGCGAGCAGGGCCAGCTGCCGCTCCAGGTACGGCCGGCAGCGCGCCAGCTCGTCCGCCCGGGGCGTACGGTTGCCTGGCGGGCGGCACTTGAGCACGTTCAGCACGGCCGCCTCGGAGCGGTCCAGGGCGGCGTCGTTGAGCAGCTGGTCGAGCAGCTGGCCGGCCTTGCCGACGAACGGCCGCCCGGCCGCGTCCTCGGCAGCGCCCGGGGCCTCCCCGACCAGCGCCAGGGTACGCGTCCGGGTGCCCGTGGGCGGCTCGCCGACCACGACCTTCTGGCGGCACTGGGCCAGCTCCACGCACGCCCGGCAGCCGGATACCTCGGCGGCGAGCGCGCGCCACGCCTCGCTCATGGACAGATCTTCTCCAGGAACCGCAGCAGCACGTCGTTGACGGTCTCAGCATGCTCCAGCAGCACCACGTGGCCGCTGTCGGGGACGGTGACCAGCTCGGCGTCGGGCAGCCGCCGGCAGATCTCGGTCGAGGCGCGGGCCGGCGTGATCGGGTCCTTGTCGCCGACGACCACCAGGACCGGCACGTGGCGCAGCGCCTCCAGCGCCGGGTAGCGCGAGTGCGTGTAGAGCGTGCGCAGGTAGCGGGCGACCGTCTCGGTCGGGGTGCGCGAGTTCATCCGCTCCACAAAGGAGACCAGGGCCGGGCTGGGCCGCTCGGCGCCAAAGCCGTACCTGCGGGTGAGCTGCCAGGCGATGTTGCTGGCGGCGGTCCGGGCCCGGTCCAGCATCACCCCGGTCATCCTGGTCGCGCCGTTCACCAGCGGCAGGAGCGGCCGGCCGGTGCGGGCGATGATCTCCGGCAGGCCGAGCCGGACCGCCTCCAGCCGCCCGGCCGAGGTGGCGACCAGCGCCGTACCCACCACCTGCTCGGCGAAGAGCTGCGGGTGCAGCTCGGCCAGGGCCATGATCGCCATGCCGCCCATCGAGTGTCCGATGAGGACCACCGGCTCGCCCGGCGCGGTCTCCTCGATGACCCGGCGCAGCGCCTGGCCGAGTGACTCCAGTGTGTACTCGCCCTCCGCCAGCCGGCCGGAGCGGCCGTGCCCCGGCTGGTCGTAGAAGACCATCCGCCAGTCGCCGAGCCGCGCCAGCTCCTTGCGCTGGAAGTAGAACGTGCCCATGTCCAGGCAGAAGCCGTGTACGAAGATGAGCGTCGGCGCCGGCTGGCCGACCGCCGGGAGGAAGTCCAGCGTCAGGTCCACCCCGTCGACCGGGTCCACGATCTCGACGTGGAGCCCTAGGCCGTCGTCCGTGGTGACGGTGAGCGACTCGTCGTACGGCTGCGGTCCGAAGTGCTCCTCCGCGTGCGGGTCGGCAGCGCGGCGCCGGCTGCGGATCGTCAGCATGCGCTCGGCGGCGTAGCCTGCCGCGGCTCCCGCGGCCACACCCAGGACGGCGCCCAGCACCTCGACCCGGCGGCGGATCGCCGACCGGTCCGGATCCTGGGTCGCCACCTCTGACATGTCGCCAAGCGTAGACGCCTCCTCCCCAACGGCCGTCCGGCGCGATCTCGCGCGCATCCCATTACCCGCAACGGGCTTCGCCCATCCGTGACCGCGCTCACCCCTGACCGGCCACCGTGACCGCGCCCAGCCGTGACCGGCCACCGTGACGGCGCCACCCGTGACGGCGGCACGGCAGGACGGTCAGCTGTTGTCGTAGCAGCGGGGGACCCGGGCGCTGCCGAAGCGGGTGACGATCTCATAGTTGATCGTGCCGACCACCTCGGCCCAGTCGTCCGCGGTCGGCTCGCCGTCGTCCCCCGGGCCGAACAGCACCGCGACGTCCCCGGCCCGGACGTCGTCGTCGCCGCAGTCGAGGACGATCTGGTCCATGCAGACCCGGCCGGCCACCCGGCGGCGGCGCCCGCCGACCAGGACCGGCCCGGCGTTCGACGCGGCCCGCGGCACCCCGTCGCCGTAGCCGAGCGGCACCACGGCGAGCGTGGCCGGGGCGGTGGTGTGGTACGCGTGCCCGTACGAGACGCCCTGGCCGGCCGGCACGCGCTTGGCGAGCATGACCCGGGCCCGGGCGGTCATCGCCGGCCGCAGCCCGTACGCCTGGCCGGGGATCGGCGACAGGCCGTACACCGCGATCCCCGGCCGGACCAGGTCGAAGTGGGTGTCCGGCCGGGTGAGCACGGCTGCGGAGTTGGCGATGTGCCGGTAGCGCGGCCGGACGCCGAGCCGCTCGGCGACCGCCAGGGACTCGGTGAAGACGGCCAGCTGCCGGTCGATGGTCGGGTGGCCGGGCGCGTCGGCGTAGACGAAGTGGCTCCATACGCCGACCACCTCGACCGCGCCGTCCGCCTCAGCCTTGGCTGCGGCCTCGACCAGCGCCGGCCAGTCCGCCGGGGTGGCCCCGCCGCGGGCCAGGCCGGTGTCGACCTTCAGGTGCACCCGGGCCGGCCGGCCCACCCGGCGGGCGGCGGCGACCACCTCACCGAGCAGGTCGACGGACGCCGCGCTGAGGTCCACCTCGACGGCGACCCCCTCCCACAGCGGCTGCCCGGGCGCGAGCAGCCAGGCCAGCACCGGGGCGGTGACCCCGCCCGCGCGCAGCTCCAGCGCCTCGCCGAGGGTGCACACGCCCAGCCAGGTCGCGCCGGCGTCCAGGGCGGCCCGGGCGCAGGGGAGCATGCCGTGGCCGTACCCGTCGGCCTTGACCACGGCCATCACCTCGGCGCCCGGGGCGGTGGCCGCGCTCAGCCGCCGCACGTTGTGCCGGACCGCCGCCAGGTCTACCCGCACCTCGGCCTGCCACATGGGGGCCAGGGTAGCGACTGCCGGGTAGCGGTGTATGCTGGGTCGAGTTTTGCGCATGTGATCTGGTTTGTCGCGCGAGCGAGACAGGTGCTCATGTGCACGTTCCACAAGGAGAGGCGGCGACGTGGCCCAGGGCACCGTCAAATGGTTCAACGCAGAAAAGGGCTTCGGTTTCATCACGGTCGACGGCGGCGGGGCGGACGTGTTCGTCCACTTCTCGGCCATCCAGAGCAGTGGCTACCGCACGCTGGAGGAGAACCAGCGGGTGGAGTTCGAGATCGGCCAGGGTCAGAAGGGCCCCCAGGCGGAGAAGGTCCGCCCCCTTAACTAGACACCCCAAGACGGCATCGAGCCCGGCGCGTCCTGCCCTGTACGCGCCGGGCTCGATGCTGTCCAGCTGCTGCCAGCTGGCCGCTCAGCTGGGTGCGACGTGTCGCTGGGCACGGCGTGTCACCGAGGTACGGCGTGTCACCGGGGTACGACGTGGCGCAGCTCCCGGGCCACGTCCGCCGCGGTGGCCGGAGCGTGCCGGGCGGCCTCCCGCCCGGCCAGCCCGTGCAGGTAGGCGGCGGTGACCGCGGCCCGATCCGGGGACAGGCCCCCGGCCACCAGCGAGCCGAGCAGGCCGGCCAGCACGTCGCCGGTGCCTGCGGTGGCCAGCGCCGGGGTGCCGGTCGGGTTGGCCCAGGCCCGCCCGTCGGGCGTCGCCACCACCGTGCGGTCGCCCTTGAGCAGCACCACCGCGTTGGTCCAGGAGGCCAGGCGCAGGGCTGCACCCACCCGGTCGTCGCCGGCCGCCCCGCCGAGGCGGGTGAGCTCGCGGTCGTGCGGGGTGAGCACGATCGGAGCGCGCCGGGCGCGCAGCAGGCCCGCCATCGAGCCGTCGACGAGCATGGTCAGCGCGTCCGCGTCCAGCACCACCGGCACCGGCGCGGCGAGCACGGCCCGCAGCTCGGCGCTGGCGCGCTCGTCCGTGCCGAGACCGCAGCCGCAGACCCAGGCCTGCACCCGGCCGGCCGCGCCCACCGAGTCGGCCACCACGACCGGCGGGTAGGTGGCCGCCACGAGGGCGGCCACCTCCCCGGCGTACCGGACGAAGCCGGTAGGGCCGGCCAGCGCGCCGGCCACGGACAGGAGCGCGGCACCCGGGTAGCCGGCCGAGCCGGTGGCCAGCCCGACCACCCCGCGGGTGTACTTGTCCGAGACCGCTTCCGGGCGCGGCCACCAGCCCGCCACGTCGGCGCCCTCGACGACGCAGACGGCCGGGTCGGCGCGCAGCCACGGCCCGAGCCCGATGTCGACCAGCTCCACCGCACCGGCGAGCGGCGCGGCCGGGCCGACCACGAGGGCGGGCTTGAGGCAGCCGAAGGTGACGGTCACGTCGGCGCGGACGGCCGTACCGGGCACGTCGCCGGTGTCCACCGCCACGCCGGAGGGCACGTCCACGCAGACCACCGTCGGCCGGCCGCCGGCCGCGGTACGCAGGCCGGCGAGCGCGCGCACCATCTCCGCGGCCGGGTCCCGCAGCGGGCCGGTCGCGCCGATGCCCACGATGCCGTCGACCACGAGATCCACTGTGGACGGCAGGTGCGCCGGCACGCTCCCCCCGGCGGCGCGCAGCGCGGCCAGCCCGGCACCGTGCACCCGTTCCGGCGGGGCGGTCGCGAGCGCGCTCACCCGCGCTCCTCGCCGCGCCAGCAGGGCACCGGCGTAGAGCGCGTCGCCGCCGTTGTCCCCGGCGCCGACCAGGAGCAGCACGCTGCGGCCGTACACGCCATGGTGGACCTGGCGCAGCAGGAGGGCGCAGCGACGGGCGAGCCCGGCGGCGGCCCGCGCCATGAGCGTGCCCTCGGGCAGGGTCGCCATGAGCGCGGCCTCGGCCGACCGGACGTCAGCGACCCGCCAGGCCGCGCGCATCAGCTGTCCTTCTCGGCCACGACCATCGCCGAGGCGATGCCACCGTCGTGGGAGAGGGAGAGGTGCCAGCGGGTGATGCCGAGGCCGGCGGCGGCCGACGCCACCGTCCCGGACGTGGTCAGCCACGGCCGCCCGTCCGGGTCAGGCACAATCTCGCAGTCGTGCCAGTGCAGGCCGGCCGGCGCCCCCAGGGCCTTGGCCACCGCCTCCTTCGCCGCGAACCGCGCCGCGAGCGACTCCGGCGACCGCGGGTTGCCCGACTCGGTGAAGCGCTCGGCATCGGTGAACAACCGCTCCGACAGCAACGGGGTCCGCGTCAGCGACGCGATGAACCGATCTACCAGGACCACGTCGATGCCCACGGAAACGATCATCTACATACCCTAACGGTGACCGTGAGGCCTCCGGGGGGCCGTCAGCTGGGGACCGCTCGGGCGATCGTGTTAAGTCGTTCGGTCACTCCACAGTGACCGACTTGGCGAGGTTACGTGGCTGGTCCACGTCGTGGCCCCGGGCCGCCGCGATCTCACACGCGAGCACCTGTAGCGGCACGGTCGTCACGAGCGGGGCGAGCAGTGTCGGGGTGCGTGGCACGTAAACCAGGTGGTCGGCGTAGGGAACGACCGCCTGGTCGCCCTCTTCGGCGATGACGATGGTGCGGGCGCCGCGCGCCCGTACCTCCTGGATGTTCGAGACGATCTTGTCGTGCAGGATCCCGCGGCCGAGCGCGGACGGCACCACGCACACCACCGGGCAGCCCTGGTCGATGAGGGCGATCGGCCCGTGCTTGAGCTCGCCCGCGGCAAAGCCCTCGGCGTGCATGTAGGCCAGCTCCTTGAGCTTCAGCGCCCCCTCCAGCGCCACCGGGTAGCCGACGTGCCGGCCGATGAACAGCACGCTCTTCGCGCCCGCCAGCGTCCGTCCCAGCTCGCGCACCGGCTCCATGGTGGCCAGCACCTCGTCCACCTTGGCCGGCATCGCCTTGAGCTGATCGACGATGGCGGCGACCTCGTCGGCGTACTTGATGCCACGGACCTGGGCCAGGTGCAGACCGACCAGGTAGCAGGCGACGAGCTGGGTGAGGAACGCCTTTGTCGAGGCCACCGCGACCTCGGGTCCGGCGTGGGTGTAGAGCACGGCGTCGGACTCGCGCGGGATGGTCGAGCCGTTGGTGTTGCAGATCGCCAGCACCCGCGCCTTCTGCTCCTTTGCGTGGCGCAGGGCCATCAGCGTGTCCATCGTCTCGCCGGACTGGGAGACCGCCACGACCAGCGTGGACCGGTCGAGCACCGGGTCGCGGTAGCGGAACTCGCTGGCCAGCTCCACCTCGCAGGGGATGCGGGTCCAGTGCTCGATCGCGTACTTGGCGACCAGACCCGAGTGGTACGCGGTACCGCACGCCACCACGAAGATCTTGTCGACGTCGCGCAGGTCCTGGTCGGTGAGGCGGACCTCGTCCAGCATGATCTCGCCGGCCTCGGTGAGCCGTCCGCGCAGCGTGTCGGCGACCGCCTGCGGCTGCTCGGCGATCTCCTTGAGCATGAAGTAGTCGTGGCCACCCTTCTCGGCGGCTGACGCGTCCCAGTCGATGTGGTAGTCGCGCCCGGCGGCGGTCGTACCGGTGAAGTCGGTGATCTCGATGCTCTCCGCGGTGATCAGCACCACCTGGTCCTGGCCCAGCTCCACCGCGTCGCGGGTGTGCCCGATGAACGCGGACACGTCGCTGGCCAGGTAGTTCTCCCCCGACCCGCGGCCGACCACCAGCGGCGAGCTGCGCCGGGCGCCGACCACCGCGCCGGGCGTGGCCGCGTCGACCGCGAGCAGCGTGAACGCCCCTTCGAGCCGCTTGCAGACCCGGCGCATGGCCGCGGCGAGGGCGTGCGGGCCGTCCAGTCCCGGCTCGTCCTCGCGCACCTGCGCCAGCGCGGCCGCCAGCAGGTGGGCCGCTGTCTCGGTGTCGGTCTCGCTGACCAGCTCGACCCCGTCGGCCTCCAGCTCGGCGCGCAGCTTCGCGAAGTTCTCGATGATGCCGTTGTGGATGACGGCCACCCGCCCGTCGGCGGACAGGTGCGGGTGGGCGTTGCGGTCGGTCGGGCCGCCGTGCGTGGCCCAGCGGGTGTGCCCGATGCCGGTGGTGCCCTCGGCGATCCCGTCGGCCACCCGCTCGACCAGCGCCTTCTCCAGGTTGGCCAGCTTGCCGGCCCGCTTCTCGGTGAGCAGCGCACCGGTGCCGATGACCGCCACGCCGGCCGAGTCGTAGCCGCGGTACTCCAGACGGCGCAGGCCGTCGAGCACGATCCCCAGCGCCGGCCGGCTGCCGACGTAACCCACGATGCCACACATGGCCGGCAGCCTAGCTTACTTTCACTCAAGATGCTTGCGCGAAAGTCGGCCTATCAATCATCTGATATGAGCGATCTGGGATCGGCACCGTCACTCGTCTGGCGGCACGGTGCTTCGCGTGGTGGTAGGGGTGGCCCCACCATAGAGACACCAGGCCACGGGACCGGAGTACGTCGCGCAGATGCCTACGGTCGACGGCATGACACCGACAACCGGCTCGCGGTTCTCCGCGCCGGCCATGACCGCCGCCGCACCTCACCCCCGTTGGGTCCGTCAGCTCGGCGTCGAAACGGCGTACGGCCTGAGCCCTGAGCTCGGTCGCGCCCCCTGGACGTGCTCGCGGGCCTGCCACTGGCGCTGGCGGCCTTCATCGTCGCCGTCGTGGCCATAGCCGCGGGCGTCGGCAACCTGCTCCTGGTGGTCGGCTTTCCGATCCTGGCCGGGGCGTTCCTCGTGCTCCGGGCCCTCGCCGACACACAGTCCTGGCTCGACCTCCTGTACTGGATCGTCGTGTTCCCGGTCTCCGTCGCCACCTGCTGCCTCGCGGTGGTCTGGCGGTCCGGCGCGATCGGCGGGCTGCTCTACTAGACCTACGACTGGGCCCTGCCGCACCCGCCGGAGAACAACGAGCTGCTGGGACTGGTCGGCCTCGCGGACACCGCTGGCAACAGGGTCCTTCTCTACGCCGCGGTCGGTCTGGCCTTCGCACTGAGCCTGCCGTACGTGCTGCGCGGCTGCGCGGTGGTCCAGGCGTCGCTGGGGCGCGCACTGCTTACCGGCGTCGCCGAGCTACGCCTGCTGTGCGAGGGCCTGGTGCGCCTGCTCGCCGAGAGCGGCCACCGCGTTGCCGCTGTCGCCAGCGACGGGCCCGGGCTGCTCGACGCGGTTGTGGCGCACCGGCCCGATGTATCCATTGTGGACGTCCGGATGCCCTCCTCGCACACCGACGAGGGGCTGCGGGCGGCGGTTACGGCCCGTGCCCAGGGTGCCCGGCACGCCGTGCTCGTCCTGTCCCAGTATGTCGAGGTGTCGTACGCCGACGACCTGCTCAAGGACCGGGTCGCCAACGTCGACGAGTTCCTCGAGGCGCTGCGCGCACTGGCCCCGCGCGAACGGGACGTGTTGGCCCGGATGGCCGAGGGCGTCCCAACACCGCGATCGTGCGGCAGCTCGTCGTCACCGATGGTGCGGTGGAGAAGCACATAAAGAACATCTTCATCAAGATCAACCTGGCAGCCGACGAGGAGCTGCACCGCCGGGTCCTTGCAGTGCTCACATACCTTCGCGGCCAGCTCGACGCGTTGTCATCGAACAGGCGAGTACATGCACGGCATACGCCGGGCCATGACCACGGGTAGGCGTTGCAGGAGCCGTAGGACGGCGTAGAGGGTCAGGCCTACGCATCGCTTCGTCCAGTCGCAACCGGATGCAGGAGCCCCAGGCGAGCACGACAGGTTGACGTGGTGATGCCCGCCGACGAAGCCGCCAGCGGATCTGCGGCGGTCAGGCCAGGGTCCCGGAAGTGAATTAGTCCACGTTGGACCGCCAGCACTCGGTCGGCCCGGCTCGGCGGGGGCAATCCTGCGACCGGTAGACGCGATGCTAGCCCTCCATCGAACATTGATGGTTACAGTCTACAGTAGACATCATAGAACGGGTGTACTAGAATACATGGCATGCAGGTGGCGTCGGTGATGATCGCGCAGGCGGTCGAGGCGTGCGCCGGGACTGCGGTGTGGGGGCTGTCGGACGGTGAGCTGGTCGCTGGGTTGGACGAGCTGTGGGTGGCGCAGCAGCGGCTGGCGGCGGTGCACCTGGCGTTGGTGCGGGAGGTGGACGGGCGTGGGTTGGCGGTGGCGCAGGGGGCGTCGTCGACGGTGGTGTGGCTGCGGGAGCGGA
>Ga0075430_100001460_pt1 | contig 19217 bp, 16 predicted proteins | sample RhiMetdeltSRZDD4_FD_75294 | JGI IMG/M metagenome (GOLD analysis project Ga0075430, IMG submission 75294) | Populus rhizosphere microbial communities from Tennessee, USA - Rhizosphere MetaG P. deltoides SRZDD4 | ecosystem: Host-associated > Plants > Roots > Rhizosphere > Soil | place: USA... | reverse complement strand
GGCTGTTCGGCAAGGGCAGCATCCGCCAGGACGGCCGCAAGATTCATCCGATGTACCTGTTCGAGGTGAAGAAGCCGGCCGAGAGCAAGGGCCCGTGGGACTACTACAAGCTGCGCACCACCATCCCCGCCGAAGAGGCCTTCCGTCCGGTGGCCGACGGCGCCTGCCCGCTGGTGAAGTGAGATACCTCCCTCTCCCCGCTTGCGGGGAGAGGGCCGGGGTGAGGGGCAGCAACAGACGCCGACGTCGGAGCGTGTGGCTGCCCCTCACCCTAGCCCTCTCCCCATGCTGAAGAAGCATGGGGAGAGGGAACAAGGAGAGCCCGATGTTCGAGCTCATAGGCGTGCCGCCGCAGGCGCTGTTCGGCCAGTTGCTGCTCGGCCTGATCAACGGCGCCTTCTATGCCCTGCTGTCGCTGGGGCTGGCGGTGATCTTCGGGCTGATGAACGTCATCAACTTCACGCACGGCGCCCAGTACATGATGGGCGCTTTCGGGGCGTGGATGCTGCTCAACTACCTCGGCATCCCCTACTGGGGCGCCCTGGCGCTGGCGCCCATCCTGGTCGGCATCACGGGGGTGCTGATCGAGCGCGCGTTCATCTCGCGGCTCTATCACCTCGACCATCTCTACGGACTCTTGCTCACCTTCGGGCTCGCGCTCATCATCGAGGGGCTGTTTCGCCGCGAGTACGGCATCTCGGGCCTGCCTTATTCCAATCCGCTGCCGGGCGGCACCAATCTGGGCTTCATGTTCCTGCCCTGGTACCGGGCCTGGGTGGTGGCGATCTCGCTCGTGGTGTGCCTCGGCACCTGGTTCCTGATCGAGCGGACGCGGCTCGGCTCCTACCTGCGCGCCGCCACCGAGAGGCCGGACCTGGTGCAGGCGTTCGGCATCAACGTGCCGCGCATGATCACCCTCACCTACGGCTTCGGCGTCGGCCTGGCGGCGCTCGCCGGCGTGCTGGCGGCGCCGATCTACTCGGTCAACCCGGTGATGGGGGCCAATCTCATCATCGTCGTCTTCGCCGTGGTGGTGATCGGCGGCATGGGCTCGATCATGGGGTCGATCGTGACGGGTTTCGGCGTGGGCGTGATCGAGGGCCTCACCAAGGTGTTCTACCCAGAGGCCTCCAACACGGTCATCTTCATTATCATGGCCATCGTCCTGATGCTCAGGCCGCAGGGCCTGTTTGGAACGCCGAGGTGATCGCGCCGTGACAACCTCGTCCAAGTCCTGGGACATGCCGATCTTCGGCGTGCTGGTGGCGCTGGCGCTCATTGCCCCGGCATTCGTCTACCCCGTGTTCCTGATGAAGGTGCTGTGCTTTGCGCTGTTTGCATGCGCCTTCAACCTGCTGGTCGGCTACGTCGGGCTCCTGTCGTTCGGGCACGCGGCATTCTTCGGCTTCGGCGCCTACGTGGCGGCGCACCTTGCCAAGGTCGGCACGGTGCAGCTGCCCGTGGGGCTGCCGTTCCTGGGCTGGGCATGGCTCACCATCCCGCTACCGCCGTTGACGCCTGAGCTGGCGATCCTCATGGCGACCCTGGTGGCGGCTCTCCTCGGCCTCATCGTCGGCGCCATCGCCATCCGCCGGCAGGGCATCTACTTCGCCATGGTGACGCTGGCGCTGGCGCAGATGGTGTATTTCCTGTGCGTGCAGGCGCCGTTCACGGGCGGCGAGGACGGCATCCAGGCGGTGCCGCGCCGGCCGCTGTTCGGGCTTCTCGACCTCCGCGACGACTTCGTCTTCTACTACGTGGTGCTGGCCATCTTCTGTGCCGGCTTCCTTCTCATCTATCGCACCATCCATTCGCCGTTCGGCCAGGTGCTCAAGGCCATCCGCGAGAACGAGCCGCGCGCCGTCTCGCTGGGCTATGCCGTGGACCGCTTCAAGCTGATTGCCTTCGTGCTGTCGGCCTCGCTCGCCGGCCTTGCGGGCGCCACCAAGTCCATGGTGTTCCAGCTTGCCTCGCTCACCGACGTGCAGTGGCAGATGTCGGGCGAGGTGGTGCTGATGACGCTGGTGGGCGGGCTCGGCACCGTGTTCGGCCCCATCGTCGGCGCCGGCGTCATCATCGCCATGCAGAATTACCTGGCCGGTTTCGGCGAGTATGTGCTGGTGATCCAGGGCACGATCTTCGTTGTCACCGTGCTCCTGTTCCGGCGCGGCATCGTCGGCGAGCTCCAGGCCCTGCTCGGGCGCCTGGTCGGCCGGCGCGCCCACGACACCGGGGCGGACCAGATGGCCGCCAAATAGGTGCCACGCATGGCATCAACCGATCACCGGCTTCGCCGACCCTCAATGACGAAACCGGAGTGCTGCTCGGCGGTCGAGTGGATGTGAGGGAGCATCGACGCGCTGCTCCCTCTCCCCGCAAGCGGGGAGAGGGGATCCGGGCCGCGTGGCTCCTACAGGTACGGGGGGCCCTCGCCGCGATGTATCACGGCCTGGAAGATCAGCCGGCGTGTCTGCTCGACGATCGTGTCGCGATAGGCTTCGAATGTCGGGTCGGTGATTGCGGCCGTGTTCTGACTGTTGCCGGCGCCGTCGCCGAACCGTGTCATGACCGGTACGTGGATGTGTCCCGCTGGAATGCGCAATTTGAAGGTGTCTCGCAGAAGGGTGTTCCGGTACGCACTCTCATTCGACAGATAGTCGCCACCGCCACCCTGTCGCGCGCAAGCCGTCGGGCCCGGCGGGATCGGTAGCGTGGGCGGCGGGAATTGGATGGGCACGGGCGTGTTGAAGGTCTGCGTCGGCGTCGCCAAGCAGTCGGGGAACACCGTGTAGTTCGTATGCCAAAGGACAGTGTACGGTTGTGGGCTCGGCGCTCCCGGAGGCGGCGGAATCTCGGCTCCCGTGTTTGCGGCGATCATCGAGGCAACAGGCAGTGAGAGCGTCGTGAACTGCGCCGGCTTGTTCATCTGCCATGGCTTGGGCTCGTAGCCGAGCCATCTCGCTGGCGGATAGATATTGCAGTCGTCGTTCGGCGGGATGCGCTGGCCTCCCGCGGATGGACAGAGTGCGATACCGTCGTTGCCGGCGGACGGGCCGTGAAAGCGGCCGTTCCACTGCTCGAGCCAGAACTGGAAGCCGCCGCCCTGGCTTACCGTGATTGACGCATCGACCTGCTTGGGTCCGGGCTGAAACCATGGTCCGAGCGTGTCTTCCTGCATGCCCTTCATGAACGGACCGTAGTTGACTGGCAGAAGGTATGTCTCGATCACCATCTCCTGCCCGTTGGGCAGCCTGGCACGGAAGCCATCGAGCGAGAGCGCATTGGCGCCCGAGGGATTGCCGATCCGGATACCTGTGGAGGTGGTCGACCCGGGAGCACCGAGCGAGAAGGGATCGAAACCGCTGACGATGACGCGGACGTGGTGCTTGCCGCCCGGGAAGTGCATGTCGTACTGGCCGCGGCTCGTACGCTCGAACTCCCAGAGCAGACTCTCGCGCTCCTCAGTGGTCATCTCGAAAGCGGGTTGCCATTGGCGCAGTGCCTTGGACATCGTCAGGCGCGCCCAGTAGAGCATGCGATCGTCGCTTTGCGGGAGATCACCGGAGACGTGTCGGCCCTGTACCCGATCCACGGCGGCACGCCACAGCCTTTTCCCTTCTGCCTTGACGAGGCCCATGGCGTCCTCGAAAGACGTCGGTGCATCGTCGGCACACAGTTTCTTGATGAGATTCGGCCCAAATTCCTGAAAGCCTGAGGCCTCCATGATGCGCTGCGGCGCCGGTACATCAGTACCGGGAAGCTTGTTCACCAGTCGCTGCTCCTCGAACGAGGGCGCAATGGTCTCGTCGATGCAATTGGTGCCGGCTGCGTTTGCAGTGCCGGCCAGACCGAGCGCAAGGAGGGCAGTCGCGATCGCTGCTCGTTTCGGGCCGCCGCTGCCGGCCGGCTTCACGGACCTGCGCGTTTGTCTATCCATGAGCTTCCCTCCCGTGCGCACCTTGCAAAGGCTAGCACCGGCCGAAGGTCACGCATGTATCTGGTGCGCCACAGGAAGCGGCAAGATCACTGGACAGTCTATCTGATCGTCTGCTTGCGGCACTCATACTCGGTGGAGGGCAGGTCGTGGAATGGTCCGTTATCGGCGGATGATTGACCGCCCGTCGGCAAGCACGGAACAAGTGCTCTAGTTTGAGCACAAGCCCCGATCCCATCCGCCCGCAGAGTGGCCTCGAGCGGCCCCTACTTCGGCGTCAGCGTCCACGTGCCCAGGCTCGCCGCCTCAACCGCCTGGCGCCTTGTCGGAATCTCGATGTACTCGCCCTTCGACCAGCGCTGGGCGAAGGAGCGGTAGAACGGCGACAGGAAGTTGCCGGACTGACCGGTGGTGTGGATGTAGAGCGAGCGGTCGAGATCGGCGAGGTCATAGATGGCACGGAAGCTTGCTGCGTGCCGGTTGGCGAAGGGCTGCTCGGCGCCGAAATCCGCCTGGCCGCGGTTGAGCGTGTAGTTGCCCCCGCCGCTCGGCACCTCGACGTTGAAATAGGGCGCCAGCCCGCCCACCAGGCCGAACGGACGGTGCTCGCTGAAGGCCGCGTGCGCGTCCCCCCAGCGCCACTTCGACCGGTCGCGGCCGTAGCGGGCCTGCAGTCCGTCCAGTGCCTGGTTGAGCGCACTGGCGAGCACCGCACCGCAGCTCTCGCGCTCGGGTGTGGTGCGGTCGTCGCACCAGTCACGCGAGGTGGCGCGGCCCTCCAGCAGCCGGATGAGCGCCACCGCCCGATAGCCGAAATATCGGTCGAACGACGGCCCCAGGTCGTCGCCGTAGATGGCCCGCACGGCCTCACGCATCCAGGCCGTGAAGATCAGCGGCTCGGGCCGGTCGGCGCGCATGGTGGCGTCCCACACGGTGAGCTGGTCGAGCACGCCGTGCTCGACGGAGCCGCCCGCCTGCGCAGCCGCGATCATCAGGGGCTGCAGCTTGACGATGGCGAGCGACAGCACGTCGGTCTGGGCCGCGCGCATGCTGGCCATGTCGTGCTTGTCGACGTCGAACACCAATTGCTTGATACGCTGCTGCCGGAACGCCGGCTCCCAGTCGTAGGTCAACAGGTGGGGGTAGTCAGGATCGACCATGCGTGCGTTGGCCGTGCCGACGGCGCCCACATTGGGGTTGTCCTCCCGCGGCAGGTTGTCGAACTTGAGGTAGCCCTTCCAGTCGTAGGTGGCGTCCCAGCCCGGCACCGGCGCCCGTCCCGCCACCTTGTTGGCAGGGTCGCGCACCGGCACCCGGCCCGGTGCGATCATGCCGATGCGGCCCGAGCTGTCGGCCACCACCATGCTCTGCATCGGCACCACGAACAGCCGCATGCGCTCCATGTAGTCGGCCACGCTCTTCATGGCCGGGTCGAACAGGCCGGCGGCGATCGTGGTGTCGTCGTCGCTGAGCGCCGTCCAGCGCAGCGCCGCCACGTGGTTGGCGGCGAGCAGGCCCTCGAGGTTGCGGTAGAACCCGGGCAGCACGGGCCCGTGCCGGGTGCGCCGGCGCTCGACCTTGCGCACCCCGGCGTCCTTCACGGAGATGGTCATCTCCTCGACCGAGAACGGCAGCCACCCCTCGGGCGTGAGATACTGGCGCGGGTTGTCAGGGTTCACCTTCTCGATGAAGATGTCCTCCACGTCCGGACCGGTGTTGGTGAAACCCCAGGCGACATTGTCCCCGCGGCCGAGCACGATCAGCGGCACGCCCGACAGGCTGGCGCCGGCGGCATTGGCGGTGCTGCCGCCGGGAAGCTCCAGGGCCAGGTGCGCCAGGTACCAGACCGCCGGCGCCTCCAGCCGCAGGTGCGGGTCGTTGGCCAGCAGCGGCTTGCCCGAGCGCGTGCGGGCGCCTGAGACCACCCAGTTGTTCGATGCCCCCGTGCCGATCACCTCCTCGACCACGCGGCCGAGGCGATCCGAGGCGTCCGCCCGCCGCATGGCGCCGGAGGTGCGCTTGACGGGGTAGAGGTCGGCGATCTCGGGCAGGGGCGGCGGCGCGTCGGTCGGGTCGAGCGGCATCAGGTCCTCGATCTCGGCCGAGGTGAGCCCCTGCGCAGCCAGGGTGAGGCGCTGGATTTCCTGGTTGATGTTCATGGACAGCGACAGCGCCATCAGCTTGACGATGACGATGCTGTCGGCCGGGCGCCACGGCTCCGGCTGGTGCCTGAGCAGGATGAACTCGGGCGGCAGGCGCGGCTCCAGCAATCCCAGGGGACGCGTAAGGAAGGCGTTGACGCCGCGGGCGTAGGCCTCCAGCGCCTTGGTGGCCTCGGCCGGAAGCGTGGAGAGGGAGCGCTCGGCGTGGCCGTAGAGGTCGAGCGTGCGCAGGAATACGTCGGCGCCGAAGGTACGCTCGCCGAACACCTCCGACAGGCGGCCCTGGCCGGTGCGGCGCTGCATCTCCATCTGCCACAGCCGGTCTTGGGCGTGCACGAAGCCGAGCGCCATGTAGAGGTCGTTGCCGGTCTTGGCGAAGATATGCGGCACGCCCTCGCGATCGCGCACCACTTCCACGGTCTCCGAGAGGCCGGGAATGGCGAGTGTGCCCTTGGATGAAGGCACGGTGTTGCGCAACGCCGCATAGCCGATGCCGGCGGCGATGACGGCAAGGGCGACAAGCCCCGCCAGGCCAATGCCGGCCCACTTGAGGATGCGCTTCATGGCTCGCAGGCCCTGGCCCAGATTCGCAGCAGAATGCCAGAATCGGTAGCCGCCCGCGCGGACAAAAGCGAGTCCTACTTCTCCGCCTTTGCCGGCCCGAGCTCCGCTTCGAGCTTCGAGATCTGCTCGCGCAATGATTGCAGCTGTCGCCCGCGTTCGATTTTGCGTCTCGTTATGGCGAAGCGGTCCTCGCTCAGCGCATTGCGGGCTTCGTCGGTCTTGGCGTGAGACCACTTTCTGAAAAGATCGAAATCGGCGCGGTCGTCCTGGCGGCTGGCCTCCTCCAGCTGGCGCACGCGCTCCTTAAGCTGGGAAAGCTCCACCAGCTTCACGGTGAGCTGCGGGTCGGCCTTGCCCTTGAGCTCGTCCTCGAGCTGCCGAATGCGCGCCTGCATGGCCTCGGTCTCGGCGGGCGGGGCGGGCGGAGCCGTCTTGGGCAGCATGGCGGGCGCCGAGGCGAGGTGGAAATAGAACTCCCCGGTGAGCGCCGAGTGGTCCCAGGGCACTTGGCGGTTGCGGGTGGCGGCCAGCACCTCCCTGCGCACGTCGACCATGACGGCGGTGAGGCCCTTGCCGGGGACTTGGACGGCCTTCGCCAGCGCCGCGGTGAAGGGCGAGTTGCGGCCGTCCCCGTCCAGGGCCACCTCGCCGGGCTTGGTGGCGTAGGCAATGAAGGTGCCGACGCCGGCCTGCACCTCGGCGAGCCCCCGGCCGACACCCACCGAGCGCGTACCCATGGCCCGGGCCAAGTTGCGGGCCAGCGGGTTGTCGCGGCAGGCGTCAAGAAACACGATGTTGGTCTTGCCCTCGCGGCCGATCTCCATCTGGCGCATGACGAAGTCGAGCGCCACGGTCTCGAACTCCAGGTCGCGCTCACTCTGCAGCTGGGCGTCGGTGGGGACGAGGTAGTTGCGCAGGCCGACCTGCAGGCCGTGGCCGGCGTAATAGAGGATGCCGACATCGGCGTCGGCCAGCGCGCGGGAGAAGGAGCGAAGCCTGGTATCGAACCCGCGCCTGTCGAGGTCGAGGCCCAGGATCACCTCAATGCCGAGGCCCTTCAGGGCGGCGGCCATGTCGGTGGCGTCGTTGGCCGGATTGGCAAGCCGGCCTGCGTGCGTGTAGGCGGCGTTGCCGATCACCAGTGCCACGCGTTTCTGGGCCGCGGCGGGCTCGGCCAGGACCACGGCGGCGAGCATGGCACCGAGGCAGAGCAGGATGGCGGAAAGGCAGAAGCCGACTGGACGCCGGCACCTAAGGCGCGACATGATTGGACGCGGCATGGGCAACCCTCGTTGAAGCCCCCTCGGGGCGCGCATCAGGCGCGGCGATTTCGGCCGTTCCAAGACGGTGTGCGGCACTGGATGGCCGCCCGCGCAAAGCCGTACGACTGCGACCCTAAGGCCACGCCGTTGGGTCGCGGCGGGCGCTACAAATTAGGCAGCTAGAGGAGGGAGGGACAAGATGCGCGACTTCGCAGCGGCCGGAGCAGTTGCCATGGGCCTCGTGCTCGCGGGTTGCAGCAGCGGTGCCACCGAGGCCCCGGTCGCGGCGGCAAAGGCCGAACCGACCACCGTCAACTACGCCTCGGGGCTCCGGGTGGCCGACACCAGGACGGGAACTGGGCCGTTTCCCAAGCGCGGCCAGACCTGCGTGATGCACTATACGGGCTGGCTCTACCAGAATGGTCAGAAGGGCGCCAAGTTCGACAGCTCCGTGGACCGCGGCAAGCCGTTCGAGTTCCCGCTGGGCGCAGGCGCCGTCATCAAGGGCTGGGACGAGGGTGTGGCCGGCATGAAGGTGGGCGGCAAGCGCACCCTCATCATTCCTCCCGACCTCGGCTACGGCGGCAACCCCCGCACCGGCATCCCCGCATACTCCACGCTGATCTTCGAGGTCGAGCTGCTGGCGGTGAAGGGGTAGGTGAGACACGGCAAGCGGGGAGGCGGGGTGCGCCCCCTCGCCTCCCCGCTCCACAGACTGTGGCGCCGAGCTTCAGCCGGTCTGGGCCCCCTCACCAATGGCGGTGATGGAAGCGGTGCCAATGGTGAGCCCGAGGGAAGAAGTGCGGCGGGCGCCAACCGGCGTAGGCATAGCGGTAGGGCCTGTAGTACGCGTAGGGACGGGGCTCGTAGTAGACATCCGGCTCCTCAACGTAGATGCGCCGCTCGACATACACCGGCGGTGGCGCGTAGTAGCGTTCGATGACGCGCTCTCGGTGAACGGCCGGTGGCGGGGCGCGATCCCTTGGCTCGTCGAGGTCCGCGGAAACAGCGGGAGTGGAGAGCAGAACGAGTGGTATCGAGAGCAACGCTAGCCGCTGCATGGTTGGCTCCTTTTTCACGGCGTGTCCCGCCGAAAAAACGCCTTAGCAAGCAAAAGGTTGCGACAAAAGAACCGCGGCCGCGCTGAGCCGTATTCGATCAAAGCGCTGTCGCGAGCGGGAACCTCGGCAGCCTGTCCCACATTCGCTCAGCAGCCCGCGCCAATTGGCGCGCTCGCTTTTCTCTTCCCGTTACGCCGTCTCGCCGATGCGCAGGCCGATATAGCGGTCCAGGGTGGCGGCGTCGCGCAAGAGCTCGGCGGAAGGGGCGCGGTGCACGATGGCGCCGCGCTCCATGATGACGGCGTCGCGGGTGAGCGTCAGCGCCAGCTCCGCGTGCTGCTCGATCAGAATCACCGCCACGCCCTCCTCGGCGACCATGGTCTTGATGGCGGCGGCCAGTTCCTCGACGATGATGGGCGCCAGGCCCTCCATGGGCTCGTCGAGCAGGAGCAGGGACGGATTGGTCATCAACGCGCGGGCCATGGCGAGCATCTGCTGCTCACCGCCGGACAGCTGATTGCCCATGTTGCCGCGGCGCTCCTCGAGGCGCGGGAGCAGCTTGTAGACGGCGGCCAGGGTCCACTTGCCGGGACGCTCGGCCACCGTGAGGTTTTCCTCCACCGAGAGCGAGGGAAAGATCTCGCGCTCCTGCGCCACCCAGCCCAGCCCCAGCTTGGCGCGCCGGTGCGTCGGCAGGCCGGTGATGTCGGCACCCCGCCACTTGACGGCGCCGCGCATGGTCTGGGTGCAGCCCATGATCGACATGATAAGGGTGGTCTTGCCGACACCGTTGCGGCCCAGCACCGCCAGGCTGCCGTGCTCGCGCATCGCGAGCGAGACGTTGTCGAGGACCACGGCGTCGCCGTAGCCGGCGCGCAGGTTTTCGAGCGCGAGCAGAGCCTCAGCCATGGTGCGCTCCGCCGAGATAGACCTCGCGCACACGCGGGTCGGCCGAGATCTCCTTCGGCGTGCCCTCCAGCAGAATGCCGCCGGCCACCATGACGATGATGCGGCTGGCGAAGCGGAACACCAGGTTCATGTCGTGCTCGATGAACAGCACCGTGATGTCGGACGGCAGGGCGGCGATGGCCGCGAACAGGTCGGCGCTCTCGTCGCGCGGCACCCCCGCGGCGGGCTCGTCGAGCAGGAGCACCTTCGGCCTGGTCGCGAGCGCCAGCGCGATCTCCAGCAGGCGCTGCTGGCCGTAGGCCAGCTCGCGCGTGAGCCGCGTGGCGGCGTCTCCCAGCGACAGCGACGTGAGGACGGCATAGGCCTCGTCCACCGCATCCGGAAAGGCGGTGACGCCGCGCCAGAAGTTGCGGGCTAGTCCGCGCCGCTCGCTCACCGCCAGCACCACCGCCTCTAGCGCGGTGAGCTGGGGGAACAGCGTGTTGATCTGAAACGTGCGCACCAGTCCGCGCTTGACCCGGTGGTGGGGTTTGAGCGTCGTGATGTTCTCCTCGCCCAGCTGGATGCCCCCGGAGTCGGGCCGCAGCATGCCGGTGATGAGGTTGATGAGCGTGGTCTTGCCGGCGCCGTTCGGCCCGATCAGGGCGTAGCGGGCGCCCTGTGGCAGGGCGATGCTGATGTCTCTCGCCACCACCAGCGAGCCGAAGCTCTTGTTGAGGCCGTGCGTGGAGAGCGCCGGGGGGGTCGTCTGGTCGGCCATCTGGGCAGACATGGGGGTCGCGAGAGTCGTCGTCACGGCTGCTTGCCCCGGAAGCGTTGAGCCAGCTGCACCAGCCCGCCCAGCACGCCGTTGGGCAGCAGCATGACAACGGCCACCAGCAGCAGCCCGATCCAGAAATACCACAGCTGCGGATTGATGCCGGAGAATTGGTCGCGGGCGACCATGAAAATAATGGCACCGATCAGCCCGCCGTAGAGCCTGCCGGTGCCCCCCAGCACCAGCATGACCACGGTATCGGCCGAGCGCTCGAAGCTCAGCACTTGCAGCGAGACCGTCTCGGTGGTCTGCGCCAGCAACGCTCCGGCGAGGCCGGCGATGGCGGCGGAGAGGGTATAGACCTTGCGCAGGTGCGAAAGGCTGGGTGCGCCGATCGCCGGCATGCGGGTCCAGTTCTCGCGGATGCCACGCAGGGATAGGCCGAACGGCGAATGGATGATGCGCCGCACCATGAGGAACAAGAGGAAGAGCACCACCAGGGCGTAGGTGTAGGCGGTGTAGCCGATGAAGTCGAACTCGAAGAGACCGAGGATCGGCCGCGTCCTGAAACCCTGGAGTCCGTCCGTGCCGCCAGTGAGCCAGTGCGCCTTGTTGGCGGCTTCGTGCACGAGCAGGCCAAAGCCCATGGTGATCATGATGATCGCGAGGTGGCGGAAGCGCACCACGACCAGGCTCGACAGGTATCCGGCCACGGCGGCGATCGCCGCGCCCACAGCGAGGCCCGTGAGCGGCTCGCCCCAAACATGCAGGGAGAACAAGCCGGCACCGTAGGCCCCGAGCCCGAAGAACGCCGCATGCCCGAGGGTAACAATGCCGGCATAGCCCAGCACCAGGTCGATCGACAGGGCGAACAGCGCCGTGATGGCGATCTGGCTCGCCAGCCCGAGGTAGCCGGGCAGCAGCAGCGGAAGCAGCGTGCACAGCCAGAACAGGATCTCGATCGTGCGCCAGCGCGTCTGCGACTTGAGGAAGAGGTATGGCGCGGCTGCCGAAGCGGGGGCTTCCATCACCGCCTCCCAAACAGGCCCGCGGGCCGCCACATCAGGATGGCCACCATGACCAGGTAAATGAAGAAGGCGCCGAACTCGGGGACGTAGTACGTGCCGAAACTTTCGCTCATGCCCAGAAGAATGGCGGCAACGAACGAACCGCCGATCGAGCCGAGCCCGCCCACCGAGACCACAATCAGAACCCATACGAGATAGCCAAACGCGAACCAGAAATCGAGACCGCCCACGATCTCGATTGCCAGGGCGCCGCCAAGCCCGGCGAGACCGCTGCCCAGCGCGAAGGTGATCGCAAACGCGGCCTCCACGTTGATGCCGAGGCCGGCGGCCATGCGCTGGTTATCGACCGCGGCGCGCACACGGGCGCCGAAGCGCGTGTGCTCCAGCATCGCCACCAAAGCGACCGCCACCAGCAGCCCCGCGCCGATCAGAAAAATGCGGTAGGCGCCAAGATCGAGGCCAAGCACGTGGAACGAGCCGCGCAGGAAGGAGGGCATCTCGATGTGCTGCTGCACTGTGCCGAAGAGGTAGGCCGCCGTCGCCACTGACATGAACACGAGGCCGATCGTGAACAAGACCTGGTCGAGCTCGGTCGCCCGGTAGAGGCGGCGATAGAGCGTCCGCTCCAGCACGACCGCGGCTAACGCGGCCGCGAGGAAGGCCATCGGCAAGGCGGCGAGGAACGGCCAGCCAAGGGTGTTCACGAGCGTGATGGCCACGAAGCCACCGAGCATGGCGAAGGCGCAGTGGGCCAGATTGATGAAATTCATCATGCCCAGCGTCACAGACAGACCGACCGACAGTACGAACAGCAGCATGCCGCGGGCGAAGCCGTCGAAGAGGACGTTGAAGACGGGAGGCAGCATGGCCGGGAGCGTCTACGTGGAGGTCGGAGCGGCGCGCATTGCCGTGCGCGGGAGCGGCGAAAGCCTTTTGGTGCGAACGGGCACGGCCCGCAACTGCGACGGATGGGCCACCCGGGAAGGGCGGCCCATCCATGTAGCGCACAGCCGAAGGAGCCCGGGTCTACTTGGGATCCTTCACGTTCTCGTACTTGTCGAATGCGACGTTGACGATGGCGTTGCCGACCTTCTCCACCTTGCGGATGTAGACGGTCTGCACCACGTCGCGCGTCTCGGGATCGATCATCATGGGACCACGCGGGCTCGTCCACTTCATGCCCTTGGCGGCGTTGACCAGGGCCTCGGCGTCGGTCTTGCCGCCGGTCTTCTTAAGGGCCTCGTAGATGACGTGCATGCCGTCGTAGCCCCCCGCAGCGAAGAAGTCGGGGTTGCGCTTGTTATCGGCGTTGAAGGCCTTGACGAAATCCTCGTTCAGCTTGCCCGGCAGATTATGGTCGTAGTGCCAGGCGCTGATGCGGCCGAGAGCCAGATCGCCCAGGGCCTTGATGGCGGTATCGTCCACCGGCTCGCCGGTGCTCAGGAGCTTGATCTTGTTGGAGTCGATGCCGCGCTCGGCGAACGCCTTGCCCAGCGCCGCCGGCTGCGCGCCGCCGGGGATGAAAATGAAGATCGACTCCGGGTTCGCGTCCTTGGCGGCTTGCACGTAGGTCGCGAAGTCCGGATTGGCCACTGCCATGCGGACTGAGCCCACGATCTCGCCGCCGGCCTCCTTGAAGGCCTTATGGAACCAAACCTCTGCGTCCTTGCCGGGGCCGAAGTCGGACACCATGGTGTAGGCCTTCTTCACACCGCCCTTGGTGGCGGCCCAGGTGCCCATGGTCGCGGCGATCATCGGCAGCGTCACCGAGGTGCGCACCATGTAGGGCGACTTGGTGATCACCATCGAGGTGGCCGCGTTCATGTTGACCATGAACTTCTTGGCCTTCTCGGAGATGCCGGCAGCGCCAAGCGCCTCCGGTGTCAGGGTGAAGCCGGCGAGAATGTCGACGCCATCTCGGGTCACCAGCTCTTGCGCGAGCTGGGTGGCCTTGGCCGCATCCGGTCCGCCGGTATCCTTCGTGATGACCACGATCTTCTTGCCGGCCACGGTGTCGCCGTGCTTCTTGATGTAGAGCTTGACGCCCTGGTCGATCTGCGCGGCGGTGTCGGCGAACTGGCCGGTGTAGGCGGCAATGAGCCCGACCTTCACGGTATCCTGGGCATAGGCAGACGTGGTCGCCACTGCGGCGACCGCCAAGCTGCCCAGACTGGCGAGCAGTTTGCGCATGGGGTTCCTCCCTCCCTGTCAATCTTTGCTGAATGCTTTGCGTACGAACGTAGTGCGACCGTACTGACCGGTCAAACTGGAGAGTGCGCGGCGCGTCTCCCGCGCTCGTCTCAATTACGACACGAGCGTCTCTCCTGTCAGCTTGTCAATGCTCACGGCGTAGCTTTTGTCGCGGGCCGCATATCTGCAGTTGACGCGTGGATTCCTCCCACCGCCATGGTGCTTATCGCGTCGTGAAAATACAAGCGAGACGGGGTCCGCCCCTGGCCAGCAGCGTTGGAGCAAAAGGCTTCGACGCCCTGGCGAGGGGTCAGACTCGGATCACGCCTGGCCTATCTGCGTCCCGTATCCCGGTCGGCGCGACGCGAGAACTCGGTGTCTCCGCCGGCGGCGAGAATCCGGGCCTGCTCCACCCAGTTCTCGCGCTGGATGCGACCCTTGAAGTCGAGCGACGTGCTGATGCGGTCGATGTCCTCGCTGGTCCAGTTGGCGATGTCCTCATAGGTCGCCACGCCCAGCGCGTTGAGCTGCTTCTCGATCTGAAAGCCGATGCCCTTGATGCGCTTCAGGTCGTCGGCATGCCCGGTACGCACCACCCGGCGCGAGGCGGCGCGCCGCGCAGCCTCGGGACCGGGCTCAGAGGTGTCCTGGTAGGCCTCGGAGCGCACCGAGCGCAGCGAGCCGAGATCGGCCCGCGGGGGCGCCCCCGGCTGTCCTGCGGTCCTGGCGGCCTCGTGCTCACGGATGGCGTCGGGCAGCTTGATGGGGCGGGGCGGAGGCCCGGCGGGCCCATGCGCGCGCCGGTCGAGCTCGCGCGAGAAGCGGGTGTCGCCGCCGCGGCTCAGGATCTGCGCCTGCTCGATCCAGTTCTCGCGCGAGATGCGCCCCACGGTGCCGAGCTCCCGGTCGATGCGCTCCACCGCGGCCGGCGACCACTGCGCGATCTCGGAATAGCGCGACACGCCGAGCGCGTTGAGCTTCCCCTCGATCTCGGCGGAGATGCCGCCGATGCGCTGCAGGTTGTCGCGTGCCGGCGCCTCCGCCGGCCGGATCGGCTGGGCGAACGCCGCCCGCTCCGAGACCTGCGGCGGTCGCGCGGCGGCCGGAGACGGCGCCTGGGGTGCCGGCGGGGCGATCACCACCGCGGCCACGCCGGCGCGCGACATGGCCCGCGGCAGCGACGCCTCGGCGGTCGGCAGCGCCGGCTCGCCCTCGTCCGGGGTGGGCGCCGCGGTGCTGCCCTCGCCCCTGGCGCGCCGCACCGAGAACAGCGTCTGGCCCCCCTTGGCCAAGAGCTGCGCCTGCTCGATCCAGTTCTCGCGGGCGATGCGCCCCTTCTGACCGAGCGCCTTGCCGATGCGCTCCACGTCGGCGCGCACCCAGCCGGCGATCTGCTCGAAGCGGTTGATGCCGAGCCCGTTCAGGCGGGCCTCGGTGGCGGCGTCGATGCCCTGGATGCTCTTGAGGTCCTGCGGCTGCGGCCGGGCGGCAGCGACCGGCGGCTGCGCGACCGTGACGGCCGGACGTGCCGGCGGTGCCGGCTGGGCGGGAGCCGGCGCAGGCTCGGCCGCACGCCTTTCCTGAGCGACCTGCGCCGCCCGCGCCGCGACGACCTCCGGCAACGGGTCCACGCGCCGCTCGGCGGGGCCTGTCGCCACGGCCGCCGGCGCCAGGCTGCGCCGGATGACGCAGGCCAGCGCCGCCCCCAGGAAATAGGCCGCCATCATCAGCAGCAAGGTTTCAGCCCAGAACGGGATCATTACGCACTCCCAGCTTCGCGTGCCGCAGCCGGCCCTCAGGACGGATCGCTCTCGGTGCGGCTGCACGACAGCCACCCGACCACGAAGCCGAACGCCAATGCGAACAGCAGCCACCAGATCAGCTTGACAGCGAGGTAGTCCATTCCTTGTCCCCTGCAGCTTCCTGCCGGTGTGACACCCTATGGCTCACATGATGGCTGGGTTGGCGGGCGGCTCACTTGGGCCGCACCAAGATCTCGGTGCGGCGGTTCTTGGCGCGCGCCTGCGCGTTGGTATTGGGCGCGGCCGGTCGGCTGGCGCCGAAGCCTGCGGTCTCCACCTGATCGGCGCCCACACCGGCCTTGATCAGGCACGCCGCCACCGCCTGCGCGCGCTTGATGGACAGCCGCTGGTTGTAGTCCGGTCCACCCTCGACATCGGTGTGCCCCTGGGCAGCGATGCGCACACCAGGGCATGCCTTCATGGCGGCTGCGATCTTGGCCAGCGTGGCGAGCTCCGCGGCCTCGAGGTTGGCGCTGCCGCGCTCGAACGTAATGGGGTTGGCGGCGGCGAGCTTGGCCAAGTCCTCCCTGCAGGCGGCGTCGGCCGCGGGCGGCGCGGGCTCGGGCTTGGGGGCCGGCGCGGCCACAACGGGGGCAGGTGGAGCAGCCGCGGCCGGTGCCGGAGGGGCAGGTGCAGGCGCCGGATCCGGGGCGGACGGCAGCGCGGACGCCGCCACCTTGCCCGGCGGCTCCGCGGGAGCGGGGGTGGGCGCCGGCGGGGCCGCCGCTTTGGGTGGCTCCGCAGCAGCGGGGGGCGCTGGTGGCGAGGGTTGCGGCGCAGCCGGGGGCTCGGCCGCGATCCTGGCCTCCGGCTGGGCGTCGGCCTTGGCCGGCGCCTCCGCGGGTGCCGCGGCGGGCGGCATGTCGGCTTTGGGCTGCTCGGCTTTGGGCTGGAGGTCTGCCGCCGCCTGGCGCTCGGCGGGCGTGGGTGCGGCGGGCTGTGCCGGGGGCACGACCTCGACCTTTGGTTCGACCTTGGGCTCGACTTTCGGCTCGATCTTCTGTGCTTCCCGCACCCGGATCTGGTCGGAGAGCTTGTAGGTCGACGGCATCGACGCGCGCAGCCCCTCGCGCACGGCTTGGGCCTGGGCCTCGTCGGCGGCAACTCCGCCGACCGTGACCGCGGTATCCTTCATCTCCGCGTTGCCGCTCTGCAGCTTCATGATCTGCCGGATCAGCGCCGACGCTGCACTGGAGAAGTCCGCCGGCGCCCCCCTGGCCATCTCCAGACGGTCGACGACCCCGGCGCCGGCAGGCGCCGCTGCAGCGGCGGCGAGCAACTCCGCCTTGGCGCTGTCGTCCGCCACGTGGCCCGACAGCACCAGCTGGCCGCCGGCGAACTGCGCCGACCACGTGTAGGGGCTGACGACCGGCGCCGCCACCTGCATGCCCGCGAGCGCGATGCCCTTGGGCAGACCACCCTTCAGCGCCGCATTGACCGCACGGTACTCCGCCGCGTTCTCCGCCTCTCCCGAGACGGTGAGGGCCAGCTCCTCCAGGCGCACCTCGCCCTTCTTGAGGGCGGCGAGCTGCTTCAAGGCAAAGCTCAAGCCCGCCAGCCACGTGTCGCTGGGCGGAACGCCGCGCGCGGTGCGCATGCGGTCCACCACCTCCAGGCCCGGCAGGGCCGCGTTCGTCATGCCGATGATGATCTGACGGGTGGCGCGGTTCGGAACATGTCCGTAGAGGCGCACGCGGTCGCCGCGGCGCGTGGCGTGCCAGAGATAGGGCTCGACCTTGGGCGGCAGGCCCGCGTTGTTGTTGACAAGGCGCACACCCCACAGCTTGCGCAGAACGCCCTCGGCTTCGGGGGGCTCGTTCTCGGCGGTCGCATGGCCGGTGAGGACGACATCGCGCCCGCTGAAGTTGACGTCGGCCCAGTGCGCGCCGCCTGCGGCCAGCGCCTGCCGGGCGCGGTCGGTCAGGTCCCTCTCGATCGCGCCGCGCTCGAGATGCACCGCTGCCACGCTCACACCGACGAGCGGGATCAAGCCCCACAGCCAGCGCCGCCAATTGCATCGCATAATCTGAATTGGCTCCCCGTATTCGACTTTTTTGCGCTGGCAACGCGGGCACGACGGCCACAAGCCAGCCGGCCGGCACCGGGCTTGCCCCGCATGACGGCTCAGGCGCCCCGCAAGCCCGCTGGAAGCCCGCACAAACTCTGGGCGCGGCCACACTATAGCAAAGGAGACGGGCATTCCAAGCCATTGCGGCCGGTCAGAGTGCTTCGGTCATCTATCGGGCTTGCCGATGCGCTGAAACAACGCCCCCTGCCCCGCGCAGCCGTCCGCCGACGCCCCAAGGGCACGCGGAGGATTCATGCGAGCGTGGGACTGCGGCCGGCTCGCGCGGAAGTGGCACTGCACCACCGGTACTCAACCAGTAAGCCGCGCCCAATGCCGGGTCACGAACTCAAAATCCGCTCCACATACGTCGGCACCACCTTGGTGGCCGGACCGTGGTGCACCTCGTCAAACAGCGAGGCGCCTTCCGACGGCTCCAGGTTGAGTTCCACGGTATGGGCGCCGGCCCGGTGCGCCTCCGCCACAAAGCCGTTGGCGGGATAGACGTTGCCGCTGGTGCCGATGGAGAGGAACAGGTCGGCCGCCGCCAGTTCCTCGTAGATGCGGTCCATGTGGTATGGCATCTCGCCGAACCACACCACATCAGGGCGCAGGCCTCCCGCCTTCCCGCAGGACTGGCACTTGAGGTCCACCCGCAGGTCCTCAGCCTCGCGTCCCCAGGGTTGGCGCGCCTGGCAATGATTGCACAGGGCCTGGTTATGTTGCCCGTGCATGTGAATGAGGCTGCGGGTGCCGGCGGCCTCGTGCAGCGAATCCACGTTCTGGGTGACCACCAGAACCTGGCCGCCGTTCCGGGCGGCATGCTCGGTCTCAAGCCTGGCAAGCGCCAGGTGCCCGGCGTTGGGCTTGGCCCCGCCGCTCGCCTTCCGGCGCATGTTGTAGAAGTCGAGCACCCGCTGTGGATTGCGCGCAAAGCCCTCCGGCGTTGCCACGTCGCGGTAGTCCACCTTCGCCCACAGGCCGTCCTTGTCGCGGAAGGTCGAGATGCCGGACTCGGCAGAGATGCCGGCGCCGGTGAGGACGACGATGCGCTTGAAGCGAGACATGGCCAACGAGCCCCGAGCCTTGAGGGAGGTGCCGGACGGCAAGACTTAGCCGGCCCATCGAGCCTCTGCAAATCGGTTGGGCGGGGCCTGGTGAGATGGTGAGTGGTCAGTGGTCAGTGGTGAGTGCGGAGACTGCGGCCGCAGTTGGTTCGCGTGACGGGGCCGGATTGGCATCTTTCCGTGGCGCTTGAGGCCGCTCCGCGAGCGCGGCGCCACTGACCACCTCACCACTCACCACTGACCACTCACCCCATTTTCAGACTGAGAAACACCTTTCGCGCCGTACTTTTCCGCTTGCGCGCAATGGGCTAGCGTCGCCGCGGACACCAGCCGGAGGAGCCGTCATGCAGGCCGTACAGATCCAGAAGCTCGATCACGTCAACATCCACACTGCCGATGTCGACCGCATGGTGGAA
>Ga0075430_100001459_pt1 | contig 19218 bp, 11 predicted proteins | sample RhiMetdeltSRZDD4_FD_75294 | JGI IMG/M metagenome (GOLD analysis project Ga0075430, IMG submission 75294) | Populus rhizosphere microbial communities from Tennessee, USA - Rhizosphere MetaG P. deltoides SRZDD4 | ecosystem: Host-associated > Plants > Roots > Rhizosphere > Soil | place: USA... | reverse complement strand
CTGTCGACGTCATCTCGATCGCGATGGGCGGGCCTCCGTCACGTACTCTGAAGAAAGTGGTCGATGACGCAGAACGGCGCGGCGTGCTGCTGATTGCGGCTGCCGGCAACTATGTGCGCCTCGTCGTGTGGCCGGCTCGTTTCGATTCGGCGGTCGCAGTGTCGGCAGTGAATTCGAAGTGCAAGCCCTGGACGCACGCATCGCTCGGCAGCGCCGTCGACATCAGCGCCCCGGGGCAGAGTGTGTGGCGCGCGACGTTCGACGGATCTGGCGGCTTCGCCGCCGGTATGGGATCGGGCACGACGTTCGCGACCGGCACGACTTCGGGAATCGCCGCCCTGTGGCTCGCGCAATTCCACTCCGACCCGCGGCTGAAGCAGCTGCGAGAGGCTGGACAGCTCACGCAAGCGTTCCGCGACGCCGTCGCGCAAACAAGCTGGAAACCCGAGGACGTCGGCAAACGACCGCAAGGCGTGCAATGCGATGAAGGCGTGCGCTGGCCAAGGAGCGGCTACGGTCCAGGGATCATCAACGCAGACGCGCTGCTGAGTCGTCCGCTGCCGGCCGTCGCAGCGCAACGCGCCGTGCCGGCGCAGCAATCGACGCTCGAGCTGTGGAGCTCGCTGTATGGAGCCGACGCCGACCCGCAGCTCGTCGAGAACAGCTATCGCGCCCTCTTCCGCGAGCAGCAGCTGCAGGCCACCGCGATGTTCGAAACCGAGGTGCTGTTCCACTACACCACCAGCGATGAGGTTCAACGCGCAGTCGACCGGCTCGTAACCGAGGGGTTGAGCGCACAGACTGCTCGCGATGTCCGCCAGGCGCTGCGTTCCCAGGATCTTTCGCAACGGCTGCGAGATGCGCTCGCTGCTGACTGAGGCACCCATATGCTCATTTCCACGCCGAAGCTTACAGTGGGAAGGCTGGCAAGCTGTTGGCTCGTCCTGAGTCTTTGCTGCGCCCCGCCGCTCTACGCAGACAGTGCGATGCCGAAGAACTACGCGCTGCTGATCGGCGTCGACAGATACCAGAACGAAGCGGGACTACCGGGCGAGGGTGTTCCCAAGCTCGAGTATGCAGTGCGCGATGCAAGGGAACTCGCCGCAAAGCTCGAGCGTCAGGGCTTCGAAACGACCTTGCTCAAAAACGAGAATGCGACCCGGCAGTCGATCATCAGCGAGCTGGTGCGCATCGCAGAAATTGCCCAGCCGGCCGACACGTTCTTGCTGTACTACGCAGGCCACGGCATTCGTCGCGAGCGCACCAAGCAGGTCTACTGGCTGAACTACGATGGCGAGCCGGCGCGACCGGATGTCTACGGTCTGCGCGCGCAGCACCTGCTGCAGTTGGTCGAGGAGGTCCCGGCGGGACGCAAGCTGGTGCTGCTGGATCACTGCTACGGCGGGCAGATCGTGCAGGAGCTCGGCGCTCGCGCACCGGGAGCGCGCGACGCAGGCGGTCCGCACGTCAGGGCGCGCGTCGGCGAATTGATCCCTGAGGACCTGCCGCCCGACCTCATGCCACAGTTCGCAGGAACGGTCGTCGTTGCCGCCTCTCGCGGCGTCGCGTTCGAGCTCACGGAGAAGCAGCACGGCATCTTCACGTATGCGTTGCTCGCAGCGATGCGGTCCGGTGGTGCCGATACAGTGAACCCGACAGGACTCAAGGACGGGGCCTTGTCGGTACGCGAGTTGATCGACTATCTGGCCGACGAGGTGGAGACGCTGTCGCGTGCGAAACAGCTGGAACAGCGTCCGATGGCACAAACGAAGGCGGATCTCGCCAGCCTGACACGCTGGAAACCGCTGCTACGGGAGCTCGATCCGGCTGAGGTTCCGGAGCGGGCGACGCGTTACCGGGAGCAGCTGCGGCGCTGGGTCGGGCAGCAGCGCATCGGACCGGAAGTGCGGGATCAGTGCGAGCTGGTGCTCGCCCGTTGGGAAAGCCGGCCCGATCTGCTGACGTCAGCCGACGAGGAGATCGTCTACACGCTCCGCCGCGCCATCGACTCACCGCCCGCAGTTCCCGAAGAGGTCATAGCTGCGGCAGTCAGCGGCCGAGTCCTGTATCTCGTAGCAGGAGGCCCGTGATGCGCAACACCCTGGGGCCGAGAATGACATTGGCGCTCGTGCTCGGGCTGCTCGTTGTGCGCGTGTCGATCGCGGCCTTCGAACGTCCGACACCCTCCGCCGACATGCAGGCGGTGCTGTTCGCGATGGATCCGCGCACCGAGCAGAAGCTGAAGGACATCACCGGTACACTCATCAGCGATTTCGGCCTCCGACCAGAGAAAGTCACCTTGCTGGCAGGCGCCAACGTGACAGTGCCTGGTGTCTCGAACGCGATCTCGAAGGCCGCGCGCGGCTTGGAGCCGGGCGCCACGTTGTTCGTTGTCGTCGCGCTCGGCTTGTCGGAGGATGGCCCGGAACGCGCGATAGTGACCGCGGATTTCGATCGGTCGCAGCCCTGGAGCGGACTTTCTGCGGAGCTCATCCAAAAGTTCGCATCGATGCGCTCGGACCTGAACGTCTGGTTGTTCGTGCCTCAGTGCGGTAGTCCGGCGACAAAAGCGGCGCAGTCCAGCGACTACAGCTTCGCTGCGGGCTCGGATGCGCCGCGGGCGACAGTGCGCTTCTGCGAACGTCCTCGTGAGGATGCGGCGCCCGGCGCGCTGTTCGCCGAAATGCTCGGGCTCACGCTGCAGCGCGCCGCCAGTGATCCCGTCGGTCGCAAAGCGGCGCAGGTCGAGGGCGCCTACGTACTCAACGCCGCCGACGTGCTGTTCGCGCTGCGCTCGAGCTCGCCCGATCTCCGCGTGAGCGCCGACTTGTCGCGCGGGGGCGGTGCGCAACTGCTCGTGCAGCCAAGGCGAACACGCATCGATGCCGACAAGCTCGACGCCAGACTGCAAGCAGCGCAGACCAGCGCAGACCTTCGCAACGTGCTGGGAGACTTTGTAGAGCAATTGCGGGCCGGCAGCGACGATGAGCGCAAGCAGGCAGCTCGCATCCTGCGGAAGTACATCACAGATGCGGGCGTCGATCGGTCCTATCGCATGCTCGCTATCCAGGCACTCGGCGACGCGCCGACAGACGTCGCGGCGCCTGCGCTGGCAGATGCTTATCAAGACTCGAAAGATCCCAGCTTCCGGCGCGCGCTGCTCGAAGAGTGGGGCACCGTGGCCGCTCCTGGCGATTCCTCGCTCATCGAAGATGCACTGAAAGACAAAGCTCCGGAGGTGCAAGCCGCCGCCATCCATGCGGGCTCGCGCAAGCAGGACCCGGAGATCTCGGGCGAGATCGCGCAGCTCGCATTGTCAGCTAACGATGCAGCCACGCGAGCAGCAGCTGTGCGTGCGATTCCCGATCTGCGCGGCCAAGGACGCTACGACAGTGTGCTGCTCAAGGCGCTCGCGGACTCCGCAGAGAACGTACGTGCCGAAGCTGCATCGAGTCTCGCGCGAGCTCCGATGACGCACGAGGCCGTCGAGCGGCTGCGCAACGTCATGCGCAACGACAGATCAGATCGAGTGCAAGAGGCAGCCACCTACGCGCTGGGAAAATTCGTGCCGCAGCTTTCCCGCCGTGAGCAGGAAGCGTTGGCGGCGGAGTTCGAGCAGGTTGCCGTCAAAGAGGCTGCGCCCGGCCTGCGAGTTGCGGCGCTGTGGGGACTCGGCGAGGCGAAACAACAGGCCTCCGCGCCAGCCATCGAACGGATCGCAGAGTCGGGTGCGTCGGACGACACGCAACTCGCGGCAATTCAAGCGCTGGCGAAGATCGCCTCACCTACCTCTCATCCCCTGCTGAGCAAGACAGCCGCGAATCCCGAACTGCATCCGCGGATGCGTGTCGCCGCGATCTCAGGCCTGGGACAGCTTCCGCAAGACGAAGCCGTGCAGTCGCTCTGGTCCTTGAGCCAGGACGAGAACCCCGACGTGGCGATCGCAGCACGCACCGGGCTCGGCAGTCGTCCGCGGTACACACTCGCGACTCATCGGGTACTGCGCGATCCTGAGGCCCCTACCGATCTGCGTGTTCTCAGCGCGCGCCTGCTCGGCAACTCGGCGGATTCTCGCGGACGCGACGCGCTGCTGGAGCAGCTCGAGCAAGTCGCAGCGACTCCTGCCGCTTTGCCTGAGGCGCTGGTCGTCGCACTCATCCAATTCAAGGATCCGCAATCCCTGGATCTGCTCGCGGACCGTATCGATGCGCAACGCAAGTGGAAGAGGCCGACTCGGCTCCTCGCGGCGACCGCGCTCTCGCGCATCGGCACTCCCGCCGCCCGCACCCGCCTGAGTCGGGCCGCACGCGACCCCGATCCCGAGGTGCGCGCGATCGTAGCAGCAGGGTTGCCGACGGATGCGAGCTCGTTGCGAGTGCTGGATGTGCTCGCCCAAGATCCCAAACCGGAAGTGCGTGCTGCCACGGCGCAGACACTGGGACGCATGGACGCAACGGCGTTCAGACTCCAGCAGTTGGCGCAGGACGACGACCCCAGCGTACGAGCGGCGGCGATCGAGGCATTGCGCGCGCGTAGAGCCGACCCACGCTGAACCTCGTCATGAAAGCATCGCACCTCGCAAGCCATCGGCCGGCTGCGATATTGACAGCCCTGCTGCTGCTGCTCGGCATGCGTCACCTCGTGGCGCAAGACAGCGTCTCGGTACTGCTTCAATCCGGTCACTCCGGAGGAGTCGGCGCTCTCGCCTACTCACCAGACGCTCGACTGCTCGTCTCGGCCGGGAAGGACGGCGTGGTCAAGGTCATCGACGTCGCAACGGGATTGGTAGTCAATCAGACGCAGGCCTGCGCGTACTGGCTCCACGCCGTGGTCTTCATCGACGCCGACAGCGTCCTGCTGAGTTGCGGGGATGGTCGTGTGCTGCGCTGGCGTGTCGCCGGAGTTGCACCCCCAACAGCGGTACTGGCGACGCCCGACGGCTACACGGTAAGACTGACCGCCCATCCTTCGAGACCCGACGTGTTCGTGCGCATGGACAATCGCCTGCAAGTTTCAGCGCACACCACGGCGCCTGGCGCGCCGACGCTCTGGCAAGCGCCAGCGCCGGGACAAATACGGATCACCTCGACTACACAAGTGGAGATGATCGACGCAAACACGGTCGTAGTGAGCTCGCAGACACTCAGCGACCTCGTGATCGAGCGACGCGATGTGACGACGGGCCAGATCCTGAGCAGCGTGCGACCGAAAGGCATGACTGCGTTCACATCGCTTGCGGTCAATGCAGGAGACGTAGCCTACGCGACGGGAGCCGACTTCACTCAAACCGACGGCAGCGGCGGCAACCGCAACGTCGGCATCAATGTGGTGACAGGAGAGTACGTCGATCTCCATCCCGCCCTGGGAGACCAATTCGTGAGCCGTTTGGCGTTCACCCCGGACGGCACCTTGGTTGGGGTCGGCCTCGAACAAGTCATCCGCTGGACACCCGGCTCGCTGGACGTGCAGCTGTCGCGTATCGAACACGCCTTCGCTCCGGCAGATGGGCCCGTCGTATTCGCAGGTTCCAGCGAACGAATCGCCTGGCTCACCGCGCTCGGCACGATCCGCGAGACGCCGCTCTTGGAGACGGGCGGCGGCGGGAGCGAGACAGTAGCGGCGCCGATGGGCGTGAGCAGCCTCGCCGTGTCGAACGACGACAGCCTGCTCGCGATCGGCTCGTTCAATGGAGTCACCCACTTATGGTCGCTCGCGGAAGGCAAGGCGATTGCGAGCGGGAAACTGGATACGCACGATCCCATCTATTCGGTCTACTTCAAGGACAACGTCGACGTGCTGGTCGCGAGCACTGCGGGCAAGGCGTACATCTGGAATCCAATCAGCGGTGTCAGACGCGAAATCGCCGATGCAGGTCAGAGGCCCTGGGATTCGTGGTCGCATAACCGACTACCCAGCGAGTGTTTCCGCGCCACCAAGAGTTTCGGATGCGGGCCGCCTCGGCCGATGCCTCCGATCATCAGGGGTATCGATGACGAGCGGATCGAGGGATCGTTCGAAGCGGCCGCATACTCGAAGTCCGGCGCATACGTCGTCGGCGGCGAACAGAATCTGATGATGCTCCCGCTCGCTCAGGGTGGATCGTCACTGGATCTGCGACACAACCTTACTGGCGAGATACACCCGAGGATCCTGGCCGTCTCCGACGACGGTACGCGTATCGCGTTCGTCCAGTTGAACTCTTCGGCGCTGGAGCTCATGAGCCTGCCCGCCGGCGGCGACCTGCAGCGCACCCATTTCGGCGAACCCGTTACAGCGTTCAAATTCCTGCCGGGATCGCACACCCGTCTAGTTGTCATTCAGCGCAACGGCACCGTACTCGAGATCGATACGGCCACCGGGTCGGTCGAACCCAGGGCGCAGGCAGATGCGGACTCGACACTGCTCCTGGAGGTGAGCCGCGATAGCAAATACGTAGCCGCCGCCGGATTTGCGGGACGCATTCATATCTGGGATCGCAGCAACGGTTGGCGGCACTCGGTTCTGGAGGGGCACACGGCAGGAGTCATGGCGCTGTCCTTCCTCAACACTAAACCTCTGCTGGCGTCGGGTTCGGGTGACGGCTCCATCAGGTTGTGGAACCACGTGGATGCAACGCAGCTCGTACAGCTCCAGACGTTCGCCGACGGCGCCTGGCTCGCAACCGATGGCGACGGTTTTTTCGATGGGCCGGAGGAGGCCTGGAGTCATGTGCTGCTGCGCGTGGCCAATGGTCCCGCGGTGCTGAAGCCGAACAGACTCGCTCAACTGCTGTTCCAGCCAGGTCTTCTGAGAGATGCCGTACGCACGACGCGCACATTCAAGCGCTCGCTCGTCGCCAGTGCCGATGCGCGCGCCAACCTGACTCCCAGCTTTCTGGCGCAGCGTCGACCACCCACCGTCGCTATCGCCGGAGCGCCGCTGATCGAGGCAGGCGTCGCCACGCTACGTCTGCGAGTCACCGATCGCGGTCACGGGATGAGCGACTTGCGCGTGTTCCGCAACGGCACGCGCGTTGCTCTCGCACCCGGCGAGTTGTCCGCTGGCGCGCCCAACGCAAAGGAATTCGTGCGAACTTTCCCGGTGCGCCTTGCGGCCGGACGCAACAGGATTGCCGCGTATGCCTTCGACAGCGTCGGCGTGCAAAGTGACGAAGCAGTCGCCGACATCGACTACCAGCCGCCCGCTCCGCGGCAAGCGGCCGTGTACGCTCTGAGCGTCGGCATCGATCTCTACGACGACGCTGACAGAATCAAGAAATTGAACTACGCAGAGACGGACGCGCAGGCCTTCGATTCGAGCCTGGACGAAATCTTCGGCACACGCAGCGACATTGCCCAACCGATCCGACACCAGCGCATCCCTGGAGCGGATGCGTCGCGACAGCGCATTCTCGACACCATCGAGGCGCTATCGCGTTGCAGCCACACTTCGGTGCCCACAATCTCCGACGCCTCGTTCGGCGCGTGCCCCGGACCCGACGACCTGGTCGTCATCTTCTTTGCAGGACACGGCGCACGCCTGAATGAGCGTTTCCTGTTCCTGGCCCGCGACACCAATGCCGGCGACGAGGAGGCACTCGTGTCCTCCTCCATCAGCGATCTGGATCTCGAAAGGGTGCTGGCCGACATAGACGCACGGCGCGTCATCCTGATCGTCGACGCCTGCCACTCCGGCGCAATAGCTGCCGATTCCGGAGCGCGCGTGGGTCCGTTCAACGCCAGAGGGCTGGCACAGCTGGCGTACGAGAAAGGCATCTTCGTGCTCGGAGCATCGCAAAGCTATCAAGCCGCACTGGAAGTCGAGCGCCATCAGCACGGGCTACTGACCTACGCGCTCGTGAGCGAAGGCTTGCTGGCGCGCGCCGCGGACTTCAGCCCGGTCAACGGCGAGATCGTCGACGACGAATGGGTGCGCTTCCCGATCACACGCGTGCCGCAGTTACACCGTGAGATGCTCTCGGATCGCATCACCCGAGGGCAGCGCGTCGGCAACCTCGTCGACGGCGGGAGCGACTACGCCATAGCTGGCGTACAGCTCCCTTCGTTGTACGTCCCTCCTAAGCGAGGCGCTGCGCCGTTTCGCATCAGTCCGTAGCGCACGACGAAGCCGATCTCCACGTGACGCCCATCCCAGCCATGTGACACAGTTCACATCGTGCAGGCGCAGCAGCTTGCAAGATTATGTCGCTCTGACGTTTCGGCGCTGCCAACACATATATATGTATATGCGGACCCTCCTGGACCTCGTGAACGACGAGCGCGCGTATGTGCGCATCTTCAAAGAGCTCGAGGGATTCGGCTATGAGCTGTCCACGTATGAGCGGCAGCCGATGGGCGATCTGTTCGAGCGAATGGATGGCTACGACTCGGTAGCAGCAGCTCGCGAAGCTGCGCACTTCCAGCTGTCGGCCGCAAGCCAGGTGAGACGAGCGCGCGCCAGGCGCCGCGTCAGGTAGCCTGTCGGCCGACGACTTCGAGTACCGCTGATGATCCCCCGTCAGCTGCGGATGAACGCGAGCAGATCGGGATTGATGATCTCCGCATGTGTCGTGCACATGCCGTGCGGCAGGCCGGGATACACCTTCAACGTGCCCTTCTTGAGATGCTTGACGGACAACAATGCCGCGTCGGCGATTGGCACGATCTGATCGTCGTCGCCGTGCATGACGAGCACCGGAACGTCGATGGACTGCAAGTCTTCGGTGAAGTCCGTCTCTGAGAACGCCTTGATGCATTCGTAGTGTGCATTGGCGGCGCCCATCATGCCTTGTCGCCACCAATTGTCGCCGACAGCCTCCGATACCTTGGCGCCCGGACGATTGAATCCGTAGAACGGACCCGCGGCGATATCCCGAAACAACTGTGAGCGGTTCGCAGCAAGCGCCGCGCGAAAACCGTCGAAGACCTCGATCGGCGTCCCGCCCGGATTGCGCGCAGACTTCACCATCACGGGCGGCACCGCACCGATCAGCACGGCCTTGGCCACGCGACCCTTGCCGTGCCGTGCCACATACCGCGTGACCTCACCGCCGCCAGTCGAATGCCCGATGTGAATGGCATTACGCAGGTCCAGTTTCTCCGCGAGCTCCGCAACGTCGGCCGCGTAGGTGTTCATCTCGTGGCCTTTCGCGGTCTGCGATGAACGGCCGTGGCCGCGACGGTCGTGAGCGATGACGCGATAGCCTTGCGCGACGAAATACAGCATCTGCGTGTCCCAGTCGTCGCCGGACAGGGGCCAACCATGATGGAACACGATCGGCTGTCCGCTGCCCCAATCCTTGTAGAAGATCTCGGTGCCGTCTTTCGTGGTGATGCTGCTCATGGGCTTGTCTCTGCTGGGGGGTGGTGAGCCGAATCTCAGCAGACCGCCGTCGACGACACGATTACACCAAGGTATCGATGCACTATCCCTAGGTATCGCAACCAACGTGCAATCGCGCTCGCGCGTGCCTGCGCCTACTGTCGCTCCATGGATCGGAGTACCGACAATGCACGCGATACCTTCATTCGTCCCGGCGACGAGCCACCGCTCGGCGCCCATCTTGTCACTCCTCGCACGCTCTACAGCCATCACGGCATATATGTCGGCAGCGGGCGCGTCATCCACTACTCCGGCCTTGCGTACGGACTCCGGCGCGGACCGGTGGAGGACGTTTCTCTCGAACATTTCGCGCGAGGCCGCGGCATTCGGATTCGACGCGAAGCGGCGCGGTTCGATAGCCGCGAAGCAGTGGCGCGGGCGCGTTCGCGCCTGGGCGAGTCCCGCTACCGGCTCCTGACGAACAATTGCAAGCACTTCTGCGCCTGGGTGCTGCGCGGAGCGAGCGTTGATTGGCAGTTATCGAGGTTGGCAATGAGAACGCACTTGATCTGGCTCGGAGTGCTGCTGAGCGCGATCTTCGCCGGCAGTGCCTCGATTGCGGAGGACACACGCATGATGCAGCAGCACATGCCTTCTCTCGGACGAGCGAACGCCTGGCTCAATTCGCATCCGCTCAGTGCCGCAGAACTGCGCGGCAAGGTCGTGCTGGTCGATTTCTGGACCTACACGTGCATCAACTGGCGCCGCACCCTGCCCTACGTCCGCGCCTGGGCGGACAAGTACAAGGACCATGGACTCGTCGTGGTTGGGGTGCACACACCGGAGTTCAGCTTCGAGAAGGACCTCGACAACGTGCGTCGCGCCGCGAGCGAGCAGCATGTCGACTATCCCATCGCAGTCGACAGCGACTACGCGATCTGGCGCGCCTTCGACAACGAGTACTGGCCAGCGCTCTACCTCGTCGATGCGCAGGGGCGCATCAGACACCAGCAGTTCGGCGAGGGCGACTATGAGCGTGCCGAGCGGATGATCCAGCAGCTGCTCGTCGAAGCCGGTCATACCGACTTCGACCGTGCGCTGGTCTCGGTCGAACCCAGCGGCGCGGAAGCCGCGGCTGACTGGAGCAACCTGAAATCTCCCGAGACGTACGTGGGTCGCGCGCTCGCGCAGCGCTTCTCATCCCGAGATCCGCAGTCATTGCGCGCCAACGAATGGACACTCGTTGGCGATTGGCGGCGCGGGGACGAATCCGCGCGGCTCGACGAGGCGAACGGCAAGGTCGCGTATCGCTTCCATGCTCGTGACGTGCACATGATCATGGGCTCAATGGCGCGGGACAAGCCCGTGCGTTTTCGCGTGCGCATCGACGGGCAGCCGCCCGGCGCGTCTCACGGACTGGACGTCGATGAAACGGGCAACGGCACGATGAGCGAGCCGCGCATGTATCAGCTGATCCGACAGACCGGGCCAATCGACGACCGGCTGTTCGAGATCGAGTTCCTCGACGCGGGCGCGGAGGTCTTCGACTTCACGTTCGGTTGAAGGACTGGTGTCAGAAGCGCGTGGTGATCGAAAACTTCAGCATGCGCGGCGGACCTTGCGCGATCTGATTGTTGCCTGTGGAGGCGAAGTATTGCTTGTCGGCGATGTTCTGGCCCGTCAGCCGGACGGTGAGCTCGTTGCGGTCGAATGTGCTGGTCCACGATGCACCGAGATCGAACAGCGTGTAACCGGGAATGAAGGCCTGGTTCAGCGGATTCACCGCACGCTCGCTGACGTAGTACGCCGCGCCGTTCACGCCGAATCCGGGCAGCAGCCTCGTGAAGCGGTACTCCGTCGCGAGCGAGAATGTGCGCTCCGCCGTGTTCTCGATCTTGCGGCCCACCACTGTCGGCACGACGGTAGTGACGCCCGTCGCCGGATCCGTCGCGATTTGTGTGGGCGCACCCGATATCTGCCTGGCATCTAGAAACTGCGCGGTCGCATACAGCGACCAGTCCGGCGTCAGCTCTCCGGTGACGCTGAATTCAGTGCCGCGGAAGCGTGCCCGACCGTCGAGCACGTAGACATTCGCGGTGTTCACGAAGCTCGAGCTGCGCTCGATCTCGAACCACGCTGCCTGGGCCAGCAGTCCCGGCTGCACTTCGATCTTGATGCCGGCCTCTCGTTGCGTGCTCTGCGTAGCGGGCAAGCCGGCGCCGGCGTTGTTGGCAGTCAGCGGCGGAGGCGGCGTCGGCTCGAGACCCTCGATGTAGGTGCCGTACAGGCTCATCCAGGGCCGCGGTTTGAAGACCGCGCCGTAAGAGAAAGTAGTCGGCCGGTCCGCGAATGTGGTCTCGCCGGTGTCCAGATTGCGCTCGCTGTAATCGACCTTGCGGACGCCCGCGAGCACCTGCAACCAGTCAGTCAACTCGATGCGGTCGAACACGTAGTAGCCGATGTCCTCGATGCGCGTGCGGCTGCCGGTACGCGCGGGAAACGGCGAATACTCGATGTCCACCGGCCGGAAGATGTTCTGCGCGCACGCTACGCGCGGCGCCGTGGGAGTCGCACCTGGACAAGTCGCCGCCACGCTGTTCGAGGTGAAGCCATCGCGGACGTTCTGCGTAGCACCCATCAGCAGCTCGTGTTCCATGAACCAGAGATGCACAGCGCCAGCGAGCTCCGCACGGTAATTCGCATTTTCGAACGTGGCGCCAGGCTGCAAGCGGATGGTGAGCACGCCATCGCCGTCGGTGTCCGGACCGTACTCGTCGAGGTCGATCGTATTGGAATGACGGTCGCGAACCAGGTGCGAATTGCCGTAGCTCACGGCAAGTGCCCACGCCGGCGCGATCCGCCAGTTCATGGCGGCAAGCACGTTGGTCTCCTCCGCGCGGTTCGACGCCCAGTCCGGCCCGAAGTTGCCAGTCGGATCGAGCAGCGGTGGCAGCTCCAGCGCCGGGTACAGATTCGTGGGCGTAGAAGGTGGAATCTTGTTGTAGCGGAATACGCCCGGCTCGTTCATGCGCTTGAGGATGTGCTCGGCGTCCAAGGTCAGCGTGACGGTTTCGCTCGGATTGAAGTCGACGGCCGCTGCGAGCAGCGAGCGCTGCCCGCGCGTGTGATCGATGCCCGGGTCCACGCTGCCATACACAGCGTTCACTCGGGCACCGAACTGTCCCCACGTGTTGCCAGCATCGATGTGCCCGCCGAGCGCGCCGTAGCCGTTGCCGAAGACGCTCGCCGCCAGGCGCGGATCCCGCGTCGGACGCTTCATCGTGAGATTGACGATGCCGCCAGGCGTGGTCAAACCGTAGTACAGGGCCGAGGCGCCCTTCAATACTTCGACTCGATCCTTGTCCTCCAACGGCAGATCGACGAGATTGACGATCGGCAAAACGCCATTCAGTCGATAGTTGGTGCGATTCTCCACGTCGATGCCGCGGATGGTGATGTTGCTGTAGACGGTCGGCGTAGTCTGCGAGGGACTCACGCCAGCGGTGTTGCGCAAGGCATCGAGCAAGCTCTGGGCTTGCTGCGATCGGATCAACGTGTCTGGAACGATGTTGACCGTGAGCGGAGTATCGAGCTGCCGCGCACCGCGGAAACTGCCGGCCTGCACGAAATCCGCGCTGTAGCTGCCTTGGCGATCGGCGGTGACGACGATCTCTTCGAGCGTCGGCGGAACATCAGCTGGCGCGGGCAGCATCGGCGCGACGCTCGGCTCTCTTCGACTTCGCAGCTCGGTACGCCACACTGGCAGGCACTCGCAGCTCCACTTCCGTGCCGGCACCAGGACTGCTCCACATGTCGAGATGAGCACCGAGCCTCTTGGCCCGCTCCCGCATGCCCACGAGCCCGAAGTGTCCGGGCTTGTTGCCTGCATCGAGCACGGCGGCGCTGATTCCTTCGCCATCGTCACGCACCCGGACGTGCAGCGCTGCATCGCTGTAAGCCACTTCGATCTCGATGGAGCCGGCGCCAGCGTGGCGGAACGCATTGGTCAGCGCCTCGCGAGCGACCATGAATCCTTCCTCCCGCACGATCGGATGCAGGTCGCGGCGCGTTCCCTGTACGCTCACCTGGAACTTGGCATGATGGAGCTGTGCGAGCTGCTCGCCTTCAGCGGCGAGAGCTTGCGCGAGCTCGGCGACGTCGTGCGCCGCGGGGCGCAGATCCTTCACCTTGTCGCGACTCTCGCCGAGCAACTTGTCGGCTCGGTCGAGCGATTGCTCCAACAGCTGCCGCGCGGGCTCATCCGCTGGAATGCGATCGGCCGCTGCTTGAAAGCGCCAGATGAGGCCCTGCATCCCCTGCAACAGCGTGTCGTGCAGGTCGCGCGCGATCCGTTCGCGCTCGGCGAGGCGCGCTTCCAGCCGGCCGCGAACTTGCGCGGCGACGTGTCGCACGCGCATTCGGTACAACGCCGCGACGATCGCAACAACCGCCAGCGCGCAGAGCGCATAGAACCAACGCGTCTGATAGAACGCGGGCGCGATAGCAAAGGCAATCGTTGCGCCGGTCTCGTTCCACACGCCATCGTTGTTGGCTGCGATGACGTGGAATCGATAGTTCCCGGGACCGAGATTCGTGTAGAGCGCTTCGCGACGACTGCCGACGTCATGCCAGTGGCGATCCAGCCCGTCGAGCCGATAGCGAAAGCGCACACGTTCCGGCACCGTCAGGCTGCCGGCGGTGTACTCGATCTGCAGGTCCGTCGTGTGCACCGGCAGCCGCAACTCCTCGCCCACGTTGGGGTAGCGCTCTGCGCCGCTCGTGATCGACCAGATCGTGACTGGCGGCGGTAGCGTGTTGCGCGCGAGCTGCGAGGGATCGATCGACACGATGCCGCCCGTCATCGCGAACCACATGCGCCCGTCAGTGGTCTCGACTGCGGAAGGTTGCGGACGCAATTGCACCGACGTGCCTGGGACACCATCGAGATAGTCGAACGTTTCGGACTGCACCCGATGCGATGGATCGCGCACGACTCGATCCAGCTCCCGGCGCTCGATGTGCGAAATGCCCGCGGTACCGTTCAACCACAGATCGCCGTCGCGTGCCCGGAGGATCCCCGACACGCCTTCGAAAGCCCGCCCGGTTGCGTTCGCGATCGGCACGAACCGCTTACCATCGAAGCGCGCGAAGCCGAGCTCGCCCCCTACCCAGAGCTCGCCGTCTTCCGCAAGTATCGCCAGGACGTTGCCGACCTGCAGGCCGTGCTTCGCATCGAACATCTGCACCGCGCGCCCGCTGATCCGTGCAATGCGATCTCCGGTGTAGCCGAACCAGAGCACGCCACTGTCGTCCGCGACTTGCACATACGCTGGCTCGCGCGGCAAAGGCAGATTGCCGGTTTCGGTCCACTGGCCCGCAACGACGTGATACGTGCTTCGACGCGTAACGGAGATCCACAGGCCGCCGTTGCCATCCGCTATCAAGGCTTGCACCGGACGACCCTGGACGTGCGCGGGCAGTTCCGTGCTGACGATGCGACCGCCCTCGAGATGCGCGAGCGCCGTTGGTCCGGCAAACCAGACAGTGCCCTCGCGATCGCGGTACGCCACGCTGAACGGCGGTGTGATGTGCCGGCTCACCATCTTGCCGTCGCGAATTTCATCGAGATGGCCCGCAGCGACATCGTCGCAGCCTACCCACAGTGCGCCGGCGTCCCCGGCGGCGAATATGGGCGCTTGCAAACCGATCTCGCTGCACAGCGGGACGATATCGCGCACGACGTTGCTGCGAGTGAAGCGATGCAAGGCCGAGCTGGTGGCGACCCAGATATTGCGTTCGCGGTCTTCCAGTAGCGCATACGCACGTGCCGCACTCAATCCATCCGCGCGCGAGAACATCTGCGGATGCACGATCGAGCCTGGTTGGCGGATGCGGGCCAGATCAGCCGACTTGACGCGCAGCACGCTGTTTCGCTCAGGGTCCGCAGTCCACAGATCGCCGTTCGCATCGAACAGCAGGGGTCCGCCTGCCATCCCCGGAATTTTCATCGACCCTTGCAGCTGGATCCGTTCCTGATCGATAGCGACGAGCTCATCGCCGGCGGCAGCCCAGATCGTGCCGTCGGGGCCGGTGGTCAGGAGCAGTCCGCGCGGACCGAAGTAGCGGCGTCGGTCGATTTCACGAAACGTATCCTCGTCGACGCGACGGGCGCGCAGCCCACCGAGAGTCGCGACCCACAGCGTTCCGGCCTGATCGACCTGCACTCCGTAGGGAGTATCCAGCGCCGGCTCGCCGCTGACCTTCGTCCACTGCCCGCCCTCGAAGTGTGCAATGCCGAGGCGTGCAGCGGCCCAGATGGAACCGTCCGGATGCAGCGAGAGCTGTTGCACCGTGCCGTCGGGCACACCGTCCTGCTTGCCGTAACGTGTGACGCGACCGTTCTTGAGCACGGCGATGCCGCTGGGTCGAAAGCCGATCCACAGGCTGCCGTCCGGCGCGCCCAGGAGAGCCGAGATATTGATCTGCTGCAGAGGCTCTTCGCCTCGTGCCGGATACGGCACGAAGCGCATGCCGTCGAAGCGGGTCAGCCCGGTGCGACCAGCGATCCACAGCGTGCCGTCGGTCGTTTGCGCGAGCGCGACGATATCTGTAGGAGCGCCGTTAGTTGCAAGGAACGCGCGATGATTCAACTGCTGCAGGGTCAGCTCGCCGGTCTGCGCCGCAGCGCCGCCGGAGCATGAGAGCAGTATCGCGAGCCCGAGAAGCGGGAGTGACTTCATCTGTGCCAGCCGCCCCATTCAGGCCCGCACCGAAAAAGGGGGTCATTGTGCACCCGCGCCGCAAGGGACCGCTACTGTCCGATGCAGCGGGCATCGATACCATGGTGCAATCGCGTCGTGTGCTCGCGCGCGTGACTATCGGCGTCCGTGAACCGCAGGAGCACACGATGAGCAATTCAATCCTGAGTCGCGCACCCGAGGAGGGTGAGGTCATTCAGGCCTTCGGCACTCTCGGCCCGTCCCGCCTCGGCCTCGGCGAAGCCGTGCGCGCCAAGTCGGTGGCAGCCCTCAATCGGCTCGTTGCGCACAGCATGGCGCTGCGAGACCTGTACAAGAAGGCGCACTGGCAGACGAGCGGTGCCACCTTCTACGCGGCGCATCTGCTGTTCGACAAGCACTACGAGCAGCAGCTCGAGCTGATCGATGCGCTTGCCGAGCGAGTTCAGACGCTCGGAGGAGTAGCATTGGCGCTGGCGCACGACGTCGTTGAAGAGTCGCGCATCGCACGTGCGCCGCGCGGACGCGAACGCGTCGAGGCTCAGCTCCACCGGCTGCTGGATGCACATGAAATCGTTCTGCAGGAAGCCCGGCCGCTCGCGCGCGAAGCGGCGGAGCGTGGCGATGACGGCACGAACGATCTCATAGTCAGCCAGGTGGTCCGCACCAACGAGCTGCAGAGTTGGTTCGTTCACGAGCAGTTGCAGCTCGATGATTCACATCGCTAACAGAACCGAGGAGCAATCCATGAAGACCGTTGACCTGAAGCTGGAGGTGGTGGCCATTCCCGTCTCCGACGTAGATCGCGCCAAGCGCTTTTACGGCGACAGTCTGGGGTGGCGGCTGGACGGCGAATTCATCGTCGGTGACGAGTTCCGGGCGTTGCAGTACACGCCGCCGGGCTCGCCGTGCTCGATCCACTTCGGCAAGGGTGTTACGCCCGCCCAGCCGGGTTCGGCAAAAGGACTTTTTCTCGTCGTGACCGACGTCGTGGCGGCGCGCGCCGAGCTCGTCGATCGCGGCATAGCGGTGAGCGAAGTATTCCACATCACCGGCCCGGGAAAGCCGCCCATCGGCGGCCCTGATCCGCAGAGGCACAGCTATGCCTCGTACGCTTCGTTCAGCGATCCGGACGGTAATGCCTGGCTGCTGCAGGAAGTGACGCAGCGATTGCCCGGAAGAGTCGACAGCAAGGAGACGTCATACGCCTCATTGAGCGATCTCGCTAATGCGATGCGGCGCGCGGAAACCGCGCACGGCGAGCACGAGAAGCGTACCGGGCAGCGCGACGCTGATTGGCCCAGCTGGTACGCGGAGTACATGATCGCCGAACAGTCCGGCAAACCGCTCCCGAAGTGAGCACCGACTACGACGTCATCATCCTTGGCGGCGGCGCGCCGGGCGAGCATTGCGCCGGCGCGCTTGCAGAGGGCGGCCTGCGCGTTGCTGTCGTCGAACGCGAGCTCGTCGGTGGCGAGTGCTCCTACTGGGCGTGTATTCCTTCCAAAACACTGTTGCGTCCGGGTGAAGCCGCGCACGCAGCAAACGAAGCGGCCGGCAAAGCGGAAGTCGACGTCGCGGCCGCTCTCGCGTGGCGCGACTTCATGGTGTCGAACCATTCCGATGCCGGCCAGCAACGCTGGCTCGCCGCGAACGGCATCACTCTGCTTCGCGGCAGCGGCCGGCTCGCCGGCACCGGTGTAGTTGAAGTCAACGGCACTCGTTACACGGCGAAGCACGTCGTGCTCGCGAACGGCTCGGAGCCGATCATTCCGCCCGTGCCGGGTCTGCGCGAGCTGGAAGGTCTGTGGACGAATCGTGAAGTGACGAGCATGAAGGCCGTTCCGCGCCGCTTGCTCCTGCTCGGCGCTGGCGCGGTCGGCGTCGAGATGGCGCAGGCTGTTCGTCGATTGGGCGGTGAAGTCGCGCTCGTCGTGAACACTCCGTACGTGCTTCCACGTGAGCCTCGTCCGCTCGGAGAGGCGCTCACCGAAGTCCTGCGCCGCGACGGCATCGAGCTCGCACTCGGCGTGCGGGCGACTCGCGCCGGGCGCACTGGTGAGAAGTACTTTCTGGAACTCGACGATGGCCGGACACTGAGCGGCGATCGTATTCTCGTCGCAACCGGGCGGCGTCCGCGCGTGGATGGCATCGGCCTCGAGACCGTCGGCATCGAAGCGACCCCACGCGGAATACCTGTCGACGCGCGCTTGCGCGTGGCCGAACGCCTGTGGGCGATCGGCGATGTCAATGGCATCTGGCAGCTGACGCACGTCGGCAAATATCAGGGCCGCGTCGTCGCCGCGAACATTCTCGGCGAGCCGCGCGAAGCGAACTACGAAGCTGTGCCACGCGTGGTCTTCACTGATCCGCAGGCAGCATCGGTCGGCGCGGCCGAGGCGCGCTTCACCGCCACCGCTCGCATATCTGAGGTAGCGAAGATGGCGACGTACACGCGCGCCTACGACAAGTCGAACGGATTCATGACGCTGCTGAGCGATGGCGAGCGGCTGACTGGCGCGTATGCGCTCGGCCCCGAAGCCGGCGAATGGTTGCAGCAGGCAACCCTCGCGATTCGCGCGCGCGTGCCTATCAACGTGCTGCTCGACACGATCCAGCCGTTTCCAACCTTCTCCGAGATCTACCTGGCAGCGCTCAAGGCCCTGAAGCGGCAGCTTTGACTGCGAGCTGGTTGGTATCGATCGGCATGCTGCGCAGTGCGACACCCGTCGCAGCGTAGATCGCATTTCTCAGCGCAGGAACTGCAGAGGTCGTGCCGGCCTCGCCGATGCCGCCCGGCGACTCGCCGTTCCTGATCAGATGCACCTGGATCGGCGGTACCTCGTTCATGCGCAGCAGGCGATAGTCGTGAAAATTCGACTGCTCGACGCGACCGTTCTTCAGAGTGATCTGACCGTAGAGTGCTGCCGTCAATCCGAAAGTGAGACCGCCTTGCAGCTGGGCCACGATCGTGTCCGGATTCACGGCAATACCGGCATCGACCGCGCTCGTTACGCGCCGCAACCCGACTGAGCCATCTTCGGCAACTTCACATTCGACGACCGTTGCCATGAAACTGCCGAACGAGGATTGCGCCGACACACCGCGCCCGCAACGCGCAGGCAGTGGTGAGCCCCAACCGCTCTTCTCTTTCACGAGATCGAGCGCAGCTTGCAGACGC
>Ga0075430_100001457_pt1 | contig 19223 bp, 14 predicted proteins | sample RhiMetdeltSRZDD4_FD_75294 | JGI IMG/M metagenome (GOLD analysis project Ga0075430, IMG submission 75294) | Populus rhizosphere microbial communities from Tennessee, USA - Rhizosphere MetaG P. deltoides SRZDD4 | ecosystem: Host-associated > Plants > Roots > Rhizosphere > Soil | place: USA... | reverse complement strand
CGCGCACAGGCAAGGGTGAAAAGGTGCGGTAAGAGCGCACCGGCGTCCTGGCGACAGGCCGCGTCAAGGCAAACCCCACCCGGTGCAAGGCCAAGCAGGACCGTTTGCAGGCTGCTCGCCGAGGTCCAGGTAGGCCGCAAAGATGGATGGCTGTACACGACAGAATCCGGCTTACAGGCTCGCTAAGGGAAAGCCCCGCTCCGGCGGGGCTTTTCTATGCCTACTATCGGCCGATGAGACTCGCGCACCGTCGAGAGGGCGGCACGCTGCGGCTGATCGCCGAAGGGCCGGCCGGGTGGGTGGACATCGCCGGCGCCACGGGCGACGCCGGCCCGCGGACTTTGACGGCGCTTCTCGCAAACGCTGCCTCGCTCGCGCGTATCGAAGCGGCGCTGGCCACTGCCGAGCCGGTCGAGGTCTCCGAGCTGGGGCCACCGCTCGACAGCCCGAACCGGATCTTCTGTGTCGGCCGCAACTACGCCGAGCACCGCGACGAGCTCAAGAGCGAGGTGTCGGCGTGGCCGGAGGTCTTCCTGCGCTTCGGCACCTCGATCACGGGACCGTACGACGACGTTCCCCGGCCCTCCGTTTCGGACAGCGTCGACTACGAGGGCGAGCTCGCGGTCGTCATCGGCCGGCCTGGGCGGCACATCCCGGCGGACGCGGCGCTCGGGCACGTCTTCGGCTACACCGTCGCCAACGACGTCAGCGTGCGCGACTGGCAGCGGCGCGGCGGCCAGTGGACGTCGGGGAAGAACTTCGATCGTACGCTGCCGATCGGCCCGGTGATCGTGACGGCGGACGAGCTCGATCCGACCGACCTGGCGCTCGAGACGCGGCTCAACGGGGAGACCGTCCAGTCGGCGCGGACAAGCCAGATGATCTTCGACCTCGCGAGCCAGATCGAGTTCATCTCGTCGTGGACGGAGCTGCTGCCGGGTGACCTGATCATCAGCGGTACACCGGGCGGCGTCGGCGTGGCGCGGACGCCGCCGCTGCTGCTGGTCGACGGAGACGTCGTCGAAGTCGAGATCGAGGGGATCGGGACGATCCGCAACCGGATCGTCGACGATGCTCTCGCGCCCGCGACCGCGCGCTGGCGCGACCTCGCGAAGCAGCCGGGAGACGTCCAGCGGCGGTGATCTGATTCGCGCTTCGCGACGTACCCTCGACTGGAATGCGCCTTCGGGCCACCAGTCACAGACGTGAAGCGCCCTCGCCGGCCACCGGTGGCCTGCGCGATCTCGCCGACGAGGACCTGATCCGGCTCGCCCAGAGCGGCGACGAGAACGCGTTCGAAGTCGTCTACGACCGTCACGAGCGGGCTGCCTACTCGCTCGCGTACCGGATGATGGGAGCGCAGGCTCCGGCCCAGGATGTGGTCCAGGAGGCGTTCCTGTCGCTTTGGCGATCCGGTTCGCACCACGACGGCAGCCGCGGCAGCGTGCGGACCTGGATCCTCGCCGTGGTGCACCATCGCGCGATCGACGCGCTGCGCCGCACCACCCGCCACGACAGCAAGATCGTCGATGACGAGGGGCTTCAGGAACGGATCGAGGCGCCTGACCGCACGGATGTCGAGGCGATCGAGCGTGAACAGTCGCGTGAGGTCCGTGCCGCCCTCGAGGCGCTGCCGATCGAGCAGCGGAGGGTGATCACGCTGGGGTACTTCGGCGGCTTCACGCACACCGAGATCGCGCAGATCCTCGACGCGCCGATCGGGACCGTGAAGGGGCGCATGCGCCTCGGGCTGCAGAAGATGCGCGGCGAGCTGATCGGCATCGCGGGGGGTACGTCATGACCGGGTCCGACGACATGCGTTGCCCACAGAGCGACAACGTCGCGCCGTTCGTGCTCGGCGCGCTCGAGCACGACGCGATCGACCCGTTCGTCGAGCACCTCGGGACGTGCGCGTCGTGTCGCGCCGAGTACGACGAGCTCCAGGCGACGGCGACGATGTTGCCGCTCGCGGTCGAACAGCGCGATCCGCCGCCGGAGATGAAGCAACGGCTGATGGCGGTCGTGCGCTCCGAGGCCGAGTTGCTGCGCGCCGCGGGCCCGGATGCCGATCGCGTCACGGTGAAGCCGGAAGGCAGGCGCTGGTGGGCACGGCTGACGGAGCGGCCGCTCGCGACGGCGCTCAGCGGGGCGGGGGCGGCCGCGGCCGTCGTGCTCGTCGTCGTCGCGCTCGCCGGTGGCGGTTCCGATACCCGCACGATCCAGGCGCAGGTGCTGATCCCGAAGGCCAACGCCCAGGTCGAGGTCAACGGTGGCTCAGGAACGCTCGTGGCGTCCGGGATGCCGTCGCCGTCGGGCGGCCACGTCTACGCGATCTGGACCCAGCGCGCGAACGAGAAGCCGCGCTTCGCCGGAACGCTCGGCGCGACGCCGTCGAAGGGCTCGGCGCGGGCGACGCTGAACCTCGATGGCGTGCGCCAGGTGATGGTCTCCGTCGAGCCGGCGGACGTCGGGTCCGCGCCGACGACCGAGCCGGTCGTCACCGCACAACTGACCTAGCTCGGGTCACTCGCGCGAGAGCGCGCGAATGTTGGTCTTGGCTACCTCGAGCACCTCGTCACCGCGGCCGGACAGGATGCTCCGGGTCGCCCAGAGCGTGAACCCCTTGGCCTGGGCCGCGGAGATCGCCGGCGGGATGGAGAGTTCCTGTCGCGCGGTCATCACCTCGATCACTGCCGGACCTTCATGGGCGAATGCCGTCCTCAGGCCGTCGTCGACGTCGTCGGGGTGTTCGATGCGAACGCCGTGCAGTCCGATCGCGCGAGCGACTTCGGCGAAGCTCGGGTTGTCGAGGTCGGTGCCGAAGTTGACGATGCCGTCGGCCTTCATCTCGAGCTCGACGAAGCTGAGCGCTCCGTTGTTGAAGACGACGACCTTCACCGGCAGGTTCTGTTGACGAAGGGTGAGCAGCTCGCCCATCATCATCGCCAGGCCGCCGTCGCCCGAAAGCGTCACGACCTGCCGGCCGGGATGCGAGGCCTGCACGCCGATGGCTTGAGGCATCGCGTTGGCCATCGTCCCGTGCTTGAAGGACCCGATCAGCCGCCGCCGGCCGTTCATGTGCAGATATCGAGCGGCCCAGACCACCGGCGTGCCGACGTCGGCGAGGAACACGGCGTCGTCCGAAGCCAGTCGGTTCAGCGCGTCAGCGAGGATCTGCGGGTGGACCGGCCCGCGGCCGCCCGTGCCGCGAGCCAGTGCGGCAAGCCGCTTGCGGGCGCGCCGGTAGTGCGAGGTCATCCGGTCGAGGTGCTCGGTTTCGTGCCTCGTGATCAGGTGAGGAAGCAGCGCCTCGATCGTGTCCTTCACGGTGCCGACCAGCCCAACGTCGACATGGATTCGGCGACCGATGTGCTCGCCCCGAAGGTCGACCTGAACCACTGTCGCGTCGTCGGGGTAGAAGGGGCGGTAGGGGAAGTCGGTGCCCAGCATCAGGAGTGCGTCGCAGTGCTCCATCGCGCGGTAGCCCGACACGTGGCCGAGCAGCCCTGTCATCCCGACGTCGTAGGGGTTGTCGTGCTCGACGAACTCCTTGCCGCGCAGCGTGTGCACGACGGGTGCCTTCAGGGCGCTCGCCATCGCGATCACCTCGTCGTGGGCTCCCTCGCATCCGGCCCCGGCAAGGATCGTGACGCGCTCGGCGTCGTTGAGGAGCTTGGCCGCCTCGGCGACGCTCGCTTCGCTCGGGCGGGTGACCGATCGCGTTGCCCGGATCACCGCCGCGGGGGTGTCTGCCTGGGCGTCGTGGAGGAAGATCTCGCCCGGGATGACCACGACGGCGACACCCCTGCGCTCGATGGCATGGCGCATGGCGATCTCCAGCACTCGCGGCATCTGCTCGGAGACGCTGACCATCTCCGAGTAGACGCTGCATTCCCGGAAGAGCTCCTGCGGGTGGGTCTCCTGGAAGTAGCTGCCTCCGATCTCGGCGCGTGGGATGTGCGCGGCGATCGCGAGCACCGGGACGCGGCTGGCGTTGGCGTCGAACAGGCCGTTGACGAGATGCAGGTTCCCCGGTCCGCAGCTGGCGGCGCAGACGGCGAGCTCTCCGGTGATCGCCGCTTCGCCGGCAGCCGCGAACGCCGCCGCTTCCTCGTGGCGAACGTGCTCCCACGAGATGGCTCCATCGCGGCGGATGGCGTCGGTGAACCCGTTGAGCGAGTCTCCGGGAAGACCGTAGACGCGACGCACGTCCGACGCCTTGAGCGTCGCGACCATGACGTCGGCGACCGTTGCGGACCGCGCCCTCCTATGCGCAACATGGCTCGCCGGCGCGCCGACCACACCTTCGCGGGCTCTCACGTGGTCGCTCCGGCCGACGCCGACATGACCTGAAGGACGGTAGCTCGCGATGAGCAAGACGTCCATAGGCAGGGTGCCAACGGAGCAGCCCGAGGCCGGCTCGAAGACCTCGGTGGTCACCGCACAGCTGACCTAGGCGCCGTTCCGGGCGCTCAGCCCGTGTTGCGCAGGCCGCTGGCGATCCCGTTGATCGTCAGCAGGCTGACCCGCCCGAGCTCTTCCTGCTCGTCCTCGGGCGTGCGTCGCAGCCGCGACAGCAGCTCGATCTGGACGAACGACAGCGGGTCGACGAACGGGTTTCGGCGGGCGATCGAGGCCTGCAGCACGGGCTCGCCCTGGAGCAGGCTGTCGCTGCCGCGAATGATCAGCAGCTCGCTCCGGGCGAGCTCGAGCTCGCCCATCAGCACGCCCCAGATCCGCTCGCGTGCCTCCACGTCGTCCCAGAGCGTGGCGTAGCGGCTCGCGATCGCGGGGTCGGCCTTCGCCAGCGCCATCTCCGCGTTCGCCAGCAGGCTGGCGAAGAACGGCCAGCCGTCGTGCATCGCGCGCAGGAGCTCGGCCCCGTGGTGCTCGCGCGCGTCGCGCAATGCCGTGCCGAGCCCAAGCCACGCCGGCAGGACGATGCGCGCCTGCGTCCACGAGAACACCCAGGGGATTGCGCGCAGGTCGTCGATGCCGCCACCGGCGCTGCGCCGCGCCGGGCGTGAGCCGAGCCGCAGCCGCGAGATCTCCTCGAGCGGCGTCACCGCGGCGAAGAAGCGGCCGAAGTCCGGATCGTCGTGGACGACCGCGCGATACAGCCGCGCTGAGCTGTCGGCCATCTCCTGCATCGCCTGATCGAAGGCGGGGTCGTGGGCGTCGGCGTCGGCGCCGCCGGAGAGCAGCATCGCGCTCGTTGCCAGCTCGAGCTCGCGGTGCGCGATCTCCGGCACGGCGTACTTCTCCGTCAGCACCTCGCCCTGCTCGGTCATCTTCAGCGAGCTGCGGACCGTCCCCGGCGGCAATGCGAGGATCGCGCCGTGCGTCGGCCCGCCGCCGCGGCCGATCGCGCCGCCGCGGCCGTGGAAGAAGGTCCAGCGCAATCCGTGACCGGCGACGACCGCCGCGATCTGGGTCTGTGCCCGGTAGGCGGCCCAGCCCGAGGCGACGTAGCCGACGTCCTTGTTCGAGTCGGAGTAGCCGATCATCACCTCCTGCTCGTCGCCGACGGCGCGCAGGGCGGCGCGGTAGACGGGCTCGCGGAGCAGCCGGTCGATCGTCGCCGGCGCCGCGGCCAGCGTCGCGCCGGCCTCGAACAGCGGCACGATCCGCAGCATCGCCCGCTCACCACCGGCGCCGGCGAGGCTCGCCTCCTTCATCAGCAGCAACACCTCGAGCACGTCGGCGGGCCCTTCGGTGCCGGAGATGACGTAGGACTCGACCGCTCCGGGATGGGTATCGGTGAGCGCGGCGCGCAGCATGCGGAAGGTCTCGATCGTCTCGCGCGTGCTCGCGGAGAAGCCGCGGATGTCGGCGGGGATCAGCGGCCGGCGGTCGGCGATGTCGCGGCACAGCAGCGCGATCCGTTCCTCCTCTGTCAGCGAATCGCCGTAGTCGCCGACGCCGAGCGTCGCGTAGATCTCGGCCAGCGCGCTGCGATGGATCCGCGCGTGCTCGCGGATGTCGAGGCGCGCGAAGTGAAAGCCGAAGACCTCGACCTGGCGGATGACGTCGTGCAGGTCGCCCGCCGCCGTGTATGCGCCGGCGCCATCGCGCAGCGCGCGCTCGACCACGCGCAGGTCGGCGAGCAGCTCGGCCGGCGAGCCGTAGCCCGGCTCGTCGCCGGCGATCGTCGCGCGCACGCGCTCGCGCATGAACGTCAGCGCGCGCCGATAGGGCTCCGTCGGGTTGCGCGCCTCCAGGTCGGTGGCGAGCTCGGGGAAGGCCGCGGCGCCGAACGCGGGGATCGGCTCGAGCGCCGGGGCGGGGCCGCCGACGCGATCCGACAGCGACAGCCGGCCGGCGAGCAGCTCGACGCGCCGCTCGAGGAAGCGCAGGCAGTGCTCGCGCATCAGGCCCAGCGCCTGCGTCGTCGCCTCCGGCGTGACGAACGGGTTGCCGTCGCGGTCGCCACCGATCCACGAGCCGAAGCCGACCAGCGCCGGGATCTCAAACGGCTCGCCGGGGTAGACGGCCGCGAGCGCGTCCTCGAGGTCGCGGTAGACCTCGGGAACGGCACCGGCGATCGTCGCCGTGAAGTGGATCAGGCCGCCGTGGACCTCGTCGAGGACGCTCAGCTCCGTCGCTCGGACCTCGTCCGATCCCCACAGCTCCTGCACCGTCGCGCGCAGTCGCCGTCGCGCGTTGTCGACGTCGGCCAGCGCCACCTCGTCGAGCCGGCGCAGCGTCGAGAAGACGCGAGCGAGCTTGTCGATCGTCGTCCGCCGGCGCGCCTCGGTCGGATGCGCGGTCATCACGAGCCGCAGATCCGCGTTGGCGAGCAGCTCGCGGACGTCATCGGCGCTCGCCCCGCGGCGGGCGATCTCGGCGATCGCCTCGCGCACCGAGCCCTGCCGCGGCGCCGGCGCGTCGAGCACGTCACGGCGCCGCAGCCGCCGCACGCGCTCGTTGTCCTCGGCGAGGTTGACGAGCTGGAACCAGCGCGTCAGCGCACGCACGAGCACCTCGGCGCGATCGAGTTCCAGCTCGGCGACGAGTGCCGCAAGCCGATCGGCGGCGACGCCGTCGCCGTCGCGGGCGGCTTGGCCCAACTCGACCGCGGCGTCGAGCAGCTCGACCGCGGCGGCGCCGTGGCTCGAGCGGACGACGTCGTGGAGGACCTCGGTCAGCAGAGCGACGTCGTCGGAGAGGCCGCGTGCCTCGGTGTCCGACCGTCGTCGCCCGTCCGCACTCATCGCTGCATCGTCACAGTCAGCGCGTAACAGCGTCGAGAGCTTCGCTGGCTATGGTCCCGCAGGTGCGGTTCGGGATCTTCTACGAGCACCAGCTGCCGCGTCCGTGGGGTCCCGGCGCCGAGCAGCAGATGATCGCCGACGCGCTCGAGCAGATCGAGATCGCCGACCGCGTCGGCTTCGACGTCGCCTGGGCCGTCGAGCACCACTTCCTCGAGGAGTACTCGCACTCGTCGGCCTCCGACGTCTTCCTCGCCGCGGCCTCGCAGCGGACGAAGCGGATCCGGCTCGGGCTCGGGATCATGCCGCTGCCGCCGGGCTATCAGCACCCGGCCCGTGTCGCCGAGACGGCGGCGATGCTCGACCTCGTCTCCGGCGGTCGCGTCGAGCTGGGCACGGGGGAGACGTCGTCGGGAGCGGAGCTCGGGGGCTTCGGCGTCGATCGCGCCAGCAAGCGCGCGCAGTGGGACGAGTCGCTCGACGTGATGACGCGGATGATGGTCGAGGAGCCGTTCGCCGGCTGGGACGGCCGCTACCTGTCGATGCCGCAGCGCAACGTCGTGCCGAAGCCGGTGCAGAAGCCGCACCCGCCGCTGTGGGTCGCCTGCTCGAACCGCGAGACGATCCGGCTCGCCGGGCGAAAGGGCCTCGGGGCGCTGTCGTTCTCGTTCGTCGAGCCCGAAGAGGCGCGCGAGTGGGTCGACGAGTACCGCTCGATTATCGCCTCGGAGCGCTGCGTTCCCGGCGGCTTCGCGGTCAACCCGCGCTTCGCCGTGACGCTGCCGATGATGATCCACGAGGACGAGCGCACGGCCCTGGAGCGCGGGCTCGACGGCGCTCAGTTCTTCGGCTACTCGCTGGCGCACTACTACGTCTTCGGCGAGCACCGGCCGGGGCGGACGAACATCTACGAGGAGTTCCTCGAGCGGCGCGAGCGCACCGGCCTGGGCGCCACCGGGGGCTCGATCAGCGCGCAGATGCTGCAGCAGGGGCTCGGCTCGCTGCGCGGCGCGATCGGCACGCCGGCCCAGGTCCGGGAGCTCGTCGAGCGTTACGAGGCCGCCGGCGTCGACCAGGTGATCTTCGTGATGCAGACCGGTCGCACGCGCCATGAACACATCTGCGAGGCGATCGAGCTGTTCGGGCGCGACGTGCTGCCCGCGTTCGCCGCCCGCGCCGACGATGCCGACCGCGCCGGCGACGACGCGCTCGCCGGCGCGATCGCTGCGGCGCTCGCGCGGCGCGAGCCGCCGCGCGAGGCGGACCCGTCATATGTGATCCTCCCCGGTGTGAGCGGACCTCCGGCCGGTGGCGACGGGCTCGGCGAGGCATCGCGGTCGCTGGACGCGGCGCGTGTCGGCAGGCTGCTGCGGGCGCGGCTCGCCGAAGGCGGCGAGGCGGCGCTGACGGCGCTCGTCAAGCGCGGCGACGATCGTCTGCTCGAGCGCGTCGCCGGCACGAGCGTCGGGCTGAAGCTGCTGTTCTCGGCGATGACGCAGCGCTTCGACCTCGAGGCCGCGGACGGCTTCGTCGGCGAGATCCAGTACGACCTCGGCGTCGGCGAGGAGACGCGCTTCTGGACGATCGCGATCGACGCCACCGGTGCCACCGCGCGGCCCGAAGCGTCCGCCGACCCACGGCTGACACTGAAGCTCGGGCTCGCCGACATGCTGCGGATCGCCACCGGCGAGCTCGACGCGGCACGCGCGGTCCTGACCGGCAAGCTCGACCTCGAGGGCGATCTGGCCTTGGCCATGAGACTCGGCACGATGTTCGGCCAGTCGTCCGTGTTCTAGAACCTCGCCTCGTCGCCGCTGACGGCGTCCTCGGCCCTCGAAGTGCGGAGCACTCCTTCGGGCCTGCGTCCTGGTCAGCGACAACGATTCGTCGGTACTAGAACACGTCTTCGAAATGTCTCGAACGCCGCGCCTCGACGTTGGCACGGACGACCTCTTGCACCGTGAGGGTCTTGATGCGAACATGTGTTCGCATCGTGATCCTCTGCGTTCATCTCCCGCGGTTCGAGCTGGTAGTCGCCGTCGGTGACCGGCCGGGGCTGCTGGGGCAGCCGATGGCGCTGGCGCCCGAGCCGGGCAGCGAGCAGCGTGTGGGGGAGGTCTCCCCCGCTGCCGAGGCGTTCGGCGTTCGCCCCGGCATGCGGCTGGGCGAGGCGCTCGCGCGCTGCCCGCAGCTGGCGCTGGTGCCGCCCGACCCGGTCGGTGTCGCCGACGCCTGGGAAGCGGCGCTGGTTGCGCTCGAGGGCATCGGCGCGGCGGTCGAGCCGGCACGGGCGGGGCTCGCGTGCTTCGTCGTCGACGGCCTGCTGCGGCTGCACGGCGGGCTCGACGGCACGCTGCGGCGGACGCGCGCGGCGCTGCGCGGCCCGGTGCGCCTCGGTGCCGGGCCGACGCGCTTCGTTGCGGTTGCGGCCGCGACGCGAGCACGCCAGCGCCGGCCGGAGGTCGTTCGCGAGGCACGTGAGCTGGCCGCGGCCCCGGTCGGCCTGCTGGTGCTGTGCGAGGCGACCGCCGGGCTCGTCGCGCCGCTTGAGCAGCTGGGGATCGCGACGCTCGGCGAGCTCGCGGCGCTGCCGCGCGACTCGCTCGCCGACCGCTTCGGGCGAGCGGGGCTGCTCGCCCACGATCTCGTCTCGGGCCGCGACACGCCGCTGCGCCCGCGGCAGCCGGGCGAGCGTCTGGCGGTGACGCTCGAGCTGCCGGACCCGGGCTCGGGGCCGCAACTCGAGCGCGCGCTCGGGATGCTCGTCGATCGCCTGCTGGCGCGGCGCGAGCGCCGCGCGCGCACGCTGCGCTCGGTCGTGCTCTCGGCTCGGCTCGTCGAGGGCGGGACCTGGCGCGATCGCTTCGTCTTCCGCGCCGCGGTCGCCGATCCGGCGCGTGTGCGCGATGCGCTGGCGAGCCGCCTGGGGCTGCTGCCGGCGCCGGCCGACGCGCTGCGGCTCGAGGTCGACGGCTTCGGCCCGCCGCATCCGCAGGCACGGGCGCTGTTCGACGACGGCGCGGCTGAGCGCCGCGAGCGCCTGCGCGAGGCGGTTCGCCAGGCACGCGCGGCCGCCGGGCCGAACGCGGCGCTGCGGGCGCTGCTCGTCGATCCCGACTCGCGCATTCCCGAGCGCCGGATCGTGCTCGCGCCGTTCGAGACCTGACGTGGCTCCGCCTCCCGGCCCGCAGCGTCTCGCCGGTCCCTCGCGCGCGCGTGTGCGTGCGGGAAGCGGTGGGCGCCCGCAGATCGTCGACGGCCACGCAATCGACGCCGTGCGCGAGACGTGGCTCGTCGAGGATCGCTGGTGGACGGGTGTGCCGCTGCGGCGCCGCTACTGGGAGGTCGTCACGACGGCCGGGCGCAACCTCGTCGTCTTTCGTGATCTCGAGAGCGGCTCGTGGTACTCGCAGCGGTGACGTTGAGGCGTAGGCTGTGGCTCCATGGGCGCACTCCGCCGCTTGGTGCTCGCCGTCGTCTCCGTCGCCGCGTTGCCCGTGAGCTCGGCGCTGGCGGCTCCCCAGGTCGACGGGGTGTTCAACCTGCCGGGCGTGATGACCAACGGCCAGCTGACCGTCGGCTCGGACGGCAACGTCTACGTGGCGCTCGAGCAGGCGCTCGGCCGGGTGACGCCGAGCGGCACGACCACCGCGATCGCATCCGCCGCGCTGGGCAACACGCTGGGCTCGCCGACCGGCGGCATCGCGTCGACCAGCGGGTTCGTCTGGATCGCGCAGACGCCGAGTGCCGGCAAGGAGCCGATCGTCAAGGTCCCGGTCGCCAACCCGAGCGCCGCCACCGGCGTCGCCGGCACCGGGATCACCACCGGGGCGACCGCGATGGCTGCCGGGCCGGGTGGCGACATCTGGGTCGCGGTCGCCGGCAAGATCGTGAAGTTCTCGCCGGCGAACCCGGCGGGTGCGACGACCTATCCCGTCACCGGGCTCGCGCCGAAGGCGATCACCGCGGCGAGCGACGGCACGATGTGGGTCACCGACACCGCCAACGGCGGCCGGCTGCTGAACGTCACGACCGCGGGTGTCGTCACTCCCTACACGGTGGGCGGGCAGCCGCAGTTCTTGGGCGCCGGGCCCGCTGGCCAGGTCGTCTTCGGCAATCCCACGACGACGCCGCAGCAGATCGGCAGGCTGTCGCCGGGAGCGACGGCGCTGACGATCGACCGGCCGAACGGGAGCGACCCGTTCGGTGTCGCCTTCGGTGCCGACGGCGCCTACTGGGTCGCCGAGTTCGCGGGCAATCGGCTTGCTCGCGTCACCACAACCGGCCAGCTGACGACGCTCGGCGGGTTCCCTGCCGTCAACGGCATGGGTCCTCGCCAGATCGTCGCCGGGCCGAACAAGACGCTGTGGGCGACGCTCGACAAGCCGGGTGACTCGGCGAACTCGAAGATCGCTCGGATCACGGGCGTTGAGGAGACCGCCGCCGGGGGAGCGCCGCCGGCCGCGGACAGCACGCGCCCGTCCGTCGGCAAGGTGAAGCTCTCGCGTAGTCGTGTGCGTGCCGGTACCCGGTCGGTGATCCTGAGCTTCACGTCCTCCGAGGCGGCCTCCGCCAAGCTCGTCGTGTCGCGACAGGCCAAGGGCCGGCGTCGCGGGAAGTCGTGCGTCGCGCCCACGCGCAAGCTCCGCAAGGCCCGGCCGTGCGTGCGGTACGTGCGCATCAAGACCACCACCGCCACTGTCCGGGCCGGGGCGAACGCCCTGTCGATCAGCACCCGTGCGCTCGTCGCCGGCCACTACCGGCTCGTGCTGACGGTCACCGACGCGGCTCGTAACGCCGCTCCCGCGGTGACGCGCACCCTCACGGTCACGAAGCCGTTGCGCCGCCGCTCCTAGCTGCGCGCGAGTGCGTGAGCCGTCGCAGACAGCGCGCGTCGTGTGACGCGAGCGCCGGCATCGTCGGCCGGTGCGCTGCGACGAGGGCCAAGCGGTCGTCGACTACATCGGGCTGCTCGCCGTCCTCGCCGTCGTCTTCGCGATCGCCGTCGCCGTCCGTGTCGAGCCTGCGGCGCTCGCCGGCACGATCGATCGCGCGTTCGCCCGCGGCATCTGTGTCGTCCGCGGCGGCAGCTGCGAGGCTGACCGGCAGCCGTGCGTCGTCGCGTCGGAGAAGCTCTCGCGCGAGCGTCACGTCAACCTCGTCGTCGCCAGCATCGGCAAGGACCGTTACCTGCTGCGCGAGCGCCGCTCGGACGGCACGATCGCGATCACCGACTTCCACGCCGTTCGCGGCAGCGTGGGAGGGAGCAAGGGCGGCACGATCCGCTTCGCCGGAATCGAGCTCGGCGGCGAGGTGAGCCTGTCGCTGCTGGCTCGGCACGGGTCGGGCGCGACCTACGTCGCCGGTTCGCAGCGCGAGGCCGACCGCCTCCAGCGCGCGATCGCGGCCGGCGACGATCTGCCGGCTCCGGCCGAGCGGTTCGGGGAGACGCAGACGATCCGCGACTACGGCGCCGGCGGCTCGATCGGCGAACAGGCGGTCGCCGACGCCGGCTTCCACGCGCGCGACCGCGACGGCACACGCGTCGCCGCCGACGGCAGCCGCACCGTTGTCTACGAGCATGGCGAGGGCTGGGACGCCGGTGTGCTCGGGATGCCGATCGCCGCGCGGGACCGCCAGGAGAGCTACGCCGTGCGCTTCGATCCCAGCGGCCGCCCGCTCGAGCTCGTCGTCAGCACCGGTGGCGAGCTGACGGGCGCGGCCGACCTGCCGGCGCCGGTCGCGCCGGCCGCCGCCGCGCTGCTGGTGGCCTCGCCGGCGCGGCAGCGCTCCTACGTCGTCGAGGCCCATCTCGATCTCGGCGACCCCGTCAGCGCCGCGATCGCACGCGACTTCGTCGAGCAGGTCCGCCATCCACACATCCGCGTCGGCTCGGTGCTCGCACCGGCGCAGCTGCTGCGCGACCGGATCGCGACCGAGGGGACGGTCGAGGCGCGGGCCTTCGCCGTCGAGCGCGAGACGCTCGGCAGCCCTGAGGCGCTCGGCGCCGGCTCGAGCGTGAGCTGGGAACGGCTGACGCTGCTGGCGGCGGCGTCGCGCGGCTACGACGGTGCCTGGCGCAGCCGCGACGACTGCGTTTGACTCGTTACGTGTAGACGGGACGGTTTGGTGCTCATGCGAACATGTGTTCGTATATGGAGTATGTCGAGCTGCACGCCCATTCGGCCTTCTCGTTTCTCGACGGAGCGTCGTTGCCGCACGAGCTGCTGGCGAAGGCGGCCGAGCAGGGGCATGCGGCGCTCGCGCTGACCGACCACGACACCGTCTCCGGTTCGATGGAGCACGCGGAGGCGGCGGAGAGCCTCGGCCTGAAGGCGATCCACGGCGCCGAGGTCACGCTCGGCGACGGTCGCCACCTGACGCTGCTGGTCCGCGACGGCGGCGGCTGGCGCAACCTCTGCCGCCTGCTCACCCGCGCTCATGCGCAGACACGGGAATACAAGGGCACCGCCGATGCGCTGCGTGGGCGGACGTCGCCGGTCGTGGCGCGGCCACGCGTCTCGATGCAGGACGTCGCCGATCATGCCGATGGGCTCGTCTGCTTGAGCGGCTGCGCCGCGCACGGCGTCCGCGACGAGCCGGCGCTGCGCACGCTGCTGCGGGCCTTCGGCCGCGACGCCTTTCGCGTCGAGCTGCAGCGGCCGTTCGAGCGCGACGACCGCGCGCGCAACAGGGCACTCGCGGCGCTGGCCGAGCGGCTCGGCGTGGCCTGCGTGGCGACCGGCAACGTGCATGCGCACACGGCTGCTCGTGCGCGCCTGCAGGACGTCTTCGTGACGATCCGCGAACACAGCACGATCGACGCCTCCGAGCCGCTGCGGCGCGGCAACCACAGCCACGTGCTGGCGCCGCCGGCGGCGATGGCGGCACGCTTCGCCGACCACCCCGAGGCCGTCGCCGAGAGTGTGCGGCTCGCCGAGACGCTCGAGTTCGACCTCAAGCAGAACCTCGGTTACCGCTACCCCCGCGCCGAGGACGCCGGATCGGACGGCGAGCTGCGCGGCATCTGCCTGCACGCGTTCGACATCCGCTACCCGTCCGGCAGCGCGCTGCGCGCCGTCGCCGAGGAGCGGCTGCGCGAGGAGCTGCGGGTGATCGCCGGGCAGCGCCTGTCGGGCTTCTTCCTGCTGCATCACGAGGTCCTCGAGCTCGCGCGCGAGGTGGCGGTGGAGGTGCGCGGGCCGGCCGTCGCGCGGGCGCTGCTGCCACCGGGGCGGGGGCGGGGCTCGTCGGTGTCGTCGATCGTCTGCTACCTGACCGGCCTCTCGCACATCGACCCGATCGAGAACGGGCTCCAGCTCGGGCGCTTCCTCAACGAGGAGATGGAGTCGGTGCCCGACATCGACCTCGACTTCCCGCGCGACGTGCGCGCGAAGCTGATCCCGCGCGTGCACGAGCGCTACGGGCGTGAGCACGCGGCGCTCGTCGCGGCGTTCCCGACCTTCAAGGCGCGCGGCGCGATCCGCGAGATCGGCGCGGCGCTGGGGCTGCCGCCGGGGGAGATCGAGCGCGTCGCGCGCGGCTCGGAGATGTGGGGAGCGCGCTCGGTCGGCAGTGACATCGACGTCGCCCTAGGCGAGGGCCGGCGCGCCGGCCGCTGGCAGTGGCTGGCCGAGCTCTCGAACGAGGCCTACGGCCTGCCCCGCCACCTCTCCCAGCACTCCGGCGGGATGATCATCTCGACGCGGCCGCTGATCGACTGCTGCGCCGTCGTCCCGGCGGCGATGGAAGGCCGCCAGATGGTGATGTGGGACAAGGACTCGTGCGCGGACGCGGGCTTTCTCAAGATCGACCTGCTCGGGCTGGGGATGCTGTCGTCGGTCGAGCGCTGCGTCGAGCTGATCCACGCCCGCCACCCCGAGGAGGATCCGGTCGACCTCTCACGGATCCCCTTCGACGACGCGCCGACGTTCCGGTCGATCCAGCGCGCCGAGACGACCGGCGTCTTCCAGATCGAGAGCCGCGCGCAGATGGGCTCGCTGCGGCGCACGCGGCCGCGCAACCTCACCGAGCTCGCGATCCAGGTCGCGATCGTGCGCCCGGGGCCGATCGTCGGCGGAGCGGTCAACCCCTACATCGAGCGGCTGCGGCGGCTGCGCGCCGATCCGGGCTACCGCGTGCCCTACGAGCATCCGTCGCTGCAGCCGGCGCTGAGCGAGACGCTCGGAACGATCATCTTCCAGGACCAGGTGATCGAGGTCGCGCAGGCGTTCGCCGGCCTGTCACCGGCGCAGGCGGCGGGGCTGCGCCGAGCGATGTCGCGCAAGCGCTCCGAGGCGGCGATGGCCGCCTTCCACGACCGCTTCGTCGCCGGCGCGCTGCGTAAGCATCCCGAGATCGACGAGGCGCTGGCCGAGCGCGTCTGGACGATGGTTTCCGGCTTCGCGGGCTTCGGCTTCCCCAAGGCCCACGGCGCGGCCTTCGGGCTGCTCGCTTACCAGTCGGCCTGGCTGCGCGAGCACCATGCGGCCGAGTTCCTCTGCTCGCTGCTCGACGAGCAGCCGATGGGCTTCTACCCGCCCGACGCGCTGGTGCACGAGGCCCAGCGGCGCCGGATCGAGGTGCTTCCGCCGGACGTCAACGCGAGCCAGGTCATCTGCACGGTCACCGAGCCATCTGTGGCCGGCGACGACCGCGCGGGCATCTGCGGTGCCGTGAGGCTCGGGCTCGGCTACGTCCTCGGCGTGCGCGCCGAGGACGTAGCGGCGCTGGTCGCCGCGCGCGAGGCCGACGGCCCGTTCGCGACGCTCGACGAGCTCGCCGCGCGCGCCGGGGCCGGCCGGCCGGCGCTCGAGCAGCTCGCCTGGTCGGGCGCCTGCGACGGGCTCGTCCTCGCCGAGGCCGCGCGCGCCGGTCACGAGCTGGCGCCGCTGGTGGCACGACGGATCGCGCTGTGGCGGCTCGGTGCCGCGGCGCCCGCGCAGCGCGTCGGCGCCGGCGGCAGGGAGGGGGCGCAGCTGGCGTTGCCGCTGACGCTGCCGGCGGCTCCCGAGCTGCGGCCGCTCGATCGCTGGGCGGCGATGATCGCCGACTACGCGACGACGAGCCTGACGACCACGGATCACCCGCTGGCGCTGCTGCGCGACGAGCTGCGGCGCGGCGGGGCGATCGACAGCGGCGAGCTTGGCCGTACCGAGCACGGCGCGACCGTGCGGATCGGCGGGCTCGTCGTCGCTCGCCAGCGCCCCGGGACCGCCAAGGGCGTCGTCTTCCTGCTGCTCGAGGACGAGCAGGGCACGGTCAACCTGATCGTCCCGCCCCGCGTCTACGAGCGCGATCGCCTGGCCGTGCGGACCGAGCCGCTCGTGATCGCTCACGGCCGGCTCGAGCGCCACCCGTCCGGTGGTGGCGCGATCAACGTCCTCGTCACCCAGCTGCGCCGACTCGACGCGCCGGGTACCGACGCCGTCGTCGCACGGCTGGCGCTCCGAAGCGAGCCCGCGATCGCCGATGCGGCGCCCGCCACGGCCGCCACCGGTACCGACGACTTCCGCGCCGTCGCACCGCCGGCGATGAGCTTCGCGCAGGGCAGGCGACGATGAGTGGCCCGCCTGCCGCGATGCCCGGTAGGGTTCCGCGGCGATGGTCGCAACCACTGCCTTCGTCCTCGCGTTCGTCGCCCTCGGCCTGACGACGCTGTTCATCGCCATGGGCGGCGGGCCGAAGGGTGCCCGCAACGCTCTGCACGCCGGCGCGTCGCCGCGCGGCTCGGCCGTTTCCTGGGGCATCGGCGTCTTCGCGGCGATCGTCGGGCTCGGCATCCCGGCGCTGATCCTCGCTCACAACAGTGGCGCGCAGGAGAAGCAGGGGCCTGGCGGCGTCAACCTCACGGCGAGCGAGATCCGCGGGCGCCATCTCTTCGCCGAGAACTGCGCGACCTGCCACACGCTCGGCGGCGCGAACGCCGTCGGCAAGGTGGGGCCGAACCTCGACCAGATGCGGCCCCCGAGCGCGCTCGTGACCAACGCCATCGCGCAGGGTCGCGCACGCGGACAGGGCCAGATGCCGGCGCTGCTGCTGACCGGCCAGGACGCGCGCGACGTCGCCGCGTTCGTGGCCGCCGCCGCGGGTCGCTAGCGCCGCGCGCCGCCGCTCGGCGCGACGCGCAGGCGCCCTGCCCCGGAAGCGACCAGCCGGATCGCAGGGAAAGCTCGCTGTTTGGTGCTTCTTATGGCCACCGCGAGGTTTCCATAAGATTGCATGTTTGCAGGGTAATGCGGGCTTGGTACGATGCCGCTCGGCCGCTGCCGCACCTGGCTTCTTGGGTGCGGAACCACTGTTTTGGCGCGATTCGCAACATCCCGGCGTAAGAGGTCGCTCCATCGGGGCGGTCCCGTAGGCTCGAACGCACACCACCTGATGAAGCCCTTCGGAAGCCATGTCGCACGCTGAAGCCCGCTCCTGGTGGGCTGACGTCGAACACCTCCGCGAGGCGGCCGAGCGGCGCCAGGCGGAGGAGCGTGGGAGCAATCGCCGCGCCGCTGATCGCGCCCGTCGCGCTCGCGACGAAGAGGCCGCGCCCGCCGCCCGCGCCCGCGCCCGCGCGGTCGCCCGGGTCCAGCAGGCCGGCGACGGGCAGGTCGACGAGCTCAGCGCACGGCGTGCCGTCACGCTCGACGAGCGTGCGCCGCGACCGCGCCGTCCTGTGCCGATCTGGCTTGCCGAGGAGGCCTTCGGCGATTCTGTCGCGGCCGTCCGCGCACGCGCCGCGGCACCGCGCCGCACGGTCGAGATCCGCGGCCAGATGGTCGCCCACGACGCTCCGCGGCCGCCGCTCGGCCTGCCCGGGGCCGAGATCGCCCGCGAGTCACGCCGGCGTGCCGCCGGGTCGATCGGGGCCGTAATCGCATCGCGCCCCGATCGCGCCGCGTTCTGGGCCTTCGCGCTCGGTCTCTCGCTCGCGCTCGCCGCGGCGCTGACGGCGCACTAGCGCGAAACCCCTCCAGCGTTTCTTCGGCAACGCTTACGAAGCGCTACCTACGCTTCCACGTGCGGTTGAGCCGTCCTTCGCAGAGGGCCGAGACATCAGCCGCCGTGCTCGGGAAGCATCGTGCTCATGGGTGCGTCTTTCTCCTCGAAACGAGGGTTGCAACTGCGATGAAGACGAAATCCAGCCGCTTTCAGATCCACGACGATCTCACCGCTCCGGAGGACTCCGTCGCGGTGCTGCGCAGCCTCTCCAAGGGCGGCCAGCCACCGAACGTGCTCGGCGTCCTCGCCGGCTCGCCGGCGGCCCTGCGTGCGTACGTCCGCGCCCGCTTCGAGCTTCGCGACAGCACGCTGAGCCTCGCGACGAAGGAGCGGATCGCGCTCGCCGTCGCCAAGCACTACGGGTCCGAGCCCGGCATGGCGCTGCACGAGCGCGCGGCGCGCCAGGCTGGGATCGGCGTCGACGAGGTCGCTCGGGCTCAGCGGTTCGAGTCCAGTGACGCGCTCGAGCAGGCGATGCTGGCGGTGCTGCGCCGGCTCGTCGCCGGCGGGCCGACGCCGGCGCACCTCGTCGAGGAGGCGCGCGAGGCCGGCTGGTCCGACGAGCAGCTGCTCGAGGCGATCGCGTTCGTCGCGATGGAGCAGCTGATCGCGATGGTCAACGTCGCCGGTGACGTTCCGATCGACGGATCCGTCGAGGAGGCGCGTCACTTGAAGGCAGCCTGATGGGTCGCCGCTAGGACAGCGGCGCCTGGCCGCCGACCGTCCACGTCGCCGTTACGACAGCGGCGCCTGGCCGGTGAGGCGGTGGATCTTGACGCCGAGGCTGAGCCGCTCGCGGTCCTCGTGGCGGGCGGTGTCGAGTCCCGTCAGCTCCTTGATCCGCTCGAGCCGGTAGGCGATCGTGTGGCGGTGGGCGTAGAGCGCGGCAGCGGTCGCGTTCATGTTGCAGTCGTGGTCGAGGTAGGCGGCGAGCGTGCCGACGAGCTCGGTCCGGTACTGCTCGTCGTAGCGGGCGATCGGCATGATCGTGCTCTCGTAGTACTCGTCGAGGTGCGAGCG
>Ga0075430_100001451_pt1 | contig 19257 bp, 17 predicted proteins | sample RhiMetdeltSRZDD4_FD_75294 | JGI IMG/M metagenome (GOLD analysis project Ga0075430, IMG submission 75294) | Populus rhizosphere microbial communities from Tennessee, USA - Rhizosphere MetaG P. deltoides SRZDD4 | ecosystem: Host-associated > Plants > Roots > Rhizosphere > Soil | place: USA... | reverse complement strand
GCTAGCGTTTGGTCGCTAGTTACTGGTTCTCCTACGAGCGTCTCGACAAAAAAAGGCCCGGCGATGTGAATCGCCGGGCCTTTCGTCTTTCGAGGGGCTCGGAGCTCTTCTAGTCCCCAGCCCCTACTGCCCAACCACCCCGCACGCGATCCGGCCGCCTGCGTTGCCAGCGGGGTCGGTCAGATAGTCATCAGCCGTGGCGTGGAGCACGATCGCGGAGCCATCGGCGTCGAGGAGTGACGTGGCACCGGGAGCGAGTGTCACTCCCTTCACCAGCACTTCTTCCGAGAGCTTCCCGTCCGCGCCGACGAAGATGTTGGGCAAGTCGCCAGCGTGCGGACCCATCGCGGACATGAGGCCGTGCTTGGTCCCGCCCGGCGCGAAGTGCCCCCCGGCTGACGTAAACATCGGCGCCTCACATTTGCCGGTCGTGTGGATGTGCAGCGCGTGTACGCCTGGTGTCACGCCCGTGAAATCAGCCTTCAGCAGCACACCGCTCGGCACGTCCCGCAGCGTTACAGTCGCGACTGTCTGACCCTGCGCATCCTTGATGGACGCCGATGCCGTGGACGGAGCCTGCGCGAGGACGGCACCTGCTGCGCCGAGGATGAATGCAAGAGCGAAGTATCTAGTCATGCGGGAGAGCATAACGTACGCCTCCTCCCCAGACAGAGTGGACGCCCCTGCCCACTGCCCCCTGCGAACTGCCCGCTGTCGACTGCCGACTGTGGACTGTGGTCTAGCGAAGCGTGAAGGACATCTCGATGGCGACCTGAACCGCGACGGGTTCGCCGAGACGGGTGCCCGGCCTGAATCGCCACCGCTGAGCAGCGCGGATGGCTTCCTGATCGAGACCAAACGTCCGATCGAGTGAGCGGTTCACGAGACAACGATTCACGCTGCCATCAGGCTCGACCACACATTGCAGCGCCACTACGCCCTGGATCTTGGCGCGCATTGCGTCCGACGTATAGGCCGGCCTTGGCGACACGATTGGCACAGGTGAGATGACACCGTTGCCAACCTGATAGAACCCGCCGCCCGTCCCGCCGCCCGAGCCGGGCCCAAGGCCCGAACCCTGACCAGGACCCGCGCCAGTACCCGTGCCGCTTCCGGTGGATGAGGTGTTTGCATTCGAGTCAATCACGCCAGCCGAGGGCACGCTATTCGCATCCGCGGCCATGGTCCTGGCCGGTATCTCGAGCACGGGCGCCTCAACCTTTGGCTCTTCCTTCACCTCGGGCGTCGGCGTCGGCTCTGGTGTTTTCACGGCTGGAACCGTGATCTTTTCCTTGCCTGGCGCCTCGGCCTTCTTCGGGGGCTCTGGCGACTTGTTGCCGCCGCCACCTCCGCCACCAGGCCCGGGCTGGACCAGCCAGACAATATCCTTCGACAGGTTGTCGGGGAGGATCGCATTCGTGACACTGTCCGGGGCCAGACGCAGCAACAGGAAGAACAGCAGCACGAAGCCAGCGTGACTCAGAATTGAGGCGCCAAAAGCACCGCCCATCCGCTTCCCGGGCCGTTCGAACAGGAAATGCACCTCAGCCGGTCCGGACCCTGGTGGGCGGACGCTGATGTGTTCGGACGCCGGAGGCCGCTCAGCGGCAGACATGGATGTAGACATCGCTGCGGGCGCGACTGAAGGTCATTCTCCACGACGGGTTCGGTGGCTGCAACTGCAAAACAGGTGCCTCAAATACTGACGGCGAACCTTGCGCTTATGTTGGAGGCCGGTGGCTGGTTGCTCGCAATGTCCGAAAGATGTTTCGGTCGATCGTCTCCTGACATGAGACGCGTGGGCACCCCGTTCGGACGTCTCAAGTCAGCTCACCCGGCCAGGCTACCGTCGCCGTGTCCGACGCACCGTTCCGTCGTATCGACTCCAGAACGCCGACAGTCCTGTCGTTGCCCGCATGCGCGCCAACCAGAACGGCGCCCGTCGCAATCTGCGATTCCCACCTCTCCGCACGCGCAGCGTCAAGACCGGCACGCTCAAGCGTCCTCGCAACACCCCCTGCCAGGTGGCCCGCCGCCTCGCCCAAATCGGCGGCAAGCGGGCCGCCAGCGACGATGGGGCCGATGCCTGGCAGGACCATCGCCACGGCCGCGATCAGATACGCGCCGAGTTCACCGGCTCGCGACGCGATCGGCGAGTCCTCGATCTCGCTACCCGGCGACCCACCAGACGCATCGGCAAGACTTCCCTCGACCGCATGGGTGCGGGCCACGATTGAGACACGTTCACGCGGCAAGCCAAGGTCGCGCAGTGCCCGGGCGGCGTTGGCGGCGGCGGCTTCAGTGTCGAATAGTCCCAGAATGAGCGAGTGCGACGTGGACATAGTCAGGGAGCCCCATTGGTGAAAGACTGCGGCGCGGTTGTCATCAAGCCTACTCGGTCAGATAGCCATCACGCGCCCGGATTTGAACACCGGGACGAGGCACCTTCAGCCGAACACGAATCGAGCGCCATTCGCGCAGGCCGGGCGACGAGTCGGCCGGTGCGTAGCCAAGAAGATACTGGTACCGCAGTTCCCGGGCGATTGTCTGAAGCGTCGCTTCGAGCTCGCGCGCATCCTTGAGCTGGAACGACCTCCCGCCGCTCACGACGGCGAGTTCGGTCGTGACCGGCGGACGCACGCGGCCGAGCACGACTGGATAAATGAGCGCGTGGCTCCGTCGGGCACGATCGACGACATCGCTGGTCGTCGCGCGGCTGTACCGGTCGATCCCGTCGGAAAACACGACGAGCGCCTGACGACCGGACTCTGCCTCCAGACGATTCAACGACGCGATGACAGCATCGTACAGGGCCGTAGTGCTCCACGCATCGAGCGCCTCAATAGCCTGGAGCTGCGCGGCGCGATCGGTCGAAAGCGGCGCGATGACGTCGGCCGCGTTCCCGATAGCCACAACCATCGAACGATCCTGCGGGCCCAGGGCACTCAGAAAACTTCGCGAAGCGCGCTTCGCGAGCCGTAGCGGTTCGCCGGCCATGCTGAAACTTCGGTCCACGCCCAGCGCCAGGGTGAGGGGAAATTCGCCGGCAGCAAACGCGTCGATCTCATGGCGGCGTCCGTCTTCAAACACTTCAAAATCGTCTCGTTTGAGACCCACAACGGGGCCGCTTTGGTCCGTGACGGTCGCATAGACCTCCACCAACTGAACGGCGGAAGAAAACCGTGGCACGCCGTCCTGCCCGGCTGCCCCGCCGGTCATTACCAGCGCCAGGGCGGCCAGTGCTACCCATGACTTCATTGCCTTGCCTCCCAGGACACGCCAACGCAGAACTGGCCTGCATGGTACAATCCCTTGCTACACGCGGCACCCGAGCGCGCAAGCGCGCGAGCCGCAACCGGCATTGCCGGTGGAAAGGTGAACATGGGCCGCCTGGGCATCCCCGAACTCCTGATCATTCTCGGCATCGTGATTCTGATCTTCGGTGCGAACCGACTGCCAGAACTTGGTCGGGGCATTGGAAAAGGAATCCGCAACTTCAAGGACGCGACTCGCGACAGCGAGGCCGAAGAAAAGTCCTAAGCTTGCGGGGTACGTTCTACCGCTTCTTGCCCTTCCGCGCCTGACGCTCGCGTCGGCCGGGCCGCTGGGCGACCTTGCGTGCACGCTTCGGTTGCACGCGACTCCGGGTTGCGTTCGCCGGCTGTCTTTCCTTCCTCAGCGTTTCCAGAATCTCCACGAGCCCCAGATCAATCTGCCGGCGCTGCATGTCGGCCCGAACGACCTGCACGCGCACCCGGCCGCCCAGCCGATAGACCTTCTTCGTATTCTCGCCAAAGAGCACGTGCTCCTGCTCGACGAACCGGTAATAGTCGTCGGCCATGCTGGACACGTGCACGAGACCTTCGACGAAGTGATCCTCGAGTTCCACGAACAGCCCGAACTGGGCGACGCCAGTAATGAAGCCGCTGAACTCGTCGCCCACCTTCCCCGCCATGAACCGCACCTTCTTCCACTGCAGAAGCTCCCGTTCGGCTTCGTCCGCCCGACGCTCCATTTCGGACGCGTGCTTGGCGGTCTCGGGCAGATCCTCTTCGAGCTCATCACGCCGCGCGTCGGAGATGTTCCCGCTGCGTAGCGCGCGCAACGAGCGATGCACCACCAGGTCGGGATACCGGCGGATAGGCGACGTGAAGTGCGTGTAGTGCTCCGCCGCCAGGCCAAAGTGACCGAGGCTGATCGCGTCGTATCGCGCCTTCTGCATGGTCCGGAGCATGAGCGACGAAATGGGCCGCTCTTCCGGCGTGCCGGCAATCTTCTCGACGAGCCGCTGGAAGTCCTTGGGCTTTGCCTGACCCCCGCTCGTCGTCAGGCTGTACCCGAGTGGGTTGATGAACGCCTCGAAGTCAGCCACCTTCAGACTGTCTGGCGCTTCGTGCACCCGATGCAGCGACGGCGCGCCATGCGTCACCAGGTGGGCGGCGACCGTTTCATTGGCGAGCAGCATGAACTCTTCGATGATGCGGTGCGCCACGTTGCGCTCGCTGGCGACGATGGCCTCGATCTGACCACCCTCTGAGAGGATGACTTGCGCTTCGGGCAAGTCGAAGTCGATGGAACCACGCCGGTGACGCCGACCGTTCAAGACGACGAAGAGCTCGTGCATCAGCTCGAACATCGGCACCAGCGCGGCGTACTCGGCCCGAACTGCCGGATCGCGATCGGTCAGGATGGCATTCACGGCGGTATACGTCATCCGCGCATCGCTGTTGATGACGCCGTCGTGCATTTCGTATCGCACGACCGTCCCGCGCTTGTCGATATCCATCACGCACGACTGGACCAGCCGATCCACGTGAGGATTGAGGCTGCAGAGGCCCGTCGCCAGCTCGGACGGGAACATGTGCACGGCGCGTTCGGTGAAGTACACCGACGTGCCGCGATCGTACGCCTCTTCGTCGAGCGCGCTCCCCTCCCTGACGTAGTGCGACACATCGGCGATGTGCACGCCCAGCCGGTAGAGGCCATCCGGTCGTCGTTCGATCGTGATGGCATCGTCGAAATCGCGCGCATGCTCACCGTCGATCGTCACGGTCACCGTTGGCCTGAAGTCGGTGCGATCCTTCACGTCGGTCGGGCGCACGGCACCGCCAAGGCGTGCCGCCTCCTCGACTGCATCGGTTGAGTGCGCGTCGGGAATGCCGTACTTGCGGATGATGATCTGGGTGTCGACGCCCGGCTCATCGATGCGCCCCAGCACCTCGATGATGCGGCCCGCGGGCGCGCGCGTGGCGGTTGGCCACCGGGTGATTTCGACGACCACCATGTCATCGCGTTCCGCATCCCGCCATTGGCCAGTCGGGATCTGGATGTCGGTCAGCACGCGACGGTCGAAGGGGACAACGTACCCGAGCTGATCCCGGTCCATGTCGAATCGTCCGACCACCGTCTGCTGACCGCGCTCGATCACGCGGACAATCCGCCCCTCGAGGCCTTTGTCGGTACGACGCTCAACCCTGACGGCGACACGGTCGCCGTGCATGGCGTCGCCCAGATTCACCGCCGCCACGAAGATATCGTTTCGTGCGGCGCCCTTGCTTGTCGCTTCGGGCTTGTCTGAATGTTCGGGCACGACGAAGCCAAAGCCACCGGGATTGGCGGTGAGGCGACCGACAACCAGGTCCATCTTGTCGGGCAGGCCAAACCGATTCCCGTGGACGCGCACCAGCTTCCCATCAGCGGCGAGCGATCGCAGCAGACGCTTGAAGGTACTGCGGTCCTCACGCGGGATCCGCAGGAGCTGCATCAGCTCACGCGTCGTCGCCGGGTGGTGCACCGACTCGCGAATCGTGCGCAGCAGGTCGTCCGGGCTCATCATGGTCGCGTCGTGCTTTCCTTTCGATCGTCGAAAAATCAACCGGGTTGATTTTTCTCGTGGATCAACGTCGAAAAAATCAACCCGGTTGATTTTTCATCAAAAGCTCCGCGACGCAATGCCGCGCGAGGAATGCTGCGGGGGGAACGGAAGGCTCAGTGAACTTGCCGGGGGTCGGACCAGACCGAAAGACGGGTGAGAACGTCAAACTGCCGTAACAGCTCGCTCACAACCTGATCGGCGTCGCCCTTGGTGCAGAGGCGGTCGAGTTGCGACATCACGCGTGTCAGTGCGCGTTCGACTTCGCTAATCGCGTCTTCTGAATAGAACTCGCGCTGCGCTTCGAGACACTGCTGACATCTGAGGAACTCTTCGCGATAAAAATCTGAAAGGGAATGGAAACCAAGTTCGCCCTGGGTCGGGGCGTCGGTGAGAAAGCGCGAGAGACGGTGCCGTGAGACCCGCATGCGCTGATACCTGATCAGTCTAGCGATGGCCTAAAGCGGCTGTCAACGGCCTCGTCTACCTGGCATGCCTGGACGCCACGAAGCCACCCAGAGCCCCGACCAGCATCCCACCCAGTACCAGCAGGCTCAGCAGCATCGGCGACAAAAACTGTAAGCGTGCCCCGTCAAGCACGGCGGACACTCCTCCCGCCCACCAGCGCATACCCGAAAAATAGCCCGCAGCGAGCAAGGCGACCGCCCCCAGCGCTCCAAGGCCGCCCTGCAGGAGCCCCTCGGCCACAAAGGGTCCCTGGATGAAGGCTACCGGTGACCCCACAAGCTGCATGATCTCGACTTCCTGGTGCCGGCTCTGCAGCCCAAGCCGAACCACGCTCGCGACCGTGGCCGCCGCGGCCAGCGCCACCAGCAGGGCCAGGGCAAAGCCTACGCCCCGAACGGCGCGCAACCCGGTGTTCAAGGCTGTCAGCCATGCGCGGTCGTACCGCACGTCAGCCACTCCCGACAGGCTGGAAATACGCTCGACAGCCGCCGTGGTCCTGCCATCCCGCTCTGCTTCGGGACCAACACGGACCTCGATCGAGGCGGGAAACGGGTTGTCCTCGAGGCTGGCGGCGATTGCGTCGAGATCGGAAAACTCCCGACGAAAGCGGATCAACGCGTCGGCCTTGGAGAGGTAAACGCGCCCCGCCGCGATCCCGCTGCGATCGATTTCCGACTCGATCAGGCCCCGCTGCTCGGACGTCGCGTCATCCCGGAGAAAGACCGAGAACTCGGCGGTGGTTGACCACTGCGCCATCAACCGCTCGACATTCGACGTCACGAGCAACATCGCCCCGAGCACGAGCATCGCGAGTCCCGTCGCCGCGGTTGCCAGCGCTCCGGCGACACCGCTGCGGCGAAGTCCTCGCCATCCTTCTCTCAACGCGTAGTCGAGGGTTCTCATGACACTTCGGCCACTCGACCTTGTTCGAGCGAAATCGTACGGCGTCCCACCAGCCGAATCAGCTCGCGATCGTGCGTCGCGACGAGCACCGTGGTGCCGCCGGCGTTGACCTCGCGCAGGAGGTTCATGATCTCGAGCGAAAGATCCGGATCAAGATTCCCCGTCGGCTCGTCCGCCAGGATGAGATATGGATCATTGACGAGCGCGCGGGCGATGGCCACCCGCTGCTGTTCGCCGCCCGAGAGATCGTGTGGGTAGGCGGTGGCGCGGTGCTGCAGACCAACCCACTTCAGAACCTGAAAAGCCCGCCGCCGCTGCTGCGCCACGGGCATCCCGAGCACCTCCGGCACGAACGAGACGTTTTCGAGCACGGTGCGAGTCTGAATGAGTTTGAAGTCCTGAAAGATGAAACCCACGCCACGCCGATACTCCTGGATGTCGCGCCGCGAGAGGGCGGCCAGGTCGTGGCCGTTGACGAGGATCTCGCCCTCGGTCGGGCGGTCCTGCAGGAGAAGCAGACGAAGGAAGGTGGATTTACCGGCGCCGCTCGGGCCAGTGAGGAAAACGAACTCGCCCTTGCCCACCGTCAGCGAGAGGTCCTGCAGCGCATACAAACCGCGACTGTAGGTCTTCGAGAGATGTCGTGTCTCGATCACGCGGTGTGCCTACCAAATGCCAAAAAATGGAGTCGTGGGCCGACGCCGTTTTCAGTGGCGGCAGTATAACACGCGCTATCGACCGTCCCGCCGCGACACGAGTTCCATTCGCACACGTCCGAACGCGGCGGTTACTTCCACCACGAGTGGCAGATGCGTCCCATCGTCGCTCAACCAGAGCGACGCCGTGGGGGCGCGGCGGCGCTCGACGCGCTGACGGAGAGCCGGCTCCAGGCGCCACGCCCGTCGAGACTGACCCTGGACGGTCACCGTCTCGAGTCCCGCCACGGTCAGGTCCAACCGCAGGTTACGCCCTGCCTCGTTGATCGGAATCATGTAGCTCGCACCCGGCGTCAGCGGCAGCGTGCGCACAAAAAACAGCGCAGCGATCGCATCGCGAGCGTCGCGATCGAGCGGGAGGGTCATGGCCTGCGGGTCCCGGGCGCGCTCGAGCGAGGCTCCGATGCGCACGACGCGGGCGGCGGCGTCATAGACAAAGCCGCGCGTCACATGTCGAGATCCCTCCCGCTGATCGCGCTCGTGCGTCAGCGGCAGCAGCCGTTGGTCGGTCACGGTTGTAAAACGGTCGTCCGCCTGGAAAAAGCGCGAGACCCACGGCGCAGTCGTTGCCGACACCACGAATCGATACGTCGCCGGTTCCACCGACACGACGACGCGACCCGCCTCAAGACCGACGCCCCCTTCCCAGCGAACGCTGTATTCGGTGCGTTCTCCCGGCGCGAAGGGGATCGGCCCCGGTTCTGGCGGCAGAACATCAACCCGGCTGGCCATGCGCGCCTCGACGTCCGGTGTCCAGACCAGTTCGTAAATCGAACTGCCAGCGAGAGACGCCCGAAGCTCGAGGGGCGATCCCGCTGGAATCGCCACGGCGTCGCGCGTCACGACATACTGCACATCCCGATCGTGCAGGGTGACAAGCGACTGGTCGGACGGAAAGGTGCTCATCACGTCCACGAGGGCGGGATAAAAATCTGGACGCTGCCCGCTGTACCCGTTAATCAGCCGTCGACGATGCTCGAGAGACTGGACCATGGCCGGCGTGCTCTCGATGTCGATGCCCAGCGGAAGGACCGCCACAGCGCCGGTTCCAGGCGCAGTACGAAGCCACTCACCCACTTCTGTATGCCGGAGCGGAGCCTCGGCCAGCGCCGTCGGCAGATGGACCCACTCACTGAACGCCGCCACGATCAGGATCGTGGCAAGCGCGCGCGGCAACACTCGTCCAATCCCGTGGGCGCGGCTCGAGAGTTCGCGCCAGCCAAGCGCACCCAGGACGGCGAGCGCAAAGATCGCAAGCACTGAGAATCGCGCGGGCGCGCGAATCGCCTGGAAGCCGAACACAAATCGATGCAGCGTCGAATACACCCAGCGCGCGCCGTCTGGCCCCAGCGAGAGCACGACTCCGGTGAGCCCTACCAGACACATCGCAACAACCAGAGGCCGTCCGTCGCTGCGCCATCCGGCTCGAACACCGACGACCGCCAGGACGAGAAGGATGAACCCGGGAAACAGTTCCCGTTCGGGGCCCACCCGCCGAGGTTCAGAGCCGGACAAGGGCGGACGGAGCAGACCCGTTCTTCCGTAGAGCACGTTGCCTGGCGGTACCTGCAGATAGCTTCCGAGTGACGCTTCACCCTGCGCAGCCTCGAACAGGTTGCGTCCGAATCCCTGCTCCTGCTGCACCCGCCAATAGACAACACCAACGGGCAGCGCCAGCGCACCGGCAACCACCGTCGCGAGAACGAGACGCGAGAGCAGCTTCGCTCGGCCACGACGGCTGGATGTCGCGCCCAGGGCAAGCGCCGCAACAACGAGTCCGACGCCGCCGATGACGGCGTAGTACACCGACGAGATGGCCTGAAGACCCGTGAGCACACCAAGCCCCACTGCGTCGCGACCCCGCCGCCCGGCGACGGTGCGATGGAGATAGAGAAACGCCAGCGGAAGGAAGTAGAGCGATTGCAACTGCAGGTGCAGGAGATGTGCGAAGCGGTAGGAACCGAAACCCCACACCAGACCTGCGAGGTAGGCGCCGCCCTCCGAGCCGACGACCGCGCGCACGAACGCGTGCATCGCCAGAGCACTCAGCACGAGTGACGCCACAAGGAGGACGTTGTAGCAGAGGACGACGTCGCCGGTCACCGCATAGATCGGCGAGAGGACGAGGCTCTGCAACAAGAGATGATCTGAATAGGCGAGCGTTCCAGTCGCAGGGTGGAAGATGTTGGCGTCGAAGACGCGGCCCGTGAATATTGAAAGGGGATCGCTGATAATCGCGTGAAGCCCCCACCCGAGGATCCAGAGGTTCAGAAACGGATCGCCCGGACCAACCGGCGCGCCAAGCAGCGCCGTTGGATGCCAGATGAGCGGCCACGTTGTCACCACAGCGACCGTGGTGTAGACCAGCAGCGCGCGCAGGGGCCGCGGAAGTGCGTCGATCACGTTACCTGGCGTCGAGTTCGCGCCGGAGTAACTGGTTTGCGAGTTTGGGATTGGCTTTCCCGCCGCTGTCCTTCATGACCTGACCCACGAGGAACCCGAAGGTCTGCATCTTCCCTGCACGATACTGTGCCACCGCATCGGCATTGCGCGCCACAACGTCCCGCACGATCGCGACGAGCGCCGCCTCGTCGCCGATCTGGGCGAGACCCTCGCGGGTGACGATGGCGTCCGCCGATTCGCCTGATTCCAGCATCCTGGCGAAGACGTCCTTGGCGATGGAACTGCTGATCGTCCCCTTGTCGATCAACGCGATAAGACCCGCCAGGCTGGCAGGCGGAAGCGCAATATCGGCGAGCGCCGCATCGCGCTCCTTGAGCGTCCGGAGCAACTCACCCATGACCCAGTTGCTGGCCGCCTTCGCGTTGCCTGACGTCGAAGCCACGACCTCGAAATAGTCTGCGATCTCGGACGACTGGGTGAGGACACCGGCGTCGTACGCGGGGAGCCCGTAGGCCGACACGAAGCGCTCACGACGTGCCTCCGGCAGCTCGGGCATCGACGCTCGGACGCGTGCGATGCGCGCCTCGTCTACCCTGAGAGGTGGCAGATCCGGTTCAGGGAAATACCGGTAGTCGTGCGCTTCTTCCTTGCTGCGCATCGAGATCGTGCGGTGTGCGCTCGAGTCCCAGAGACGTGTCTCCTGCACGATACGGCCGCCCGATTCGAGCACGTCGATCTGCCGCTCCACCTCGAACTCGATCGCCTTGTGCAGGTAGCGGAACGAGTTGAGGTTCTTCACTTCCGTCCTGGTCCCGAGTTTCGTCTCGCCGGATGGGCGGACGGACACGTTGGCGTCGCAGCGCAGACTGCCCTCTTCCATGTTGCCGTCGTTGGCACCAATCCAGACGAGGATGTCCCGAAGGCGCTCGAAGTACTCCGCCGCCTGCTCAGCCGAACGGAGGTCGGGTTCGCTGACGATCTCGATCAGAGGAACGCCGCTCCGGTTGTAGTCGATGTATGCCTTGGTGTCGGAATCGGGAAAGCCTTCGTGCAGCGACTTTCCCGCGTCCTCTTCCATGTGGATCCTGGTGAGGTTCACGCGAAGGGGTGTGCCACCGACCATGATCTCGAGTCCCCCGCCGAGCGCCAATGGACGGTCGAACTGCGAAATCTGATACCCCTTGGGGAGATCCGGGTAGAAGTAGTTCTTGCGGGCGAACACCGACTCCGACTGCACGGCACAGCCGAGCGCGAGCGCGGCTTTGATGGCGTAGTCAACCGCGAGTGCGTTGAGGACGGGAAGCGCCCCGGGCAACCCGACGCACACCGGGCATACCTGCGAGTTCGGCGCAGCGCCGAACGACGTGCGGCAGCCGCAGAAGATTTTCGTGTCGGTCCGGAGCTGGGCATGAACCTCCAGCCCGATGACGGGTTCGTAGGTCATCTTTCCCCTGAAAGGGTCATCGCACCAGCGCGGCCAAAACGAGGGATCAGGCCCTGGGCCCTGCGGCCCTCACGGCCGGCGTCACGTCGGCTTCGAACGTCTTGAAGTTCTCAGCGAACATGGCGGCAAGCTTTTTCGCCTGCTCGTCGTACTTCGCGGCATCGGGCCATGTGGCGCGTGGGTTGAGCACGTTGGCAGGCACCCCGGGGCAACTCGTCGGCACGTCGATATTGAAGACGGAATCCTTTTCAAATGTCACGTCGTTCAACTGGCCGTTGAGCGCGGCCGTGATCATCGCACGGGTGTGGGCGAGCTTCATGCGCTTACCGACACCGTGCGGTCCACCCGTCCATCCCGTGTTCACCAACCAGACCTTCGCATGATGGGTGGCAATCCGCTCGCCGAGCATCTTCGCGTAGACATTGGGATCGAGCGGGAGAAACGGCGCGCCGAAACATGTGCTGAAGGCGGCCTTGGGCTCGGTGACGCCCTTCTCGGTGCCTGCCACGCGTGCCGTATATCCCGACAGGAAGTGATACATCGCGGCGTCGGGCGTGAGTCGTGCAATCGGCGGCAACACGCCGTACGCATCGGCCGTCAGCATGATCACGTTGAGCGGGTGGCCCGCCTGACCCGCGGGAATCGCGTTATCGATGAACCGGATCGGATATGAGCCCCGCGTGTTCTCTGTATACGTCGCATCGTCCAGGTCGAGCGCCCGCGTGGCCGGATCAATCACCACGTTCTCGAGAATCGTACCGAAGCGCTGGGTTGTCGCGTAGATCTGCGGTTCGGCTTCGCGCGAGAGCTTGATCACCTTCGCGTAGCATCCGCCCTCGAAGTTGAACACGCCGTGATCGCTCCAGCCATGTTCATCGTCGCCGATCAGGCGGCGCTCCGGATCGCTCGAGAGCGTGGTCTTGCCCGTGCCGGACAGGCCGAAGAAGAGGGCCGTGTCACCGCTCACCCCAACGTTCGCCGAGCAGTGCATCGGCAGCACGCCTTGTAGCGGGAGCTGGTAGTTGAGGACCGAGAAGATGCACTTCTTGATTTCGCCGGCGTAGTGCGTGCCACCGATCAGGGCCAGTTTGCGGCCGAAATGCACGAGGATGAAGACGTCGGAGCGCGTGCCGTGCCGGGCGGGATCCGCTTTGAAGTTCGGCGCGTCGATCACTGTGAACCCCGGCAGGTGCGCCGCGAGCTTCACAGCATCGGTCTCAGGAAGGAACATGTTGCGCGCAAAGAGGTTATGCCAGGCGAACTCGTTGACGATCCGGATGGGCAGTCGATACGCGGGATCGGCTCCGGCCCAGGCATCGAGCACGTACAGCTCTTTGTCCTGGAGGTAGGCCGTCATGTCCTTGTGGAGGGCGTCGAACTGGGCCGCGTCGATCGGCTGGTTCACCGCTCCCCAGTGCACGTGCTTCTCGCTCGACGCCTCGCGGACGATGAACTTGTCGTTTGGTGAGCGGCCGGTATGCTGACCCGTGCGGGCCACAAGAGGACCGTCGGCCGCAAGGACGGCCTCACCCCTGAGGATTGCTTCTTCGTACAACCGTGCGGGACTCAGGTTCCAGTGGACACGCCCAGACCGGACAATGCCAATCGCCTCGAGTCCGTGCGCCCGCTCAACCTCGGTGCTCATAAGTTCGTCACTCGCTACGGTCCGAAAAGACAGGATCGTACCGGCCGGGAAAGAACCAAGTCAACTCCGGATCGTCACTCCGAGTGGCGCCATCCACCTCATGGCTTTGGCGTTATAGTGAATTCTCGGGGCTGCGCACATTAGTCAGCCAGCCTGGCTGGCCAGACCGCAAATATTGTTAAGAATTGTTAAGACGCGGTAAACACCTCGGAAACTCGCGCCGTAACCTATGCCAAGAACGCCGTTCAGGCGCACGCCTTCCCCGGCATCGTCGAATCCGCCGGCGCGGACTGCTCCAGGGAGCACCGCTCCAGGCAGGACTGCACCGCTGACGCCGGATTCGGGTCTGGCGGCGGGGATCAAGGCGCTCGTCGTGGCTGGCGAACGGGACAAGGCTCGAGACCTTTTTGGCGAGCTGGTCGCGCACCAACAGCGCCGCGCCGTACGAATCGCGTATCACTACTTGCGCGACGCGCACGATGCAGACGAGGCCGTGCAGGATGCCTTTTTAAAGGTGTTTACGCACATCGCGACCTACCGGGAGGATTATCCGTTCGAGGTCTGGTTCACGCGCATTCTCGTGAATGGCTGCCTCGACATGCGAAAGGCGCAGGCGAAGCGACTTAGGTGGACGGTTCCGGTGCCGATGCTTCCGGGTATGCCGCCGCTTGAAGCCGTCGCCTCCGGCCCCTCGCCCGAGCAGCGGCTGGTATCGGCTGAACGGGCGGTGCAGATTTCGGAGGCGGTGGCGCAGTTACCGGAAAGGCAGCGGGCAGTGTTCACGCTGTGCCACCTGGCCGAGCAGAGTACGCACGAAGTAAGTCAGGCACTTGGGTTGAGCGAGGCGACCGTCCGGGTCCATCTGTTCCGGGCGGTGAGGAAACTGCGAAAGCTGCTAGAGCGAGACCGATGAAGACTGCACACTTATCCGACGACCGACTGGTGGAGTTGTACTTCACAGATACGCCATCTGCGCAGGAACAACAGCACCTTGGTCAATGCCATGACTGTGACAGTCGTCGGGCCGCCATCCTGCACCTGCTCGATGAGACGGCGCAGGCATCGGCAGAGGACGTCGAGAGTGCCTTCCCGGCCGATCGGTTGGCCAGGCAGCAGTTGCTGATCATGGAACGGGCCGAGGCCGCGGCAGGGCCAGCCCGCGTGATTGCCTTCCCCGCCACACAGGCTCCAGAGCCAGGGGTCATTGACCGGGCACGATCGACCACCAGATGGGTTGCGGCCGCTGCGGTGGCCGGACTGCTGGTGGGCGTTGTCGCGGGACGCGCGGGACGCGACTTCAGGCCACTGAGCTGGTCGGGCCGCGGCGTGTCAGGTCCAGCGATTCAAACAGTACAAGTCCGGCAGGACGCGCAGAACATCCGTGCGATCTCGGATCCCCTTTCAGACGATGAATTTCTGGTCGAACTCGAAGCGGCCGTTGAAAGCGGCAACCAGAGAGGGGCGCTGCGCGCGCTCGACGAGTTGACCCCGCACGCCTGGGATCGCTGACCTGCCCGCCCTGTTTCGGGCCGTTAACAGAACGGCCCCAGGGTTTCGGTCGGCCTTGCCGTAACATGTAGCTCGTGCCGCCGCTGATTTTCCGCAAGGGTCTCGATCTCAAGCATGCGGTAGCCGACGTCCTGGCCGAGAGCTACCACAGCGACCTCGTTCAGACGATCAAGCAGCAGAACTACGTGCACACGGTCGGGCGCCTCGAGGTCCGACTGGCGAGGGAGTTTGGCTTCTGCTACGGCGTGGACCGCGCGGTGGACTACGCCTATCAGACCCGCAAGCGCTTCCCCGATCGCTCCGTGATCCTGACGGGCGAAATCATTCACAACCCGCACGTCAACGACCAGCTTCGGGCCCAGGGCATCCGCTTTCTGAGCGATCCCGGCGAATCCCTTGAGTCGCTCACGCCAGACGATGTGGTGATTCTGCCGGCGTTTGGCGTCACGACGATGCTGCTGGAAGCGCTGACCGAACGGGAATGTACCCTCGTCGATACCACCTGCGGCTCGGTGCTGAACGTGTGGAAGAACGTCAAACGCTACGCCGAAGACCGGTTTACCTCGGTCATCCACGGGAAGCACTGGCACGAGGAAACGAGGGCAACGGCGTCCCAGGCCGTACGGGCGGGGGGTCACTACCTGGTAGTACTCGATCGGGACGAAGCCGACGTCGTCTGCGCGTTTATCCGGCGCGGCGGTGAGCCGGCAGCGTTTCTCGAGCAGTTCGGGCTTTCGGCGTCACCCGGGTTCGATCCGGCACGGGACCTCGAGAGGGTCGGCTGCGCGAACCAGACGACCATGCTCAGTACCGAATCGCTGTCGATCGGCGAAATGTTCCGGGACGCCATGAGCGAGCGTTACGGGATAGCTGAGCTGTCCGCCCACTTTCGGGCATTCGACACCATCTGTAGCGCAACCCAGGACCGGCAGGATGCGGTGATCGCCCTGCTCGACGAGCGTCTGCCCGAGCTGATGCTCGTAATTGGCGGCTATAACAGTAGTAATACCTATAACTTAGCGAGAATCTGCGCCGCCAGGATACCCACCTTCCACATTGCCGACGCCGGGGCGCTGGAGTCGGTTGACGCGGTCCGCCACATGCCAATCGGGGAGAAAGCCGAGCAGTTGGCGCGCAACTGGTTACCGTCCTCCGGACCTGTTTCAATCGGCCTGACGTCTGGGGCATCCACACCCGACAACATCGTCGGCGCGGTGATCAGCCGACTGGATGTCCTCGTCAACCAGGGGTGAGCCTTCGGTTGGGTCGCCCCACCGCGTTTCCTGGCCCCCTTTGGGTATCTATGTCTATGTACAATCAGCAGTAAACGTGCCTTCCGACGTTGTCGTATTGCAGACGAGTAACTATGAACCTTTCCAGATTTTTCGGGGGTGCGGTCCTTGCTGTCGTCGCGTGCGCCGGGCTGCTGGCAGTGCCTGCCGCTGCGCAGGGTTTCAAATGGTGGAATGACGATACCTTCCGCCGTCAGCTCAGCCTGACAGCCGACCAGAGTTCCCGCCTCGAAGGAATCTTCCAGCAGTCGCTTCCGGCCCTGCGCAAGCACAAGGAAGCGCTGGATCGGGCGCAGGCGGAGTTCGATCGCCTCGTCGAGCGTGCCAGCGACGCGACCGTCATGGAACAGCTCGACGCCATCGAGGGCGCGCGCGCCGAACTGAACAAGACGCGCACGATGATGTTGCTGCGCATGCGTCGGTCGTTGACGACTGACCAGTGGGCCAAATTGACGGTTCTCCAGCACCAGCGCGAGGCCGCTCGACAAGATCGCCCAATTCCCCGTTAGTCACGAGGTCTCGATGTTTATCAAGTTGAACTGGCTTGTCCCTTCCGCGTGTGCGCTGACACTGGCAACCGTGCTGCCGGGCGTCGCGTTGGCACAGGACGCCGCGGCCCCAAACGGTGTCGAAGCGGCGCGCTATCAGGAAATCGCCCGCATCGCCGCGCAGCAATTCGACGCTGCACGCGCAGGTCTCGCGCCCGCCCAGACGGTCCCGACGGCACCCGTGCGGGCGACAAGCATCCCGCTTTCGGTCACTGAGGCGACGGCCCGGGCGCTCGAGCGCAATCTCGACATCGCCGTCGAACGCCTGAACCCTCAGACGTTCGACCTGCAGATCTCCCGGTTGAACGCCGCCTACCGTCCGACGCTTACGTCGACCTTCGGCCAGCGCTCCAACGCAACCCCGCCGACGAGCACGCTGAATGGCGGCACCAACGTCGTGCTGGACACGACCACGTACAACGCGGGCCTGAACCAGGCCTTCAAGAAGACGGGCGCGAACTTCGCCTTCGCGTTCAACAACAACAAACAGGTCACGACCAACAACCTGGTCAACTACAACCCGAGCTTCCAGAACTCGTTCTCGCTGACGGCGGTTCAGCCGCTGCTCCGCGGTTTCCGGATTGACGGCAATCGCCAGCAGTTGCTGGTGACCGCGATCAACCGTGACGTCTCGGAAATCCAGTTGCGCGGCACCATCGCGACGACTCTGGCGTCAGTGCGCAACGCCTACTGGGAGCTGGTCTACGCGCTGCAGGCACTCGAGGTCGCGCGCGGATCGCTGCAGTTGGCCGAGAAACTCGTCGAGGACAACCGTGCGCGCGTCGAGGTCGGCACCCTGGCGCCACTCGACGTCGTGCAGTCAGAAGCTGAAGCCGCAACGCGGCGCGGGACCCTTGCGCAGGCCGAGGCCACATGGCGAACGTCGGAGCTGTCGCTCAAGCGACTGATCGTGAACGGCACCGATGATCCCGTCTGGGCGGCGAGCATCAACCCGACGGACCAGCCCACGTTCTCCGTTGAACCGCTCAACGTGGAAGCCGCTGTCCGTCAGGCGCTGACCGGACGTACCGATCTCGAGCAGGGGCGGCGGACGCTTCAGGGCAACGACGTGACGCTGAACTTCATGCGGAACTCGACCCTTCCGGCGCTGGACATGACCGCAACCTACGGTGCGCAGGGCCTGGGCGGTACACAGTTCATTCGCGCGGGTTCGGGCGTCAACGCCGTTGTCACCGGCACCGTTCCGGGTGGCTACCTCGACGCGTTCAGAGCCCTTACCGGTCGCGACTATCCGAACTGGAATGTGGCGTTCAACCTGAGTTACCCACTCGGCGGCGGCGCGGCTGATGCTACGTATGCGCGGGCGCGTGTGCAGCGGAATCAGTCGGCCGCGCAGTTGCGTTCGCTCGAGCTGCAGGTCGCGACCGAAGTCACCAACGCGGCGCTGCAGGTGCAGAGCAGTCTTCAGCGCTATCAGGCTGCCACCGTCGCGCGCGGCCTGGCACAGCAGCGACTCGATGCCGAGCAAAGCCGGTTTGACGTCGGGCTGTCCACGAACTTCTTTGTCGTTCAGGCGCAGCGCGACCTGTCGACCGCTCAGAATTCAGAACTGCGTGCGCTGCTCGACTATCGCAAGGCGCTCGTTGACTACGAGCGTGTGCAGCAGTCTCCCGCCGCACGCGCAACCACCATCACAACCATCAATGCCGGAGGCAACTAAAGCGCGGGTGACCACCACGGCGACCCCCACACTTTGAACGTGTTCATGAAAAAGTTCATCGCTCCTCTTGTCATCGTGGCGGCCCTTGCGGGCGTTGCCTACTACGCGGGTTACTTCGGCAACGCGGCAACCGCAGAGAATGCCCAGCCGGGCGGAAATGCCGGCGGCGGGCAGGCTGGCGGCCCCGGTGGACCCGGGGGCTTTCCAGGCGGCGCTGCCGGTGCTCGCGGAGGCGGTGGAGGCGGCCGCGGCGGCCGCGCCGGTGGCGGTCCTTTGACCGTTGAGGTCGCCCAGGTCGGGCGGGCTGAAATGGCGCAGCAATTGACGCTGGTGGGCAATCTCATTGGCGACGCGACCGTCGCGGTCGTGCCCAAGACTGCCGGGCGTCTGCAGGACGTGTCGGTCCGACTTGGCGACGAAGTCAGGCGCGGACAGCGCATCGCCAAGATCGAAGATCAGGAACTGCAGGAACAGGTGCGACAGGCGGAGGCGGCCTTCGAGGTGTCCAAGGCCACGATTCGCCAGCGCGATGCGGATATGTCGCTCGCCAAGACCAACGTCGAGCGTGCACGGAACCTCTTTCAGCGGCAGTTGCTGCCGCAACAGACCCTCGACGACAACGAGTCGCGCTATCAGGCCGCGCAGGCGCAGCTCGACCTCGCGCGAGCACAGAACAATCAGTCGCAGGCGCGTCTCGACGAACTGCGCATCACGCTCGGCAACACGGTGATTGTGTCCCCGGTTGACGGCTTCGTCGCGCGCCGTGCCGTCGATCC
>Ga0075430_100001450_pt1 | contig 19258 bp, 21 predicted proteins | sample RhiMetdeltSRZDD4_FD_75294 | JGI IMG/M metagenome (GOLD analysis project Ga0075430, IMG submission 75294) | Populus rhizosphere microbial communities from Tennessee, USA - Rhizosphere MetaG P. deltoides SRZDD4 | ecosystem: Host-associated > Plants > Roots > Rhizosphere > Soil | place: USA... | reverse complement strand
CAGTTCCGTCACTTTCCTCTCACAAAAATTCATCAGCGGAGTTTAAAAGCTAGTGAATCTGCAGTGGCTGCAGGCCAAACCGGAAAGTTCTGGGAAATGCACAATATTCTGTTTAATAACCGCAGGAATCTTGGAACCACCAGTTTGAAGCTATACAGCCGCGAAGCAGGTATCAGCGATAAAAACTTTTTAGATAATCTTGTTAATGGCACGTATGGGTGGCAGGTACAGGATGATATAAAAGAAGGAATGGAAAGAGGGGTAAAAGACCCACCAACTTTTTTTGTGAACGATGAAATGGTGACTTTAAAACCAACATTTGAAAATCTTAGTAAGGCAATTGATAGCGCTTTAAAGAAATCAAAGAAAAAGCCTGCAGCAAAGAAAAGAGCATAAAAAAAGTCCCGATTTATCGGGACTTTTCCTTTTAAACCATTTATCAATTACCAGCGGCTGCCGGCAAATGAACGACGATTGTTGTTGCTTCTTTCTTCGCGCGGCTTTGCAATGCTTACTTTGATTGCACGACCATCAACAGAAGCGCCATCTAATTCAGCAATTGCTTTTTGGGCCGCTGTATCATCAGGCATTTCAACGAAACCAAAACCACGGCTGCGGCCGGTTTCCCTGTCATTAATAACTTTAGCTGATGTTACTTCACCATAATCGGCAAAATAACTTTGTAGGTCTTCATCCTGTACGTTGAAGCTCAGATTTGAAACATAAATGTTCATTTACTTTTCTTGTTTTTAATTTAAAAATTATCTGAGAAACAGAAAAAGGCGGAAAGGATCAACTATTAGCAGAAAAAATGCTTAGCAGAGATATCATTCACTTACCAAAAACTGAGAACTCAAATTTGAGACACGAAGATAGTGATTTAAATAATGCCTCCCCATTCTTATTTAGCTGGTGGTTGGTTACTGATGTCCAAAATGCCAAATAAGCTCACCATTTTAAAACTATTCAATGAATATTTAACGTATTTAAAATAAATGCGTAGCTTTTGCTCCGCAACAAAACCAAAAAATTTATGAAACGAATTGCCTTTATCACAACTATGGCTGTAGCTGTAGCTACAGTATCGACACAATGTTCAAATGACAAAAATGAAAGCACGGCTGGTGATGTAAAACCAACGGTATCCCAATTTGGAGGCTTTGACAGCCAGGTAAAATGGGGTGAGCGTCTTGTTTTCATTGGTGGTTGCAATGATTGTCATACACCGAAAAAAATAGGACCCAACGGGCCCGAGAATGATATGAGCCTGATGCTTTCCGGGCACCCGGCCCAGGCCCCTGCTGCCGCATTTGATGCGAAAGAAGCCGCTAAAAAAGGTCTTATCGTTACCCAAACATTTACTGCCTGGACGGGACCCTGGGGTGTAACTTATGCAGCAAACCTAACCTCAGATTCTACAGGTATTGGCACCTGGAAAGAAGAGCAATTTGTGAAAGCATTAAAGGAGAAAAAATGGATGGGACTTGACAATACGAGACCTCTATTGCCGCCAATGTCCATGATGCCTGTAACCGAAATGAATATTGATGAATTGAAAGCAATTTTTGCTTATCTCAAAACAACACCACCCATAAGAAATGTTATTCCGGACGCAGTGTTGTTACCTCCACCCGCTAAATAAAAATTCGATAAAAAAAATATTTAACCCTGTATTTATTGCAGGGTTTTTATTTTATAGGACTTTGATCAACTTCAAATGAGTCGGTGCGGAAAGGACAAAGTGGTAATCCTTCCTTACTAAAAACATTCCCGACGATCGTATTACCGAACCCATACCGTACATGGCCAGGCTTGGTATCGTCTTTCCACACAATGATCTTGTCTTTTTCAATTTTGGCTTGTGCAGGAACCCATTGTTCTGTTTTAAGATCAAGGATAGAAAAACCTTCAATACTATTATTATCCCTGAAACCTTTTGGAATATTGTCAAAACTTAAGATGATTTTGTCATTAGAGGTTGTTTTGCTTTTGTACATCGGGCTTTTATAAGTCAATCCTTTTATTTTATATGTCTCTCCCAGCGCCCAATTGGCAAGGCGATAGCCAACATCATGCTTGTTTTTTGGATGGAGTTCGTTGGTATCTTCTACGAGATCTGTTATAACTACCATGCCTGTATTGGGAAAATTTGTGGCTCTTGCCTGGGCTTCCTGTACTAAAGCGCCGACATTATTAGTGCCATATTTGTAAGGGGCGATTTGAACATAGTAAAAAGGAAAGTCTTTCTTCCACGCATCGCGCCATGATTTGATCATGGTAGTAAAAAGTTTGTGATACGTATCATTGTTTGCTGTGTTGCTTTCTCCCTGGTACCAGATCGCTCCTGCGATATTAAATTTCGTTATCGGATCGATCATTGCATTATAGCAAAGCCCATCGTGATTCGGCCACCAGCGAAAACTTTGTAACCGTGCTGCGGATAAACGCAACTCCTCATCATTATCGAAGATCGACTCAGGTGTCCACACTTCTGCAGGTGTACCACCCCAGCTTGCATTAATCAGACCGATCGGTACATTCAATTCTTTGTTTAATTTTTTTCCAAAGAAATACCCGACTGCGCTAAATGATTTTAATGAATTAGAATCACATACCTTCCACTCGGCCTTAACATCATCCTGGGGATGATTGGCTGTTGTTTTTGGAATATGAAAAAACCGGATACCCGAATTATAGCATGTGGGGAGTTCATCTTTGATGTCCTGTAAACCATTCCAATAACTCCACTCCATATTTGATTGACCTGAACAAACCCATACTTCGCCGATCATTACGTCATTTAATGTAATTGTATTGTTTCCTTTGAGAGTAATGGTGTAAGGGCCACCCGCTGCAGGAGTCTTTACCTTTAATTTCCAGTTTGCACGATTATTTACAATAGCAGTGTCGGTCTTATTATTCCAGCTTGTTGTTACTAAGACTCTTTCGGCAGGACTTCCCCAGCCCCACAGACTTGCGGAATCATTTTGCTGAAGCACCATGCCTGAAGAAATTATAGCTGGTAATCTTACCTGGGCCTTTGATGCCGTAGACAGAAATAAAACTATAACTACAAATAGCAAAAGGGTTCTCATTTACGTCCGGTTTTGCAGACATTAAATGTAAGGTTTTTATCAAAACTGCCGATAACACAAACGAGTGATGGATAGTGTCAGGTTAGATTTTGTTTAAGGGAGTTCAATCCTAGTGTTTTATATTGTCGAAATGAGATCGTTGATTCGCCTTGAACGAATCAACGATAATTAACCGGGAATGAATGTGATCAATTCACACAAAGAACGGTGATATCTCTTGCCGGGATGAATAATGTCATGTAAAGTAATTCTGCAATCATTTTGGTTGATTATTTCTTCAAGATCAAAGTCAGATCTTTTTGGGTATTGATGACAGCGATCCATTTGCTAACGTGGGTGGTGGGCGCAATCGGGTCGTTGTCTCCCTCGCCGGTATTGTTATCGCTGTTGCCAGTGTTATTATTTTTTGCAGTAAATTCTTCCAGGGCTTTTAGATATTTCTCTGCTTCTGCCTTACCAAGTGTAACGAGACTTCCATCGCCTTCAAAGTAATAGTGAGTGGCAATGAATCTTTTTACGTGTAATCTGGTTTCTTTTGGCAACATGTATTGAATTTTCCAGAAGTTCCTGCTGCCTGATTTTTTGATAGCATTGAGCACCGGGGCCGGTCCACTGTTATATGAAGCGATCACCAATAACCAATCTCCGAAAATATCGTATAGATCACGCAGGTATTTTGCTGCCGCTACACTGCTTTTCCATACGTGCTTTCTCTCATCATATTTAGCAGTGATCTTTAAGCCAAATACTTTTGCAGTACCCGGCATAAACTGCCACATGCCTACTGCGCCAACACCTGATCTTGCATCTGTTTTTAATTGTGACTCCACAATGGCCAGGTATTTCAGTTCTATAGGAATATTTTGTTGTGTAAATACTTTATCAATTGTTTTAAGATAGCCGCTTTTATTCAATTTGATCTTCTCAAACAAACTCTCACATTCATCATTATAATCAGCAATAAAAACTCCCATTGAAGGATGCAATGGTATTCCGGGAGCGGACGAAGATTTCTTTGAATTTGTTCCTTGCGTCGAATCAATACGATTTTTTATGGTATTGATTGTTGCACTTGTATAAAGCACTGAAAGGGACAGTATCAACAAAAATAAAAGTTCTCTGTTTAGTCTTTTGTTCAACATCGTTTTAGATTTTAGGTAAAACAATGCCGACCCGAGGTGCTGGATTTTGTGATTCAGGTTTACACAGGAGTATGGAAAAAGATCAGTTAAAATTTATTTCCGGGGGTACGGTTGTATAGGCTTTTCATTTCCGGAATTGTAGTTTACCATAGGAGATTAATAATACGGAGTAAAAATAGGAACCACACTTCGGATCGCATAGCATTATCCATTAGTAAATACACTGTGAATAAACTAACGCTATGATTGTCATCTATGTTTTTTTACTTGAAAATTTTAAATCGAAATTCCACTCTCTCAAAAACGCTCAATTTTTCAATTTTTCTGATTGACGCCCTTGAAAAACAATAATGATGCCCGTTTTCTACACACATATGTTAGGTTTTTTATTTGGTGATACTTCTGCAACTTTGAAAAGCTAAATCGTTAATAATGAGTGCATCAAAAAAGGCTGCGATCAACTTTATTTTTATAACACTCTTAATTGATGTCATGGGATGGGGTCTTATAATTCCTGTAATGCCTGATCTTATCTCCCAGCTAAGAAATATTCCAATTAATGAAGCAAGCCCGTATGGTGCCTGGTTATTATCTGCGTATGCAATAACACAATTTGTTTTTGCACCCGTGATCGGAAACCTCAGTGATAAATTTGGACGACGACCAGTACTGCTTTGTTCACTGATCGGTTTTGGAATAGATTATTTATTTCTTGCATTAGCTCCGACATATGGATGGTTATTCGTCGGAAGAATCATTGCGGGCATTACCGGAGCAAGCTTTACAACTGCAAGTGCTTATATCGCTGATATCAGTACTGCTGAAACAAGAGCAAAAAATTTTGGGATGATCGGTGCTGCATTCGGACTTGGTTTCATCCTCGGACCTCTTTTGGGAGGTTTGTTGGCGGGGTTGGGAATAAGAGCTCCGTTCTATGCGGCTGCTATCTTGTGTTTATTAAATACTTTGTACGGATATTTTGTTTTACCCGAATCATTAAGCGAAGAACATCGAAGAGAGTTTCATTGGAAAAGAGCTAATCCATTTGGTTCATTGATGTTATTTAAAAGATATCCAACAATAGGTAAATTGGCCATTTCTTTTTTTCTTATTTATATGGCAGCACAGTCGGTGCAGGGCAATTGGAATTTCTTTACCATGTATCGTTTTCAATGGAGTGAAAAATTAGTAGGTATTTCGCTGGCTGTCGTGGGTGTATTGGTTGGTGGTGTGCAGGCAGGATTAACACCTTTGGTGAATCCAAAACTTGGCAACGAACGAAGCATCTATATTGGTTTGATATTATATACCGTTGGACTTTTATTATTTGCTTTTGCTACGCAAACCTGGATGATGTTTGCGTTTCTTGTTCCTTATTGTCTTGGTGGTATTGCCGGGCCTGCATTACAATCGGTACTTGCCGGACATGTACCTCCAAATGAACAAGGTGAATTGCAGGGAGCACTCACAAGCCTGATGAGTTTGACAACTATTCTTGGCCCGCCTTTAATGAGTAATCTTTTTAAATATTATACTACGAAAGCGCCGGTTCATTTTCCGGGTGCTGCATTCTTATTAGGAGCCATATTTATGACCGCAAGTGCACTGGTGGCGTGGATGACATTAAGAAACGAGAAGCATGCTGTTCCTGCTTAAAGAAGATGCTTCTTTATATAATCATCCAGTGATAATTCGCCGCCTCCCTCAAATAGAAAGAATATAAGTAAAATAAGTATCAGTAATGAATAGATCAATTCTGAACCTGGTGTAAATATCCCGGCTGATGCATTAATAATCACCGCACCAATAAGGATTGGTATTTGCAGCAACGCGGATATTCTCGTAAATAATCCTATTGTGATAAGGAAGCCACAGAGCAAATGGATCCATGTAATAACAAGCGCTATCCAATCCGGCAGAAAACTAAAACTACTGCCTGCAAGCAACGCTTTTAACGACATCATATCACTCATAAAACTGATCCCCTTCCACGTAAGGGCAATACCAAGAGCAACACGAAGTAATAATAATAAACGTGGGTGAGTGGCGCTCCATCTATCGAGTTGGTGTAAAATAGTCATAACAAAGAATTTAAAGGAGCTAATGAATTACCTTATAAGTTACACCATAACTATGCCGGAAACCAAATATTTTTTATCCTGGTTGTTGCAACATCCTCTGTATTACAATATAACTCAAAACGATAAGCAACAGAATTATGACAATTGCGATATATAACCAGGGCTGATCCTTAAAGCGGAGTTTTTCTCTTCTTTTCTTTTTCTTTTCAAGTTTTTTATGAAGATCGCGGTTCAGCTGCTCAACCAATGATGATATCTTCTCTTTATTCTTAATTTCCTGTAAACCTTCCATAGCGTCATCCATGAATTCAGAACCAAGCATTTTTTTCTCGAGTTCGTGCTTTTGTTCATTTGTAAGTCTGCCTTCGAGGTATTTCAGAAGTGTTTCCTGGTCAACCTCGGTCGAAAGATTGGATAATATGTCTTTTAATTTATCTGACAACTTGTAGAATTATTAATCAGTTCATTTGTCATGAATAGTCAATCAACACTATAATCGATTAACTATCCTCTTTCCTTCAATTTTTTTTCGATCAGTATCCTCATATTCCTTTTACCATTCTGAATATGGCTTTTTACCTGCATCATGCTGAATCCTGTTTCCCCTGCTATTTGTTGGTAGCTTTTCTTTTCAATGTAAAACAAAGTTACACATAGTTGCTGCTCTTCATTCAGCTCTTTCAATGCTTCAGCCATATAATCATAGGTCTTTTCATTCAAAATAAGATCTTCCTTATCTGCGTCAACTGGTTCGGCAGCGATCGTATCCCTTACTTCAACAGTATTTTTACCAGGCTTGTCTCTCAATTGCATCAGGCAATAGTTTTTTGCCACCATGTAAATCCAGCTTTTGAAATATTCAACGCGGTATTTTTGAAGCTCAGTGATAGCTTTTAAAAAGATCTGCTGCACACTATCCCTGGCCAATTCCTCATTCTTTAAATATTTCATGCAAACACCAAGCAACAACAACGTGTATCGTTCCAGCAAAATGCCGAGCCATTGGTTATCATGGTCAGCATAAAATCTCTCAAGAAGTTCCTGGTCGCTGATATGTTTGTGTAGTCTTGGGTTCACGGGTTGAAAATAGCTAATTTCATTTGCTATGATGCGGGAACTGTGAAATTTCACAGGAGATTTGAGAATCGATCAGTGGGGGCCATTATAAAGTCAGCAATGTTTTCTTTTACTTTAAAATGAATAATAATAATCGTACATGTATAATCCTTTGTATTTGGCATGCGTCCCCATGCAGTGCGGACCGGGGCGATAGATTTTATGGCTATAACCAAAAAAAAACCAACAACTATTTTGTTCATCAAAAAACTCCTTTTACCCATTTAATAAATAGAACATCCCATCCTAACATTTTGATCGCCGTATAAAAAAGTATTATGGCAAATATCTTTTTAAGAGCCGCTGTGGGCAATGAGATGGCTAATTTACTTCCAAAGTATGCGCCCACAACAAATCCAACTGCCAATAGACCTATAATTCTCAGGTCCATTGGTGTTCCCATTTTTTTACAATGATGATAATAATACAATGATGCAATTATTACAACGGGCAGCGTCAGTACCCCAAGTGATGTTCCCTGGGCCTGGTGCTGGTTATAATTTAAAAAGAAAACCAAAGCCGGGACCATGATAATGCCGCCCCCAACGCCAACCAATCCGCTTAACATGCCGGCTGCGATCCCGATTATCAATACGGTTAAGACAATTTGTACAGTCATTTTTTGCTGAATAGTATTTTGATTTAAAGATTGCATCAGGTCTGATTCTTAACTGCCGCTTTTGGTTTTGAAGGTCTGTTTGTAAAAAGCGATGGCATCATCGATCACTTTCATCGCGGCGTCTTTATCCTGGAAATTATCGATCGTCACTTTTTTATTTTCGAGTACTTTATATTGCTCAAAGTAATTTCTGAGCTCCGCCGTAAAATGCGGTGGTAATTCTTTTACACTTTTAATATGGTTAACCGAAGGATCCTTTGCAGCAACCGCAATGATCTTATCATCAATCTGTCCCTGGTCAACCATCTGCATGTTGCCGATGACATTCGCTTCAACAAGACAAAGTGTTTGTATGGATTGAGAACAAAAAACAAGGATGTCGAGCGGATCGCCGTCTTGTCCTAACGTTTGCGGAATAAAACCATAGTTGATGGGATAATGGAACGAGGAATAAATAACACGATCCAGTTTTAAAAGCCCGGTTTCTTTATCTACTTCATACTTTGCACGGCTGCCTTGTGGAATTTCAATGATTGCATTTACAGCCAATGGTGCATTTTTGCCATAATGTGCACCGTGCCATGGATGATATACGGTGAGCATATAAATTATTTAAAGATGCGAATTGCAATGAGCGTTGCCAGCAAGCCGCCAATAACACTGGCAGTTACATAAATAAGGAACAAAGATGTTCTGTTTTCTTTCAACAATCCAATACCTTCCAGCGTAAATGCAGAGAATGTTGTAAAGCCGCCACAAAAACCGGTCATTAACAATAGCTTTATTTCTTCATTCCATGCAAGCGATCGGCCGGCAAGACCCCAGAGAATTCCAATAAGGAAACAACCGGAAATATTTACCAGCAAAGTTCCCGTTGGAAATGCTGCTGCAGTTTGCACATTGAATATTTTTTGAACCCCATAACGTAACATACTGCCGGCAGCGCCACCCAATCCAACTATCAAAAAATTTTTTATCATTCAGGAATTGAATCTTTTTGTTGAAATGTAAAATTCAGATCGATCAGCCATTGGCCATTTTCTTTTATCACTTTCAAAGAATCAGGCTTGTCTTTGTAAGAATTTGAATAATGGACAATGGTAACAGAATCATTTAAAGGATGGGTGTCTTTTAAAAACCTGATGCTTGCTTCTTTATATTTCTTCTTGTCTTCCGGTGTCATCCTGTTTTTATAATTCCATTCGTACAGGTAAATAATTTGCTGATTGGTCGTATCATTTACAAGAAAGGTTCTTGCTTTGGCATAATCGCCATCTAATGCAGCCCGGATGAACTTCCCGGCTGCATCCATTCCATTTTCCGGTTTCACTAAGTCTTCTTCTTTTGATGAGTCGTTACATGCAGCTAAAAACAATAGGAGTATTGAACAGAATTGAGTTAGTTTTTTCATTGCTGCAATGTACTAAAAGTTTAAGTGAGTCTGTTTTGCACAGGTGTAAAAACAAAGCTCCCTTTCCAAAAGGAAAGGGAGGTATATTGGTTAATTGGCTGACTAAAATCTTTAATGTTTATCGTTCTCTCGTTTTTCTTCTTCCTTCCGTTCTTTATCGTAAGCTCTCAATATGTGTTTCACGAGGCGGTGACGTACAACATCGTCCTCATCCAATTCGATATGGGCGATGCCATCGATATTTTTTAAGATACGCGTTGCTTTTTGCAGCCCGCTACGTTGATTTCTTGGAAGATCGACTTGGGTAATATCACCAGTAATGATCGCCTTTGCATTGGCACCGATACGCGTCAAAAACATTTTTAGCTGGAGATCGGTTGAGTTTTGCGCCTCATCCAAAATAATAAATGCGTTATCCAGGGTACGACCACGCATGTAAGCCAAGGGAGCAATTTCAATTGTTCTTGTGCTCATATAATAACCCAGCTTATCAGCCGGGATCATATCATCTAATGCATCATACAATGGACGCAGGTAAGGATCGATCTTTTCCTTCAGGTCACCCGGAAGAAAACCAAGATTTTCACCGGCTTCCACCGCAGGACGCGTGAGAATGATCTTCTTTACATTCTTATTCTTTAATGCACGCACTGCAAGAGCCACTGCCGTATACGTTTTACCGGTACCGGCGGGGCCTATGGCAAACACGATGTCATTCTTCTCTGCCATGTGCACCAGGCGTTTTTGATTGGCGGTTCTTGCACGAACAGTTTTTCCGTTGGGGCCAAATACCAAAACATCATTCGGATTGCGATCGATAAAATTATCGACCGTTTCGGCATCGTCTCCGCCGAGAATCTGTTCGAAATAATTTTCACTCATATGTCCATTCCTTTCCAGGTACTGTACAATGAGTTCAATTTTTTCGCGGGCAGAATTTACCTGCTCGGGCGATCCGCTGAGTTTTAACTGGGTACCCCGTGATAAGATTTTTAACAGGGGAAACTTTTTCTTCAGAATGTCGAGCTTGCCGTTATTTACGCCAAAGAACTCGATAGGGTTTACGGTTTCGAGGTTGATGATCGTTTCTGTCAATTCACTTCAATTTTAATTTCACAATTCTGGTATAGGGTGGGTACCAGATTTTTTTCACCTTGCCTGCACCCCTGCAGGCTTTTCCCATCCATGACTAAAATAAAGCCTTAATTTAATCAGTTCCTAAAGTTACTTATTCACAGATGTGAAAACAAATAGCCAGCAGAAATGTTTGGTTAATGTTTGCCGGCGTCATTTATTTTACGTAGTCAACAATCGTGCTACTATTGAGTCCCGATAGCTATCGGGATTGCATAGTTTACGCTGAGCGTAGCCAAGCTTTAGGGATGCCTTTGCGTGAAATGGAGAACCCTGATCAAAGTCATTCCAAATCCTGCTGACCAGCATTACTGGGCCATTAATCGTCGTTACCTTTACACCATGGAAGAAACGAAACCAATAAAACGCAGTAAGGAGCTTGCTCCTCTCAGTCGCGAACATCATGAAGGTTTATTATTTGCCTGGAAATTAAAGCAGGGTCTCGCCAGCAACGTACCGGTGGAAACACTCGTTAATTACACGCGGTGGTATTGGAGCAACCACATCAAATCCCATTTCCACGACGAAGAAAAAGTGCTCGTTAAATTTTTACCTGCAGAAAACCCCTTAGTGCACCAAATGTTCAAAGAACATGCACAAATACGCGATCTTGTGATTTCACTGGATAAAGAACCAAATGAAAATTCGCTGCAATTGCTTGCCGAATTCATCAATAATCATATACGCTTCGAGGAAAGAAAGCTTTTTGTTTACGCCGAACAAGTGTTAACTCCTGCACAACTAAATGCGATCTATAATGAACTTCCTGGCGAAATTCACTGCGATACTGAATGGAAGGATGAATTTTGGGTCAAAAAAAAGGAGCAGTAAGCATGAGTTCCTGTTAAAAATTATCGAATACAAAAATCCAATTCAAAATTCCGGATGACTAATTGCATTTTTGCACCCTGAATACCCTGCTGATGAAGTTTTTTTTATTGCCTGTTTTATTATCATTTTTTTTGCTTCATACCTATGATGGCAATGGCCAGCGTTTTAAGGTTTCAGGTGTGGTAATGGATCACAAAAAAGAACCCCTGGGATTAGCCAGTGTCGAGATCAAAGAGTTAAAAACAGGAGTTATTACCCACGAGGATGGCAGTTACGAATTTTCACTTGAACGAGGACAGTATACCATCATCACCAGCATGATCGGCTTTAAAACAAAGCTGACCACGGTACAGGTGAATAATGAAGATATAACCGAAAATATAATGATGGAAGAGGAAGCTGCTGAGCTCGGCGAAGTAGTGATCAAAGCAAAATTGAAAGACAGGGCCGAGGAGATAATACGAAATGTGATACGCAATAAGGAAAGTATTTTATCGGCGCCAGGATCTTATTCATGCAATGTTTATATAAAAGCGGTTCGGCAAGACTCTATAGAATCAAAACGAAAGAAAAACAAAACCGATTCGACAGAGATCGATTATAACTCATTATCCCTTTCAGAGATTTCACTTCGCTTTGATAAAAATGAAAATGGGCAAATAAAAGAACAAAGGCTGGGAGTGAGGAAAAGCGGCAAGACTGAAAATCTATTTTATTTATCAGCCACAGAAGCAGACTTCAATATTTATAATAATCTTCTAAAGTCACCGGCACTTTCTTCCATACCATTTCTTTCTCCAATAAGCTATAGCGGTTTGCTTGCCTATCGATTTAAAACATTGAAGATTGACCGCGTTGGCAAACGAAAGATTTATACAATAGCAGTCAGACCGCGTCAACTCAGCAACGCAACAGTCGAAGGCGAACTCGTAATTGATGACAGTCTAAAAGTTGTTTTGGATGCAAAATTCAGGTTGCCGGTGATTCACTTGCCTGAATATGATTTTTTTGAAGTGCAACAGCACTATGAAAAGGTAGGTGATACAGCATGGATGATCACAAGGCAAGAGTTTAATTATTATATAAAAGTAAAAGGCGGGAAAACCTATGGCCAGACAACAGCCGCCTATTCGGCTTTTCAATTGAATAAAGATTTTCGTAGAGGCCATTTCGGACAAGAAGTGAGTGTTACATCAATGGAGGCTTACGAAAAAGACAGCGCCTTCTGGAACAGGATCAGGACCGAACCGCTTTCAAGAAAGGAAATGATATACCTGCTGTACCAGGATAGCATGTACAAAATAACGCGATCGGAAAAATATCTTGACTCGGTCGATGCAGTGCTCAATAAGATCACCTGGCCTAAAGTACTTTTCTTTGGTCAGATATTTAATGACCATCGAAAAGAAAGGATGTGGATATTGCCACCCATAACAACGGTCTTTCAACCTATCCAGTTTGGTGGCAGCCGCATAAGGTTTGAAGCAGCTTATAAAAAGACGTTTCCATCAAGAAAAGACATTTCAGTAGAAGGATCAACCAGCTATGGTTTTCGGAATGGCGATATCAATGGCCGGATCGATATCAGGAGAAAATACAATCCTTTTAACCGGGGTTATCTGAATCTTTCTTTCGGTCGCGACTTTGCTTTTATTTTCGAAGGAGACGCATGGGTGAATATGCTAAAGCGAAGTAATATTTATTTGAATAATTTCTTTGAAGTAGGTCATGAAGTGGAACTGCTGAATGGTCTGTATCTCTCCAACTCCTTTGAAATTGCTTTGCGCCGATCGGTTAGCAATTACATAACAAATCCAAAAGCTGATAGTTTGTTTGGTGGTATATTGACAAATGATCAACCGGTGGAATTTGAACCTTACAATGCATTTTATAGCGGGATAAAGTTGTACTATACTCCAAAGCAACCATATATACGTGAGCCTAAGGAAAAAATATACCTGCAGGGTAAATGGCCAACCTTCTACGTAAAATGGCGCAAAGGCATCCCAAATATTTTCAAAAGCGAAATAGATTTTGACTACCTGGAATTTGGCATTGAGCAAAAGATCAACCTGGGTGTGACCGGTGTTACCAGTTACACCGTAAAAACCGGGAATACGCCAAATCAAAAGAATTTGCGTCTTGTAGATTATCAGTTTCAGCGTCGCGGTGATCCGCTGTTATTCCTGAATCCGAATCGTGCATTTCAATCACTCGATTCAACTTTTGCATTATTCAAAAGATTTTACCAGGGAAATCTTGTACATGAATTCAATGGTGCCTTGGTTAACAAGATCCCTTTCTTCAAAAAATTAAGGCTACAGGAAATAGCAGGAGCAGGATTTCTAATTGCGCAGGAACGAAATCTTGTCTATACTGAATTTTTTGCAGGCATCGAAAGAGTTTTTAAATGGCCTCCCAATCCGTTATCCAGATTTAAACTTGGAATTTATGTGGTAAGTTCCTTTGCCAATACTTTCCGAAACCCGATACAACTCAAAATTGGAATTACTACCTGGGATAGGTTCAAGAATCGGTGGAGGTAAATTATAATTGGTAGTTATATTAAGCCGGGGATTTAGAATCGGGTACAGGGTTCTCTCTTCGGTTATCTATTTCTGCAAGGATTTTTTGTATCTCTTCTTTGACTTGCTTGTAATCATCATCGAATTTTTTTTCAACGAGCATTTGTGTAAATATTTGCGTTTTTTGGGCAAGAATATCTACAAGTTCCTCCATCGTCATATGCTGACAACTCGTTGTCATAGTCTCAAAGTAGTTAGTTAATGCTTGTTTTTTGATATTGACTATGTTATGCAACAATAATTATGCGAAAATGTTATAAGCAGGATTAAAATTATTCTCAAAAATTTTAATCGTGGATCTACGATCGTAATCACCAGCATAAGTGGGGTCGTGTATCGGTTTAAAAAATGGAACCACATAGACCTTTAGGTTAAAAAGAATTCAAACTGAGACACTGCTATAATATGGCGATAAAATCAGCGTTAGTTCGTTTCTATAGCAATGCCAATTCCTCTGACAAATTTTTTTTTGCCTGGTCTTCGAATTTCTTATAGAAATGATCTGTTTTATATATTCTATCCATGTTTAGGAAGTGATGTAGAACCTTCTTACGACCCGGGTTATAAACCAGGTCGGGATAAATAGCAAATTCCTTTCTTATTTGCTTACAATAGTTCCGATAAACCTCCCAGCTCTGTCCAAGTATAGAAAGATCCGCATCGGTGAAATGATCGGTATCGCTATTGCCGGTCAACATATGTTTTTTAGTTGCCATTATCATTTCCGCACACGTTGAAATCTTCTCTGGCGGGTAATCGATCTGTTTAAGTATTTGTTCAGCCAACGCTGTGCTTTTTTCTTCGTTATTACTTTTTGTAGGCTTATAGATAATATCATGATAGAATACAGCAAATAGTACGCTATCCCAATCAATGATGTGTTTTTTGATTTCGTTCAACTGGCTAATGAGATGTTCAAGATGTGAAAGGTTATGATAATGTCTTGCTTTTTGCGAGTATTTACTTTCAACTTCTATCCACAATTTTTCAGTCAATGGCAGGTCATCAGTATATTTCTTCGCCAGATCAAAGTAGATTTCTCTTAACACTGATTTATTGCATTTACTTTTTCTTCGTGATGATGACCTACAAAGAAAGAAACTTTAAGGATTCACTGCAAACAAAAGTCTCCCCCGATTTAATTGGGGGAGACTTTCAATTATTATCTTATGAATTATCTTAAGAACAATATTTCACGATATTTCGGCAAATACCATTCCCGATCATCAACAAGCAATTCAAGCTTGTCAACGTGATAGCGAATTTGATCAAAGAATTGATCTTTTACCTGGCTTTGGTAAGCAACAGCCTTTGTCCTTGTTTCGGTCATATTGTTACAAACCTTTCTTGCTTCGATCATTTTTTCAACAAGGTCGCTTGTTGAACTGATATGTTCCGATATCTTCTCCAATATCTGCTTTTGATTCGCAAAGGCTGATTCTTTTAATCCCGATTCCTTTAAGCCTTTGATGTTATTTGCCAATAAATTCTGATAACGGATAGCTGCAGGCAAAATATGGCTCGTCGCCAGTTCTCCCATGATCCGGCTTTCGATCTGAACTTTCTTAATGTATTTTTCCAATTCAATTTCATGTCTGGCTTCCAGCTCCTGGTGAGTGTATACATCATTATCTTCAAAAAGAGCTTTCGCTTTTTTGGTCACCATAGCATCCAAAGCAAGCGGCGTAGTTTTTACGTTTTGTAAACCTCTTTTCTCAGCTTCTTTTTGCCATGCTTCGCTATAACCATCACCTTCAAATAAAACTTTTTCACTTGCTACAATGTATTCACGAAGCACATGCATGATCGCTATTTCCTTTTTATCACCTTTCTCCACCTGTGCATCTACTTCTGATTTGAATTTCTTCAGTGTGTCAGCCATTATGGTATTTAATACGGTCATGGCATTGGCGCAGTTAGCAGAAGAACCCACGGCGCGGAATTCGAATTTATTTCCCGTGAACGCAAATGGTGACGTCCTGTTACGATCTGTATTATCTAATAACAATTCCGGAATGCTTTTATGGATATCGATCTTCAACATGCTTTCATCTGTTTCATCCATTTTCGCAGTTACCCTTTCTTTGAACTCATTCAAAACCTTTGTCAGGTATTCACCAACAAAAACAGAAATGATAGCAGGTGGAGCTTCGTTAGCACCGAGACGATGATCGTTTGGTGCAGAAGCGATCGATGCCCTCAATACATCGGCATAATCATGAACGGCTTTTATTGTGTTTACAAAAAATGTAAGGAACATCAGGTTTGTCTTTGGTGTTTTGCCTGGCGCTAAAAGGTTCACACCCGTGTCAGTGGCCATACTCCAGTTATTGTGCTTGCCGCTTCCATTAATTCCTGCAAATGGTTTTTCATGCAGCAGTACTCTGAGTTTATGACGACGTGCCACGCGATCCATTACATCCATCAATAATGAATTGTGATCTACCCCAACGCTCACTTCTTCAAAGATCGGGGCGCATTCAAATTGTGCAGGCGCTACCTCGTTATGTCTTGTACGAAGAGGAATTCCTAATTTATATCCTTCATTTTCAAAATCACGCATAAAAGCGTATACTCTTTCGGGAATGGAACCGAAATAATGATCTTCCAACTGCTGACCTTTTGCCGAGCTATGGCCATACACAGTTCTTCCGCACATTACAAGATCAGGTCTTGCATTAAATAAACCTTCATCGATCACAAAATATTCCTGCTCCCAGCCAAGCGTAGCAGTTACACGGGTTACGTTCCGGTCGAAATAATTACAAACATCCACGGCTGCTCTGTTTAATGCTTCAAGCGCTTTTAACAAAGGAGCTTTATAATCGAGCGACTCACCCGTATAAGAAACAAAGATGGTAGGAATGCAAAGCGTTTTACCATGCCCGATCTCCATGATAAATGCGGGTGATGAAGGATCCCAGGCTGTATAACCCCTGGCCTCGAATGTGGCACGCAAACCACCGCTTGGGAAAGAAGATGCGTCGGGCTCCTGTTGTATCAACGCATCACCTTCGAATTGTTCGATAGGAGTGCCATCACTCTTTATCGTAAAGAATGAATCATGTTTTTCTGCAGTCGTCCCTGTTAATGGTTGAAACCAGTGGGTGAAATGTGTTACTCCCTTTCCTTCGGCCCATGAACGAATACCGCTTGCAATTTGATTGGCCATGGCACGGTCAATCTTTTGCCCTGCTTTGATAGATCCAACAAGACTTTTATAAGCTTCGTCGCTTAAAAATTCTCTTGCTGTTTTTACTGTAAAAACACTTTCTCCGAAGATGGCCGTTATCTTACTTGGATTGTCCACTTCAGTTTCCTGCGAAGCAGATAAGTTGTTGATAGCATTGAATCGTAATGACATGATGATTGTTTTATGCTTTTTAATTGGGGCTCAAATATAAAAGGTAAGCCCTGTTCAAAAGCTTACCTTAAAATTTGGTGAATAAATTCTTATACCGACTGGCTGAAAGATTTAAGCAACTTTCTTTTCAGCCTTTGTCAAATTCGCCTCAGCGATTTTTACAGTCTTAACGATACGCGCAGCAACTTTATACGGATCTGCCGCGCTATTAGGACGACGATCTTCCAACCAGCCTTTCCAGCCTCTTTCTACAGTACCAATAGGTATGCGAATAGAAGCGCCACGATCAGAAATACCAAATTTGAAATCAGTGATCGCAGCGGTTTCATGTTTACCGGTAAGGCGTAAATGATTGTCCGGACCATACACTTCAATATGCTCTTGCACATAAGGTCTGAAACCTTCACAGATCTGCTCGTAGATAGTTTGGCTTCCGCAAGTTCTTAATAATTCATTTGAGAAGTTTGCATGCATACCACTTCCATTCCAATCAAGGGCACCAAGTGGTTTGCAATGCCAGTTGATGGAGATACCGTATTTCTCACCAATTCTTTCAAGCAGGTAGCGGGCTACCCAAACCTGGTCACCAGCAGCTTTTGCGCCTTTCGCAAAGATCTGGAACTCCCACTGGCCGGTTGCCACTTCAGCGTTGATCCCTTCAACATTTAATCCTGCGTCAAGACAGGCATCAAGATGCTCTTCTACCATTGCACGACCGTAAGCATTTGTTGCGCCTACTGAACAATAATAGGGTCCCTGGGGTCCGGGATAACCTCCTTCAGGGAAACCAACAGGCTTATTTGTTTCGGGGTTCCATAAGAAATACTCTTGTTCGAAACCAAACCAAAAATCATTGTCATCATCTTCAATTGTAGCTCTTCCGTTTGACTCATGAGGAGTACCATCAGGGCTCATTACTTCGCACATAACCAGGTAAGCATTTTTTCTTTGTGGGTCTTTCGCAATGAATACGGGTTTTAATAAACAATCGGAGGAGCCACCCGGAGCTTGCTCTGTTGAAGAGCCATCAAAAGCCCACACAGGACAGTCTTCTAATTTACCGCTGAAATTTCTTTCAATTTTTGTTTTGCTTCTCAAGCTTTGGATGGGCTTATAACCATCAAGCCAGATGTATTCAAGTTTTGAAGGAACCATAACAAATGCTTTTAATTTTTAAAATGTAGTTCGTATGCAAAAAAAAGCATATTGCAGAAATAAACCAATAATTTTTGCCGATGGAAACAGTTTTTGACTAAAATGTGGAAAATTTCGGGGAAATTTTCGAATAACGATTGTTAGAAGTCCAGAATTTTCTACTGACTAGAAACATTAGAATTATTTTTAATGTTATTGAACAAGATGGTGTATATCCGCCCCCAATCAATAAGGCTTATTACCGGAACCAGTAAGAATGGTAATACAATACTCCGGTACCGAACTATGGCGCCAAGGAAATTCACGGTGAATCCTATCAGTAATAAAAAGGAGAATGAGAAAAATATACAAAACCAAATAAAGGACTTCGATCGTATACCGTTGGTGCGCCATATCAGAAACAGCAAGAACAGGAATAGAAGGAATCCGGTTTCTGTTGCTGCGGCCATTGAAAGAATGTGTTTTACATCACCCGGATGAGGTCGCAATGTGGTAGAAGCAATGGCCCTGGGAGCATTTATCAAAAAACTCCCCGCGTTAGGTTTTAATTCAGGAAAGTCAAAACCTGAATTCCCCTGCAGTGTTTTAAATGCTTTTTGTTTATCGACCACCGCTTGAGGAAAATCTAATCCGCTGGAAATGTATCGGAGCGTGAAAAACAATAGTGCGCTGACGAAGTAAGTGCCAATAAAGATCCACGCGGTTCGCTTTGGATATTTATACGA
>Ga0075430_100001445_pt1 | contig 19290 bp, 16 predicted proteins | sample RhiMetdeltSRZDD4_FD_75294 | JGI IMG/M metagenome (GOLD analysis project Ga0075430, IMG submission 75294) | Populus rhizosphere microbial communities from Tennessee, USA - Rhizosphere MetaG P. deltoides SRZDD4 | ecosystem: Host-associated > Plants > Roots > Rhizosphere > Soil | place: USA... | reverse complement strand
TTCGCGTTCGCACACAATTCGAATGTGACGGCGCTGCCTGGCATCAGCGCCGAGTCGCACTCAACCAGCAGCCCGCTGTTCGAGATGTTGACGACCTGCCTGACGTAGCCGGACGGCAGCCGCACACCTGTGAGCCAGGAAAGATCCCGAGCCGTCCAGCGGTGAGCCCGAGGAACGCAAACGGCTTGATGTACATGGCCCGACGCGCCGTTGAAACCACCGGCATCGCCGAGCGCCGTCTCCAATGCGACGCGCATGCGCGCCCCAAGAGCGTCGCGCATCGGCACCGTTTCCGTTGCAGGAGAGCGCCGCAGTACACGATAGAGCCCCGACGATATGGACGCCCTCTCAGGATGCCGCTCAATAATCGGCGACACCATGAGCACCGGGACGTTTACCTGGGTCGTCTGCCGAAGGAACTCCATGAGGGCGCGCTCCTCGTGTGGAGGCGTGAACGCCGACATGAGGATCAGTTCGGGCACTTGCCTGGCGATGACGGCAACCGCGACGCTGGCCGATGCGGACACGACGACCTTCGCGTCGATGTAGTCGTGCACGAGTCGCGTGAGCGCATGTGCCCGATCGGGATCCGGCTCGATGGCAAGGATGTTCGGAATCCGGGGCGTGCGTTGGCTCGAAGCGGTCATGATTCCTGCCTTACCGGAGGCAACTGCCGCGCCAGTGCGCCAGTTCGCCCGTCGTACCTCTTGAAACCTCTGGAGCATTGGAGCTTACGTGCTCGTCTCCCGAGTCGCACGTTTGACCACCGAGCCTTGCACGTGTCTCATGGTGGAGCATACGCGTCGATACTTGTCGTTCTTGTCTGCTGTCGTCGCACGAGGCGACGCAGCCCGTCGAGGTGCTCACAACGGGCAGGCGCCGCGTTCGATGCGCTGTTGTGCGCGTGTTCGCACGTGAATGCCTGTGAATTACCGGTGCATGTTGATCGGAAACTCGGGGTTGTTCGCGACAGCTTGCCGCGGCACGAAGTTTCCTCGCTTGTGATGTTCGGCATTCCGTCCGGGGAAGTACGTGATGCCGAGGAACGCGTCGACCGTACCCGTAGCTGTCGGCGTGAGGAAGTTTGCCGAACCCGACACTGCGAACCGCTCGCTCAGAGGCAGTTCGAGATCGGCTCCGTACACCATCACATTGCTGTCACGTGAATTGTCAGGCAGCACCCACACGATGTTGTGGTGCCCGCGTGCCATGCCGAGCCAGAGGCGGGTTCGCGCACCCGTCGGCCAGACGTGGGCAAGGTAGCCGTTTGTCTGAGAGATCGGTTCGAGACTCACCGGCGTGTTGCCCATCAGACCCTGGTCGCTGTTCACCGACTTGGTGAACCAGACACCCACTTCGTTCATCTCGGTCACGTCATATCCCGCAAAGCCGCGGACCTGCCCCAGGGTGAAGTCGTCGTAGTACTGCTGCATCAGCGCGTCATACGCCAGCCCCCAAGTGGTCTTGCGACCGACGGTCTGGAACAGCCCGACGGTGACGAAGGTCTGCGTGCGGTTGCTCGTACCTTCGATTTGATCGAGCACGTGGACCGCCGCATCCGACAGGTTCACGCCCGCGCCAACCTGGGCACCCAGGTTCAATCGATCCGAAATCGGCAGACCCAGGTTTGCTGAGAACCGGGCGCCCATGTTCGCGTTGATGCCGAGATCTTGCGGCTGCTTCGAACCGTCAAGACCGGCGAACAGAGACAAGTTCTCCCAGAACGACCCGTTTGCGACAGGCGTGGACGCCTGCGGAGCTGCCGACGCCTGGACCGGTCCGGGCTCGAGCCCCTGGGCGGCGGCAGCGACGACCGTGACGTGACCGAACGACGCCAGAAGGACAAGTGCTGCAAGCGGGTTGTATCGAACTCTCACGATTCCCTCTCGATCAAAATGACAGCGGGCCCGGTCACGCCGCCTGTTGATAATCCTCCACCAGGGTCGGCACGATCCTGGCTGCCGGGATGTCGATTGGATCAACGGTTGGACAATCGGTTAGAACCATTCGCATTGCTGCGACGCATTCAACGTCCAGTGCGGTACCGACCTGGCGGTCCATGATCTCGAGCACACGCTCAGTCGGCAGACCCGGACGATACGGCCGTGAACCGCGCAGCGCGTCGCAAATATCGGCAACCGACAGGATTCGCGCGCGTCGGTTTAATTGGTTTGCCTGGCGCCCCTGGTGATACCCCCGACCGTCGAGCCGTTCATGGTGTGCCGAAGCATCTTCTGCCAGGCCGCGAAAGCATGACAGCCGGTTGAGGATCGCGAATGTGTGTTCAGGATGTCGCCGCATCACCGCGAATTCCGCGTCGGTCAGCTTGTCCGGCTTGTCCAGAATGAGATTCGACACACTCAATTTGCCGAGGTCATGCAGGAGCGCTGCGCGTTGGAGTGCTCGCAGCTCGACGGCTGACAATCCGAGAAGGCGGCCAATGGCTACCGCCATCTCTGCGACGCCGTGCGAGTGTCGATAGGTCCACGGCGACTTGGCATCGATCACGCGGGCAAACGCCTCGGCTATCTGATCGAGCTCTCCTTCATCGGCGAACATCACGCGATCGGCCGGCTCGACGAGTTGCAATTTCACCGCGTCGCCAGACCCGAGCTCGCGCCAGAAGGACGCGTCCTCGCATATCGAGAGCAGCGCGTCGACCAACGTCGGCTCGAACCATGTGCCGCGCCGTGCGACAGCCATGTCGTATGCGGTGAGCACGCCGTATTCCGTGAAAAAGACCTCGACGGTCTGCGCCAGGCCCAGGATGCGAGCGTGCAACGGAATGGCGTCGCCTTTCAGTCCGTACGGCTGGCCGTGTCCGTCCCAGTGTTCGTCGAGCGCGCGGATTGCACTGGCGGTGGCTTCACTGAGACCGAGCTGTCGTGCAATGTCTGCTCCGCGCTCGCAGCGCGTTCGCACGACGGAGCGGGCGCCTTCTGGCCCATGTGAGAGCACTGCAAGGACGCGCCAGACTCGTTGCAGTAGCGCCGCGCCCGGCGCCGCGTTACGAACGACGTATCGGAACGATTGCAACGCTTGCGACCAGTCGATGTGCTTGAGGTTTGTCTTTAGATCGTGGTCGTTCGACCCGAAGAGCGCTGCGAATCGTGCCGCGTTGCTCGAGCAGCCCAGATCTTTCATGAGGAGCGCATTGAACAGCGCCGACCGCTCCTCGCGCGGGAGGTTGATGACCTCGGCGATCCGCATTCCGATCAGGCAGCTTCGAATCGAATGACCTGGCCGCTGGCCCTCGGTCAGGTCGAGCGCGTACGAGAGGCCAGCGAGCACCTGGGACAACCGGACGCCGTTATCGCTGCCACGCCCGTCGGCGGCGCGATATCTCGTCGTCAACCAAGGGTGCCCCGCCGCGTCAGCGTTCGATGACGATGCCGTTCTCGTGCGTGACATTGAGGTCACCAGGGCCTGGGAGCGTTTGTCGTTACGCAGGGCCGGTGCCGGCCTGACGGTAGAGGAGGTGCTCCGCCCGCAAGCTTCTGCGCCTGCGGCGGTTGGGTCGAATCGTTCAGAGCGGCGCGATGGTGCAATTCAACGAAGCGGCTGTCCCAAGACGGCACACGCGGTTTCCGCCCTGTAAGTGCCCGAAAAACCGAGGTTCCTGGCGCCGATGACGAGCCGCCGCTGACAACTATTACCAGAAGTGTTCCATCCTGGAACGTGGTACATCGGTCGGGCCCGTCTGCCTGCTAGGACTCCGTGGCACCTGTAACCATCGAACGCATACGAACTTAGCTGGGAGCCAGTCGCTCGTCCCCGGCGCTGGCGTCGTGATTGCCCTGCACGAGTTCAGGAGGGGTGATCACATGCCGCGTTTCACTCGGATTGCATACAGCCTTGCCGGTCTGCTGTTGCTGCACGTGCTGAACCCGACCGTCGCGTGGCTGGTACTTGGTGGCGGGCTCGCTTACATGATTGGCGACTGGAGAAGGCGAGCGCTGCGTACTGCCACGTCGTCCTGAAAGGTGGAGCAGAATGCCGCGATGGACACAGTTCATCCTGCAGCTGACGCGCCATGCGCATTTTTCATAGCACGGTGAGTGCGAAGGTGGCGGTCATCGTGCGCGAAGGGTTCAAGGACGACGAAGAGAAGTACTTCAGCGATTTCGCGTGGCGCGGCGTGTGGGTATCCGACCGACCGGTGCACACGGAAGATGCGCCGGGTCACGTCCTCGTGACTCTCGAGGTCCCGGCGGAGGTGTTTGAGGAGTACGAGTGGGCGCAGGACGACGCCGCATACCGGGGAAGCCTGATCCCGGCGACGATCCTGAATCGATACGGACCGCCACAGCTCGTCGAGCATCCCTCCATTTCATAGCTCGCGTGGGGGCGCGGTTTGCGCGGCACGGCCGCTGCCTTGCGTGCGAGTCGTCATTGCACAGATGATCACAAGCATCGGCCGCTCCGATGCGACGCTTCGTCGATAACTCTGGTCTCCTGGTAGCAGGCACGATTGCCGCGCTTGTTTGGGCGAACATCGACCAGGCGAGCTACGAGAGATTCAGCCACGCACTTCACTTCGTCATCAACGACATCGCGATGGTGTTTTTCTTCGCCCTCGCGACCAAGGAAGTGGTCGAGGCCATTGCACCGGGCGGCGCGCTGCATTCACCCCGTCGCGCCCTCGTCCCGATGATTGCGGCCGTCGGGGGAATGGCCGGTCCTGCGGCAATCTATACTGCGTTGGCGCTCACGGCCGGTGTTCCCGAGCTGCTTCGCGGCTGGGCAATCCCGTGCGCGACCGACATCGCATTCAGCTACCTCGTCGCGCGATTCGTACTCGGGCGCGAGCATCCCGCCATCCCGTTTCTCCTTCTGCTGGCAATCGCAGACGATGCGCTCGGTCTTGTCATTCTGGCGGCGTTCTACCCGACAGGGGCCATTCGACCGCTCGAGTTCGTGGTGCTGCTCGGGGTAGCGGTTGCGATTGCGCGATGGCTGCGAAACGGCCGGATCAGAAGCTTCTGGCCCTACGTGGCGGGCGCGGGCCTGGTGTCATGGGTGGCGTTCTATCGAGGCGGGCTGCATCCGGCGCTCGCGCTCGTTCCGATCCTTCCGTTCGTGCCGCACGCCAAACGCGATCCGGGGCTTTTCATCGACGCGCCACATGCGCATGACCCTCTCAATGAGTTCGAGCACTGGTGGAAGCGGCCGGTTGACGTCATCCTCTTCTTCTTCGGACTGGTCAACGCTGGCGTGCCGATCTCGGCGACTGGCGAAGGAACGTGGGTTGTCCTCTCCGCCATCCTTTTGGGCAAACCGATCGGAATCGTACTCTCGACGGCGTTGTGCGTTGCGCGGGGCCTTCACAAGCCCGCCGGCGTGACATGGCCCGACATGATCGTGGTTGGAATCATCGCAGGAATCGGCTTCACGGTAGCCCTGTTCTTCGCTACCGCCGCTTTCCCGCCAGGTGAGCTGCTCGACGAGACCAAGATGGGGGCGCTGCTCAGCTTTTCGGCGTCAGTGCTCGCAATCGCCGCAGCATTTGTCCTGCGCGTCGGTCGATTTCGTCCGCGGGGCATTTGAACAGTGTCTCGTAGGGCGAAGGGCAAAAGTCAAAGTCAAATGCTCGTCGCAACGCTTTCTGACCGGTCGGGGTCTGGTCTCTCAGACGAACCAGGATACGGTTATCGCGAGTATGCCGCCGACCAAGACATCCAGCGCGTAGTGATACCGGCCGAGCACAGCTCCCGCAGCAATGGCGCTGGCGATGACCAGGAGCACTATCCCGGCTGGCTGCGATATCGGCATCACCTCGAGCGCTGCGGCCAATGAGACGGCGACATGTCCGCTCGGGAACGTGTTCAACCCGTGGCTGACGCGTTTGAGCACGAACTCATTCACGCCATGCACCCCCGCACTCTCGGCCGCCGCTGCGTTCAGCATTCGCGGAGGGCGACTGACCAGCCAGGGCAACGACGCGTAGCACAGAAATCCCGAGAGCAATACCGCGGTCCAGAATCTATCGACGTCGGCTATTGTGCCGCTGGTCCAGACCAGAACGAACGCTACTGGAACCAGCACGTAGCACAAGAGATACGACAGCTCGAGGATCAACGCCGCCCACGCCGGAGGGTTGATCGCGAAAATCCGGCACCACTGGTCGCTGCGCACCAGCCACGATTCGAAGCGGCCTGGGGGATCTGATGAGGGGATGAGCAGGGCTGGGATCCAGTACGCGGCAACGAGGTATGCATGCCCGAGCCAACCGCGGGTCGCCTCGGCAGCCTGACTGGCCGCGATCACTCCTATCGCCATCAACGCGGACAAAAGCGCGACTTGCGCGCGGCGGTGCGGGGAAGCCTGCGTGGCCAACGCCGCTACGGCGAATGCGATGAAGAATGCGCTGGCGAGTGATTCAAATGTCAGCGGAGCGCGCACTTGATCGTGGCAAGCGTACCGCCTCTGCCGCCGCCTTCGCCCACGAGGTAGATGACGCCGTCCGGGCCGAATGCCACGCCTTCGCCCTGGCGCTCCTTGAGCGGCTTGAGGTCGAATCGGCGAGGCTGAACGTTCTTTCCGGCGATCAGGTCTGCCGCTGGATAGAACAGTAAGTCCGTATTCGTTCTCAGGGCGACCCAGTCGCCATCTGGCGATGCCGCTCCCCCCGTTACCCGCTCGAGGGGGAGCTGCGCCACTTGCTGCAGTTTGCCGATTCCGGACCCGCTCGTCGCAGGCACCCGGTAGAGGGCGGTTGTACGGGCATCTTCCTTCGACACCAGAAACAGTCCGCTGGACGTCGCAAAGAGCGCCTCTGCGTCATGGGGGACGTCGGGATACGTCATCGTCCATCCTTCTGCGGGCGTCGTTGCTTGGTCGTCCGGGCGAGGCTCTGGGACGCGATAGATCGTGATCCCTCGCCGGACGCGGTTGTTGTCGCCGATGTCAGCGATGAACAAGCACGACCCTTCGGGGCAAGAGCCGGCTGCGAGGTCCTCCCAGTCGTCGATGGACACACCGGTCAATTCGACGCGTCCCTTCGCGTTGCCCGCATTGTCAAACGCAAACAGGTTCGCACGACCTGAGTCGTTGTGCGACCAGAGGATGCCAGGCGTTCGGCGGCTCACGGCGACGCCACTTGCTTCCCCGACGCCGGCGAGCGCGGTTATCCCGGCGGTGATCGTGCACAACGGCGGCTGCGCCGCGGCGACGCATCCAGCGAGCACCGCGGCCGTCAAAATCCCCCCGAGTACCATTCGTGACCGTGCGATCATCGGCGCCAATGGTCAACCTCTACATTCTGTGCATGGTGGGAGCCGGCGCTGCAGTTGCGACGCAGATAGCGATCAACGCGTATCTGGGCGCGGTGACCGGCAGCGCTCTGTGGGCGGCGAACTTCTCTTTTGCGGTGTCCATGATCGCCGGTCTGGTCGCTCTTGGTGCGGCTATTCTGTTGGGCGAGATCCCGCTTCCGAATCCGGCAGTCTGGACCGCGCCCTCCTGGATTTGGCTCGGCGGTCTTGGAGGAGCCACCTATGTGCTCCTTGCAATTCTGCTGACGCATCGCCTTGGCGCGGCGGTTCTCTCAGCGGCCGGAATCGTCGGACAGCTCGCGACGTCGCTGCTGATCGACCATTATGGATGGTTTGGCGTGCCGGTCCATCGGATCTCGACGATGCGTCTTATGGGGGTTGTGCTGCTCATGCTCGGGGTAGTGCTGTTGCGGTGGAAGTAGAATCGCGTACGACGGTCCGGCTTTGGCCGGACCAAAACCCCTCACGTGAAACATGGGCAATCGAATACTTCACATCAGCGTGCTTTTGGTGGCGACTGCAGGCCCCGCAGCCGCGCAGGCTTTTCGGCAGGACATCGTTGTAACCGCGGCCACCACACCCGTCGAGCTTGGTACGGTTACGCGAACGCTGACGGTGATCACTCGCGACCAAATCGAACGACTTCCGGTCAACAGCGTTGCCGACGTGTTGCGGCTCACTGGGTCCGTGGACGTCCGCGCACGAGGTGAACGCGGGATGCAGACGGACTTCGCGATCCGCGGCGCGAATTTCGGTCAAATGCTCGTCCTTGTTGACGGCACCCGGCTGAACGACGCACAAAGCGGCCATCACAACGGGGATATCCCCGTGCCGCTCGATGCGGTCGAGCGAATCGAGATCTTGTACGGACCTGGTTCCTCGTTGTTTGGAGCAGACGCATTCGGGGGCACCATCAACGTGATTACGAGGCGCGATGCTTCCCCAGCCTCGGGCGTGATTCAGGGAGGCAGTTTCGGCCTTGTTGCCGGGCGCGGTCAGGCTGGTTATACCCGCGGGCTCGTACGCCAAACGTTTGCTGCGTCGATCGACCGGTCGTCGGGCTTCATGTTCGAGCGCGGGTTCGCTGCTGCCGGTGTCAGCTCGCGGACTTCGATCGGTGACCGGGGCGGCCTGCTGGTTTCCTATTTGTGGAAGGACTTCGGCGCGAATGGCTTTTATGGGGCTGCCCCCTCGCACGAATGGACCAATCAGACGCTGCTGGCCGGAGACCACGACCTGGGTGCCTGGGCAGGCTGGCAGATGGGCGCCAATCTCTCGTATCGAACACATGGCGACCACTTTCTTTTCGACGTTCGGAGACCCGGTGTTGCGGAAAACCGGCACCGTACCCATGCGGCGCTCGGGGCCGTGCGCGCGTCTCGCGGCGTTGGTGGCAGCGCCTCCATCACGGTAGGCATCGAGGCGGGTGCCGACTGGGTTCGTTCGAGCAATCTCGGCAATCATTCGACGAGAAGGGCGAGCGCTTTTGGTGAGTGGCGTCACGCATTGAACCCGAATACACAAGTAGACGCGAGTCTCCGAGTCGACCGTTACACTGAGTTCGGCACCGCATGGAATCCCGGATTCGGCATTGGATGGTGGCCCGTGCCAACCATTCGCTTGCGCGCATCCACCGGTCGAGCGTTTCGGGCGCCTACGTTTACCGAGCGGTTTTATTCGGATCCGGCGAACTGGGCGCGCCCCGAGGTCGGACCGGAGGCGGCGTGGGCCGGCGAAGGCGGGGCTGACCTATTCCTGTCGCAGAACTGGACTGCCAGCGCGACGATCTTCGGCCGACTCGACCATGACGTGATCGACTGGCTCAGGCCGACCGTTGCCGACCGCTGGCGCACCTACAACATCCGGGATGTGGATACGGTGGGGTTCGAGGTTTCCGTGAAGAGGACCATGAGCAGCGGTTCGTTCGTTCAGGCAGCGTACACGGGTCTCGATGTACAGGCAGACGCCGTTACGCAGCTCTCGAAGTACGTCCTCGATTACGCACCTCATACCGTCGCAGTGGCGGCGGCGATCGATACCGCAGCGGCGCTCCGTATCGCGCCTCGTCTCGAATACAAGCACCGCACGCGATCGACTGGGACAAGCGACTATGCGTTGTTCGACCTTCGTATCAGCCGCTTGTTCGGTCTCTACGAAGTTCGCCTCGAAGGGACCAATCTCGGAAACGCAAGCTACCAGGAGATTGTCGGCGTCGCAATGCCCGGCCGAGCAGTTAGCGTCTCAGTGGCGGTCCGTCCGTAGAGCCGGATTCATGACTAAGGTAGGCGCGGCTTTACGCCGCGCCCCAGGCCGGCCGTAAAGGCCCGCCCTACGTCGCGCCATCGCACCGTCGCACCTTCGCACCGTCGGACGCACCCTCGCACCGTCGCACCCTCGCACCTCGCACCGTTAGACCGTCTATTCGCGTTGCCGTGCCGGTTCCTGCTGGGTGAGGCAATGAATCGTGCCGAGCCCCCACGCGAGATCAACCGCATGGATTCCGACCACTTTGTGCGACGGCATGAGATCGGCGAGCGTGTTGAGCGCAACACGGTCGTGTGGATCGTTGAAAGTGGGCACCAGGACGACGCCGTTCGCAATGTAGAAGTTGGCGTAGCTCGCGGGTAGGCGCACCCCTTCCATGACGACGGGACGCGGAAATGGCAGTTTGACAATTCTCAAATTGCCGGTTTCGGTGGGTGCCGATGCAGCCTCGAGTCGCCGTAAGTTGTCCATGGATCGGGCGTGGTTCTCGTCGGAAGGATCGTCTTCGACTGCCAGCACCACGGTGTCTCGACGCACGAACCGCGCGACGTCGTCAACGTGCCCGTGCGTGTCGTCACCGACACAGCCTTCGCCGAGCCAGATCGTGCGCCGAATGCCGAGCCATTCCGCGAAGATGCGTTCGTAATCCTGCCGTCCAAGACCCGGATTGCGAACTTGGACATCGCTCAGCAGCCATTCCTCAGTAACGAGGAGCAGCCCTTGGCCGTTGACCTCGAGACCGCCGCCTTCGAGGATGATGCGCTCTCCAGTGTCGGGGCGGACCGGCTCGTGGCGTCCGAGGCCTGCGAGGCGCGCGACGAAGCTGCCCACTTCGACGTCGCGCTGCCAGTTCGAATACTTCGCCCAGGCGTTGAACGCCCAGTTCAGCAGCACGACGTCGCCCGCGGCGTCGATCACACCTGTGGGAGCGGAGTCACGCAGCCATACGCGATCCGTGGGCACCAGGTGAAGCGTGACCCTGTCATGCCGCACGTTGTGAGCGTCGAGCGCCACACGCGCGCTCTCCATGACCTCGCTGCTGTGGCAGAGAATCTCGAGCGGTTCATGCTCGGCCAGCACGCGAGCGATTTCCGCGTACACCCAGGGAATCACGGGCAGCTTGCCGGGCCAATCGGGTTCGTGATGCGGCCAGGCAATCCACGTTGCGCGATGTGGTTCCCACTCGGCGGGCATCCTGAAACGACGCACCTGTTGAACCGCGTCGTTCACGCTTCCAGATTCTCCCTTCTCGGTTCGTGTTCAGGTTCCGTTCGAACGTGAACACGAACGGAGAACCGAGAACTCAGAAGTGTGAACGGCACGTTACCGCTCGATCCCGATGTATCTCTTCAGGATCGGACCGTACGCATCGACGCGCCGGTCGCGCAGGAACGGCCAGTTGCGGCGCGCGTTTTCGATGAGCGCAGGATCGCACCTGGCGATCAGAATTTCCTCGCCTTCGCCCGCTTCGGCGATATCGCGTCCGAACGGATCGGTGATGAACGAGTGGCCGAAAAAGGTGATGCCGTTGGTGCCGGGCTCATCCTCATGGCCAACGCGGTTAGGCGCCGCCACGTATACGCCGTTCGCAATCGCGTGGCTACGCTGGATCGTACGCCACGCGTTTACCTGAGCATGCCCCCATTCGTCCTTCTCCGCCGGATGCCAGCCGATAGCCGTGGGATAGAAGAGTACTTGCGCCCCCATCAACGCTGTAATGCGTGCGGCTTCGGGGAACCACTGGTCCCAGCAGATCAAGACGCCGATGGTCGCATACCGCGTTTGCCAAACCTTGAACCCACCGGCATCGCCGGCCTGTTCACCGTGGTAATCGAAATGCCCGTCACCAGGGGTGAAGTAGTACTTCTCGTAGTACAGCGGGTCGTCCGGTATGTGCATCTTGCGGTACACGCCGAGCAGGCTTCCGTCGGCGTCGATGATCGCGGCGGAATTGCGATAAACGCCGGCAGCTTCACGCTCGAAGATCGGGGCGATGACGACGACCCCCAGTTCTTGTGCGGTGGCCTGGATAAGGTCGGTCGTCGGTCCTGGAATCGTCTCGGCGAGCTCGAAACGGTCGCACTGCTGTGACTTGCAGAAGTAAAGCGAGTTGAACAGCTCTTTCAAACAGACGATCTGCGCGCCGCGGTCCGCGGCTTCTCGCATGAGTCGTTGCGCGCGCGTGACGTTGCTCTGCACGTCGGCGTCCGCGTGGTCCTGGACGATTCCAATTGTGAACATCTGACCCTATGCTAGCCTTGCTCACACACGGATGAAAACAAAACCACTGCGCGTTGCGCTCCTCGGTTTCGGTACGGTCGGCGGATCGGTGGCGAGAATCCTGATGGAGAGACCCGAGCTGACCGATCGGATTCAGCTCACGCACATTTTCAACCGAGGTGTCGAGAGGAAGCGCGTCGATTGGATCCCTGCGAATGTCGTATGGACCGAGAACATCGACGAGCTGCTTGCGGCCAAACCGGACGCGGTAGTCGAAGTGGTCGGTGGCGTCGAGCCGGCCGGCACCTGGGTGCGCCGTGCCTTGGAGCAGAGCACCGCCGTCGTGACCGCGAACAAGATGCTGCTCGCGGCGCACGCGCCAGAGCTGCTGCACCTGGCCGCCACCCGCGGCACACAGCTTCGGTTCGAGGCGGCTGTTGCTGGCGGTGTGCCGCTGATCCACGGCGTTCGCGAAGGTCTCGCCGGTGATCGTCTGATGCGTGTCGCCGGCATTCTCAACGGCACCTCGAACTACGTGTTGAGCAAGATGGCGGAGGGGCACGAGCCGATGGGCGCCGTGCTCGACGACGCGCGTCGGCTTGGCTATGCGGAGGCGGACCCGAGCGCCGACATCGACGGCGACGATGCCGCTGCCAAGCTCGTCGTGCTGGCGGGGATCGCATTCAGGCGCCACCTTCGCCTCGCGGACATTCCGCGTCAGTCGATCCGTCCCATTTCGGCTGCCGATTTCCGGTACGCACGGAGCCTCGGTTGCACGATCCGTCAAATCGCGATGGTCGAGACGAAGGGCGACCGTTTTCACGCCTTCGTCGGTCCGGCACTGGTGCTGCGCGGTTCGAACTTCGGGCTGAATATGGGTGCGAACAACGTAGTAACCATCTCTGGTCATTACGGGAGCGACAACAGCTTCAGCGGTCCCGGGGCTGGAGGGCCCGCGACGGCCGTCGCTGTCGTGTCGGACTTGCTTTCGCTCACGCAACGTACCCAGGACCGAAGCGAGGAGTGGCCGGCCGGCCAGGTAGCGACTGCGGCACTTCGTCCCTACTATCTGCGTTTTGTGGTGTACGACCGACCGGGGATCCTGGCGTCGATCGCCGCAGCGCTTGCTGGACAGGGCATCAACCTCGATGCTGTGCTGCAGCAGCCCGGATATCCGAAAGATGCCCTCCCGTTCGTGATCACCGTCGAAGCGTGCGACGAAGCGTCCCTGACTGCCGCCCTCGATGAAATAGCCCGTTTTGAATTCCACGCCGAGCCGCCGTTGTCACTGCCGATGCTGTTGGGCGACGACGAGCGACCGTGATATCTTTTTTGATTCGTGTCACTTAACAGGGCCAGCCGTCCTCCGGGCGACGACCTTATTGTGCCGGCGTCCATGGGGAACCTCGGCAGCGGCTTCGACACGCTTGCCGTGGCCGTCCGGCTGTACCTTCGCTTACGCGTCGTCGATATACGCGACGACGGGGCGGCGACGCTCACCGTGGTGAAGAGTACGCCGCCGGTGAGGGGCAAAAACGCGGTGGAGCGCGCATACCAGGCCATTGCGCGTTGGACGGGCCTCAAAGCACCGTCGGTCTTCGTCGAAGTTGAGAGCGATATACCGATGACGGCCGGGCTTGGGAGCAGTGCGGCTGCCGCGGTGGCGGGATTGCGGATATTCGAGCGCGTCACCCAGCCGCTGCCGGAGGGCGTCCTTCTTGCGGTCGCGACTTCTCTTGAAGGTCATGCCGACAATGCGGCTGCGGCTCTGCACGGAGGGCTCACGTCGGTCATCGAGCGCGAGGGCGACGAGCCCGTAGCGTTGCGATGGCAGTGGCCGGAGGACCTTCGCTTCGTTGTCGCCACTCCGTCGGTTGGTCTTTCGACCTCGAAAGCACGGGCGGCGTTGCCAGATTCGCTGCCGCGAAGAGATGCCGTGTTCAATTTGCAGCGGGTGCTGACGCTGGTCCATGCGCTGCAGAGCGGCGAGTACGACCTGCTCCGCGAATCGGTGCGTGATAGATGGCATCAGCGGGCGCGCGCCGCGCTGGTCCCTCAGCTTGGCGAGGTGCTCGCGCTGGACGATCCAGCGATTCTGGCGTCCTTCCTGTCCGGCGCGGGGCCGTCGGTGGCCCTCGTTGCGCGCGGCGATTTCGAGCGTCTCGAGCAACTGCTGGCGTCGACGTACGAACGTGCGGCTTGTCCGGTCACGATTCGAAGGCTCATGGTTCATCAATCGTCCGACGTCGCGCGCGAAACGGTCGCTTCGGCACCGGGGAGAAATCGATGAAATTCGTTGCCGGATTGACCTGCCACCTCTGCGGCGCAACGTATCCGGCCGAGGCGTCCTGGGTTTGTGCCGGATGCCTCGGGCCGTTGGAAGTGTCGTACGACTACGCCGCAATCCGGAAGACGATCAGCCGGAGCGTCATTGAATCACGACCTCGTTCGCTCTGGCGCTACCTCGAACTGCTACCTGCCCGCGAGCCGCTGACAGGTTTCAATTCGGGATATACACCTCTCGTTCGTGCGACGCGGCTGGCCCGGGAGTTGGGAGTCGCCGAGCTGTATCTCAAGGACGACTCGGTAAACCACCCGACGTTCTCCTACAAGGACCGAGTCGTATCGATTGCTGCCACGCGCGCCGTGGAGCTCGGGTTTCAGGTATTCGGGTGCGCGTCCACCGGCAACCTCGCGGGAAGCGTGGCGGCCCACGCCGCTCGACTCGGACTGCCTTGTTACGTATTCATTCCTTACGATCTCGAGCCCGGCAAGATCCTGGGGGCAGCCATCTACGGTCCGCACGTCATTGCGATTGAAGGCAATTATGACGACGTGAACCGGCTGTGCACACAGATTGCGGACAGGTACGGGTGGGGATTTGCCAACATCAACCTTCGCGCCTACTACGCCGAAGGCGCCAAGACGATGGGCTTTGAAATCGCGGAGCAGCTTGGATGGCGTTTTCCGGATCATGTGGTGTCGCCAGTGGCTGGCGGCACACTCCTTCCGCGCATCTTCAAGGGGTTTCGCGAGCTGCGGGAAGTCGGGCTCGTCGAAGGTGACTTGCCAAGGATTCATGCTGCGCAGCCTGCCGGTTCGGCGCCGGTCATCAACGCACTGAAGGCAGGGCTCGAGTTTCCGGAGCCGGTGAAGCCGAATACGGTTGCAAAGTCGCTGGCCATCGGCAATCCGGCCGACGGATTCCAGGTGGTTCGCGTCGTCAACGAAACCGGAGGCGACGGCGCGGCTGCCAGCGATGCAGAGATTCTCGACGCTGTCCAGCTCCTCGCCCGGACTGAGGGGATCTTCACCGAGCCCGCCGGCGGCACGACACTCGCCGTGACGAAAATTTTGATAAACCGCGGGGTGATCAAGCCGAACGAGTCGGTGGTCGTTTGCATTACCGGCAACGGATACAAGACCGTTGAAGTGATGTCCGATCGTGTCCCCGCGCCTATCCGAATCGGCCGCAGCCTGGCCGAATTCGAGCGTGTTGTGGGCGGTCGGCTGGGCCTCCAGGCCGCCGCTGGCTGACAGCCAGAACCTGGACCCCGGACGCATTAGCTTGCCCGATTGGCCGTTTACCCGATACAATTGCCCCCATCGTGCGGAAAACGTGTGGTTGTGAGTGCGCGTGTTGTTGTATGGGAACCAGAGTCCCTGCGCTCTCGGTCCACCGTGTCGGTCGCGTGTAGAAAACCGCAACACGAAAAAGATCGAAGGCCTGGGATGCAATCCCGGGCTTTTTGTTTTTAGGGGTATGTTTCCAGCATTTCTGAACCTGCGGTCGCGACGCGCCGTTGTGGTCGGCGGTGGTCCTGTGGCGGCGAGCAAGCTCGAGGCGCTGCTGGCCGCGGGCGCGGACGTCACCGTTGTGGCCCCGGAGCTCGTTCCCGAGATCGATCGTCCTGGAGTGACGGTGGTTCGCCGACCATTTGAGGACGCGGATCTCGATGGCGCCTGGTGGGTTGTGGCGGCGGCACCCCCTCACGTCAACAAACGTGTGCGCGCCGCAGCCGACGCTCGGCGGATTTTCGTCAACGCGGTTGACGATCCACTGCACGCGACCGCGTATCTGGGCGGCGTAGTGAAACGGGACGGCGTCACAATCGCGATTTCCACCGATGGCCGCGCGCCCGCGTTGTCGGGCCTGCTGCGCGAGGGGATCGACGCGGTGCTCCCTCGCGACCTCGCCACTTGGCTGTCGGCTGCTGACGCCATCCGGCGAGAGTGGAAAGAGCGGAACGTGCCGATGGAGCGCCGGCGTCCGCAACTGCTCGACACTTTGAACGGGCTGTACGACAGAAGGGGGAAGTCGTTCCCCGACCCCGGATCCCCGATACCCGTTCCCGAATCCCGCTCGCCGAAACGTGGATTCGTGTCACTCGTCGGCGCGGGCCCCGGCGACCCGGGGCTCTGGACCGTTCGTGCATTGCGACGCCTCGAGGAGGCCGACCTGGTGTTGTACGACGCGCTCGTCGACGCCAATGCGCTTCGCCGGGCGACTGGGGCCCAGTGCTTCTGTGTGGGTAAGCGCGCGCGTCGGGACAGCGTGCCGCAGGAGACGATTCATCGGCTGATGATCCGCGCTGCGAGTCGGGGAAAACGAGTGGTCCGGCTCAAAGGCGGCGATCCGTTTGTGTTCGGTCGTGGCGGTGAGGAAGCGCTGGCGCTCGCCATGGCCGGTATTGCATTCGACGTGGTGCCGGGCGTTACTACGGCTGTCGCAGCCCCCGAGTTGGCGGGCATCCCCGTGACTCACCGCGGATTGGCATCCGGGTTCCTGGTCATCGCCGGACACACCGCTGCCCAGGTTGACGCGGCCCTCGAGGCGATTCGACCAAATGGTGTGTCGGTGGTGATTCTCATGGGCGTGGGCATACGGGGGCAGCTTGCTTCGCAGCTGATCGCACACGGATGGCCGGCCGCAACACCCGCCGCGATCGTCTGCGATGTCTCGACGCCGACTGAGTGGACATGGACCGGGCGCCTCGACCGAATGGGCGACGCCGAAGCTCCGGCGGGAGCGGCCGGCGTGCTCGTCGTTGGCGAGGTGGTAAGGATCCGCGAAGCACTGGCCGGGACCGCGACGGTGAACGAAGTCAAGACGGGGTCTGACCCCATTACGAGGTGAAGCATGGGCGCCATTGATCATTCGACGGAGGTCGGCCGCGGTCGCCTCTCCTTTGCCGACGAACGGGACATCGACGAATTCGTCGATACCCTCGGCAAGTATGAGCGCGGCGAGATTTCAGCCGAGGACTGGCGCAAGTTCCGTCTTGTGCGGGGCACGTACGGGCAGCGTCAGCCTGAAGCTGTCCACATGCTGCGTGTGAAGATTCCACAGGGGGTCCTTACAGCAGCGCAGCTGCGCTCTCTCGCGGGCGTTGCAACCAGCTATTCCCGCGGGTTTGCCCACATCACCACGCGACAGAACGTGCAGCTCCATTTCGTGCCGCTCGCCCAGGTCGAGGACGCGATGCGCGCTCTTGCCGACACGGGACTGACGACGCGTGAGGCCTGCGGCAACTCCGTTCGGAACATCACTGCCTGCCCGTACGCCGGTGTCGCAGAGGGCGAGATTTTCGACGTCACCCCATATGCCGAGGCGATGACCAGGTATTTCCTGCGCCATCCGCTCTCGTCGTCTCTGCCCCGAAAATTCAAGATCGCGTTTGAAGGCTGCCCTGAAGACCACGCGGTTGCCGCGATCCACGACATCGGGTGGCGCGCGCGAGTGGTGAACGGGCGTCGCGGTTTCCGCGTCACGGTCGGGGGAGGTACGGCGATTCTCGTGAACACGGGAACGCTCCTTTACGATTTCCTCCCGGTTGAGGAGATGTTCGACGTTGCCGAGGCGGTCATCCGCGTCTTCCATCGCTACGGCGACAGGAAGCATATGCAGCGGAATCGCATGAAGTTCCTCATCAAGTCGCTCGGCTGGAACGAGTGGCGTACGCGGTTCGACAAGGCGCTCGAAGAGTTCCGCGCCGAAGGCGGAGCGCCGCTGCCATTTTCGGGCGCCGAGGTGCCGGTCGAGGAGGCGCCCAGCTGGCCGAAGCCAACGCCGCCGACGCCCAAGATGGCAGCCGCCCTCGCCGAGACGAGCGTCAAAGGTCCGGGGATCGTGCCAGGCAGCGTACGTCTTCAGACGCTCCCCGACGCGTACGTCAGATGGACCAGAAGCAACGTACGACGCCAGCGGCAGGCGGGCTACGTCTACGTGACGGCGCGTCTGCCGCTCGGCGACTTCACAGCGGGGCAGGCGCAGGTGCTGGCTGATCTCGCCGAAGCCTACGGCGACGGCACGGTGCGATTGAGCATCGATCAGAACGTCATCTTCCGGTGGGTGCCCGCATCAGCCGTCCAGGGGTTCTACGACCGGCTCGATGCCGCAGGGCTCGCAACGCCGGATGCAGGCACGATTGCGGACGTCACGAGTTGTCCCGGCGCCGAGACCTGCCGCCTCGCCGTGACCCAGTCTCGAGGATTGGGCCGGTTGCTCATCGAACACCTGAATGCACATCCCGAACTGGTTGACGCCGTTCCGTCAGGAGACATCAAGATCAGCGGCTGTCCGAACGGATGCGGTCAGCACCACATTTCCGGAATAGGTTTTCAGGGGAGTGTGCGCAAGCTTGCCGGCCGTGCCGTCCCGCAATACTTCGTGCTGGTAGGTGGAGGCGTCACAGATGACGCGGCGCATTTTGGCAAGGTCGTGTCGAAGGTGCCGGTGAATCGCCTCACCGACGCCCTTGATCGGCTCGTCGGCTTGTATCGGGAACGTCGCGAAGATGGCGAATCGCTTGGAGCCTTCTTCCGGCGGCTGCCGCCAGCCGTTGCGACCGACGCACTGAAGGATCTCGCAGAGCTGCGAGCGGAAGACACGGTTCCTGATGATTTCATCGACCTCGGGGAAAGCCAGACTTTCACGCCCGAGGTGATGGACGGAGAGTGCGCCTCGTAGCGCGGCCTCGTAAACGTAGTGGGAGACGTAGAGCGCACGCTTGAGCGTGCGCGTCGCGCAGGCTGAAGCCTGCGCTCTACGCTAGCGCTCGCTAGACTAGCGCTCGCGGAACCGCTCGATACGCTTCTCTCGTTCCCGTTGGGCTGCATCCGCGTCGGCCGCGCCTTCGGGCGGTGTCGGTCGCGGTTTCTCCGGTACCGACCGTTTGCCGCGCGGTTCGCGTTCTACGGTTTTTCGATTCGGAGGTGTGTTCGTCGGCATGTTGCCCCTGGTGGCAACTTGCAGTAACCGCGCCATCGATGACCACGTTGCGGCGTTTCTATGCCCGTCGCACGCCACATCCCGCCGAGCTCGCATCGCGACACCAACAGAATTCGGGTGCCGCGGCCGATATTGTGACTAGCGCAATCCGGGCTCGACGAGGCAGGCTCCGCTCGTCAACGATCGCATCGTATCGGGTATCGTAGAAAGAGGAGCTTCAGATCCGACTGACCACACATGAGCAAGCTGAAGATCATCGTGCTCTACGATCGTGTCCTCGTTGAGGACGACGATGACCAG
>Ga0075430_100001443_pt1 | contig 19293 bp, 16 predicted proteins | sample RhiMetdeltSRZDD4_FD_75294 | JGI IMG/M metagenome (GOLD analysis project Ga0075430, IMG submission 75294) | Populus rhizosphere microbial communities from Tennessee, USA - Rhizosphere MetaG P. deltoides SRZDD4 | ecosystem: Host-associated > Plants > Roots > Rhizosphere > Soil | place: USA... | reverse complement strand
GCAAATAAAACGCCGCTTAAAAAGCGACGTTCCAATATTCTTTGTTGTCCCGAATACTTCAGGAAGTTTTCCGCCTATTGAAATTTCACATAAAACTCTCCATTCGTAATACTGATCTTTGTGCCGTGCGGATCTCCGTCGGGATAATAATCACCACTGAATGTACCTCTCGCCACACCGCTTGTATTTAATTCGGTGATGTTTACAGTAAAATGATTTGCGATCGGGATATTATAGATAACCGCTTCTTCGGCAACAGTGTGACCGGCCTCCCATGTAGAACTGCCTTGTGCATACGTTGACAATAAAACACGATTGGGCATATTATCATTGTACACACCTGCAGTGATATTTCCACCGCCTGGACTATTATTGATATAGATCCCTAAATAATCATCAAAAGAATTAGTGCTTGTCGCTCCCAGTATCATGAGTTCAAAATCCCCTCCTCCCAGGTCTTCCAAATGTGCCGCGGTATAGCCTGTATAGTTTTTAGCGGTGCCATTTACTGTAAAACTAAGATGGTAGTTATCATCCGATTCTTTACTACAGGATAAAAACAGGATAACGGGTAAAAGAAGGATAAGGCAGATTCTTTTCATACGGTGACTAGTTTTTAGTTTAAAAGACGACGCGATAAGTCGACAATATACAAAAAATATAATGCGAATGATATTGATTTGGATGCAGGGTATTATATCAATTTGAATTTTGAACCACGGGGGACTTTAGGCGATTCGGCATTATATCAGTTTAATTTCTCGCAGAGCTGCAAAGGATGTGCAGCACTACTGTCTTTTGGATGGTCTAGCGCCTTGTTCCGTTCCTTTTAAATAAATAAAACGAGTTTAATAAAGGCAAGAACGGAACACAGCGCCTTTCGAGTCTACCATCTGCCGGCAGACAGGGTGTTAAAACTCAAACTGATACTTCACGGAATCCTAAAAGATGAAAGATGAAATATTCTTCCACCCTGCTGACATAGGGTTGTCACTAAGCGTGTGTTATTTTGTATTAAACAATCAAAAACTCATAACAATGAAAAATAATGACCTGGCGACCCAAACTGCAGTAATATTTACACCCGAAACTTTATATACTCACTGGCAGGGACATCGCAAACTCACCCGCCGGATGATCGAAGCTTTTCCTGAAGACAAATTATTTACGTACTCCATTGGCGGCATGCGGCCCTTTGCCGACCTCGTCTATGAATTCCTTGGTATGGCCGAACCAGGTATTCGCGGTATCGCAACCGGTAAATGGGAAAAATGGGCCGACGCCGCAAAAGTGAACACAAAAAAAGAATTGCTGGAGCTTTGGGATAAATCAACCGAAGCTATCGCTGGCATATGGCCGACTATTTCCCCGGAACGATGGGAACAGCAGGATGTGGCATTTGGTCAATGGCCGGGAACATGTACGTCTTTCATTTTTTACTTTATAGACAACGAAATCCATCATCGTGGTCAGGGCTATGTGTACCTGCGTTCACTCGGGATTGAACCCCCGGCTTTTTGGGACAGGTAAAAACTGTCTCTTCACGATACTTCTATTGGCATAGATTTTATACTGCTTTCTAAAAAAGCAATGGATACTATTGAAGTAATTGTAGAAACACCGAAAGGCAGCCAGTTCAAGTATAAGTATGATCTGAAAAAGGAATGGTTCACAGTACACAAGGCATTACCCGTTGGTCTCATCTTTCCCTATGACTTTGGATTTATTCCTGACACCGAAGGCGATGATGGCGATCCCCTTGATGTGCTCATCTTATCTGAATTTTCCTTCTTACAGGGAAGCATGATCGAATGCAGGATCATCGGCAGCATGAAGGCCGAACAGACAGACGGTAAAGAAACGATCCGCAATGACCGCATTTTTGTTTATCCCGATCTCAAAGGATTTTATCCTGTATACAACTCGATGGCAGATATACAGGATGAAAAATTAAAAGAGATCGAGAACTTTTTCATTTATTATAATGCGATGCAGAAAAAAACTTTTAAACCATTGGGTATCCTTGATACCAGGGAGACCATGAAGCTAATTAAAAAACAACGATCATGAATATGACTGAAATCTTCGGAACTGGTGAAGACCTTAGTGCCTTGCAAATGGCAGTAAGAGCCTTTGTAATGTTCTTTATAGCATTGCTACTGGTCCGCCTTGCGGGTATGCGGATATTTGGCATTAAAACAGCATTTGACAATATTCTTGTGATCATGTTGGGAGCCATATTAAGTCGCGGAGTTGTCGGAGCCTCTCCATTTTTTTCCACTGTGGCGGCAGCCGCTGCAATGATAGTGGTACATAAAATCCTCGCATGGCTCGCCATGAAACATGTGTGGGTAGGAAAGATCGTGAAAGGTTACCGTCGCTCTTTATATCATAATGGTGAAATGCGTGAAGATAACCTTCGAAAAACATCTGTAAGCAAAGATGACCTGATGGAAGGTGTAAGATTGGAGATCAACCAGAATTCATTGGATGAGGTAGAACAAATATTCATAGAAAAAACGGGCGAAATAAGTGTTGTAAAGAAACAATAAGGCTTTAGCACAACGGCTATTTTCTTTACCTTCCGTATATGAAAAAAATATTTACAGTTGGAGTTGCCATAGCTGCATTGCTCTCTTCTCAAAAATTATTCTCCCAGCAAAAAATAATGCTGAACCATATTGCCGTTTATGTGGTTGACCTGAAAGTAAGCACTGCTTTTTATAACGATATCATTGGTCTTGACACGATCCCCGAACCTTTTCATGATGGCAGGCATACCTGGTTCAGCGTTGGTGTAAAAAGTCATTTACATATTATTTCAGGAGCTGCTGCAAAAACCCAGCATGAGAAAAATTCACATCTCTGTTTTTCTGTGCCTTCAGTTGCTGAATTCATTAAAAGGCTGGAAAAAAATAATGTGGAATATGAAGATTGGGCAGGAACAAAAATGAAGGTCACCAACCGCGTTGATGGCGTGAAGCAGATCTATTTCAAAGATCCTGATGGCTATTGGATAGAGATCAATGATGCAAAAGAATGATCGGGAAATGGGAATTGGGAATTAGTAATTTGGAATTAGTATAAAACAGCTTTATTGTTGTTTTGTACTGCTAGTCCTAATTCCGAATTCCAAATTCCTAATCCCCAATCCCTGCCAGCCACCTATCTTTGCATTCCTCTAAAAGTGAAGTATGAAATTTTATAACCTGCTTATCAAATACCGCCTGGAACTGGGTATTGCATTGGGTGTCATTGGTGGTATCACGAATTATTTCTCCGGTTTCTGGCCAGCATTTCCATTATATTTTGTTGGGTTGATCCTGATATTTGGTCATTTTTTCTTTGGCCCCCTTCGTTTGATACAGGAATACCTTGAAGCAGGAGATATGGAAGGCGCAGAAAAAGTTTTGAATACGATAAAATTTCCCGGTCTTCTTTATAAGCCTATTCGTTCTGCCTATTATACATTAAAAGGCAATGTGGCGATGATGAAACAGGATTATGATGGCGCAGAAAAAATGATGAAAAAAGGATTGGATCTTGGCATGCCGATGAAAGAAGCGGAAGGCGCCAGCCTTTTGCAAATGGGAATGCTTTCCATGCAAAAGAATGATATCAGGCAGGCCGAAAGTTATATCCGGCAGGCGATACGCAAAGGTTTACCGGATAAAGAAAATGAAGCTGCTGCTTATTTACAGATGTGCAGCATCATGATGAACAAAAGAGAGTTCCGTGCGGCAAAAGATTTTTTCAGGAAAGCAAAGGCGCTAAAGCCCACAACAAAACAAATTGTCGACCAGATAAAACAACTGGAAAAATATATAACAAGAATTCCGGGATAAAGGATTTTTATCAAATAAAAAAGGTTGACAACAATGTTGTCAACCTTTTTTGTTTAAGCGATGATCAATTCATCTTTTCAACATGGGCATATATCTTCTTTTCTTTCTTGTTATATTCAACAATAACCACCTGGCCCACTTTATTGGGAAGTATGACATAACGAGCCGTTGAGGATTTTGTATTGATTTTGTCAGTTGTTAGTTTTCCATCATTATAACTAATGGAATTGAATGTCGCCCCTTTATAATCTTTGCCTCTTACATAATCGCTGTAACAAACTGTAAAGGTTGAGACATCTTTATTCGTCTGCATGTACTCATAATCAAATCCGCCATAATTATACTTTATCATCTTACCCAGTAATGGGCCACTTACAAACTCCATACCGCCCGGCAGTTCAATGCCATTGGAATTTTTCTCATAAATCTTGGCTTCTTTTACATTAAAGTTCTGATCAAATTTTATCAAGATCATATCAGTTACCTTGATCTTGATTGCACTGGCCGTGTTACCACCTCTTGATAAAAATTTGCTGGCAATGCCTAATGCACTTGCCACTTTTTTATATCCTTCGCCAATGGCAAAAATGCTTCCATCAGATGTTTGAAGAATATTGTGCAGGTACATATACCCGAAATCGTCAATTTTCCCTTTGGCCGATACATCAAGATATTTACCCATGTCAACACTCCATGAACAATATTTTTCACTTACTATTTTTCCTTTTTCATCGATACCCCAGAAAGCAAATCCCAATGATTTATCTTTTGCAATGTTAGCATTCTGATCAAAGTATTCACCATAGATATATGCTTTACCATCATTTAAGAGCGAAAGGCTTGCAGGATAGAACCGGTATTTGGAATCGGTTGCCCTTTCAAAAATTTGTCTCCCGGTTTCCAGGTCAAGCCCGATAATGGATGATTCCGGCTTTTGATCCATCAAACTGCCAAAACGAAGCATCTCGATATACACTACGCCATTAAACGATCCAAGATAATCGCCAATAAATTTCTTTCCTCCTTCGGTTGGAATATACGTCCATTGCTTTCTTTTTTCCGTAGAGAAATAATCGATCTGGAAGGTATAGTCTTTGTCTTCCCTGCTCGGCATATTGGAAATGAATCCTTTTCCATCTATCGGATAAAGTCCTTTATAAGTTTGGTCTTCATCGTCCACAGCTAAGTAGGTCATTGCCAGGTATCTTTTTTCCTTGTTACTCAACTCCCGGTGATAAGAAAAAGATTTTTTATTACCATCAGCGCCGTAAACCTGGTATTCAAATGTTTTTGCTTTCGCGTCATAAAGAAGAACAATCAGGTCAGTACCGTTGAAGGCAGATTCAAGAATACTCACATCTTTGGAGCCCTCAATTTTAATATCCTTAAGCGTTTTAAGGTTGTTGTCACTGATATTAAGAGCATATGAGCTGGTATTTTTATCAACCTTATCATTAAACCAGAAAAAATAATATCCTTTTACATCGGAGCCTTCTTTGATGGCACCTGCAGACCGGAGACTTGCCCTCCTCACATTCTCAAATGTATTGCTCTGGGCATTGACAGAAGCAAGTGCGAAAAAGATCATAGGCAGAAGTAAGAACCGTTTCATGTGTTGATGTTTTTTATTAAAAATTATTGTTGTGATTTATATTTGATAGCCTTATTCAATTCCTCATTAAAGCCGGTATATCCTGACATTTGCGCCTTGTATTGCATACAAAAATTATAATTCAGGTTTGCGATCTCTTCCAGTCTTAGCCTGTCAAGCATTCGTAACAAAAGATTATAGTCCGCAGGGTACCCCCTTGTTTCTTTACCTGTAATCAATCCCACCTGGTGATTTTTCTGATTTTCATAAATAAGGTTCAGATCACGGGCAATGGCATAAACGGCATAAGGAAAGTTTTCATTGCCCTGGAGCATTTGGAGACCGTAATATAAATTGCGCCCGATATTATTATTCTTAAATTGCTGTTCGGCAAACTCTACATAAAAATCTTTTTTCAACTGGCGAAAGAGCGATTCATTGACTATAAATTTCTGTCCCAATGGTACCTTTTGAATAGAATCATATAATAAAGAAATTCTTACTGCGCAATTGGGGTGCGTTTTTAAAGAATCTTTTTCTGCTTGAGTTAATGGAGAGCCGTCATCCGTCATAGCCCCGAATATTGCCGACTCTTTCTGAATCCATTTCTTTTTAAACGGATAACTACTGAAATTGAATGTTTGTTCAATATCGACCGGGTTATAGAATGTTGAATCATCTACTTTATCAAGCAACTGCAAACAACTTATTATTCCATTGCAATCATAACCCGTATTTTTCATAAACCGAAAAGCCTGCCTGTCTGCTTCGGCTTCATTTTCCCGCCTGTGCTGATGGCTACCAAAGGCGAATTTTTTTATCATTTTATCTATTTCCTTTCCTGCACCAAACTCTTGTTTTGAAAGGCGTTTTAATTCGTTTTGATACTCTGTGCTATTTATAGTCTCCACATTTTTCTTTATAGCCTTATTGCTATGGTCTAAATAATTATGAGCAAGTTCATGGCAAAGCACAAACACTAACTCCGCCTCATTATCCAGGAATACCATCAACCCTGCATTTACTGCTAATGTTCCTTCGCCCATAGTGTAGGCATTGGGCCACCAATCCCTGGAAAAAACAAGACGCAGTTCATGAGCCTTTAGTTCCGGATTTGCCTCAATAATTTTTTTCAGTACAGATTGCAAATAATTGTGTGCAACAGGCTCTGTTACCGAACGACTGGTTTGCAATAAGTCGGCTACTTCTTTAAACCGGGCATCGTAAATTTCTGTGTAATCTTTTTTGTATTCAGGACCGAGAGAGCTAATGAGCTTCGTTTTATTTTTCAAAGCCTCCTCATAATAGGCTTTTTTCAACACAGTATCATCTTTTTGAAAATTGTACACCGGCCGCAATTGCGAAGCGGAGGAAAGGCAGATCAGGCTCAGGAGGACAAGGTGTGTAGTCTTAGTGGCTATCATAGGTCAACGTCAAATATAGAGAGTTCTTTTTATAAAAAAAGGTTGCTCTCCCGGTAATTTTCTCCACGCCGACACGCTTCCGCGGCTGTGGATTTTGAAGACTTATCAATGTCAATTATTGGTTTAAATTCGTTTGAATAACAGCATTTAAAACGGGCAGGAAACATGTCATTTATAAGAGAAAGATTGGAGAATAAATTTCGTGAAGAGTACGAAAAACTAAATGAAAAGCAACGGCTTGCGGTGGATACCATTGAAGGACCGGTCATGGTGATCGCCGGGCCAGGCACCGGCAAAACACAAATTCTGGCAAGCCGCGTTGGGAAGATTTTACTGGAAACGGATGCCCAACCAGGAAATATCCTTTGCCTTACCTATACTGATGCCGGCGTGGTGGCCATGCGCAAAAGATTGTTGCAGTTTATCGGCTCAGATGCTTACAAAGTGAACATCTACACTTTTCATGCTTTTTGCAATGATGTGATACAGGAAAATCTTTCCTTGTTTGAAAAGACTTCACTTGATCCTATCTCTGACCTGGAAAGAATAGAGTTATTCAAATCGCTGATCGATTCATTTCCGAAAAACCACCTGCTGAAACGCTACCGTGGTGATGTGTATTTTGAGATCAATAATCTTCAGCAACTTTTCAGCACCATGAAACGTGAAGGGTGGACACCGGCATTCATAAATAAAAAGATTGATGAATACATCGCCGATCTTCCCAATCGCCAGGATTTTATTTATAAAAGAAAATTCAAAGAATTCAATTCCGGTGATCTGAAAAAAGATAAAATAGAAGAAGAAAAAGAAAGAAAGGAAAAGCTGCGCGCGGCAGTAAATGAGTTCGATCGTTTTCAGCAAATGATGCGCAAACGAAACCGTTATGATTTTGATGACATGATCAACTGGGTGATCAAAGCGTTTGAAGAAAATAAAAACCTGTTGGCAACTTACCAGGAACGTTTTCTTTACATATTAGTTGATGAATTCCAGGATACAAGCGGCACACAAAATAAAATTGTCGAACTTCTTATCAATTATTGGGAAAAGCCAAATGTATTTGTTGTAGGTGACGATGATCAGAGCATCTATCGTTTCCAGGGCGCCAACGTGGAGAACATGGTAAATTTTGCTGACAGTTACAAACAAGACCTGATGACTGTCGTGCTGACCAACAACTATCGTTCTACACAACCGATTCTTGATATTTCAAAAACGCTGATCGATAAGAATGCTGAGCGCCTTGTAAACCAGTTAAAAAACCTCAGCAAGCAGTTGAAAGCATCACATCATATCACCGGCTTGTTAACCCATTTGCCGTCAATAAAGGAATATGAAACACAACGGCAGGAAATGATCGATATCACGTTGCAGGTACAAAGGTTATTGAACGAAGGGATCCCCGCCGGGCGAATTGCTGTTATTTACAAAGAAAATAAATATGGGGAAGAGCTGGCCCTGTATTTTAAACTGAAGAACATACCTGTTTTTACAAAAAGGAATATCAATATTCTTGAGTTGCCGTTGGCAAGAAAGATCATTCTCATTTTGAAATATCTTGCAGCAGAACATGACGTTCCTTACGGCGGTGATGAAATGCTTTTTGAGATACTGCATTTTGATTGGTTCAATATTCCGCCAGTTGAAATAGCTAAGCTGAGTGTCGAAAATGCAGAAACACGATCTGAGGAAAAAACTTCTTTACGAAGATTGTTGCATGAAAAAGCAAAAGCGGTTCCTAAAGATCTTTTCAGCAAAACCATCCATGAAGGGTTGAAAAAAGCCTCCGCTATTCTTGAAAAATTAATTGCAGATGTACCCAATATTACTTTACAACATTTGTTTGAAAACATTATAAGAGAAGCAGGAATACTTGGCCATATTATGCATAGCACCGACAAGCACTGGCAATTGCAAATCCTTACAGGCTTGTTCGATTTTGTAAAAGAAGAAACAAGACGCAACCCATCTTTGCAACTGGCACAATTAATAAGTATCATTGAGCTGATGGAGAATGAAGAGATCACGTTACCGCTGGTGCAGGTGAGTGGCAGTGAGAAAGGAGTGAACTTATTGACGGCACATGGTTCAAAAGGATTGGAGTTCGAATATGTGTTCTTTGCAGGATGCAATGCTTCCTTTTGGGAAAAGAAACGCAGACCGGGCGGTGGTTATAGTTTACCCGATACTATATTTTCTTCTCAGCCTAAACATAAAGACGATGAAGAGCTGAGACGGCTATTTTATGTAGCGCTTACAAGAGCAGAAAAGCATCTTTATATTTCTTTCAGTCGGTTTAAGAATGATGGAAAAGACCTTGAACCTTCTATGTTTATTGCAGAAATCCTGGATCAACACCTTTTACCGGCGGAAAAAGTTTTTATCGACGAAGAAGTATTGTCTGATTTTAATGCATTACAATTTGGAGAAGCAGAGGCGCCGGAGATCGAGCAAATGGAAAAGGATTTTATCGACCGCTTATTGGAGAAATTTGTAATGAATGTAACCGCACTCAACAATTATCTTAAATGTCCGTTAGAATTTTATTTTAAGAATCTTATCCGCATCCCCTCACCAAAAAATGAAGCAACTGAGTTTGGCTCTGCTGTGCACTATGCCTTGGAACAGTTATTCAGAAAAATGCTCGGCCCCGATAATATGGGCGGCGCAATTGGCAGGTTTCCATCAAAAGAAACTTTTATTGCCGACTTTGAATGGTGGCTGAATCGTCATCGTGAAAGTTTTACCAAAGAACAATTTGACAGAAGGCTCGAATACGGCCAGGAAGTTTTGAGTAATTATTATGATGCACGCATCAATGGGTTTAATAGAATAGTGGCTATTGAAAGAAATATCAGGAATGTAGTGGTGAAAGGTATTCCTATTAAAGGCAAACTTGACAAGCTCGAGTTCGATGGCAGGTTAGTAAATATTGTTGACTATAAAACCGGCGATCCTGATAAAGCGATACCTAAATTGAAAGAGCCGTCAGATAAAGACCCCAACGGTGGGGATTACTGGCGGCAAGCGGTGTTTTATAAACTGCTTGTCGATAATTATGAAAGCAAGAACTGGAAAGCGGTAAGTACAGAATTCGATTTTATTGAACCTGATAAAAAGAAAAACTACAAAAAGTCAAAGCTGATCATTTCACCTGCCGATATTGAAACAGTATCACAACAAATAGTTTCAGTTTGGCAAAAGATACAGGATCGTGAGTTTTATATCGGGTGCGGCAAACCCGAGTGCCACTGGTGCAATTTTGTTAAAACTAACAATATGGCGGTTGCATTGCATGAGTTGGAAGAAGAGGAACAGAACCTCGATTAACACGATTTTTTAGGATTATTAGGAAATCATGAACATTCTTTAAATATAAACCGGTTAAGTTTGCAGCCGAAGAAACATTGAATGAAAAGAATTCTCCTTTTTTCCTCATTAATCCTCTTAATCTTAAAAATCCTGGTTCTCTGTGGCTGCGCCAATATCATTCCTCCAACGGGCGGACCAAGAGATTCACTTCCACCAAGATTGGTTAGAGTAAATCCGCCGGATTCAAGTAAAAGCTTCAATACAAAAACGATCACGTTTACTTTTGACGAATTCATCGAACAACCGCAAGAAACTTTTAAGAATCTTATTGTATCGCCAACACCTGCCATTCCACCGGTCGTTGAATCTAAGCTGAGAACGTTAACTGTAAAGATCAAAGACACGCTTGAACCCAATACAACTTACTATTACAATTTCGGTGATGCCATTCGGGATGTCAATGAGCAAAATGTATTACATAATTTTTCCTACATCTTTACTACAGGTAGTGAATTGGACTCCCTCGCGTTTTCAGGCAATGTTATAGTCGCAGAAACCGGTGGCATTGATACAACGATGATCGTGATGCTGCACAGAAGTGGTATCGATTCCGCCGTTGTAAAAGAAAGACCCAGGTATTACACAAAGCTGGACGGCCGGGGAAATTTCAGGTTTCTGTATTTGCCGCCGGGTACATATTATATATATGCACTGAAAGATGACAACAACACAAGAAATTACCTGTCAGGTACACAGCTTTTTGCATTTGCTGATACTCCTGTAGTGGTAAAGTCCGGCGCGGCCCCGGTAACATTATATGCATATGCAGAAAAAAAAGAACAGCCTGTGGCTACAGTAAGTTTCACCGGCGGCACCCGTACTGGTGGCAACAGGCCTGATGACCGGAGATTAAAATTTACAACCACCGGTCCGGTACAGGACCTTTTAGGAAAATTTAGTCTGAGTTTTGAGCGTCCGATCCGCAACCTGGACACAACAAAAATCCAACTGACTACTGATTCAACATTCAACCCTGTGCCATCAGGCTGGGAGCTTGACAGCCTGAAAAAAAAGCTGACGTTAAAAACTACCTGGACAGAAAATACGCTTTACAATATTATACTCGATAAAGATTTTGCAGAAGATAGTCTTGGCCGCAGGTTATTAAAAACAGACACGATCAGTTTTACAACAAAAAAACAAACCGACTATGGTTCTGTAAAAGTCAGCTTTATCAATCTCGACCTTTCCCAAAATCCCGTGTTGCAGTTTTCACAGGGCGGAGCGGTTATAAAAACTTACCCGCTTATAACAACAGAGATATATGAACAACTATTCAATCCCGGTGATTATGACTTAAGTATTCTTTATGATGCAAACAAAAATGGTCGCTGGGACCCGGGACAATTCTTTGGAACAAAAAGACAACCCGAGCTGGTGAGGCCATTAAATAAAAAAGTAAGTATCAGGGCTAACTGGGATAATGAGTTTGAAGTTAAGCTCTAGTTGCTGGTTATTAGTTGCTTGTTGCTTTAGAATTTCCTTTGACCAGGAACCAAAAACCAACAACCAGCAACTATCTTTGCTGCATGCAATTCTCCTCTCAACTTCTTGAAAATGCAGTCAACGAATTCGCCAAACTTCCGGGTATTGGAAAGAAAACGGCTTTGCGTTTGGTGCTCCATTTATTAAGGCAAAATGAGAATGATGTACAGCAGTTCAGCGAGATAGTGGCCAAAATGAGAAACGAGATCAAATTCTGCCAGCGCTGTTTTAATGTGGCCGACGGCGATATTTGTTCCATATGTGCCAACAGTATGCGCAAGCAGGAAACGATCTGTGTTGTTGAGAACATTCGCGATGTGATCGCTATCGAAAGCACCCAGCAATACAATGGCACCTATCATGTACTTGGCGGTATCATTTCCCCGCTTGATGGCGTTGGTCCCGATCAGCTCAATATCGAATCACTGACCCACCGGGTACAAAAGGAGAAAACAGAAGAGATCATTTTTGCGCTGAATCCAAACATACAGGGCGATACTACTATCTATTATATTCAGAAAAAACTCCAGCATATAAATGTCCGCATTACCACTATTGCAAGAGGAATTGCATTTGGGGGAGAACTTGAATATGCTGATGAAATGACTTTGGCCCGCAGTCTTCAGAATCGTCTTCCTGTAGAAAGTTATGTTGCCAATAAATAGGTTGAGGCTAAGATTGAGGTTGACCGCTGAATCTTAACCTTAACCTTAGCCTTAGCTTTAATCTTAATCTCAACCTTTTTCATCTTAAAGAATAAACCTTTATCTTTGCCCCCATAAGGCGGATTTGTTTATTGTTCGGCCTCATACAGAACTAATAAACGCAAAGAAACTTCACTCTTGTTTCCCAACGTTTATATAGTTCGCTAATTAAGATTATGTGGTCAGCGACACTACTACCATCAACACCTGTTGTGTCACTCACTGCATCGTTCTGTAATTCTGTTCAACAACTCAGCGGTCTCAGCGCCTCTGCGTGAAAACAAAAAATTATGGATATAACCAAAGAACTCGAAAAACGCATTCTTATTATCGATGGTGCTATGGGCACCATGATACAGCGTTATCAACTTAATGAAGCGGATTATCGCGGCGAAAGATTCAAAGACTGGCCTTCGGATCTCAAAGGCAATAATGATCTGCTTTGTCTTACCCAGCCGCAGATCATCAAAGAGATACATAAGCAATACCTCGAAGCCGGCGCAGATATTATTGAAACAAATACCTTCAATGCACAAAAAATTTCATTAGCGGATTATGGCATGCAATCTCTCGCTTATGAAATGAACCTGGCAGCCGCTAAGTGTGCAAGAGAAGCACGGGATGAATTTTACAAACTAAATCCGAAATCTGATCCTGATAAATACCGGGACGAAAATCCAAAATTCATTGCAGGTGCTCTCGGTCCATTGAATAAAACACTATCGTTATCTCCGGATGTAAACAATCCTGGTTTTCGTGCATTGACCTTTGATGACGCCGTGGAAGCTTACTATGAACAAACAAAAGGATTAGCAGAAGGAGGTGTAGATCTCTTATTGATAGAAACAATATTCGATACGTTGAATGCCAAGGCGGCCATCTTTGCCATCAAAAAATATTTCAGGGATACAAAACAAACACCTCTTCCAATAATGATCAGCGGAACGATAACCGATGCATCAGGAAGAACATTAAGCGGACAAACCCTCGAAGCATTTTATAATTCAGTGATGCATGCGAAGCCATTAAGCATTGGTTTGAATTGTGCATTGGGTGCAAAGGAAATGCGGCCGCATATTGAAGAGCTTAGTCAAATTGCGAGCTGTTATGTATCGGCATATCCCAACGCAGGTTTACCAAACGCTATGGGAGAATACGACGAAAAACCCGAAGACACTGCTCATTATTTGGAGGATTGGGCCAGGGAAGGTTTCGTGAATATTGTCGGTGGTTGCTGTGGCACCACGCCAGATCATATACAACACATTGCAAAACATGTAAAAAAAATAACACCAAGAAAATTACCGGAAACCATTAAAGAATTGGCGATTTGATTACTATCTTAGTACTGCATTTTGACACGATGGAAAAAACACTTTTGATAGTAGCCATATTGATTCTTGTCGTCAACAACTTCTCTGTTATCCGGAATTTGCTGGTCAAGAGGAATTCCTAGATGCCGGAACAAATTATCATTAAACCATACTTACGACTTTCAGGTTTGGAGCCATTGGTTGTTCGCCCCGAAACCAATTTTGTCAATATTGGTGAAAGAACAAATGTTACAGGCTCAAAAAAGTTTGCACGCCTTATCAGAGAAAACAAATATGAGGAAGCATTGAGTGTTGCACGCCAGCAGGTGGAAAATGGTGCACAGGTACTTGATGTGAATATGGATGATGCATTGCTTGATGGCGTTCATGCCATGACAACCTTTTTGAATCTCCTGCAAAGTGAACCTGATATTGCAAAGATCCCTATCATGATCGACAGTTCGAAGTTTGAGATCATCGAGGCCGGATTAAAATGCGTACAGGGAAAGTGCATCGTGAATTCTATATCGATGAAAGAAGGTGAAGAGAAATTTATCCAACAGGCAGAAACCTGTTTGATGTATGGAGCTTCCGTTATCGTAATGGCATTTGATGAAAAAGGACAGGCTGATACAAAAGACAGGAAAATCGAGATCTGCCATCGTGCATATAAGATACTTACCGAAACCGTTGGCTTTGATCCCCAGGATATAATTTTCGACCCAAATATTTTTGCTGTTGCCACCGGTTTGGAAGAGCATAATAATTATGCCGTGGATTTTATTGAAGCAACGAAAGAAATAAAAAGACTGATGCCACTTACAAGAATAAGTGGTGGTGTCAGCAACCTTTCATTTTCATTTCGCGGTAATGATCATGTACGTGAAGCAATGCATGCGGTCTTTTTGTACCACGCAATAAAAGCTGGTATGGATATGGGCATTGTCAACGCAGGGCAATTAGTGATATATGATGAGATCGAACCAGGGTTGAGGAAATTATGTGAAGACGTGATCCTTAATCGAAACAACGATCAGAATGAAGCAACCGAAAAGTTGATTGCATTTGCAGAAACGGTGAAGGCTAAGGGTAAGGTTGAGGTTAAGGATGAGGCGTGGAGAAATTCTTCGGTGGAAGAACGTTTGAAGCATGCCTTGGTAAATGGAATTACTGATTATATCGATATTGATACAGAAGAAGCCAGAAAAAAATATCCAAAACCACTCGATGTTATTGAAGGCCCGTTAATGAATGGAATGAATGTGGTAGGTGATCTTTTTGGAAGTGGTAAAATGTTTTTACCGCAAGTAGTAAAGAGTGCCAGGGTCATGAAGAAGTCGGTAGCTATATTAACTCCTTATATTGAAGCGGAGAAAGAGCAAAGAAAACAAGCTCACCTGGCAGCCGGTACTGAAAATAAAGAGTCAGCAAATGCTCCAAAAGTTTTGCTCGCCACGGTTAAAGGCGATGTACACGATATTGGAAAAAATATCGTTGGTGTGGTACTTGGCTGTAATGGTTATGATATCATTGACCTTGGCGTAATGGTACCAGCAGATAAGATCCTTGATACCGCGGAAAAAGAAAAGGCAGATATTGTTGGCTTAAGCGGGCTGATCACTCCATCACTTGATGAAATGGTACATGTGGCCCACGAAATGAAACGCCGTGGAATGAAACAACCCTTATTGATCGGTGGCGCTACTACTTCAAGAATGCATACGGCTGTTAAAATCGCTCCGCAATATGATAATGGCGTATTGCATGTGCTTGACGCCAGCCGAAGTGTCACCGCGGTCAGTTCATTATTAAGCCAGGAACAAAAAAATTCCTTTTTATCTGCCACAAAGAAAGAATATGAAGGCCTGCGTGAACAGTTTCTGAATAAAAACAAAACGAAATCCCTTATTCCTTATTCCGAAGCCGTAATCACAAAAGAATATTTCGACTGGAAAAACTATAAACCAGTAAAACCTGCGATCGATGGCATAAGAATTTTCAAAGATTTCGATCTCGCCACCATTGCAAAATATATTGACTGGGGACCATTCTTTATTGCCTGGGAAATGCCCGGACGATTTCCCGAGGTTTTGTCCGATAAAATTTTTGGAGCAGAAGCAAAACGAATTTTTGATGATGCACAAAAACTGGTCAAAAAGATCGTCGATGAAAAATGGTTTACGGCAAATGGTGTGATTGGTTTTTGGCCGGCAACAAGCAACAACGCTGATACGGTGACACTACAGACGGAAAAAGGCGAAGTAAAATTGGAATCACTGCGCCAGCAATTGAAAAAAGCTGTGGGTCAGCCAAGTTATTCCCTTTCTGACTTTATTTGTCCGGCCGAGCTCGGAAAGGATTACATAGGCGCATTTGCAGTAACTGTATTCGGCGCAAAAAAAAGGGTTGAAAAATTTGCAAGCGAACATGATGAGTATAATAAGATCATGGTGCAAATACTTGCTGATCGTTTTGTAGAAGCTTTTGCGGAATGCTTGCATGAGAAAACAAGAAAAGAATTTTGGGGCTATGCAAAAGATGAAAACTTAACCAATGAGGAATTGATAAAAGAAGGTTACAAAGGCATTCGTCCTGCCCCTGGTTATCCGGCCTGTCCTGATCATACCGAAAAAATAAAGCTGTTTGATCTCCTGAATGCAACCGAAACTACAGGGATAGAGTTAACCGAAAGCCTGGCAATGAATCCACCGGCTTCGGTTTGTGGTTGGTATATTGCACATCCGCAAAGTCATTATTTTGGCGTCGGAAAAATAATGCAGGACCAATTGGAAGATTATGCAGAAAGAAAAGGGATGAGTATTGAAGAAGCAACAAAATGGCTAAGACCCGTATTGGAATAAAAATATTTTATGTCACTTTCAGATAAACTCCGGTCATTTATGCAACAAAAAGAAAACGATAACCTGAAAGCAGGTGAAGCATTTCTTGCCGAAAATGCAAAAAGAGACAACGTGGTAACATTGCCAAGCGGATTGCAGTATGAAATTATAAAACAAGGTGTTGGTGAAAAACCGTTGGCTTATAATACTGTTACCTGTCATTATCATGGCACTACAATTAAAGGCGACGTATTTGACAGCTCCGTAAAAAGAGGTCAGCCAGCAAGTTTTCCGTTGAATGCAGTAATAAAAGGCTGGACCGAAGCATTGCAATTAATGCCGGTGGGTAGCAAATGGAAATTATATATTCCTCCGCATCTTGCTTACGGTAATAGAAATATCAGTCGTGAAATAGGTCCTAACAGTACCTTGATATTTGAAGTGGAGTTACTTTCTTTCCGTTAATTATCTTGCCTTGATAACTTTTGTCTTTGTCCATGAATCATGCCATGGATAACCACCAAATGCGCTGAATGTTTCGAGTGGCACAAGACGAGACAATGAACGGAGAATGGCATCTTTAAATGTGAGTTCACCACCATCCTCACGAATGGCTCTTGTTCCGGTGATCAATTTACCCAACGTATATCCTCTAAAACCTTTCTCACAAATCGTATAGTAAAAAAGATAGTTAATGATCCATACCATGTAAGTGATCAATAAGCGATCCCACCAACCCAGATTATAAACCAGGCTTTCCATATATTTCGGTGCAACGATGGCAAGAATGAAACCAACGGCTCTTGCCGTCAAAAAACTAAGCCCAAATTTCATCAATAAATAATCGATCAAAAAATTTAGAAAGCGCTGACCCTGCGTAGCATACTCGTAAGTGATCTCAAGGTTTAGACCAGGAGTTAAATCACTGTTCTGTGGCATTTGAGTTGTTTCTTCCATAAACACCAGGTAAGTTGAAAGTAGTTGTAATATTTAGCTTTTCATAATAAACACTCCCAGATCTGTTAACTCATTTTTTAATTGCAAGGGATTAATAAAGTGAATTCCTTTTATTCCCAACTGCTCAGCAGCTTTTATGTTTCTTAAATTATCATCTATAAATATTGCCTTGGTGGGTTCGACATCATATCGCTCCAGCAGCTTATTGTAAAAATCATGGAATGGCTTCCTTGTTTTTTCTTCACCGCTTACTACCCTCCCATCAAACCAATGCAGGAAATCATACCGGTCCAATGCAATATGAAATGTTTCTGCGCTCCAGTTGGTAAGCGCATACGTTTTTAGATCAGGATTTTCTTTTAACTGTCTGAATATTTCAACTGTTCCATGAATTGGCCCGCCAAGCATTTCAGTCCAGCGGCCATAATATGCTTTTATCTCGTTTTCCCATTCCGGATGCTTTGCCACCAGTTCTTCTGTTGCCTTTGCAATTGGATAACCCGCATCCTGGTTCTCATTCCAATCATGGGTTGCTACATTTTCAAAGAACCAATCTATTTCTTCTTCCGTTTTAAAAATGGTCCGGTATACATAACGGGGATTCCAATCGATCAGTACTCCACCCAGATCAAAGATGATTGTGTTATAAGAATTGCTCGTTGTAGTTGACATCGGTTGTTCTATCTTTTTTGTTTTGTAAATATTTATTTAACCATGCAGTTAGCGTAGCAAGCAAGGCCATCAAAAATACAAAAGCAAATCCTGTTGAAAGGTCGATTGCCTCGGAAATTAAACCGATAACTGAGGGGCCCGCAAGAAAGCCGATCAATCCACCCGTTGTTACCATGGCAAATCCCTGTACCGGGCTTACACCTTTAATATTGGCTGATGCGCTGAACAGTACCGGTACGATACAGGAACATCCAAAACCAACAAATACAAACCCGGCGATCGCCATTATTGCATTTACAGAAAAGCTAACTATTAAAAATCCAAGTGCTGCGAGTAAGCTCCCTGCTACCACAATTCTTTTGCTGCCGATCTTTGGTATCAGCTGATCACCATTCAATCTGCCAATGGTCATGGCGATCGAAAAACCCGCAAAGCCAAGACTGATCATTTCTTTTGGCGAAGCCAGTGATTCTTTAAGATAGATAGCACTCCAGTCTGCCACACAGCCCTCGGCCATAAAAATAACAAGACAAATAAACGAAATGCCAAGAATACTTAATGAAGGAAACCGAAGTGATGAGCCGGAATGAATAATAGTTTGATGCGCCAGCAAATATTTCCGCGAAAAAAAAATGATGAGTATAACACAGGCGGCCATTATTACGACCTGTAAATAACTCCCGATATTAATTGAAAAAAATAACGATGCCAGTCCTGCGCTTATTCCGCCACCGACACTATACAACGCGTGACTGCGACTCATAAATCTTCGATTGTATTTTTTTTCCAGCATATCAACTACTGCATTAACCGATACTCCATTTAAAAATCCTGTGATACCATGCAGGTACAGTGCTATCCACAGAACAATTCTTGACGGAGCGGTCACTTCCATTATTACGACCAAACAAAAGATTATCTGGCCGATCAGCATCCAATTCCCGACTGTAACCCGGCTCAGAATTTTGGTAGAGAGATAAACTCCCGTTAACGCTCCTGCTGGTGCAAGTAATAGTGATAGTCCTAACTGGCTATCGGAAAAATGTAATCGTTCTTTAATAGCAGGGATCGCAGCCACCCAAATACC
>Ga0075430_100001442_pt1 | contig 19307 bp, 22 predicted proteins | sample RhiMetdeltSRZDD4_FD_75294 | JGI IMG/M metagenome (GOLD analysis project Ga0075430, IMG submission 75294) | Populus rhizosphere microbial communities from Tennessee, USA - Rhizosphere MetaG P. deltoides SRZDD4 | ecosystem: Host-associated > Plants > Roots > Rhizosphere > Soil | place: USA... | reverse complement strand
GCAAGGCGGTCGTGCCCGGCGTGCTCGCCGTCCTTCGCGGCGAGCAGGGCACGCCGGAGGCGCTCGGCTGGATCGCGGTCTGCACCCGCAGCGGCAGCTGCGTGCCCGCCTGTCCGGAGAATGTCGATCCCAAGATGATGATGCGCCTCGCGCGCATGACCGCGCTGGGCGGGCGCGGCCAGCCGAAGCAGATCGACATGAAGGAAGACCGCGACTACTTCGACCGCGTGCGCGCCTTCGCCAAGCTGCAGCTCACGGATGAAGAGCTGAAGGAGTGGACGTAATGGGTGAGCGAGTTACCTTCTGGTACGGCTGCAACGTGCTGCGGCATGGCGACATCATCCATGCCTGCCTCGACATCCTGCGCGCCATCGGCTTCGAGGCTTCGCCGGTTGGCGGGCCGGACTACTGCTGTGGCACGGTCAAGGACGCGAACCAGACGACCGCCGGTGGCATGGCGACGCGAACGGTCGGCAAGCTCAACGACCGGGGCGCGCGCGTCGTCGCGTGGTGCCCGTCGTGCCACTCGCACATGCACGTCTTCATGGACAAGGCGCACGACCGGCACTTCGACATGAGCTACATGGTCGAGCTCGTGCACGCGAACCGCGACAAGCTCGCGCCGCTCCTCAAGAACCGTGTGCCGATGCGCGTGATGCTGCACAAGCACGTCGGCTTCAACGAGCTCGTGCCGGTGAACCGCATGGTGCCGGAGATCCTTTCACTCATTCCCGGCGTAGAGGTCGTCGACGCCGGCTACGCCGCACCCGGTTACATGTGTGCCTCGTTCGCCGGCATGCCGGCTGCGCTGCAGGACATGCACACCGACACCGTGCGCGCGGCGAAGGCGCTTGGCGCCGAAGCGCTGGTCACCACCTTCCACCAATGTTTCCGCGAGATGGTCGGCCTTGAAGCCGCAGGCGTGATGCCGGTCCACAACTACATCCAGCTCATCGCCCAGTCGATGGGCCTGCCTTACGAGGACGAGTACAAGGCCTGGAAGCGCGCCCCGGACGAGGCGATGGCGATGATCGGGCCTGAGCGCATCGCGAAGGTCGGCGTCGAGTTCTACGAGCGGGCGATCCTGCCGGAGCTGAAGAAGCGACCGACGCTTTCTAAGTGAGAAAAACCCGGCCCACTCATGCTGCCCTCGGCAGGTCATGACGCCGCTCGGCGTCACCGGCGGCAAACACCATCTTCAAAAAGCGCGCTACGGTCGCGACGGCGTTTCCGGATCCGGAGACATCGAAGTGATTCAGCAGCAGGTCCGGCGTGGTGTTGACTTCGTTGACGAAGACGCTGCCGCTGCCGATCGGCCGCGTCGCATCGGGGCCGATGATATCGACGCCGGAAAGCCTCGCGCCCAGAACGTCTGCCGCCCTGCGCGCGAGCTCCAGATAATCGGGGTGTAGCGTCGCTGTGATATCCGCGGTCAATCCGCCCACGGCTGCATTGCAGATGCGCTTGAGCACGACCCGTTGGCCGGCGCTCGGTACGGACTGCGAGGTCATGTCATGCGCGCGCAGCGCGGCCCGCGTGTCCTCGTCGATCTGAATCGGATAGGCGCACGGGAATCCGCCGCGCTCCGTAATCGCATTGTTATGTCGGCTGACCAGCGACTCGATTGACGACTGTCCGTCGCCGACGACAGACGCCGGCAGGCGCTCGCAGGCGAACACGAGCTGACCGTTGAAGAGCGTGATGCGCCAGTGCCGCCCCGGGACCATTTGCTCGACGATGATCGGGTCAGCGGTCAGCGCCGCGCGATAGCACGCGCGGCGGAAGTCCTTTAGAGCCGTAACGCCGACCGTTATTCCCTCGCCTCCGGCGCCAAAGCAGGGCTTCACCACCACCGGGTGCCTCAGGCTGGGGAAGGCCGAAAACGCGGATGCCAGGTCCCTAGTGTGATACACCGCGAAGTCGGGCACCGGAATGCCGCGCTCCCGGAGGAGCGCCGACGTGAGATGTTTGTTCCCGCACAGCCAGTAGGCGGTCAGGCTTTCGAACGAAAAATTGAAGTCGGTGGAGTAGAGCAGCCTGTTGCCGTCTGAAATCCGCAGCATCTGATAGGGCAACTCATCGACCGTGAGATTCATCGTTCTCGCGGCCGCGAGCACGAGCCGGTTGTGCGTCGGGTTCTTCGGTTTTCGCGCACGTCTTCGAAGGGCCATGCGTTGCAGACCCCCCACGATTCGTTTGACCACGTGACGCGCGCGAAATGCCAACATGCCGCACCGGTCGAGCTTGCCCAGGTTCATGGCTCGCTTGACGATGGGCGCCTTCCGCTCTTGCGTCAAGGCATCGCACGGCGCATGCGCGTTGATCACCATGCGCCGCAAGAACTAGCGCATCAAATGAACGCCTACGTGCGATCGGCATACTTCGTGCATTCCTTGCGTCAGGAGGTATGCATGCTGAGCGCGCGGAACGTGTTGCGGGCGCCACTCGCCGTCGGCTACTGGCTCGGCGTCCGTCAAGGACGGGCACTCGAGGACGGCGATGACCTGATCTTTCTTTGCCACGGTACGGCGCACCAATTCGCCGCGCCGCTCGAGCGGCAGCTCCGCTACCTGCAGCGAATGTTCGCGATCGTCCCGCTTGGCGCATTCGCCGCTGCCATCGGCACGATGCGCACGCCGCGGCATCGCCGGCGGGCCGCAATCGCGTTCGACGACGGGTTGCGCAGCAACGTGCTCGTGGCCTATCCGATCCTGCGCGCGCTCGGCATTCCGGCGACGTTCTTTGTCTGCCCGGGCTTGATCGAGGAGCGACGCTGGCTCTGGACCCACGAGGCGCGTCGCCGCCTGCAGTTCGCCGGCAGGCATTTGCGGCAAGAGCTCGGCGGCGAGCTGAATGCGCCCGCCGAGATCGAAGCGTTCGTCCAGCGGCTGAAGGAAATGGACTTCGCGCAGCGAACGCGAGCGGAGGCAAAGCTGAGGCACGCCACGGCCGCTTTTGTGCCTTCTGAGCTGGATCGCGAGGCTTTCGATCTCGCCGCCTGGGAAGAATTGCGCGCGCTCGATCCGCGGATTGTGACCGTAGGCTCGCATACCATGACGCATCCGGTATTGCCGAGCATGAGTGCCTCGGAGATCGAGGCCGAATTGCGCGACAGCCGTCGCATGATCGAAGCGCGGCTTGGACGGCCCGCCGAGCTCTTCTCCTATCCAAACGGCGATGCCGATGAATGCACGCTCGCCGGCGTGCGCCGCTACTATCGCGCGGCGGTGAATTGCAAGTCGCGGACGCGTAAGGACCCGCATTTGATGCCGAGCGTGAACCTGCCGCCCGGCGTGCTTGCCCTTGCGTGGAGGATGAATCGTCCAGCGTCGGGCGCCGCCCTGTCTGGAGCGCACTGATGGAAGCGGTCGTCTGCGTCGGCGATGCCGGCATCAACGGGCTTGCGACCGTGCGCTCGCTGGGCCGGCGTGGCGTGCGCGTCCATGTCGTCGCGCTGCAAGGAAGCCCGCAGATCGCCTCGCTTAGCCGCTACTGCGCGTCAGAGACGCGGGTAGCGGACCTCGGCGCGTTGTACGACGCGTTACGCGCGCTGCAGGCCAACGCCGCGCACCGTGCGCTGCTGCTCATCGACAACGACAAGATGCTGAAGGCGCTTGCGCCGCACGCCGGCGAGCTGGAGCGGAGCTTTTGGATCGTCGAGCCGCTCGCGCGCGCCACCCAGTTCATGGACAAGACGTTTCAGGTCCAGGCGGCGGCCGAAGCCGGCATCGCCGTGCCACGCACATGGTTGCCGGATTCCTGGGACCAGATCGCCGCCATCGGCGCGCAAACCCGCGAGCGGCTGCTCGCCAAGCCCTCACCGGCGCGCTTCCCCGTCGGGACAAATCCCTCGTTCAAGGCCATCGTCGCGGCGAGCGCGGGCGAGCTCGAGCGGCAATTGCGTGCGCTGGTGGCATCTCCCGCCGATGTGCTCGTGCAGGAGTACATCGACGGTGACGAATCCTGCCACTACGGCAGCGTGTGCTATCGCGCGCGGAACCGCGACGCCTGCTTCGTGCTGAGCACGCGGAAGGTGCGGCAGACCTCGCTCGAAGTGGGCATCATGGCGGTCGGCCGGGTGGTGGATGCGCCCGAGGTGCGCCGGATGACGGTGCGCCTGGTCGAAAGGCTCGATTACCACGGCGTGATCCACGTTGAATTCAAGCGCAGCCCGCGCGACGGAAAGTACTACTTCATCGAGTGGAATGCGCGCCCGCCCTACTTTCACTCGCTCGGCTGGAAAGCGGGCTTCGACGCGGCCTATTTCGCCTATTGCGATCATGTCGCGCCGGACGAACTTTCCTCGGTGCGGCTGCGGCACGATGCCGAGCATTGCTGGATCAACCTGCAGGAAGACCTGAAGCGCCTGCTCAGGTCGCCGCGACTTGCCTTGCGGCGTAGTACCTGGGCGCCCTATTTGCGGTCCCTGGAGTGGGCCGTGTTCGCGCTCGACGACCCGAAGCCCTGGCTGCGGTCGATGCAACAGCTTGCCGCCTGGCTAGGCATCTCCGCGGCGCGAGCCGCACGCAAGCGCACTACGCGCGCATTCCAGCCCCGCGTCCTTACTGCTCGTTAGCGCCGGCGCGCTGCTGCATCTGCTGCGCAGCCGCGTCGATCTTCTGCTGCGCGCGCTGCATCGTTTTCTGACCCTCCTGGAGCTCCTGCTTCTTGATCGCGGCGGCGGTGGCGGCGGTGCTGGCGGTTTCGACGCCGCAGCCGGCAAGCGCGGCGGTGGCGACCACGGCGAGAAGGGTTTTCATGGGCCCACTATAGGCCCAAATGGTCCACCTCGCCGCGTGAAGAATTCCTCCCTGACGCATCCTGACCCCGGCCACGCGCCGCGAGCAGCTGAAGCAGGACGTTCGGATCGCAGGGCTTTTCGAAGTGGTGATCGAAGCCGACCGCTTGGGCGAGGAGCTTCTCGGAGCGGTTGTTCCACTTCCCCGAGATCGCGACCAGCAGCGGCCCGCGGGTGCCGTAGTGAAGGACACGCAGCTCCTGCGCGATGGCGTAACCGCTCATCTCCGGCATTTCGATGTCGAGGATGAGCGCATCGAAGCGATGCAGGCGCGCGATGCGCATCACGTCCATGCCGTTGTACGCCGCGCGCACCTCGTGGCCCTCGGCGCGCAGCAGCACCGCGAGCGTATGCACGGTGTCGCGGTTGTCGTCCGCGACGAGTATGCGCAGGGGGCGTTCATCACCGTTCTTCCTGTCCGTTCTTCCTGTGAGCGCGATGGTAGGCAGGCGCGAGGCGCGGGTATGTCAGCAGCTAGCGAATTTGCTGTAGCAACCTACGCGACGTTCGTCGGTAGATCGCCATCGCGCTGCGTATCGAGCGTCTCGAAGCGCGGGTCGACGGTAATTTCGTCGTAAAGATAGGTGTTGGCGGTGGTGGGGGAGCGCCGCAGCTTGGTCTGGTCAAGGTCGCAGAGATAGATCGGCGTGCGCACGTCGCCGAGGTTGATCCAGCCCAGCAGCGCCTTCGGCTGGCCGTCGATCATGACGAGCTCCGACACGCGGCGAAAGACCTTCTGGCCAATCCGGTGCTTGTGGATCACCTTGAGCCCTAGGCGAGTTTTCCTGCGCTCGTTCACCCGTACTCCTTCGGTGAGAACGCGTGAGCAGGAGTCGTGCCCGCGTCACGCGGACGGCGACGTCAGGTGGTGCAGGCTGTCCGGCTCAGCCGAGGCGCTTGGCGTCGGCTTCGGCGCCGGGGGTGCGTAGCGGCGCAGGCTCGGCGTCCATGCCGTTGCGCCGCGCGGCCTCGATCGCGAGCAGCCGACCGTGAAACCCGACCAGCGCACGCAGGATCTGCAGGCGCAGAAAATCCGCGCCCGGCAGCGACGACATGCGCCACCGGTGGTGCTCGGCTTCGGAGTAGAGCGCCGCGGCATAGTGCTCGACGATGCCGATCTTCTCCTGGCACTCGGCGTCCTTGACCAGGGTCATCGCATGCCAGGCGAGCTTCTCGACGCGGTAGAGCGCTTCCTTGTCGGCCCAACCGCCCGCATGGTGAATGAAGATCTCGCGCAGCGCGTCGTGGCACTCGCGCGCCTTCTCCAGATCGGGATAGCTCATGCGCGGAATTCTCGGCGCGTGAATGCTACGCTGCAATCGCAACGCCACCGGTAGTCGCGGCGGCGACACGGTGTCGATTTTCGTTACGCGGGAGCGGCTGCACGTTCGCCCTTGCGGTCGAGCAAGCGGGCAAAATTCTCGAGCGAAAGCAGGTGGATGTAGATGCGCGCGAGGTAACCCTTGCGGATCAGATTCTTGAGCTGCGCGGTGTTCAGGTTCTCGAGGTTCTTTTCCGCCACGCGGTGCATGCCGGTCATCTGCATCGAGCCGCCGCCTTTTTCCTTCTTCAGCGTGGCCTGCATGCTGAACGGCTCGAGCAGGCCGTAGTCGGCGAGCAGCACGCACATCTCGCGCATGCGCTCGAGATCGGCCTCGTATTCCGCCAGCAGGCGCTCGACCCCCTTCCATTTTTCGCTCGGCTGGCCGCCCGAGTCGAACATGGCGTCGCCGCGCTCCTCGTCGAGCCAAGATTTCTCGACGCAGATCAGCCGGTCCTTCTGCTCGACCTGGTTCAGGTTCACGCGCGCCATGCAGAACGGATAGCGCCGTGCATACGCCGGGATATACGAGCCGCTCGTCCAGCGGCCGTCGGCATAGAAGAGGTTCTCGCCCGCGCTCATGCCGAGCACCGCGACCGCGGCGTAGCTCTTGCCCTCGTCGCCCGTGGTGAACACGATCGGATAGTGCCGCCCGATCGGCTGGAACTCCGTGTGGCTGATCGGCACCGCGTTGCCGCGCTGCACGAACTCGGGCACTTCGCCCGGTGCGAGCAGGCGCACCTTCTGTGTCTTCAGGAAGGGGACGACTTCCTTGTATCCGAATGGCGGAGAGATCTGCATGGAGGAATATTACGGTAGAATCCGCCCCTCGCGAGAGAGGCTCCGGGGTGGTAGCTCAGCTGGGAGAGCGTCGCGTTCGCAATGCGAAGGTCGGGAGTTCGATCCTCCTCCACTCCACCAGAATCTCTACCTAGTAGGTAGAGTCCCCCCGCGGTGGCGGCGCGGCCGGAGGCCGACAAGTCGTATAGTTGGGGGGATGCTGGTCCGCATCCGCTACACCGCCGCCACCGGCGAAAAGCTCGTCAACGTGACCTTCGGCCCGAAAAACATCCGGCACCGCACCGCGGGCACCGAAGAAGTCCATGAGGTGGAAATACGCAATGGCCGCATTTCCTCCACCCCATTTTCCCTCGACGAGAACGGCTTCGTGTTAGTCGAACACAGGACCGCGGTCCGCGATTTCTTCGACAAGGCCGAGCTCGAGCGCGTCTACTACGCGGAAGTGTCGGAACTCATTCGAAGCGTCTCGGGTGCCGCGCGGGTCATCGTATTCGATCACACCCTGCGCTCGGGCGACGAGGCCGAGCGCGAGGCGCGCGTCATCCGCGAGCCGCTGCTCTCGGCGCACAACGACTACACTGAATGGTCGGGGCCGAACCGCGTGCGCGAGCTGATGGGCGACGAGGCCGAGACGCTGCTCAAGCGCCGCTTTGCCATCATCCAAGTCTGGCGCGCGATCAACCAGCCGATCCAGTGCAATCCGCTCGCGATCGCGGACTCGAAGAGCGTCGCGCCGGATGACCTGCTCATCGCCGAGCGGCGCTATCCGCACCGCATCGGGCAGACCTATCGCCTGAAGTACAGCCCGAAGCACCGCTGGTTCTATTTCCCCCAGATGCGGCGCGACGAGGCGCTGGTTTTCAAGGTGTTCGACAGCGAGACGGACGGCCGCGCGCGCTTCACTCCGCACACGTCGTTCGACGATCCGTCGACGCCATTGGGCGCACCGCCGCGGCAGAGCATCGAGGCGCGGGCGCTAGCCTTCTTCTAAGGGCCTTTTGGGTTTTTTCGCCCTAGCGCAGCACGCTGGTCACCAGGCGTGAAAGTGCGCTTCGCAGGCCCGATCGCGCCGGCTTGGCGTCCCGCTGGGCAACGCTGCGCGCTTCGACGCGCTCGACCGGTGGGCGCTTTTCCGCTTGGATCGCAGGCCGCGGCACCGAGACCCCGATGGCTTTGAGGCCGGCATCCGTGATCCGGAATGATTGCGCGCCCGCATCGTGGATCAAATCCTTCGCGACCAGGCTCCCATAGGCTCGCTGGTACGCCTCGTAATGCGTCGGTGGCCATTGCATCAGCAACGCCTTGACCTGTTGATCACGCGCACCCGCGGTCGCATACAGCACGCGGATTTGCCCCAGTACCGCTCGTTCACCCGGTGTGAGATCCATGCGCGAAGGCTGACACCGCGGCGCGCTCTGCGGGCGGCAGAAACCTGCCGTTCGAACAAAACCGAACGAGTCTGACTGACTTTTACAACCCGCGCCCTAGCGCGGCGCCGTGCCGCCGGCCGCGGCGCCGCTGCTCGCTCCGGTGCTGGGTGCGCTGCTTGCGCCGGAGGCTGCGCCGGTCGCTTCCGGCCCGCGCGTTTTCTCGTCTGCCGCGGCAGCCGCGCGCGCGGCTCTCATGCAGCGTTCCTTGTCTTCTGCGCGCAGGGTTTCGCAGCGCTGAAGATCGCGTTCGGTTGCCGGGCTCGCCCGCTGCGGTCCCGATGGGGTCGTCAGGATGCGAGTGCCGGGACCGTCGGCGAACGCCGAAGCGTGGCCGAGCAGCGCGGCAACGAGGACAGCGATCACGATCTAACGCGGCGGCGCGCCTGGCGCGCTGGTCGTCGGAGCGCCTGGGCTGGTCATTGGAGCGCTCGGGGTGCTCATCGGAGCTGCTGCCGGCGCGGTGGTCGTAGCGTCCGGGGCAGTGCTCGTAGCGCCCGGGGTGGTGGTCGTAGCGCCCGGGGTGGTCGTAGCGCCCGGGGTGGTGGTCGTAGCGCCGGTGGCCGCGTTGCGCTCATCCTGCAGGCACTTGTCGCGCTCGAATGCGAGCAGGTTCTCGCACCGGCTGAGGCCGGTTAGCGGGCGCTGCTCGATGCCGCCAACCGTCGGCGCGGGTCCACCCACGATCGGCGCGCCGGTCGAGGGCGTGACGCTCGGCGTCTGCGACGGCGTTACCGCGGGCGTCTGGGACGGCGTCACGTATGGTGTCTGGGAAGGGGCGACGTTCGGCGTAGTCTGTCCGGGCTGCGCCGTTTGGGCCAGCGAGGCGCTCGCGAAGGCGAGAAGCGTCGCTGCGCCGAGAATTTTCAACATGGCGATCTCCTTAGGATGGCTGAGCAACCGGAGCAAAGTGCGTGCCACGCTGGCGGAGCTTGCGCAATGATTGCTTTAGCGCGGGAATGGGCGAGCGTGGCCGGCGGCGCGACAACAGACGCTTGACGCAGGCCTCGGCGCTGCCCGCGCGCATCGTTTCGGCAAGGCGGCCATCGAGATAGGCATCGATCACCGCGGGATGGATGTAGCACTTTCGGCAGACGGCTTTCGTATTGCCAAGCTGCCGCGCGACCTGCTCGATCGCCTTCGAGAGTCCGTTCTTCCCCACCGCGTGGAGGGTCTGCGCCGCGAGCACGGTGCCCGCCCAGGTGCGGAAGTCCTTGCTGGTGAATTCCTCGCCCGAGATCGCTTTGAGATAGGCGTTGACGTCGGTGGAATCGACCGCGCGCGTCTCGCCTTGCTCGTCAACATACTGGAAGAGCTCGTAGCCGGGCAGGTCACGCATGCGCCGCACGATCGCGGCGAGCCGCCGGTCGCTGAACGCGAAGTCGTGCCAGATGCCGCTCTTGCCGCGAAAGCGAAACTGCATGGTCGAGCCGCGCACGCGGACCTGGCGCACGCGCAGCGTGGTGAGGCCGAACGAGTCGTTCTCGCGGGCGTATTCCTCGTTGCCGATGCGCATGCGCGTGGTCTCGAGTAGCCGCACGACCGCGGCAAGCACCTTGTCGCGCGGCAGCCCGGCGAGCGCGAGATCCTGGCGCACGCGCCGGCGAATGCGGGGCAACGCGTGGGCGAACGAGAGCATGCGGCCGTACTTGGTCTCGTCGCGCACTTCGCGCCACCGCGCGTGATAACGGTACTGCTTGCGTCCGCGCGCGTCGCGTCCGGTCGCCTGCAGGTGGCCGTCTTCGCGCGGGCAGATCCACACGCGTTCCCATGCCGGCGGGATCGCGAGCGCCCGGATGCGCGCAAGCACCGGCTTGGCGCGAACCGCGGCGCCGTCCGCGCTGCGGTAGCGAAACGCCGCGCCCACGCGGATGCGGGAAAGACCCGGCGTGTCATCCGTCACATAGCGCAGGCCGGCGGCCCGCGCCGAGCCCTCGGGGTTGTAAGAGCTTCCGTTTTGGCGGGTGCCCATGGCTGACGGACGAGCCAGCCGCAAAGTGCGTGCCAGCGCGCTACCATTCGCGCTCGATGAATGCGTTTCGTTCGATGGCCGCGCTGCTGCAGCGGCTGGTGGACAAGATCGACCCGCACGAGGGCCGCTACCGCATGCTGTTCGAGCGCAGCCCGCTGCCGATGTGGGTGCTCGATACGCAGTCGCTGCGATTCCTCGCGGTCAACGACGCGGCGCTGCGCCTGTACGAGTATTCGCGCGAAGAATTCCTCGGCATGACCACGGTGGATATCCGCCGGGCCGAGGACGATGCGCCGTTTCGCGAGTTCCTGCGCGGCGAAGGCGGCGAAGTGCACTACGGCAGGTTCCGGCACTTCAAGAAGACCGGCGAGCAGATCGACGTCGACGCCGTCGGCCACCTGGTCGCCTGGCGCGGGCACCCCGCGCGCCTGGTGCAGATCAACGACGTCACCGAGCGCCTGCGTACCCAGCAGACGCTCGAGCGGTTGAACCGCGAGCTCGAGCTGTCGCACGAGCGGCTGCGCGCGCTCTCGCGGCGGCTGTTCGAGGTGCAGGAGGAGGAGCGCCGGCGCCTCGCGCGCGACCTGCACGACGACGTCGGGCAAGCGCTGACTGCGCTGAAAATCCAATTGGAGTCGGTCGCGCGCGCCGGCGCCGAGGCGACCGCGCGCGCGCGCGTCGACGAATGCGTCGATACCGTGCAGCACACGCTCGAGCGCGTGCGCCAGCTGTCGCTCAGCCTGCGCCCGCCGCAGCTCGATGACCTCGGGCTCGCCGCGGCGGTGCGCTCGCATCTCGACCGCCAGGCGCGCGTCGCCGGGCTGCAGGCGCACTTCGAGACCGAGGACGCGCCGCAGGAGCTCGCGCCCGACACCGAAACCGCATGCTTTCGCGTTGCGCAGGAGGCGATCAACAACGTGCTGCGCCACGCGCGTGCGCGCAACCTCTGGGTGCGTCTCTATACCGCGGGCGGCAGGCTCGCGATCTCGGTGCGCGACGACGGCCGCGGCTTCGACCTCGACTCGGTGCGCGAGCGCTCGGCCAACGGCACGAGCCTCGGCCTGATCGGCATGGAGGAGCGCATGGCGCTCGCCGGCGGCTCCTTCGAGCTGCGCTCGGCGCAGGGACAGGGCACCGTGCTGCTCGCCACCTTCCCGCTCACCGCCTCCGGCAAGGAGCGCGCGGCCTGATGATTCGCGTGCTGCTCGCCGACGACCACGCGCTCGTGCGCGCGGGCATCCATTCGCTGCTCCAGGGCATGCGCGAGGTCCAGGTGGTGGGCGAAGCGTCCAGCGGCGAGGAGGCGGTGGAGCTCACCGACCGCGAGCGGCCCGACGTCGTGCTGATGGACATCGCGATGAAAGGCATCACCGGCCTCGAGGCCGCTGCGCAGATGCGCGAGCGCTATCCGGAAGTGCGGGTGGTGATTCTCTCGATGCACGCCGGCGAGGAGTACGTGCTGCAGGCGCTGCGCGCCGGCGCCGTGGGGTATCTGCTGAAGGACGCGGCGACCGGCGAGCTCGAGCTCGCGCTGCGCAGCGTGATGCGCGGCGAAAGCTGGCTCAGCCCTTCGGTCTCGCGCCAGGTAGTCGAGGGCTACATGCACCGCACGGGCGGCGAGACCGCGCCGGAGGTGCTCACCGCGCGCCAGCGCGAGGTGCTGAAGCTCGTCGCGGGCGGCAAGAGCACGAAGGAGATCGCTTTCCTGCTCAACCTTTCGGTGAAAACCGTGGAGACGCACCGCGCGCAGATCATGGAGCGCCTCGGGATCCGCGACGTCGCCGGTCTCGTGAGATATGCCCTGCGCACGGGGCTCGTACCGCCCGAAGGTTAACTGCGGCTGACAAGGTTTTACGCAGGCTCAGGAAATTCCTAGCGGCGGGCTAGGGAAGCCCCCGATGGCCCGCCGCGCATTCGCGCTCTAGCCTGCCGTCCAATGTCCGACGCACGAATCCGCCGCATCGCAATCGCCGACAGCAGCCCGGCGTTCCTCACCGCAGCAGCCAGTTACGTGTCCAACCTGCCGGGCTTCGTCCTCGCCGGCACTTCGGACACCGCGCTGCAGGCGCTCGCGCTGGTGAGCTCGGCCGGGCCCGACGTGCTGCTTCTCGATCTCGGCACGCCGCCGACCCGCGGCCTGGAAATGGTCAAGCGCGTGAAGGCCGAGCCCGGCGCGCCCGCGGTCGTGGCGATGACGCTGTTCCACACGCCGGAAGCCGCCGCGGCCGCGAGCCGCGCCGGCGCCGACGCGCTGGTCGGCAAGGAAAGCTTCGTTCCCGGCCTGCGCGACGCCCTGGCGCGGTTATTTCCCGGCTAACTTTTCCAGCCGGCGCGCGAACACCGTCATCTCCTTCTCGGCCTGGCGGTCGCCTTTCTTCCTGGCCGCCTCGATCCCTTGCCGGTAGGCGAGGAGCGCTTCGTCGGGGGAAAGCTCGGCGAGAGCCTTGCCGAGCGCTTTCCATGCGGCAGAGTAGAGCGGGTCGCGGGCGACCGCGTCGCGCAAATACTCGATTGCGCGCTCGTGGTTGCCGGCCTTGGCGTACTCGAGTCCCAGCGAATAACGCAGCAGCGCCCCGTCGCGCGGTGTGCCGAGGAGCTTCTCGAGCTGGGAAATCATTAGGCTAAGATACCCCCGATGAAAACTCCGATCCAGACGCGCGACGCGCCCGAAGCGATCGGCACCTATTCGCAGGCGGTGAAGATCGGCGCAAGCGCCGCGGTCTACCTCTCGGGGCAGATCGGGCTCGACCCTGGGACCATGCAGCTTGCCGAAGGCATCGACGCGCAGGCCCATCGCGTGTTCCGCAACCTCGCCGCGGTCGCCGCCGCGGCGGGCCTGAGCCTCGATCACGCGGTGCGCATGACCGTCTACCTCACCGATCTCGCGCATTTCGCGCGCGTGAACGAGATCATGGCGCAATACGTGCGCCAGCCCTACCCCGCGCGCGCCGCCATCGGCGTCGCCGGGCTGCCGCGCGGCGCGCTGGTCGAGATCGACGCGATCCTGCACGCCGATTAAGGGTTCGCTCGAAGAAAAATTCCGCAAGCTCGGGCTGCGCTCGCGCTTCGATTTCGTGCTGCACCTGCCGCTGCGCTACGACGACGAGACGGCGCTGACGCCGCCCGAAGCCGCGCCGGAAGGAACCCCGGTGAACGTCGAAGCCAGAGTGCTCAAGGCGCAGGTGATGTATCGGCCCAGCCGCCAGCTCGTCATCCACGCGGAAGGCCTGGTGCTGCGGTTCTTCAACTTTTGGGGAAGCCAGCTCAGGCAGTTCCAGCAAGCGGCCGCTAGCGGGCGGCGGGTGCGCGCTTTTGGTGAGCTCCGGCGAGGGTTCTTCGGCGCCGAGATGGCGCATCCGCGCTACCGCATCGTCGACGCGGGCGAGCCGCTGCCGGAGACCCTGACGCCGATCTATCCCGCGACCGAAAAGCTGAAGCAGCAGGACCTGCGCGCGGCGGTGCTCAGCGCGCTCGATGGCGAGGTGCTCGACGACACGCTGCCCGCGGAGATGCGCCGGCGCCTCGGTCTCGCGGACTTCGCCGATAGCGTGAAGCTGTTGCACCGTCCGCCCCCCGGCATCGACGTCGGCGAGCTGGCGAACCGCACGCACCCGGCCTGGCGCCGATTGAAGTTCGATGAGCTGCTCGCGCAGCAGCTCTCGATGCGCTTCGCCTACCAGAGGCGCCGCACCCGCCAGGCGCGGGTGCTGAAGATCAATGGAGCACTGCTGAAAGGGTTTCTGTCGAGCCTGGGCTTCACTTTGACCCGCGCCCAGAGACGCGCGGTGCAGGAGGTGCTGAACGACCTGCGCGAGCCGCATCCGATGCAGCGGCTGCTGCAGGGCGACGTGGGCAGCGGCAAGACCATTGTCGCCGCGATCGCCTGCCTTGCCGCGGTGGATTCGGGCGCGCAGGCGGCGGTGATGGCGCCGACCGAGATCCTCTCCGAGCAGCACTGGCGCAAGTTCAACGAGTGGCTCGCGCCGCTCGGCGTGCGACTGGGCTACCTGCGCGGGGGCATGCGCAAGAATGAGAAGAAGGCGATGCTGGAAGGCCGGGTGCTGATCGGCACGCACGCCCTGATCCAGGAAGGCGTCGAGTTTTCTCGCCTCGGCCTCGTGGTGGTCGACGAGCAGCATCGCTTTGGCGTCGAGCAGCGCCTCGCGCTGCGCAAGAAGGCCGGCGGTCGCGTGCCGCACCAGCTCATGATGAGCGCGACGCCGATTCCGCGGACGCTGGCGATGACTTATCTCGCGGATCTCGACGTCTCGACCCTCGACGAGCTGCCGCCGGGACGGCGGCCGGTCTCCACCAAGCTGATTTCCGATCGGCGGAGAGAAGAAGTTTTGGCGCGGATCCGCGACGCTTGCGCGGAGGGGCAGCAGGCGTACTGGGTCTGCCCGGTGATCGAGGAGTCGAAGGCGGGCCTGCGCACCGCGCTCGAGACCTACGAGAAGCTGCGCACGGAGCTCGGAACGCTCCGCGTCGCGCTCGTGCACGGGCGCATGGCGCCGGCGGAGAAGGCGGCGGTCATGGCGGCCTTCCTCAAGGGCGCAACCCAGCTCTTGGTCTGCACGACCGTGATCGAGGTTGGGGTCGATGTGCCCAATGCCTCGCTCATGGTGATCGAGAGCGCCGAGCGCTTCGGGCTGTCGCAGCTGCACCAGCTGCGCGGGCGCATCGGGCGCGGCGTGCGCGAAAGCGTTTGCATCCTGCTCTACGGGGAGCTGCAGGGCATGGCGCGCGAGCGCCTGAAGGTGATTTTCGAAACCGCCGACGGCTTCGAGATCGCGCGCCAGGATCTCGCGCTGCGCGGGCCGGGCGAGTTCCTCGGCGAGCGCCAGAGCGGCGCGCCGCTGCTGCGCTTTGCCGACCTCGAGCGCGACCGGGACCTGGTCGAGGCGGCAGTGCGGGCGGCCGCCGAGCTGATGGAGAGCGACCCGGCCGCGGCGCGCGTGCACGTCGCGCGCTGGCTGGGCTCCCGCTCAGAGCTCAGTCAGGCGTGAGTTATCCTCTGGCCATGGACCTGGCGTTCATCGCCAAGCGCCTCGATGCTTACGAGCGCCTGATCCGCCTCGATAAGCCGATCGGCACGCTGCTCCTCCTGTGGCCGACCTTGTGGGCGGTCTGGCTCGCCTCGGCCGGGCGCGTGCGGATCGAGATCCTGCTGGTCTTCGTGGTCGGCACGATCCTGATGCGCTCGGCCGGCTGCGCGATCAACGACTATGCCGACCGCGAGTTCGACCCGCACGTGGAGCGCACGCGCGACCGGCCCCTCGCCACCGGCGAGATCCGGCCGCGCGAGGCGCTCGTGCTCGCCGCGGCGCTCGCCGCGGTTTCGTTCCTGCTCGTGCTTTTCCTCAACCGCCTGACGATCATGCTGTCGTTCGTCGCGCTCGCCATCGCGGTGATCTATCCGTTCACCAAGCGCTTCTTCGCGCTGCCGCAGGCGATGCTGGGCGTCGCGTTCGGCTTCGGCATTCCGATGGCGTACGCCGCGATCCAGGAACGCCTGCCGCTCGAATGCTGGATGCTGTTCGCCGCCAACATCTTCTACTCGTTCGCCTACGACACCGAGTACGCCATGGTCGACCGCGACGACGATGCGCGCATCGGCATCCGGACCTCCGCGCTGACCCTCGGCCGCTGGGACGTGAGCGCGGTGATCGCGAGCTACGCCGCGATGGTCGCGATCCTGATCGGCGTCGGAGTTTTCCTGAGCCTGCGCTGGCCCTACTACGCCGGCCTGGCGGCGGCGGCGGCGATGATGCTGTATCACTGGCGGCTGATCCGCGGCCGGGGCCGCGAAGGCGCATTCAAGGCCTTCCGCCACAACAACTGGGTCGGCGCCGCGATCTTTGTCGGCATCGCGTTCGCCTTCCTATGAACGAGTCCGGACCGGCGATCGCGCGCTACGCCTTCACCAACGGCGTGCTGCGTGGCACGCACCTCACGCTTCATCCCAGCTGCCTCGTGCACCGGGGCGACAATCACCTCGAGACGCTGCCGCTCGCCGCGATCGCCGCGCTGCGCGTCGCATTCGAGCGCGACGCCCGCAAGCTCGGGTGGGGCATCGCGCTGCTCGTGGCCGCGCTGCTGCTGCTCGTCGTCGCCGGCCCGCTCGCGAGCTTCGCCAACAGCGCGGCCGGCGAGATCGCCGCGGCCAGCGCCCAGGGCGTGGGGCGCGCGCTGCAGGGCTTTTTCCGCTTTCTCGAGGGCGTGGCGAGCCTGATGCCGGTCGCGGCGCTCACTTGCGTGATCGCGGGCGGCGCGCTCGGCGCGCTCGGCTGGCTGGGCAGCACGCTGCTGATCGTCAGCCTGCCCGGCTCGGAGCGTCTCTACCGCGTGCGCGGGCGCGACACCATGCTGCTCGATTTCGCCGAGGCTTTCGCCGAGCGCCTGATGCTCCTCAAGCGATGACCTATCGCGACCTGCGGGAGTTCGTCGCCCAGCTCGAGGCGAAAGGCGATCTCAAGCGCGTCCAGGCCGAGGTCTCGCCGCGGCTGGAAATGACCGAGATCTGCGACCGCGTGCTGCGCGCCGGCGGCCCGGCGCTTCTCTTCGAGCGTCCGGCGGGGCACGCGATCCCGGTGCTCGCCAACCTGTTCGGCGCTGTGCGCCGCGTGGCGGCGGCGATGGGCGTGGCCGACGCGGGCGCGCTGCGCGAGATCGGCCGGATGCTCGCGTTCCTGCGCGAGCCCGAGCCGCCGAAAGGGCTGCGCGACCTGTGGGAGAAGTTTCCGGTCTGGAAGCAGCTCCTCAACATGCCGCCAAAGGTGGTCTCCCGGGGGCCTTGCCAAGACACGACTGCCGAAGGCGGCGAAGTGGATCTTGCGCGCCTTCCGGTCCAGACCTGCTGGCCGGACGATGCCGGCCCGCTCATTACCTGGGGGCTCACCGTCACGCGCGGACCCGCCAAGCCGCGCCAGAACCTGGGCATCTATCGCCAGCAGGTCATCGGGCGCAACCGCGTGATCATGCGCTGGCTTGCCCATCGGGGCGGGGCGCTCGACTACCGCGAGCACGGCTTGGTTTCAAAGGATCCGTTCCCGGTGGCGGTCGTGCTCGGCGCCGATCCCGCTACGATGCTGGCCGCAGTCGCGCCGATTCCGGACACGTTGTCGGAGTACCAGTTCGCCGGCCTGCTGCGCGGCGCGCGCACCGAGCTCGTCAAATGCATCGGCAGCGATCTCGAGGTGCCGGCGAGCGCCGAGATGGTCCTCGAGGGCGCGCTCGATGGCGAAATTGCGGACGAGGGGCCGCACGGCGACCATACCGGCTACTACAACGAGGTCGAGCGCTTCCCGGTGATGACCGTGCAGCGCATCACGATGCGCCGCTCGCCGCTCTATCACTCGACCTACACCGGCAAGCCGCCCGACGAGCCGGCGGTCCTCGGCATGGCCTTGAACGAAGTCTTCGTGCCGCTCCTGCAAAAGCAGTTTCCCGAGATCGCCGACTTCTACCTGCCGCCCGAGGGCTGCTCGTACCGGCTCGCGGTGGTGAGCATGAAGAAACAGTATCCGGGCCACGCCAAGCGCGTGATGTTCGGGGTCTGGAGCTACCTGCGCCAGTTCATGTACACCAAGTTCATCATCGTGTGCGACGACGACGTCGACGTGCGCGACTGGAAGGAGGTCGTCTGGGCGATGACGACGCGGGTCGACCCCGCGCGCGACACCACGGTGGTGGAGAACACGCCGATCGACTACCTTGATTTTGCGAGCCCGGTCTCGGGCCTCGGCTCCAAAATGGGAATCGACGCGACCAACAAGTGGCCCGCCGAGACCGGCCGGCGCTGGGGCCGGCCGATCGTCATGGACGAGCGGGTGAAGCGTCGGGTGGACGAGCTTTGGCGGGACCTCGGGCTCTGACCCACTGGAGGAGCGCGTCGAACGCCGGCTCGGCCTGGTGAGCGTTCGGGTGGTTGACGATCATGACCACCGCGTGACGCCGCCCGCCGCGATCGAGAACGTATCCGCCCATCGCGCGAGCGTCCGACAGCAGTCCGGTCTTGATGTGCGCGTTGCCCGAGACCCCCTCGCCCTGCAGGCGCTTACGCATCGTGCCGTCGGCCGCAACGACGGGCAGCGAGGCCATGAACTCCGGCATTATCGGGCTGCGCCAGGCGGCCTGGAGGACCGCCATCAGGGTCGCCGCGCTCGCGCGCTCGTGCCGCGAGAGCCCGGAACCGTTTTCCAGCTTGAAGCCCTCGGCGCTGATGCCCTTGAAGACCATCCATTGGGCGATCGCGCGCGCCGCGGCCTCCGGCTGGGCCGGGACGCCGCCCAGCTCGGCCGCGAGCGTGAGATAGAGCTGGCGCGCCATCACGTTGTTGGAGAACTTGTTGATGTCGCGCGCGATCTCGCTTAGCGGCTCCGACTCGTGGATGTACAGCAGCTTCGCGATGGGTGAAGCGACGCCGTCGCGCACGCGCCCGCTCGAGGTTCCGCCCATTTCCGCCCAGAGCGCGCGGATCATGCCCGCGACATAGTCCTCGGGGTAGTGCAGCGCGACGTTCAGGTCGCGCTCGCCGCAGCCCACCGGGTAGAAGCCGGTGAACGCGGCGCGTGGTGGCTTCGACTGGAAGCTCGCGCCGATCAGGTCGCGGAACGCGCGTCCCTCGGGGCAGGCGCCGTCGGCGAGCCTTAGCCCGTTGACGATCTCGAGGCCGGGCAGGTGCGGCTCGACGAACAGGCGTACCTTCGTCTCCTCCGGCCAGAACACGAAACGCAGCGACTTGAAATTCACCAGCAGCGCGTCGGGCGCGACGTTGTAGGGCCGGAACACTTCGTCGTCGATCAGCGGGTGCGCCGCCGGCGCGAAATAGCTGCGGTCGAGCACGATGTCGCCGCGGATCTCGCGCACGCCCCGGCCGCGCAGGTTGCGCAGCAGCAGCCAGAAGCTTTCGAGGTTGAGCTTGGGGTCGCCGGTGCCGCGCAGCACCAGGTCCTCGCCGTCGCGGTAGACCTCGGTCTTCCAGCGGTA
>Ga0075430_100001440_pt1 | contig 19349 bp, 14 predicted proteins | sample RhiMetdeltSRZDD4_FD_75294 | JGI IMG/M metagenome (GOLD analysis project Ga0075430, IMG submission 75294) | Populus rhizosphere microbial communities from Tennessee, USA - Rhizosphere MetaG P. deltoides SRZDD4 | ecosystem: Host-associated > Plants > Roots > Rhizosphere > Soil | place: USA... | reverse complement strand
AGCGAGATCGGCTGGAGCAGGTCGCTCGTTCCGCCGGCGAATCCCGCAGACCCGGTGGCGCCGATCCTGTAGCGTTCCTGCTGCCTTGCGTCGGCGTACGTGAGGGCAGCGTAGCTCGAGCCTATTCGAGACCAGGCGTCCCGGAGGAACCGATCAGCCTCACGGGTCGCGTCGGGATCGTCCGCGCCCTCGGCGAGGCGGAGAAGCCATCGCTGCGTCTCCGCATTCTCTGCGAGCAGGTGCAGATCGGATTGCAGGAGCGCCGCGCGCGCGCGGACCTGCTCGGCCACTCGATCGGCGACACGCGCGTTCTGCGCCGCGATCATCGCCTCGAGCGCGCGCAGCGAACGCGCGTACTCCACGCCGCCGAGCGCGAGCAGTGGCACCACGGCCACGACGAGGAAGAGGGCGAGAAGCCGGGTGCGTAGCGACACGCCCTATTGTAGCGCCAGGTCAACGATCGGCGCGAGCACCGCCGGTTCGAACGCTGCGAGGGGTGCTGCGGCGACAGCGTTATGCAGAAGCCTGAGCCCGACCGACCTCACGCGGTGATCAATCGCGACCGCTGGAATCGCTGCATCGCGATCCCGAGAATGACGACGTTCAGGACCACCAGCGCCCCGAGCAGAAGTCGAGCGGGCGTGAGCCGTCCCGAGGCAAGCATCTCGCGGATGGGCTCCCGCAACCGCGCCGGCAATCCGCCGATCACGGCGGGGATGAGCATCGGCACCAACAACACCATGCTGAACCGCTGCTGCGCCTGCCGGACCGTCGATGCGCCCAGCGAGATCAGCAGTCCGATGCCGGTCATCAGCGTCGCGACGAGAACGATCTCGATCAGGGTTCTGGCGTAGATCGCCGCCGGCGCAAGGAGCGGACGGGCCTCGGGGTGCGCGACGTTCACCGTGATGACACCGAGCAGCAGCGAGGCCACCGACAGCACGAACGCGTAGAAGACAATTGCCCCGAGCTTCCCGAACAGAATCGCGCGATCGGGCAATCGCGTGGCCAACAACGTCTCAAGCGTGTGCCGCTCACGCTCGCCCGCAAACGTGTCGGCCACGATGGGAAGCACGAACAACGCCGGGAGGAGCATCCCCATCAACAGCATCGTCTCGGGCAGCACGTAGCGCACGCCGAAGTTGAACGGGAACAGGCCGCCGGCAACGAGCAACCCGACGAGCGGCGTGAGCCGCGCGCGGCGGCCGCCGCCTTCGACGCCCATCTCCTTGAGCTCCTTCCGCATGACGACGCCGATCTCGCGTATCATTGGCCGTCCTCCATGAGCGAGAGGTAGACGTCTTCGAGCGACGCGGTTTCGCGGCGCAGCTCGTCGATGGTCACGCCGCGGCTGATCAACCACGGAACGAGCGTGCTCGTGTCGGTCGCGCCGTTCGGGACGATCTCCAGGACGCGGTCGGTCACGGTCACTTCGGCGACATCGGGGCGAGCGCGCAAGGCATCGGCGACGCCATCGGCGGTAAACCCCGTTCCCGTCACTCGGATGACTGCTCGGCCCGCGCGAGCCCGCAGCTGTCCGGGCTCGCCTAACGCCACGAGCTTACCACCACGGATCACCGCGACCAGCGCACAGATGCGCTCCGCTTCCGTCAGGTTGTGGGTCGTGAGGAACACCGTCGTCCCGTTCTCGCGCGCCAGCGTCACGATATCCTCGCGCAGTGACGCAGACGCGGCCGGATCCAGCCCGGCGGTGGGCTCGTCGAGGAATACCAGCGGCGGCCGATGCACGATCGTTCGCGCGATCGCCAGCTTCTGCTTCATTCCGCGGCTCCACGTGCCGACCCGGTCATTGCGGCGATCCCAGAGCCCGAAGTGCGTCAGCAGCTCCTCGATGCGGTCGCGCTTCGTCGCACCCGTCATGTTCCAGATGGACGCGAAGTAGTCGAGGTTGTCCTCGGCGCTCAGTCGCTCGTACAGCCCGGTGTGCTCGAGAAGCGCCCCGACGCGATCGCGTATCTGCTGACCCTGCGTCGCCGCGTCGAAGCCCAACACCTCGGCCCGACCGCTCGTCGGCTCGATCAGGCCGAGCAGTAGCCGAATGGTGGTCGTCTTGCCTGCCCCATTCGGCCCCAACAGACCGAACACGGCGCCGACCGGCACTTCGAGCGACAGATCATCGAGCGCGCGGACGCTGCCGAACGTTCGCGACAAGCGTTCGGTTCGAAAGGCGATAGCCATGTGCCGTCCGTCAATCGGGTCATCATGCAATCTGCCGGCGCGCCGAAGTGCGTCTGTCAGCGCGCAGCCGAACTTTCGTGCGGGAACGCCTGCCACCGAGGTGGGCGAACGCTGACGTCAGGCGACCGCGGCGATCAGCCCCACGACAGCAGTGGAACGATCGGCGGAGTTGCTTCGTAAGGCAAATAGGCCGCGCATTCGAGAAACCGCGCATCCTTCGAGTCAGGAGACCTACGACGATGACGGACTTCAAAGCCCCGCTTCGACGGTCGCGTTCCGATCGCATGGTCGCCGGCGTTGTTGCTGGCCTGGCCCGGTACTTCGGGATCGATGTGACGCTTGCCCGGGTGCTCTACGTCATCGGCTCGATCGTCTCGGTGGCGTTCCCCGGTGCATTGGTGTACGTGATCCTCTGGATCATCGTGCCTGAAGGGGATTGAGCGGCGCCCCCTTCGCGCATCGGCACGACGGTACTCGGCTGGACCGCGGGGACGTAAACGACACCGGCTTGCCTGAGACGTACACGCCCGCCCGAAGTCCGAGTGAGGCGCTACTCGGGCGGGGTGAACCGCTCGTTCGCGCGCGATGCGCCGAACCCTGCGCGATCGCCGCCGCCGATGACGTACATGGCGTTTCCGACCGTCACGGCACCCATGCCGTGTCGCGGCGTGGGCATGTCCGCAACGCGGCGCCACGTGTTGGACGCAGGGTCGTACTCCTCCGTATGTGGGAACACGCCCGGGTTCTCGCCGCCGAACACGTAGAGCTTTCCGCCTGACGAGGCTGCGGCGAGCCCGCCGCGCGCGGTCGGCATGTCGGCGAGTCGGGCCCACGTGTTCGTCGCGGGCGAGTACGACTCGAGCGTGTTCACGTTCGCGGGCATGCGACCACCGATGACGAAGATGCGATCACCGATCACGGCCGCGGCGAGGTGCTCGCGCGGGGTCGGCATCGCCGCGAGCGAGGCCCACGCATCAGCAGTGGGGTCATAGACTTCGTTCGTGCCGACGACGCTGCCTCCACTGACGCCGCCGATCGCGTAGATCTTCCCCGCGTACGCGACCGTGACATGCGCGGCCCGCGCCGCGATCATCGCACGGCGGGTGGTCCACGACTGCGCGGCCGGGTCGAAGACGAACGTCGTTGGCGACGCGGGCCCGGCTCCGGTGTAGCCGCCCGTGACGTAGAGCCGAGTCCCCACCGCCGCGACGCCGGCATGATTGCGTCCTTCCGGCATGCTCGGCCCGTTGGACCATCGGTCGGCCGCGACGTCGTAGATCTCGAGCGTCCCGACGGTCGCGCCCTGCGCGTCGTAGCCGCCGGGTGTGTAAATGAGCCCGCCGATCAGCGCCGACGGCATCTCCTGTCTCGCGCTTCCGAGCGACGCGCGTGCGTCCCAGCGGCCGGTGCCGGGGACCGACCCATTGGACGGGGGCCCATCATCGCCACCACAGGCCGCCACCGTGAGGAGCCCAAGTCCGAGTCTGAACCAGTTCATGCGACGTTAGGCACTGCTGGGGGCAATTGGGGTAAGCGCCGGATGTCATCGCTCCACCGCCGTGGGCGGTGGCGTGATGACATCCGGCGCTGACCCCGTTACTGCACGACCTTCGGCTGATCGGACTGCTTCATCATCTTCTTCGCCTCATCCACCGCCACCTTCAGCTCGCGGTCGAACTTCTTCAGCTGATCCATTGGCGAGTTCTCCACCCACACATCCGGCGGCACGCCATAGTTCTCGAGATTGACTCCGTAATTGTTGGGCTTCGTCGGGTCGTACGTGACCACGAGCGAACCTGGCGTGCGGATCGCGCCGCCGTTGATCAGCGCGTAGCTCCCCGTCGCGATCACCCCCGCCGCCGTCGGGTTACCGACGATGCGGCCGAGTCCGAGCTGGCGGAAGCCCATCGGCGTGACCTCACTGTCCGAGCCTGATCGGTTGTTCACGAGCATCACCTTCGGGCCCGCGATCGCCTGACGAGGACGACGACCCCACGTACGCGAACCCATGCGCGCGTTCCAGAACTGGTACGGACGCCGCTCGAGGATGTCGATCAGCTCCTGGTCGATGTTCCCACCGCCGTTGAAGCGGATGTCCACGACAATGCCTTTCTTGTTCGCGAACTGGTCGATCTCGTTGCGGAAACGGGCGAGCGACGGCTGGTTCATCGAGCGGATGTGCACGTACGCGATCTCGCCGTTCGACTCCCTGTCCACGAAGTCACGGTTGTTCGCGACCCACTCCTCGTACTTGATGTCGGTCAGCGACGTCACGCTGTTGATGCGGACGACTTTCGCGCCCTCACCGCTCGGCGACTTCGCGACGCGCACCGGAACGTACTCGTTCAACGTCTCGCTCAGCGTTTTCCAGTAGTTGTCGCCGGCCTCGAGCTCCTTGCCGTCGAGCGCGAGGACGTAGTCACCGACCTTCAGGTCGATCCATTCCCTGTCGGCCGGACCGTCACGATAGATGTGCGAGACGCGATATCGGCCATTCGACGGCTCGAGCTCGAAGCCAAGAAAGCGAGTCGTGTACGCACGCGGCATCGGCCGCGTCGGCGGGCCGCTCACGCCGGTGTGCGATGCGTTCAGCTCGCCGATCATCTCGTTCGCGAGGTCGTAGAGATCCTCGTTCGTGCCGACGTACTTGAGCAGCGGCTTGTAGCGCGCCTTGATCGCCGCCCAATCGCGGCCGTGCATCTTCTCGTCGTAGAACCGGTACTTCATCACGCGCCACGCTTCCTCGAACGTCTGGTTCCACTCGGCGCGACGGTCGACGCGCACCGGGAAAGAAAAGCGAATGCGTTCGGAGCGGCCTGCTCCGCCCGCCCCGCCCGCTCCGCCCTGGGGCGGAGCAGCCGCCGTCATCGCGGCAGCGTTGCTCGTACTCCCGCCTGCGCCGCCGAGGCTCAGGCGATGAATCTCGAAACCCGGGGTGCTCGGCGGACCGGCCGCGTTGTCGTCCGCCTGACCGGGAACGTTTCGACGGAAGAAGACCGTCCGCCGATCCTGCGACGGAACCATCGCCGTGAACGTACCCGTCGCGATGCGACGTCGGTCGCGCCCCTCGATCGACACGGCGAACAGCCCATTCTCGCTCGCCTGTGCGGAGTCGGGCGGTGGCTGTTGGCCTCCGCCGCCAAACCCGCCGGCGCCGGTCGCGAAATACACCGTACGGCCATCGCGCGAGAGGAAGAAGCCTGACACAGCCTGACTCCCGCGCGTGAGCTGCACGGCGCGGCGCTCGATGCCGTCGGCGTCGACGCGGATCTGCGGCGGCGCGGCGGTGCTGTCGGCCCGTTCACGCTCGCGGCGACGACGCTCGCGGACGAGCGGATCGTTAGGGTCCTCGGTGAGCCGCGCGAGCGGCGCGGCAAAGAGCTGCGTCACCCCGCCGTCGCGCGTGGACGTGAACACGATCGTCTTCCCGTCCGGCGTGATGGCGCCGGTGAGCTCGTTGAACGGACTCTTCGACACGTTGTGCTCGCGACGAGCCCGGACGTCGAAGAGGTAGACGTCAGCGTTCTGGTCGTCATCGCGATGCGAGTAGACGATCCAGTTTCCGTCGGCCGAGTACTGCTGGATCGAGAAACCACCGGCCGGGTTATGGGCGAGCTCGCGTGCGTCACCGCCGGCCGCGTCGACTTCCCACAGCCGATTCGCGCCCGTGAACGCGAGCTTCTGCGAGCTCGGCGCCCACGTGAGGTCGGCCTTCACGGACTCGTGGGTGGTCAGCTTCCGTCGAGCGCCGGTCGCCATGTCCCATACCCACACTTCTTCCTCGCCCGACTCGTCGGACACGTAAGCGATTTTGCGGCCATCGGGCGAGAAGACCTGGAACCGTTCACGCCAGGGCGAGCTCGTGACCTGCGTCTTCTCGCCGACCCCCTGATCTGTCGGGACGATCACGATCTCGCCGTGCACGTCGACGGCGAGGTGCTCGCCGCTCGGCGACGGGCTGAAGCCGTCCGCTCGACTGTCGGCGGTAATGACGCCCACATCGTTCTCCTTCGCGTCGGACGTCATCGCGATCGCGATCTTGCGCGGTGTGCCGTTAGGCACGTCGAGCGTCCAGAGGTCGAACTCGTTCTCGTAGATGATCCGTTTGCCGTCAGGGGAGATGGCCGGGAACTGCACCCCGTCGTCCTTGTGGCGCGTCACCTGCTGTGCGGCACCGCCGGTCGGGGCAATGCGCCAGATGTTGAAGATTCCGTCACGCTCCGACGCGTAATAGAGCATGTTGTCCGCGCCCCACATGGGGTGGACGTCGTTCACGTGGCCGCGATACTCCTGGAGATTCGTGTCCGTGATCTCCGTGATCTCGCCGGTGCGAACGTTCTGAATAGCGATGTCCGCGCTGTTGTTGCCGCGATAGCCCTTCCGCCAATAGGTCGGGAGATTGCGGTTGAACGCGACGAGCGTTGCGTCCTGCTTGATCATCCCCGAGCGCCCGAAGTCCATGCCGAGCGGCTCGGGCACCGTCCCGTCGAGCGCGACACGATAGAGCGGCGACCCGAACGGATGTGGCCCGCGCACGCTCGCCATGATGATCGAGCGGCCATCGGGCGCCCAGTACAGCGCCTGGTCCTCGCCGGAGAAGTATGTGAGCTGGCGCGGCTCGCCGCCGGTCACGGGAACGACGAAGACGTCGTTGTTCCCCATGCGATTACTCGTGAACGCGATCCACTGCCCGTCGGGCGAGAAACGGGGCGAGAAGTCGCGAGCGACGTGAGCGGTCAGTCGTCGAGGGTTCGAGCCATCGGCGCCGGCCAGCCAGATGTCGTCCTGATACGTGAACGCGATCGTGCCGTCGTTCGCGACGTGCGGGAAGCGAGCGAACTTGATCGGCTCCGGACGCTGAGCGTCCAGCGTCGTAGCGAGCGAGCCGAGGGCGAGGACGGCGAGAAGGAGAGCGAGGCGACGACGTCGAGCGGTCATTGGCCACCTGGGGACGTAGCGTTGGGGTAATGCTCGCGCCGGTCAGGGAGGCTGTAAAGGACCACCGGACGGGGTATCTTCTCCACCACTTCGCCCACAGACGCCTCGCGCGACTTCAACCCGAGGACTGCAGTGAAACGCGTACTCAAATGGATCGGCATTTCGTTAGGCGGCCTGGTCGCTCTGGCGCTCGTCGCCGCAGGCGTGCTGTACATGGTGAGTGGGAGCAGGCTGAGCGCGAAGCATGCGTGGCCAACAGAGACAATCGCTATCCCGACGGATAGCGCGTCGATCGCACGCGGGGAGCACCTCGTGACCACCCGTGCGTGCGGCGGCTGTCACGCCGCCGACCTTGGCGGTAACGTCTTCGCCGATGCCGGACCATTCGGGCTTCTCGCTGCGCCGAACCTCACGCGCGGCCGCGGCGGGCGAACTCCCGCCCTCACGGATGCTGAATGGGAAGTCGCGATTCGCCACGGCATCCGCCGCGACAGCACCGGCTTGCTCATCATGCCGAGCGAGGTCTTCAACGGCATCGCCGACGCGGACGTCGCGTCGATGATCGCGTACCTGAAGCAGCTCCCGCCGGTCGATCGGGAGATTCCGCCGACGAAGCTCCGCATCGTCGGTCGCATGCTACTCGGCGCCGGACCGGTCAAGACGGCTGCCACGTTGTCACCCGCGACGCCACACGTCGCGGCCGTCGACACGACGCCCGGGCTCGAGTATGGCCGATACCTCGTGGCGGTCTCGGGTTGTGCCGCGTGCCACGGGGCGTCGTTTTCCGGCGGCGAGCCGAACGCACCGGAAGGCAAGCCACCCAGCAACCTCACGCCGACGGGAATCGGTCACTACTCCGAGGACGACTTCAAGAAGGCACTGCGCACGGGCGAGCGTCCCCGGGACGCCGGCAAGCTGAGCGTGGACATGCCGTGGCAGTACTACGCCAAGCTCAGGGACGGGGAGATTCACTCGATCTGGACGTATCTGAAGACGCTCCCACCGAAACAGTTCGGTGAACAATGAGCGATCCTGGTTCCACGACCGCGCGCTGTGAAATAGCTTCGCGGCCGATCTCCTCAGGAGCGACCGATGGACCGGCGTGACTTTCTCGCCGATCTCAGCCGCGTGGCCGCGCTGGCCGCCACCGTACCAAACGTCTGGCGCGTCACGACCCGGCCACGCTTCGCGGACGATCCGTTTCAGCTCGGGGTCGCGTCCGGCGATCCGACGCCGACCGGCGGCGTGCTCTGGACGCGACTCGCGCCGCGGCCGCTCGAGCCGGATGGCGGCATGCCCGGGCCACGGACGGTCGTATCCTGGGAAGTCGCCAACGACGACGCGTTCAAGACCATCGCCAAGCAGGGCCGAGCGACCGCGGCGGCCGAGCTGTCGTACTCGCTCCACATCAACGTGGACGGCCTAACGCCTGATCGATGGTACTTCTACCGCTTCACCGCCGGTGGCGCGGTCAGCCCGATCGGCCGCCTGCGCACGACGCCGGCGGCGGGTACGACCTCGCCGCTTCGGTTCGCGGTCGCGTCATGCCAGCATTACGAACAGGGGCTGTTCACAGCCTATGGCCACCTCGCGAAAGAGGAGCTCGACCTCGTCACGCACCTCGGCGACTACATCTACGAGTACGGCACGTACACGGGCCGCGTGCGCCAGCACAACGCGCTCGAGATCCGCTCACTCGATGATTACCGCCGCCGCTACGCGCTCTACAAGTCGGACCCGTTGCTTCGCGACGCCCACGCGCGCTGCCCGTGGGTCGTGACCTGGGACGACCATGAGGTGGACAACAACTACGCGGCGTCCATCGGCGAGAACGTCATGGAGTCCGAGGAGCAGATGCAGGCCCGCCGAGCGGCCGCGTACCAGGCGTGGTGGGAGCACCAGCCGGTGCGCGTTCCGCGCGCGAGGTCGTGGGCGGACCTGAACATCACGCGCGCGTTCGACTGGGGGTCGCTCGCCCGGTTCTGGGTGCTCGACGGCCGGCAGTACCGCAGCGACCAGCCGTGCGAGGATGGGAACAAGGACGTCCCCTGCGGCAATTGGGCCGACCCCTCCCGCACGATGCTCGGCGTTAGGCAGGAGAGATGGGTCGCCGACGGGCTCGCCGCGTCGCGGGCGCGGTGGCAAGTGCTGGCGAATCAGGTCATGGTCGCTCCGTGCGACCTCGATCCCGGACCCGGCGCGCGCGTCGCGATGGACCAATGGAGCGGATACCCCGCCGCGCGCGATCGCCTGCTCGCGTCGATTGCCGCGCACGCTCCCAACGAAACGGTCGTGCTCACGGGCGACATCCACTCGCACTGGGCCAACAACCTGCACGCCGGCTTCGCTCGTCCCGACCGCCCGGTCGTCGGCGCCGAGTTCGTGACGACGAGCATCGCGTCAGGCGGCGACGGCAATCCATCGCCAACGTTCGATCCGACGACGCTGAACCCGCACATCAAATGGTATGCGGACCAGCGCGGTTACATCACGTGCGTGGTGGAGCCGAACGCCTGGACGGCCGAGTATCGGACGGTGCCCTTCGTCACGCGGCCGGACGCGCCGATCGCGACGCCGGCGAAGTGGCGAGTTACACGCGGACGACCCGGCATCGAGCGGGCGTGACAACGCGGGCGGGCCGGCCGGCATTGGGGTCAGAGTCCCGGCATTGGGGTCAGAGTCCAAGGGCATCGAACCATTGCGCAATGGTTCGATGCCCTTGGACTCTGACCCCTTAGTTCCAGCGTAAGCCTCTCAACTGATCGAGGTTCACGTTGCCGCCCGAGAGCACCGCGACCACGCGGGAGCCTGCCCGCAACTTGATGAGACCGTGGAGCAACGCAGCGACCGGGGCCGCCGCCGCCCCTTCGACCACCAGTTTGCATCGCTCCATGACCCAGATCATCGCGTCGAAGATGTCGCGGTCGGGGAGCGCGACGATGTCGTCCACGAACCGCTGGACGACCGAGAAGTTGATCTCGCCCGCGCGGCGCACGCGGAGGCCGTCGATGATCGTGCGGCAATCGATCGTCTCGAGTCGTCCCGCGGCGATGCTGCGCTGCATCGCCGGTCCGTCGGACGACTCGACGCCGATCACGCGCGTTCGTGGATTGTGCGCCTTGACTGCCATCGACACGCCGGAGATGAGTCCACCGCCCCCAATGGGCACGATGACGGCATCCACGTCGGGCCAATCCTGCACGACCTCGAGGCCCAACGTGCCCTGCCCCGCGATCAGCTGCTCATCGTCGAACGGGTGGACGTAGGTCAGCCCTTCGGTACGCACGAGCTCCTTGGCCTTCTCGTTGGCCTCGTCCCAGATGGTTCCGTGCAGCACGACCTCTGCCCCGTACCCCTTCGTCGCCGCGATCTTCGCCGGCGTCGCGTTCTCGGCCATGCAGACGACGGCGCGGATCCCGTGAATCTTCGCCGCGAGCGCGACACCCTGCGCGTGATTTCCGGCGGATGAGCACACCACGCCGCGGCGCTTCTGCTCCTCGGGCATGAGAGCGAACTTGTTCAGCGGACCGCGGATCTTGTACGAGCCCACGCGCTGGAACATCTCGGCCTTGAGCCGCATGTCGTAGCCGGTGTGCTCGCTCAACTGACGAGACGTCAGCAGCGGCGTGCGCTTGATGTGCTGGGCAATGCGCGCGCGCACTTCCTCGAAGTCGGCGAGCGTGAGCGTGAAGGCTTCAGCAGTCTGGGTCACGGTTCGGCACAGGTGGGGAGTAGTGCGAAGCTAGGCTCGCGAACGCGACGCGTCGAGCGGATAACCGGGGTCCGATCATCACTCGACCGGAACCGCGCACGGGTTTAACGTATTCGGCTGCAGCTCAGCAGAACCCCAACACCCAACGGAGTCAGCGGAAATGCGTTCAACCGTTCGATTCACCGTGGTTCAGGCGGCTCTCGCGCTCGCTTGCGCACTCCCTGTAGCCGCCCAGGGCACCCCGGCCGCCGGATCGGTCGCGGCCGACCTCCTCGCCGACATCAGCGACGTCGAGAAGAAGTTCGTCGATCTCGCGAAGGCGATTCCCTCTGACAAGTACGAGTGGCGCCCGGGAGCCGGCGTCCGGTCGGTCCACGAGGTCGTGCTCCACGTCGCCGCCGACAACTACCTGATCCCGGCCGCACTCGGCTTCGCACCCGATCCAGCCACGGGCATCAAGGGGGAAGACTACAAGACCGCGATGGCGTTCGAGCAGCGGAAGATGAGCAAGGACGCGGCGATCGCGGAGCTCGAGAAGTCGTTCTCGTTCCTGAAGCAGAGCCTGCAAGGGACGAGCACCGCGAAGATGGGCGATCAGGTCAAGCTTTTCGGCCAGCCGTTCACGATGCAGCGCGCCTGGATCCTCGGCACCACGCACCTGCACGAGCACCTCGGGCAGCTCATTGCGTACGGCCGGACGAACAACGTCAAGCCGCCCTGGAGCCGGTAATCGGGAATCGGACAAACTGATGACTGAGAACTGATGACTGAGAACTGACGACTGATTACTGGGTTGTGCTTCGATGTCGCAGTCGAGGGCGACATCGAGGCCGGACCAGTAATCAGTCGTCAGTTCTCAGTACTCGTACTCAGTAGCCCCAGTGCCGGTCCCGGTTCCTACGACTTTGCTGCCGCGATGCATTCGATCTCGATGACGGCACCCTGCACGACCAGGCCCGCGACCGCGACCGTCGATCGCGCCGGCGGGTCCTTCGGGAAGAACTCGCGGTAGACCTGGTTCATCGCCTGGAAGTCCGCCGTGCTCGTGAGGAAGACCGTGCATTTCACCATGTCTTCCATCGTCACGCCCGCGAGCGCCGCCGACGCCTTGATGTTCTCGAGCGCCTGACGCGTCTGCCCCTGAATCCCGCCGTCGGCGACCCCACCGCCGCCCGGCTTCGTGCCGAGCGCGCCCGACAGGTAGATCACGTTCCCGACGCGCACCGCGGTCGATAATACGCCGCCCGGACGCGCGTTAGGCGCGTTGATGACCTGCTTCCCGCTCGGCGCCTGTGCGGCAACGGGGCTCGAGGCGAGCGCGAGTGCGAGCACGCACGCCACGGCAGCGACGATACGACTGACCGACATGACAACCTCCAGTGAGTGGCCGTACATCCAACAGCGAGCAATCGATACGACGACGTTCAGATGAGCACCCGCAGCGCGCCCGGGACGACGCGGACGTCGAACCGGGTGCCTTCGGCGACAAGGTCGCCGCACCCGAAGAACACAGCGTGACGCTCGGTCTCGATCAGGACACGCGGTGCCTGCCAGGCGGTGAATACGTCCGACGCGATGGCGGAGCCGCGCAGGAGCTTCGCGAGCGCGGTCAGCAGTCGCACCCGCGCGACGTCGTGCACCACGCAAACATCGAGCGACCCGTCAGCGTTGTCCGCCGGCACCGGCAAGGTCATGCCGCCGCCTACCGTGCGCTGATTCGCCACAAAGACGCCGTGCGTGCGGACGTCCATGGACTGATCGGTCTGGTCGCCGGGCGCGCGCCAGGTCAGGCGTACACGCTCGCTGAGACCCGGGCGAAATAGCGCGTTCGCGCCCGCGGCGAGCCGGTACACGCTCCCGCCCAACGAATCCGCAGCGAAGCGCGCCACCGGGTGCAGCGCCTTGATCCACGGCACCACCAGGGCGCTGTGGGCCCCGATGCCGATGCCGCCCGCGGTCACGAACTTCCGGCCGTTCACCTCGAGCAGGTCGATGGCGCGGGTGCTTCGCCTGATGATCCGCTCGAGCGCTCCGGCGACGTCGTCGGGGATACCATTGGCGCGAGCGAAGTCGTTTCCGGTACCCAGCGGAATGACGCCGAGGGGGACGCCCGTCCCCGCGAGCTCGCTCGCGACGACGCGGACCGTTCCGTCACCCCCGGCCGCGACCACCACGGCCGGACGCTGCTCGGCCGCCATGCGCGATCGGACGAGTTCCGTGGTCTCGTCAGGCGTTTCCGGTGAATGGATTTCCACGCCATAACGCCGCCCGAGCTGCCGTTCGGTTGCTTTTCTCCAATCTCCGCGCCGGACGCGGCGCGCGTGCGGATTGGCGATGACGAGCGCGGCGGCCGTCGCTCCAGTTGGCGTGGGGCGGTGTGACACCGCGACCTAGCGTCGACGAGGCGGCCGGTTGCCGCCGGGGTGAACATCGTGCACGGGCCGGTAAGCTAACGGCGGTGGCTACCCTTGCCAGCGGTTGCCCGACGGCCGTACGATATGCCCCGGCGGCGGTTTGTCAGTAGGGAATACAAAACCGTTCCCGTCTCCTCCAGCGCCGACTTTGGCGCGTCTCGATTTCCCACCCACCCAACCGCCGGCGAAAGCCGCAGGCACGTCCGCAGAATCAGCGGCTGGGCTCGTCCTACAGGAGGGCATTGGATGTTCACACGCCATGTACGGGCAACACTCGTAGCACTCGCTGGCTTGATGGCCGGCGTGCTGCCAACCGACGCGCTGAGCGCTCAGAACGTCGGGACGATTCGCGGTCGCGTCACCGAGGCCGGGTCAGGCAGACCGGTGTCCGACGTGCAGATCACGGTCGTCGGTACCGGCTCGGGTGCACTCACGGGACAGAACGGCGAGTACACCATCGTCAACGTTCCCGCTGGGACCCGTTCGGTTCGTGCGCGTCGCCTCGGATTCAACGCGCTCGAGCGCTCGGTCACGGTGAACCAGGGTGCCACGGCGCAACAGGATTTCGCGCTCACGCAATCGGCAACGCAGCTCGAGCAGCTCGTCGTGACCGGCACCGCGGGCGCCGCCGAGCGAAAGACGATCGGTAACTCGGTGACGCAGCTCGACGTCAGCGACCTCACCTCGAAGCAGACGATGGTGAACGTCACCGAGGTGCTGCAGTCGAAGTCGCCCGGCGTGACGGTGCTGCCAGGATCCGGTGCGCCAGGCACAGCCGGCGAGATCCGCATTCGCGGCTCGGCGTCGATCAGCGGCTACCGCCCCGTCGTGTTCATCGACGGCATCCGGTACAGCATCGACGATGTCGGGAACTTCAACGCGACCGGTGGCGGGACCGCGGGTCAGGCGCAGTCGACGCAGGTGACCTCGGCGCTGAACTTCCTGAACCCGAACGACATCGAGTCGATCGAGATCATCAAGGGGCCGGCAGCCGCGACGCTCTACGGCGCCGAGGCGGCGAACGGCGTCATTCAGATCATCACGAAGAAGGGCACCCGCGGCCAGCAGCGCGTGCAATTCGGCATGCGTGGCGAGCGCGGATCAAACGAGCTCGCGCTCGACCAGCCGACGAACTACACGACCTGCGACGCGGTGAAGAAGGCCCAGCGCGAGACGTCCGGACAGATCTCGTGGCCCGGATGCCAGAGCGTCGCCGACGGCACGGTCATCACCGACAACCCACTCGTGCGCGATGACCGCGCGGTTCGCGACGGCGATCTCTCGACGCTGCAGATGACGGTACGCGGCGGCGGCGACCGCTATTCGTTCTACATGTCGGGCGACCGGAAGACCGAGCAGGGCGTGTTCTTCAACAGCGACAATAGCCAGAAGTCGGTTCGCACGAACTTCACGGTGAACCCGAACGACAAGCTGGACTTCACCGTCAACGTGAACTGGCAGGACGGTCGTCTGCGCCTGCCGATCCAGGACGAGTCGGCGAACGGGCTTCTCTTGAGCGCCACGCGCGGCTTGCCGGGCCGGTTCCGGTCGGGCGGCGAGCAGGCATTCGGTTGGCGCGAGTTGACCCCGCCAGCGGCGAACCGGTACAAGAACTTCACGGACACCGAGCGCCTAACGCTGGGCGGGACGCTGAACTACAGCCCGTTCAGCTGGTTCCGAAACCGCGCGACGATCGGCGTCGACGAGACGCAGTCGTCGGCGCAGTTGCTGTTCCTCCCGGGCGAGATCGATGCCGCGCAGGACCCCGACGCCAACAGCGGCGCGAACCTTCGCAAGACGCCGACGCGCACGGTGGTGACCGTGGACTACTCCGGCAACCTGACGTGGAACCCGAAGGCGGCGATCGCGACCACGACCTCGTTCGGCGCGCAGGTCGTCGGCGACAAGTTCCAGCAGGTCAGTGCGACCGGCATCGGGATCGGCGCCGTGGACGTGACGCGCGTCGACCTGCTGAACCGCACGACCGGCGGTGAGCTGTTCAGCGAGAACAACTCGGTCGGCTACTACGTCCAGGAGCAGATTGGCTGGAACGACCGGCTGTTCTTGACCGGCGCCGTCCGCGCCGACGACCACTCATCGTTCGGAACGGACTTCGACATCGTGGTCTATCCGAAGCTCTCGCTGTCGTATGTCGCGTCGGAAGAGCCGGGGCTCCGGAGCTTCCTCGACGGCGCGCGCGTGAGCACGCTCAAGTTCCGCGGTGCCTGGGGCCAGGCGGGGCGCGCGCCCACGGCATTCTCGGCGACGCAGACCTACACGGTGGATCGCGTGACGCTCGGGACGACAACCGGGTCGTCGATCCGCACGAACATCTACGGCAACCCGAACCTCGAGGCCGAGCGCGGCAGTGAGATCGAGCTCGGTTTCGACGCGGGCCTGTTCGGTGAGCGCATGGGCATCGACTTCACGTACTACAACAAAGTGACGTCGGACATGCTGCAGTCCATCGCCATCGCGCCCTCGACCGGCTTCAGCGGCACCACCGCCCAGAACACGCGCCTCACGAACCTGGGTGAAGTCAAGAATACCGGCATCGAGCTGTCGATCTTCGGCTCGCCGGTCCAGACGCGCAACTTCGCGTGGGACACGCGCGTCAACGTCGCGACCAACTCGAACGAGCTGGTCACCTTCGGCGTCCCGGGCAAGGTCCTCGAGGCGCCGATCAGCCAGGCGTACGGCGTCGTGCAGCAGCACCGGCCAGGATACCCGTTAGGCGGCTACTGGGTCACGCCCGAGCAGCGCGGGCCTGATGGCGCGCCGCTGCTCAACGCGACAAACCAGCCGATCTTCAACCCCGGTGACACCGCGCGCCGGTACATCGGTCCGTCGGTTCCGACTCGTGAGATCGGGGTCTCGAACACGTTCACGCTGTTCCGGTACTTCCGTCTCTATGGGTTGGTCGACTTCAAGGGCGGTCACTACATCTTCAATCAGAAGGAGCGCAGCCGTTGTCAGGCGGCGAACGACAACTGCCTCGCGAACCAGGACCCGCGCGCACGTAGCCCGCTGACGGCGGCGGATACGGTTCTATGGAAGGAGCTCCAAGTCCGTCGCGGGGGTACGATCTCGCCGCAATGGATTCAGAAGGCGGACTTCATCAAGCTGCGCGAAATATCGCTGAGTGTCGACGTGCCCCAGAACTGGGTGCGCAAGTCTGGCGCGTCGTCGATGAACTTCGTGCTCTCGGGGCGCAACCTCGGCTTGTGGAGCGACTATCCGGGCGTGGACCCCGAAGTGAACTCGTACGGCGGACGTAATTTCAACCGTATCGACGCGTACGCATTGCCGATGGTTCGCCGGTTCACGGCGGGCTTCAACCTTCAGTACTGAGACCAGCGAGCCGACACCCATCATGCCTACATTCTCGAATGCCGGCCGGCTTGCGCGCCTCATCCCGATGGGGGCGCTCGCCCTTGCGGTCGCCACGGCGACCGCGTGCGAAAATTTCCTCACCGCCGACAACCCCGGCGCCGTGGAGGAGACCGATCTGACCGACGTGGCCTACATCGCGCTCCTCGCGAACGGGCCGATCTACTCGTTCCAGGATGCGTGGGACGATAACACGTACTGGAACGGTCAGTTCACCGACGAGATCATCAACCGGAACGGGCCGAACCCGTTCATCGAAGAAGGCCAGATCGACCGCCGCGAGCTGTACTCGGACATGACGTACATTCCGGCGTTCATGTACTCGCCGATCCAGCGGGCGCGGTTCCTGTCCGAAGACGCTGTCAGACGCATGACGATCATTCTCGGCGACACCGCGAGCCGCGACCTGCGTATCGCGCGGGCAATCGCGTACGGCGGGTATTCGTACATCGGTCTCGGCGAGATGATGTGCACGACGCCGATCGACCGCGGCGTGCCGAAGACGTGGGACGAGATGATGGCCGCCGCGATCGCGAAGTTCGATTCGGTCGTGACCATCGCGACCGCGGCGAAGGCGCACCAGCAGACGATCACGCCAACGCCAACCGCACAGATCCTCGGTGCGGACTCCGTGATCGCGTTCGCGCGAGTCGGTGCGGCGCGCGCGGCGCTCAACATGAACAACAAGACGCTGGCGACGACGTACGCGCAGCAGGTGCCGGCGGCGTTCGTGTTCTACGCGTACTACAGCGAGAACACGACGGCGCAGCATCATCGCACGTACAACCGCATCGGCACCGGGAACGGTGTCGGCACGCTTGCGGGCACGCCGTTCGAGGCGATGGCGGCGGATCCGCGCGTTCCGCGCTGGACGACGCCAGCAGGCCGCGCCGGCACGCCGGCGTCGCCGCCCTCGTACACGACGTTCAACAACAACGTGGCGGGTGCGGCATTCCTTCCGACGATGGCGGTGCGAGTCGCGTCGGGACTGGAGGCGCGCTACATCATCGCCGAGGCCGCCGGACCGACGGCTGCGACGCTGACGTTCGTGAACGAGCGCCGCGCAGCGGGGTTGCAGGCGCCGGTCGCTCTCACGGGCGACGCGTTGATGGCCGAGCTGCGCGACCAGCGCGCGCGCGACTTCTACCTCGATAACCACCGGCTCGGCGATCTGCGCCGGTACAAGAGGTTCTACAACGTCGATCTGTTCCCGAAGGGTCCGTACCCGGGCTCGACGACGGGTCAGGTCTACAACACGGCGGTGGATTGCTGGCCGTTGCCGACGTCGGAGATCAACGATAATCCCAACGTGCCGCGGTGAGGCAGGACTAGGGACTAGGGACTAGGGACTAGGGACTAGGGACTAGGGACTGGGGACTGGGACTGGGGCCTGGGACTGGGGAACACCCTCGGGATGCTCGCTCGCGAAGAGCAGCAGGCCGAGGGTGTTTCTGTTCCCGATTCCCGATTGCATGACAGGGCCGACGTCATTCTCGCTGCGGGTCGCTAAACGGGAATCACCGCTCACGGGGAATTCGGATTCAACGGATCAGGCGGATGATGCGGATCGCTCCGTGACCGGGACGCGCCTCACGCCAGCGGATCATGAGAGTAACGGCTTTCGAGGACGGCGGCCTCTCGAGGGTGTTCCCATCGGTTCATGCGCGTGCGCGACGCGCCATCCCCGCCGGGGCTGATCCGCTCGATCCGTTTCATCCGCTACATCCGCATCGCCCTGATCGTTGATGCCAGCAACGCGGGATGGACCCGACGGCCTGAGGAGCCGTCGCAGCCACTTCCCGATTTCCGATCCCCGATCCCCGATTCCCGCTGGTGGTACGCGCCGCTTTCTGACAGGATTCCCGCTCCAGTTTCGGCGAGCGAAATCTTGTCGACGTACCGCCAGCTCGATGACGCGAAGATCATCGAGACGCTGGAGAGGCTGCGCAACCGGATTCGTGACCGGTTTCCGGGGTCGGGCCTCTCGCGCGTGAGTGAGGAGCTGCTCGAAGTGGCGCGCGAGTCGGCGTCGCTCGCCGCGTATCTCGCGCGTCCCAACTGGCCGGTGCGCGTGGGCGTCGGACTGGCAATCGCCGCGATGCTCGGCGCCGTGTTCGTGGCGCTGACACGCATTCGGCTGCAGGGCGGCGTCGCGGAATGGCCGGAGCTCGTCCAGGTGATCGAGTCCGGCGTGAACGATGTCGTCTTCCTCGGCATCGCGGTGTTCTTCCTGCTGACCGTCGAGACGCGCGTCAAGCGACAGCGCGCCCTCCGCGCTCTACATCAGCTGCGGAGCATCGCCCACGTCGTGGACATGCACCAGCTCACGAAGGACCCCGAGCAGCTCGACGCCGAGTCGCCGGCCAACGTCGCCTCCCCGGCGCGCACGATGACCCGAGGCGAGCTTGGCCGGTATCTCGACTACTGCACCGAGCTGCTCTCGGTCACGAGCAAGATCGCGGCGCTCTATGTCGAACGGTTCAACGACGATGTCACGTTAGGCGCCGTCAATGAGATCGAATCCCTCACGGCAGGACTCTCACGCAAGATCTGGCAGAAGATCAGCATCCTCAACGCGTGAGCCGTTCATCGCTCGAGCATCGCCAGGCCGGGGGTGCGGCGATACTGCATCTGACCAAGCCGGTGGGGCGCTAAACAAGCGGGACGCGGAGGACGCGGAGCCGCGCCTGACGGCG
>Ga0075430_100001438_pt1 | contig 19357 bp, 20 predicted proteins | sample RhiMetdeltSRZDD4_FD_75294 | JGI IMG/M metagenome (GOLD analysis project Ga0075430, IMG submission 75294) | Populus rhizosphere microbial communities from Tennessee, USA - Rhizosphere MetaG P. deltoides SRZDD4 | ecosystem: Host-associated > Plants > Roots > Rhizosphere > Soil | place: USA... | reverse complement strand
GGTCCCGCCACACCCCCCAGCGCTCGTCGCGCCCCGGCAAAGCCGTGGCGCGCCTCGTTCACCCAGTGCCTCGTGCTAGCCGCCATCGGCCAGCTCTGGCCAGATATTGCGGCCATGGGTCTCGCGGAGGAGCAGGCTCAGCAGCGTGGCGGCCAGCACGAGCAGCGCGCAGATCCCGAAGGCCGCTCGGTAAGCCTCGAGCGGATAGGCCCGGGCGCCGCCGGCCATCGAGCCCGCCCAGCGCGCATCGAGGACGGCGCCCACCGGGCCCTGCGTCACCGCGGCCCCGACGAAGCCGCCGAGATTGGTCACGGCCACCGCCACGCCCGCCAGCTCGGGCGGGTTGACCTCGCGCCCGATCGGCCACGTGAGGACGAAGGCGGCGCCGAACAGTCCCAGGCCGAAGAGCAAGGCCGTGACCGCCCACAACGGAACGGCGCCGAGCGTGGCCACGAAGAGCGCCCAGGTCGCGAAGCAGGCGACGCAGAGCGCGGTGTACGGCAGCTTGCGGCGACGCAGCACCCCGTCGGAGACATAGCCGGTGAGCGGCGCCGCGATGATGAGCGCGATCGACGTGGCGGCCGCGATGATCGCCGCCCGCGTGGTGGCCAGGCCGTGGATATCGCGCAAGTAGGGCACCGCCCAGAGATAGAGGTTGGCCACGGCGGCGTAGAGACAGAAAAACGCCAGGAAGGGCGGCCACGTGTGCGGGTTGGCGAGCACGCGCCGCATCCCACCGAGCACGCCACGCAGCGATGGCGGCGGCGTCCGCGGCGCGCCGGCCGGCGCGTTGCGCACGAGCACCAGACACAGCGCGGCGCACGCGAGGGTCAGGCCGCCGATGGTCCAGAAGGCGCCGCGCCACCCGAGCCGTGCGACGAGCGTGGCCAGCGGCGCCGTCGCCACGAGCGCGCCGAGGACGCCGACGGTGGCGGTGACCGCGGAGATCACGCCGAAGCGCTCCGGTGGAAACCAGGCGGCCGCGATCTTGAGCGCGCCGATGAAGGTCACCGTCGCCCCGAGCCCGACCGCGAACCGGCCGGCGAAGAGCATCGGTGTGCTCGTGGCGGCGCCCATCGCCATGGTGCCGCACCCCATGACCACGCCGCCGACGGCCAGAACGGTCCGGACGCCGAAGGCGTCGATGAAGAGCCCTGCCGGCACCATGAACCCCGCATAGGAGTAGAAGTACGTCGCCGACAGCAGCCCCAGCACGGCGCCCGTCACCCCGAAGGCCTCCATCAGCTCGTGCGCGATGACGCCGGGCGCGGCGCGATGAAAGAAGGCGATCAGGAACAGCGTGGCCGGAAGCGACCACATCCGCCAGGCGTGCGCGGTCGGCACACGGATCGCGACGCTCACTCGGCGGCGACGGGAACGGGGACCAGGCGATGGCACCACACGGCGAGGATCGACAGCGCCGCCGGCGTGACGCCGGGAATGCGCGAGGCGTGGCCGAGCGACCGCGGCCGCACGGCGCCGAGGCGCTCGCGCATCTCCGCCGAGAGCCCGGGCACCGTCGCATAGTCGAGGGTCTCCGGAATCCGACGGCTCTCCTCGGCCTTGAAGCGCGCGACGTCACCGAGCATGCGGCGGACGTAGCCGTCGTAGCGCGCGGCGATCTCGACGTCGCGCACGAGGGTCGGCTCCGACAGCGGCTCGGGGTCGCGGGGCGCGATGTCGGCGTAGCTCGTCCCGGGTCGGCGCAGACGCTGCAGCAGCGACGTCCCCGCGTCGTGCGTCCTCGCCAGCCGCACCAGCGCCGCCTCGCACGCCGCGCGGCGCCGCTCGACCGCCGCGTACCGCGCCTCGGCGACGAGCCCGAGGCGCCGGCCGTGACCCACCAGACGGGTGTCGGCGTTGTCCTCGCGCAGCAGCAGGCGGTATTCCGCGCGCGAGGTGAACATCCGGTAGGGCTCGAGCGTGCCGCGGGTGACGAGGTCGTCGACGAGCACGGCCATGTAGCATTCCGCGCGATCGGGCAGGAACGGCTCGGCGCCGCGCACGGCACACGCCGCGTTGATGCCGGCCCACAGGCCGAGCGCCGCCGCCTCCTCGTAGCCCGTGGTGCCGTTCACTTGCCCGGCCAGCCACAGGCCGGGCACGTCGCGGCACTCGAGCGTCGGCGCCAGCTGCGTCGGGTGAATGAAGTCGTACTCGATGGCGTACCCCGGCCGCATGATCTCGGCGTGCTCGAGGCCGGGGATGCTGTGCACCAGCCGCTCTTGCACGTCGAGCGGAAGGGACGTCGAGATGCCGTTGGCGTAGATCTCCTCCGTCTCGAGTCCGTCCGGCTCGAGGATCACCTGGTGCCGCTCACGATCGCCGAAGCGCACGACCTTGTCCTCGATGGACGGACAGTAGCGAACCCCGGTGGCGTCGATGACGCCAGAATAGAGCGGCGAGCGGTCGAGGTTGTCGCGGATGAGCGCGTGCGTGGCCGGCGTCGTCCACGTCACGTGGCAGGCGACCTGCGGCAGCGGCAGCCGCGTGGTCGCCCAGTGAAACGGCCACGGCCGCTCGTCGCCCCAGGCGGCTTCGAGGTGCTCCCAGACGATCGACGCGCGGCGCAGACGCGGCGAGGTGCCGGTCTTCAGTCGTCCGAGCGTGAGCCCCAGATCGCGCAGCGCGTCCGAGAGATCGACGGCGGCGAACTCGCCGGCACGACCGGCACTCTGTCGATGCAGCCCCACGTGGATGAGGCCGCGCAGGAAGGTCCCGGCGGTGACGACCACCGCCCGGGCACGATAGCGGGCGCCGTCCTGCCCTTCGACACCCACCACCCGTCCGCCCTCGACGAGCAGGCGCGTGACGTGCGCCTGGCGCACGTCGAGTCCGGGCTGGGCCTCCACCGTCTGCTTCATGGCCGCGCGATAGCGGGCGCGATCGCACTGCGCGCGCGTGGCGCGGACGGCGGGACCGCGCGAAGCGTTCAGCGTCTTCAGCTGGATGGCCGCCCGATCGGCGGCGCGGCCCATCTCGCCGCCGAGAGCGTCGATCTCGCGCACGAGGTGCCCCTTGGCGGTGCCACCGATGGCGGGGTTGCACGACATCTGGCCGATGCCGTCGAGATTCATCGTGAGCAGCAGCGTGCGGCACCCGATTCGCGCGGCGGCGAGCGCGGCCTCGCATCCCGCGTGACCGGCGCCGACGACGACCACGTCCCAGCCCTGCATGACGCCACATGATGGCACACCTCGCGCGGGGGCCGCGATTGCAAAGGCCTGGGGCGTGGCATAGGATGAGCGCCGCCATGGACTTCGGCGTCTCGCTCCCCGGTCGCGGTCCGCTCGCAACGCCCGAGTCCATCCGGCAGCTCGCCACCAAGGCCGACGCGCTCGACTTCGACTCGCTCTTCGTCACCGATCACGTCGTTCTGCCCGGCTCGATGGCGCGCTCGGTGTACCCGTATTCCACCACCGGGCAGTTGCCCGGCGGCGCCGCGCAGGACTATCTCGAGCCGCTCGCCGTGCTCGGCTGGCTCGCTCACGTGACCAGGCGCATTCGCATCGGCACCAGTGTGCTGGTGGTGCCGTATCGCAATCCGGTGGTGACCGCGAAAACGCTCGCCACCATCGATTGCCTGTCCAACGGGCGCGTCATCCTCGGCGCCGGCGTCGGCTGGCTCCGCGAGGAGTTCGAGGCGCTGGCGGCGCCGCCGTTCGAGGCGCGCGGCGCCGTCACCGATGAGTATCTCCAGCTGATGCGCGCCACGTGGACCACCGATCCCGTGCGCTTCGAGGGCAAGCACTACACCGTGCGCGATGTGCACGCGCTCCCCAAGCCCGTGCAGCGCCACGGCATCCCGATCTGGATCGGCGGTCACACCGACGCCGCCGTGAAGCGCGCCGCCACCCTCGGCGACGCCTGGCATCCCATCGCGCTCCGCCCGCCGGGACTGCTGCTGCCCGCGGAATACGCGACGCGCGTGAAGCAGCTGCACGCGTGGGCACAGCGCGCCGGCCGCGATCCGAAGTCGATTGCTCTGACGCTCCGGGTGCCGATGGAGGTGCGCGCCAAGACGGCCAAGACGCCTGCCGGCGACCGGCCGATGTTCCAGGGCACGGCCGCCGAGATCCGCGACGATCTTCGCGCCTACGAGACGCTCGGCGTGAGCCACGTCATCTTCGACGCCGCGCATTCCGATCTGAAATCGATGCTGCAGAACATGGAGCGGTTCGCGAACGACGTCCGGCCGCTTGTAGCGAGTGGGGCGCGACCGGCTCGAGCCGCGGGTGGCCCGATCGAGACGCGGCGTGGGGCGCGGCCGGCTCGAGCCGCGGGTGGCCCGATCGAGAAGCGGCGTGGCTCTGTTGTAGCGAGTGGGGCGCGGCCGGCTCGAGCCGCGGGTGGCCCGACCGAGAAGCGGCGTGGCTCCGCACCGGTGACATCGCGGCCGAAGAAGCGGCGATGATCACGCAGGCGGAGGCGTATCGGCTGATCGATGGTGGCGCGGAGACGCTGTCCGAGCTCGTCGCACGGGCGGGCGAGGTCCGCGATCGTGGGCGCGGGCGGACAATCACGTTCTCGGCCAAGGTGTTCGTTCCGCTCACGACGCTCTGTCGCGACTATTGCCGCTACTGCACGTTTCGCCGCGATCCCGGCGAGCCCGGTGCGCACACGATGACGCCGGAGGACGTGGTGGCGCTCGCGCAGGCGGGCGCGCGGCTCGGCGCCAAGGAAGCGCTGTTCTCGCTCGGCGACCGCCCCGAGGCGCGCTTCGCCTCGCATCGCGAGTTCCTGCGCGCGCGCGGACACCGCACCACCCTCGCGTATCTGCGAGAGGTGTGCGCGACCACGCTCGCGCAGTCGGCGCTGCTGCCGCACGTCAATCCCGGCGTGATGGCGGAACGGGACCTCGCCGCCCTGCGCGAGGTCAGCGTCAGCATGGGGCTGATGCTCGAGACCGTCTCCGAGCGCCTGCTGGCGCCGGGGGCGGCCCACGACAACGCGCCCGACAAGGTGCCGGCACGCCGCCTGCGCACGCTGGAGCTGGCCGGCAAGCTCGCGATCCCCTTCACCACCGGAATCCTCATCGGCATCGGCGAGACGCCGCGTGAGCGCGTCGACGCGCTGCTCATGATCCGTGACCTGCACGAGCGCTACGGACACGTCCAGGAGGTGATCGTCCAGAACTTCCGCGCCAAGCCACGCATCCCGATGCGCGACGCCCCCGAGCCCACGCTCGGCGACCTTCTCCGCACACTGGCCGTGGCCCGGCTGCTGCTCGGCGCCGACATGAACCTCCAGGCGCCGCCGAACCTGAGCCCGGGCGGGTACGCGCCGCTGCTGGCGGCCGGCCTCAACGACTGGGGCGGCGTGTCCCCGCTCACGCTCGATCACATCAACCCCGAACGCCCCTGGCCCGGCCTCGTCACCCTCCGCTCGGCGACGGAAGCGGCCGGCTTCACCTTTCGAGAGCGCCTCGCCGTCTATCCCGAGTACGCCACGCGGCCCGAGTTCGTCGATGAGACGCTGCGGGCGCGGGTGACCGACCTCGTCGACGACGACGGCCTCGTCAAGGAGCGCCATGAGCACTGGCGTCGCTGGTAGCCTCGACGCGGCGTTCGATCGTGCCACGCGCGACGTCCGTCGCGTGCTGGATAGCGCCCTCGGCGGCGCCGAGGTCTCAGAGGCCGATGCCGAGCGCCTCGCGCAGGTCACCGGCCGCGACCTCGCCGCGCTGACGCTGGCCGCCGACGAGCTCCGTCACCGACAGGTGGGCGACGTCGTCACCTTCGTGGTGAACCGCAACATCAACTTCACCAACGTCTGCATCAAGCATTGCGGCTTCTGCGCGTTCAGCCGCGATCACCGCGAGGAAGAGGGTTACCTCCTGCCGGTCGAAGAGGTCGTGCGCCGCGCGCGCGAGGCGGCCGAGATGGGCGCCACCGAAGTGTGCATCCAGGCCGGGCTGCCGCCGAAGCTCGACGGCCGCTTCTACATCGACCTCACGCGCGCCATCAAGACGGCGCTGCCCGAGCTGCACATTCACGCGTTCTCGCCGGAGGAAGTCCTCTACGGCAGCGTGCGCTCGGGGCTGCCGATCAAGGAGTACCTGGCCGAGCTGAAGGCGGCCGGCCTCGGCACCCTGCCCGGGACCTCGGCCGAGATTCTCGACCAGCCGATCCGCGACGTGATCGCGCGCGGCCGGATCACCGTCGATCAGTGGGTGGAGGTGATCACCACCGCCCACGCGCTCGGCATCCGCACGACCTCGACCATCATGTACGGACACGTGGAGACCCCCGCGCACTGGGTGCGGCACATGGCGCTGCTGCGCGCGATCCAGAAGGACACCGGCGGCTTCACCGAATTCGTCCCGCTGTCGCTGATCCACTCGGAGGCGCCCATGTACCAGAAAGGCCTGGTGCCCGGCGTGAGGGCCGGCGCCACCGGCGTGGAGGTCGTACGCATGCACGCGCTCGCCCGCGTCATGCTGGGGGCGGTCATCCCGAACGTGCAGTGCTCGTGGGTGAAGGAGGGGCCGAAGCTGATGCAGCTCCTGCTCGACGCCGGCGCCAACGACGTCGGCGGCACGCTGATCAACGAGTCGATCTCGACGTCGGCGGGCGCGTCGTTCGGTCAGCTGGTGGGGCCGGCCGAGCTGTGTCGCCTGATCCGCGACGCCGGTCGCGTTCCGGCCGAGCGCGATACCCTCTATAGACATCGGCGTGTGTACGGCGAAGGCGAGACACCGGTCTCACCGCTCGACACGGTGGACGACGCGGAAACGCGCTTCGGCTCGTATCGACGACTCATCGCGTCGGGCGAATTTCGCTTCCGACAGCGGTAGCCGTCATCGGGCGTTTGTGGTATCAATGCACTCCACATTCCACTCCATCGATCGACAGGAGGATCACCTGTGGCGAAGATGATGAGCAAGTCCGCCGTCCTGGCGCACATCGCTGGCAAGACCAACCTCTCGAAGCGGCAGATCGGCGAGATCTTCGACGAGACTCTCGCGCTCGCGTGCAAGGAAGCGAAGAACGGGTTCGTGCTTCCTGGCTTCGGAAAGCTGGTGCTGGCGAATCGCAAGGCGCGGGTGGGACGCAATCCGCAGACGGGTGAGCCGATCAAGATCCCGGCCAAGCGGGTGTGCAAGTTCCGGCTCGCCAAGAGTGTGAAGGACGCGGTGCTTGGGAAGAAGTAGGTCCCGTCGCCCCTCACCGGACCTTCAACCTTCTTCTCCCGAGACCGGGCGGCCGTCCGCCCCGTCGCTCGCGTCGGCCACGCTCCCGCGCGTCTGGCAGGGCATCGGCTATCGCCCCCTGCCCGACGGCGCGGCGGCCCGATCGTTGTTCGACTTCGCGGCGGTGCCCTGGCCGCACGACATCGCACTCGCCTGGGGCGCCTGGACCGCCGGCGCGCGCGGCGAGACGCTCGTCGGGGCCGTGGTCGGAGAGCGTAGCCGCGGTGACGCTCTGCTGCACGGCCCGGTCGTCCGCACCGACGCCGACGCTCCCGACGATCCCCTCGAAGTCGCCGCGCAGCTGCTGGGCGCGACCCTCGATCACGCCACCGCACTCGGCGTCACCACCGTGTTCGCGCGGCCCGGCGGTCTCGATCGCGTGTGGGTGCGCTTGGGGTTCATTCCCGTGCCCGAGGTGACGCTGCCCGGTCCGCTGGCCGGACGCCCCGGCGTGGGTCTCTACGCGTGGCGCGGAGGCAGCGCGCTCTGGACGCTGCGCGAAGCGGTCACCGAATCTCCTCGATGACCCGTTGAGCCGCATGCGAGTCACCGCCCTCGCCGGTGGGACCGGCGCCGCCAAGCTTCTGCGCGGCCTCAGCGCTTGCATCGATCCCGGCGCGCTCACGGTCATCGGCAACACGGGCGACGACGCCGAGGTGTGGGGACTGCACGTCTCGCCCGATCTGGATTCCGTCATGTACGCGCTGGCCGGCGTGCTCGACATCCGCCGCGGATGGGGACGCGCCGACGAGACCTTCCACTGTCTGGCCGCCATGGCGAGCTTCGGCGCGCCGACGTGGTTCGGCCTCGGCGACCGCGATCTCGCGACACACATTGCGCGCACGCACGCCCTGGCCGCCGGGCAATCGCTGTCCGCGATCACGGCAACCCTCGCCCGCGGACTCGGCGTCGGCACTCGGCTCCTGCCGATGACCGACGCGCGCGTGCGAACGATCATCCGGACGCCGGAAGGGCCCGTTGCCTTCCAGGAGTACTTCGTGCGCGACAAGGCGATGGTCGAGGTGGTCGGCGTGGAGTACGACGGCGCGGCCGCGGCGCGCCCGGCGCCGGGCGTGCTCGAGGCGATCGCCGAGGCCGACGTCGTGGTCGCCTGTCCATCCAATCCCGTCACCTCGATCGGTCCGATGCTGGCGGTGCCGGGCATCGCGGACGCGCTCGCCGCGACGCGCGCGCCGGTGATCGGTGTGAGCCCGATCGTCGACGGCGGTGCCGTGAGCGGTCCGGCCGCGGCGCTGATGCGCGCCTGTGGCCTGCCGGTGTCGACGGTCGGCGTGGCGCGCGCCTATGCGCCGTGGCTGCGCCGCCTGCTCATCGACGCGCGCGACGCCGGCGACACCGCCGCCCTCGCCCGCCTCGGCGTCACCGCCATCGCCTGCGACATCATGATGCCCGACCACGCCCGCGAGATCGCCCTCGCCCGCCGCGTGCTCGACGCGATCGTCTGATGATGACGTCGCGGTCGCCGCAAGGCCCGGCGCGACGAACAATGCCACGGACGATGTCCGGGGTGGATCGACGCCGCGCAGATCGCGCACGGAGCCGGCGACTATCTCGACCAGGCCCCCCACGCTTCACGGCGGTCTGCAAGCGCTCGCTGCCATGATCGTCGCCGCCGTGCCCGTGAAAGACCTCGAGAACGCCAAGCAGCGGCTGGTGCGGCTGCTCACGCCCGGCGAGCGGAGCGAGCTGGCGCGCGCGATGCTCGGCGATGTCCTGCGCGCGCTGAAGTCTGCGCGCCTCGATCGCGTGTGGGTCGTCACCCGCGAGCTGGCGGTGGCGATGATCGCGCATCCGCTGGGCGCACACCCGCTGGCCGAGGAGGACAATCGCGGCCACACGGCCGCGGTCGCGCGCGCGCAGGCGGAGGCGATGCAGCTCGGCGCGTCGGTCTTCATCACGGTGCCCGGCGACGTGCCGTGTGTGACTGCCGACGAGATCCGTGCGCTGTCCGATGCCGCGGCCGCCCCGCGCGCCGCCGTCTTCGCGCCCTCGCGCTCCGGCCTCGGCACCAACGGCGTCGCGCTCAGGCCCCCGGACGCGATGCGCCTGCGCTTCGGCGAGCCGTCGTTCGACAACCACCTCTCCGCGGCGCGCGCCCTCGGCCTGGCGCCGCGCGCGCTCACACTGCCCGGCCTCGCGCTCGATATCGACGCCCCCGACGACGTGGCGGCGCTTCTCGAGCGGCCGGCCGGCACCGAGACCCAGCGCCTGCTGTCGGGCTGGCGGCTGCCGGAGCGACTGGCCGCCGCCGGCGCCGTGCAATCCGGCTGACATGGCCCCGCGCTACGAGATCATCGGCGTGGAGGGCATCGGCGAGGTCCGGCCGCGCGACGACGTTGCCGGGATCATCATCCAGGCGGCCGCGCGTCAGGGCACCCCGCTGCGCGCCGGTGACGTGCTCGTCATCAGCCAGAAGATCGTCTCGAAGTCCGAGGGCCGGCTGCTGCGGCTGGCCGAGGTGACACCGTCGGCGGTGGCGACAGCCATGGCCGCCGGTCTCGGCCGCGACGCGCGGCTCGTCGAGGTGATCCTGCGCGAGTCCCGGCGCGTGGTCCGCATGGATCGCGGCGTGCTCCTGACCGAGACGCACCACGGCTGGATCTGCGCCAACGCCGGCGTCGATCAGTCGAACGTCGACGCCGACATGGTGGCGCTGCTGCCCGAGGATCCCGACCGCTCGGCTCGCGCCCTCGGCGAGCGATTCCGCGAGGCGGCGAAGGGGGACGTGGCCGTCATCGTCGCCGACACGTTCGGACGTCCCTGGCGCGAGGGCCTGACCAACATCGCCATCGGCGTGGCGGGCATGGCGCCGCTGAAGAGCTATCTCGGCGAGCGCGATCCGGCCGGCCGGCCGCTGCAGGCAACCATCCTGGCCCTGGCGGACGAGCTGGCGTCGGCGGCGGAGCCGGTGATGGGCAAGCTCGACCGCATTCCGGCGGCGATCATCCGCGGACTGGCGGTGGCGCCCGATGATGGCAGCGGCAGCAAGTCGCTTCTGCGCGATCCCAATCGAGACCTCTTTCGATGAAGGACAGGCTCCCATGAACATCGCGATCCTCGGCGGCACCGGCAAGGAGGGCGCGGGTCTCGCCACCCGCTGGGCCATCGCCGGCCACTCGATCATCATCGGCTCGCGCGATCCCGCCCGCGCGCATGACAAGGCCGTCGAGCTGCGGGACAAGGCGCACAAGATCCCCATCGTCGGTCACAGCAATCGCGAGGCGGCCGCCCTCGGTGAGGTGGTGGTGGTCGCGCTCCCCGCCACCGGACTGAGCGTCACCCTGCCCGAGCTGCGCGCGGAGTGTCAGGGGAAGGTCGTCATCAGCACGGTGGTCCCGCTGACCTTCGGCGGTCCACGCCTGTTCACGCCGCCGTCGGAGGGCTCGGCCGCCGAGCAGGTGCAGGCGCTCTTGCCCGACGCGCGTGTGGTGGCCGCCTTCCATCACATCGCGGCCCACGAGCTGTCGTCCACCGATCATCCGATCGAGTGCGACCTGCTCGCCTGCGGCGGCGACGCGCACGCCAAGACCATCGTCACCGAGCTCGGCCGGGTCATGGGGCTGCGCCTCCTCGACGTGGGGCCGCTCTCCAACGCCGCCGCCGTCGAGGGCATCACGGCCGTGCTCGCCACCATCAACCGTCGCTACAAGCTCAAGAACTCCGGGATCAAGATCACCGGGCTCTAGGAGACCCGCTCATGGCCGAGACTGCCGTCGTCGTGACCGAGCCGCGCCTCACCGCCTTTCTCGTGGACGCGCTCTCGGCGATGAAGATGCCCCCCGACCGCGCCGTCATCACCGCTGGTCTCATGGTGCGGACCGACCTCCGCGGCGTCGACTCGCACGGCATCGACATGCTGCCGCGCTATCACGAGCTCTGGCACACGGGCTTCATCGTGATGGAGGCCGATCCCGTTCTGGAGAAAGACAGCCTGGCCACCGGTCTCTACAACGGCGCCAAGGGGCTCGGCCATTACGTCTCCACGCTGGCCATGCGACTGGCCATCGACAAGGCGCGCACCTACGGCGTCGGCATCGTCGGCGTGCGGAACTCCGGTCACTTCGGGGCCGCCGCGAACTACTCGATGATGGCGCTCGCGCACGAGATGATCGGCGTCAGCACGACGAACTCGCCGTACGTGGCCATGGTGCCGACCTTCGGGCGCGAGGCCAAGATCTCGACCAATCCGCTGTCGTTCGCGGCCCCGGCGGGACGGCACGCGCCGTTCGTGCTCGACATGGCCACCACCACGGTAGCCTTCGGCAAGCTGCGGCTGGCCAGCCGCTGGGGCAAGCCCATTCCGTCGGGCTGGGCGCTCGACGACAGCGGCGAGCCGACGACCGATGCGGACAAGGCGGTCAAGCATCGCCTGCAGACGCCGCTTGGCGGCACACGCGCGCTCGGCAGCCACAAGGGCTACGGGCTCGGCATGATGGTCGACATCCTGTCGGGGATCCTCCCCGGCGCGGTCTACGGCGATCTGTTCTTCCGCACCGACCGCCGGGCGCGACGCCTCCAGGACGTCGGACACTGCTTCATCGCGCTCGACCCGGCGCGGTTCCGGCCCATCGAGGATTTCAAGCGTGACATGGATGACTACTTCGACTCGCTCAAGGCGACGCCGCGCGCGGAGGGCCACGACCGGATCTACGTCGCGGGGGAGCCGGAGGCGGAGTCCGAGGTCCGTCGGCGCCGCGACGGCATTCCGCTCTCGCCCGCCCTCGTCGCGCGTGTCGACGACATCGCGCGCGAGCTCGGCATCGCTCCTCTCGCGCGCGGCTAGCCGTTCGAGCGCGCCGGGCGCGTGAGCAGCGACGCCACGCGAGCTACGCCAGCTTCGTGCGGCTTACCATCAGGCCGAGCCAGATCACGATGACGGCGAGCAGCAGCACGATCCGGTCGAGGCGGGCGATGGCGCGGAGGGGGTCGGCGGCGTCGACGCCGCTTGCAACCGCGGCACGCAGGAGCGGCACTTGCGCGAAGTCGCGCTGCGCCGCCAGGGCGATGGCCAGGATCACCAGCGTGAACTTTCCGGCGAGGGCGAGGCCGGCGCCGGTCTGCATGACGCGGTCGAGCGACCCGAGCTGCGTGACGTTGTAGAAGCCGGTGAGGACGAGGACGGCGACCGCCACCCAGGTGACCGGTCGCCCGCGGACGGCGGCCTCCGCGAAGGCGTTCGCGCCGCCGCGGCGGGCGGCCGGCAGGAGCACGTGCGCTTGATAGATGAGCCCGCCGATCCAGACGACCACGGCGAGGACGTGGAGGAACACGACGGCGAGCGCAACGCTCACCGGGTGAGCGCGGCGAGGGCCGCGGGGACGTCGGAGAAGTCGGTGAAGAGCAGGTCGGGCGCGCACGCGGCCAGCTCGGCGTGCGGATGAAAGCCGGTGGCGACTGCCACCGCGACGGCGCCGCAGGCACGCGCGCAGTCCACATCGAGTGGCGTGTCGCCGATGATAGTCACCCGCTCGAACGAAAAATCGCGGCCGGCCACGCGACGCGCGCGCTCGCACGCGATGGCGGGCAGCCGCCGGCGATCCATGCTGTCCGAGCCGAAGGCGCCGACGCGAAACAGTGGGAACAGCCCGGTGGAGCGCAGCTTGACGCGCGCGCCGGTCTCGATGTTGCCGGTGAGCAGCCCGACCAGCGCGTCGTCGCGCGCCGACAGCGCGCGCACGACGTCCGCAATGCCGGGCAGGACGATCACCCGCGAGCCATCGCCGATCTGCCGGTCGAGCTGGACCGCGTACGCCTCGAAGCATGCCGACAGACCCGCCTCGATGGCGTCATCGGCGACACCCGCGCCCCGCATCAGATCGAAGACGATGCGCGGATCCGTCTTGCCACGGAAGTCGTAGCCGTCGATGTCGCCCGCCGTGCCGTATGTCTGGACCAGCGCCTGCTGGAGGGCCGAGCGGCCGGCGCCGCGCGCCGTGATCAGCGTGCCGTCGATGTCGAACAGGAACAGCCGCACGTTACGGGGCGAGCCGGCGAAGGCGCTCGACGACGGCCGGCACCGCCTCGAGGACCACGTCGATCTCGGCGGCGGTCGTCCAGCGACCCAGGGTGAAGCAGACGGAGCCCTCGGCGTCCTCGCGGCCACAGCCGATGGCGCGGAGCACGTGCGAGGGCTCACCGCTGACCATGCTGCACGCCGAGCCGGTGGAGGCGGCGACGCCGCGCAGATCGAGCTCGAGCAGCACCGCATCGGCCTTGACGCCCGGGATCACGACGCTCGCGTGGTGCGGCAGGCGGCCATCGGCCCGCGCTCCCGTCAGCCGCGCGCGCGGGACACCGCGAAGCAGGCCGTCCAGGAGCCGGTCGCGCAGCGCCGTCAGCCGCGCCACTTCCGCCGTTCCCTCGGTGCGCGCGAGATCTGCGGCCACGCCCATGCCGACGATCGCGGGCAGATTTTCCGTCCCCGCGCGATAGCCGCCCTCCTGCCCCCCGCCGAACACGATCGGTCCCAGCGGCACCTCGCCCCGCACCCACAGGGCCCCCGCGCCGGGCGGACCGTAGAGATCGTTCGACGACACGGTCAGCAGGTCGATGGCGCACTCGTCCACGCTGAGCGGGACGCGGCCGGCGGCGCCGACGGCATCGACGTGAAACGGCACGGCGTGCTCGCGCGCCAGACGACCGACCTCGCGCAGCGGCTGCAGGGTGCCGATCTCGCCGTTGGCAGCCATCATCGACAGCAGCGCGGTGTCGGCGCGCAGGGCGCCGCGCACCGCGGCCGGATCGACGCGCCCTTCGCCGTCGACGGGCACGTAGCTCACGGCGTACCCGCGCTTTTCGAGGTGACGACAGGCGTTGAGAACTGAGATGTGCTCCACGGCCGTGGTGACGACGTGGCGTCCACCCGCGCGCTGCGCCAGCCCCCGGATGGCGAGGTTATTCGCCTCGGTGGCGCTGGCGGTGAAGATCACACCGGACGGCGCGCCCCCGAAGAGCCGGGCGACCTTGGCCCGTGCACCGTCGAGAGAGGCCCGGGCCTCGAGCCCCAGCGAGTGGGGCGCGGACGGATTGCCGACTCCGCCCTCCAGAAATGGCCGCATCAGCGCGATGACACGGGGGTCTACGGGCGAGAAGCCGGCGTAGTCGAGATACACGCGGGTGACCGCCGGGGAGGCGGTCCTACCGAGTCTTTCGGACGAGGAAGCGGAAGACCGCGCCATTCCTGTCAATCTCCACGAGCTCGTGGCCGGTGCGAGCCGTCCAGCTCTGCATGTCGGCCTCGGAGGCGGGGTCGTCCGAGGTCATCTCGAGGATCTGCCCGACCGCCATCTGCTTCACCGCGTCCCGGGTCTTGAGGATCGGCATGGGGCAGAAAAGGCCGATACAATCCAGCTTTCGGTCCGCTACGATCGGCATAACTCGCTGAAAATTCTGACATTGACACTCGCCGTCGGCAACAAGAATAATGGCCGATATGCCGGGTGACGGCTCGCCGGATCTCGCCACCGCCGGGCGGCGCCTGAGGGTCAAGGTTCTCCTCGCGCTTTCCCTCGCTTCCGGTGTTCCCATCCTCGTCCTGGCTTACGTGGTCCGTGGGTTGGTGATCCCCGGCAGCGACCCCGCCGATCCCACCGTCGACCTGACGATCCTACGCGCCGTGCTGCTCGTCACCGTCGCCGGCGTCCTCGCGGGCGCCTACATCATCTGGGATATCGGCGGCACCGTTGCCCGCATGGCCCAGCTCATGGCCAGCGAGCAGGTCATGGGCGGCCTCGTGCGCCGCAACAACGAGGTCGGGACGCTCATGGGCTCCTTCAACAAGATGCTGACGACCATCGAGCACCAGGCCGCCGAGATCAATAGCTTCGCCACGCGCCTGGATGCCGCGTACAAGGAGCTCGAGTCCACCAACGCCCGCCTGAAAGAGACCTCGTTCAAGGACGAGGTGACCGGCCTGTACAACCGCCGGTTCTTCTCGCTGCGGCTGGAAGAGGAGCTGTCGCGCTATCGGCGGTTCAATCACCCGGTGTCCGTCGTGCTCCTCGACCTCGACGGCTTCAAGTCCGTCAACGACAGCCTGGGTCACGCGGTCGGAGACGACACCCTGCGCGACATGGCGCAGATTCTGATGAAGCACTCGCGCGGCATCAACGTCGTGTCCCGGTACGGCGGCGACGAGTTCGCCGTGCTCCTGGTCGAGACGTCGAAGGCGGGTGCGCGCCTCTACGCCGACCGCATCCGCGAAGTCGTGGCCAAGTACCCCTTCTCGCACGGCAAGATCCTCACCGCGAGCTTCGGCGTGGCGAGTCTGCCGGACGACGAGGCGAGCACGGCCGAGGACCTCTTCCGCTCGGCGGACGAGGCGCTTTACGCGGCCAAGAGGGCCGGCAAGAACCAGGTGGCCGCCGCGATGGGGTCACCGGCGAAGGTTCTATAACTTGGAGACTCCCAGGGACATCCTGATCGTCGACGACGATCGGCAGGTGCGTGACGTGCTGCACCAGATCTTCCTGTCGGCGGGCTACACGTGTCACCTGGCCGAGGACGGCCCGAACGGGCTCGAGGTCTTCACGGCCGCCCGCCCGCCACTGGTCGTCACCGATCTCAAGATGCCGGGCATGTCCGGAATCGCGCTGCTCGAAAAAATCCGGCGCACCGACCAGGACGCCGCCGTCATCGTGCTCACCGGCGCCGCCGACGTGAAGACGGCCATCGACAGCCTGAAGCTGGGCGCCTACGACTTCATCATGAAGCCCGTGAACGTCGAGGAGCTGCTCATCGCCGCCGACCGCGCGCTCGAGCGCCGCGAGCTGCTCATCGAGCGCCGCGCGTACCAGGAGCTGCTCGAGCACCGCGTGGAGCAGGCCACGCGCGATCTCTCGGCGGCGTATCACGAGCTCGAGGAGACGTACCGCAGCACGCTGGAAGCGCTCGGTTCCGCCCTCGACACGCGCGACATCGGGACCGAGGCCCACTCGCGGCGCGTGCACGGGTACGCGCTGGCCACCGCCCGCGCTTTCGGGGTGGCCCCGGCGATGATGCGTGACCTCGCCCACGGCGTCCTCCTCCACGACATCGGCAAGATCGGCATTCCCGACTCAATATTATTGAAGCCCGGTCCACTGACGCCCGACGAGTGGACGATCATGCGGCGGCATCCCGACATCGGCAAGCGGCTGATCGAGCGCATTCCGTTCCTGCGCGGCGCGGTGCCGATCGTCTATTCCCACCACGAGAAGTGGGATGGCTCGGGGTATCCGCTCGCGCTCAAGGGCGAGGACATCCCGCTCGGCGCCCGCATCTTCTCGGTGGTGGACGCCTTCGACGCCATGACCTTCGACCGTCCGTACTCCAGGGCCGTGCCCTTCGAGGCGGCCAAGTCGGAGATCAAGCGCTGCGCGGGGACACACTTCGATCCGGCAGTGGTGGCGGCGTTCCTGCAGGTTCCCGAGACGCTGCTCGACGAGATCCGGCGCCGCAGCACCGAGCCCTGACGCCGCGCGCGTGAAGATCACCGCCGTCCGGGCCTCCTGGCTGCGTGCCGTCATCCCGCCGGAGCGGGCCCACGTCAGCGACTTCGGCCGCAACGACTCCTTCAATACCTGCCTCGTCGAGATCGACGCCGACACGGGCCAGACCGGTTTGGGTGAAGCAAAAATCGGCGCGGGGAATCTCGGCCATTACGCGGCCACTGTCGAGATGGTTCACAAGGAGCTCGCTCCCGTCCTCGTCGGCCGGGACCCGCGGGACATCACCGCCCTCTGGGAGGCGATGTACAACGGCACGCGCGCGCACTACGTCGTGCGCGAGGGTCGGACGTTCCCGATCATCGGTCGGCGCGGCGTGACGGTCTCCGCCATCAGCGGCGTCGACATCGCGCTGTGGGACCTGCTCGGCAAGTCGCTGGGGCAGCCGCTCTGGCGACTGCTCGGCGGGCGCTTTCGCGACAAGATTCCCGCGTACGCCAGCGGCGGCTGGGCGCCGGTGGGGGCGATCGGCAAGCAGCTGCGCCAGTACGTCGAGCGCGGCCACCGGGCCGTGAAGATGCGGGTCGGGTTACAGGACTCGAGCGTGGACGACTCCGCCGCCCGGGTGCGCGAGGTGCGCGCGACGCTGGGGCCGGAGATCGGGATCATGGTCGACGCGCATGGCACCTGGTCGGTGCGCGACGCCCAGCGCTTCGCCCGCAAGGTGGAGGACTGCGATCTCGCCTGGCTCGAGGAGCCCGTCTCCGCCGACAACGTGCGCGGCCAGGCCGAGGTGCGGGCATCGACGGACATCCCCATCGCCTCCGGGGAGAGCGAGCAGACGCGCTTCGCATTTCGCGACCTCATCGAGGCGCGCGCCGTGGATATCCTGCAGCCCGACGTCGCCATCGCCGGCGGCATCACGGAAACGGTGCGCATCTGCGCGCTGGCCGCGGCGCACGGTCTCACGGTGGCGCCGCATCTCTGGGGCTCCGCGATCCTCTTCGCCTCCGGCCTGCACCTCGCGGCGGCGACGCCGTGTGTGACCGTGCTCGAGCTCACGCGCGGCGAGAATCCCCTGCTCAACGAGCTCGTGCAGGAGCCGTTCGACCTGCGCGAGGGCTACGTCCATGTCTCGGATGCCCCGGGCCTCGGCGTCACCCTGAATCGCGAGTTCGCACGGTCGATCACCGTCTGAGTGCGGTGCGTATCCGCCGCGCCGTGGCCGACGACGCCGCGGCCCTAACCGCCATCGCCCACGCTGCCAAGCGCCACTGGGGCTATCCGGAAGCCTGGATCGCGCTCTGGCAACGCGACCTCACCGTCACGCCGACCTTCGTCGAGCGCTACCCGGTTTACGGCGCCGTCGAGGTCGACGGCCTCCTCGTCGGCTTCTACGCGCTGCTTTTCGCGGGCGCCGACTGCGAGCTCGAGCATTTCTGGGTGGTGCCGGCGCGCATGGGCGGCGGCGTGGGCCGCGCCCTGTTCGAGCATGCCCTGGAGCGGTGCCGGGCCATCGACGCACGGCGCCTCTGGATCACCGCGGATCCGAACGCGGAGGGTTTCTACCGGACGCTGGGCGCGCGGCGCGTGGGCGAGGTGCCGTCGACGCCGGCCGGCCGCCTGCTGCCGCGGCTCGAGCGCGTCACGCTCGAGCGTTGACCTCGTCGACCACGCGCTGGGCCTTGGCGAAGGCCACTGCGAGGTCCGCCTCCGTGAGGCCGGCGGCGAAGAAACCGCGAAGCCGGGACCACAGCTTGTCGGTCTGCACCAGAGCGGCCTCGCGATCGCCGGCGTCCGTGAGCTCGCGGATGAGCAGCACGCGCTGCTCGGTCAGGCCCTCCAGCGCCCGCACCAGCGCCGTGCGCGTGTCGGCCTGGCGGTCGGTGCCGACGCCCGCGAATCGCAGGGCGTGCGCGAGCGCGTCGACCGCGCCCTCGTACGCCCCGGCCTGCGCGCGACGGCGGCCGAGCTTCTTGTAGCCCCACCACAGCCGGCGATCGACTTCCTCGCGGCGCTTCGGCGGCAGCACGTCGTCGCGCAGGCTCTCCAGGAGCTCCTCGGCGCGCTCCAGCGCGGCGAGGGCCTCCGTCTCGCGCGCGGCCTGCATCGAGCGGATGGCCTGCGCCGTCAGCTGACCGATCTCGCCGCCGTACGTTCCCGAGAACAGCTCACGAAACGTCGCCGCCCGGGCCGCAGGAAAGCGCGGATCCTCGAGCGCCTCGCGCAGCAGCGTCCGTGCGGCGCGGAAGTGCTGTCGCTGCACGAGGGCCAGGACGACGCGCTCGCAGGCGGGCCACAGTCGCCGCTGGAGGTCCGCGACGAGCGCGCGAAGCGCGTCGTCCCCCGGGACCGACACCGCGGCGCGCTCGGCCCAGTCGAGCGCCTGGCGCAGGCGATCGACGTCGTGCTCGGTGCTCGGACCACGGTCACTGTCGACGGCGGCGACGAGGCTCTGCGCCACCTCCGTCGCCAGCGCCGCGAGCTGGCGCGCGTAGGCGGCGCGCTCGCCGTCGCGCGTCATGGTCAGCGCCGCCTCGAGCGCCGTGCGGGCGCCGGCCGGGTCATCCATGGCGCGGCGAGCCAGCGCCACGATCGACCACAGACGCGCAACCGCAGCCGCCTGCCCGCTGGCCGCCTTGCCGGTCATGGCGTGGGTCGCCGCCGCCACCGCCTCGGCATACTGTCCGTCCTGGTAGAGCGCGAAGCAGCGCTCGAC